>Ga0136617_10004542_pt1 | contig 12432 bp, 7 predicted proteins | sample AntDrymUQ3222106_2_FD_129672 | JGI IMG/M metagenome (GOLD analysis project Ga0136617, IMG submission 129672) | Polar desert sand microbial communities from Dry Valleys, Antarctica - metaG UQ322 (21.06) | ecosystem: Environmental > Terrestrial > Soil > Desert | place: Antarctica: Dry Valley...
AAAGGGTTTTGCCACATGTCGCGCGCCTTCGCCTGCGCGAACAAGTAGGCTGTGTAGATTGCAGTCAGAACCGCGAGGGGGAGTCCCGGAATCATCAGCCAGCGATGCAAGGAATACGCGCCGAACCAGCTCGCGGCAAAATGAAGAGCCAAAACGAGTGTATAGCCGGCAATAATGAATGCGCCTTTGACGAGCCAGCTGCGCCACTGCGGTCGCGTGAAAATCAGGTGAAAGCGTTCCGGGTGTTCCAGGTCCAGAATCAACAAGCCACCCGTAACTGCCAGGAAGCTCCCCGCCAGCATCGGCGCTACCCACAACCAGATCGTGCTTTCCGGGCGCAGGAAGCCAAAGAGGACGAGTAGCAACGGGATTAGATAAACCCCTGCGGCGATTCCTTTGGTCCAGGTGTAAAGACTGACCTTCCAGTCCCAGGGTATCGAGTGGGCAACGTCATACGAGAGCAGCGCCGCGGCGGAGCTATTGTTGTAATTCGGATTTCCCGAGACCACGTGCACGCTGTCTTGCTGTTGCTCGCTCCACATGAAGAGGCCGGCTTCCGGACGCCGGGCGGCCAGTGGATCGAGCGTCGCCTGATGCGCTCCTTTGTAGAAAAGCTTAGGCAGAGTTTCCTTCTCGGGGCGCCGCACCGTTACCGGTTCCCGATTAACGATCTGAGCGAGATAAGAATTCGAATCATTCATATCGCCAATGAGGATTGCCTGCGTGGGACAAACAACCACGCACGCCGGTTCGAGTCCCATGTCGATCCGGTGAGCGCAAAAGTTACACTTCTCAGCTGAGTGATCTTCCGGGTTGATAAAAATGGCGTCGTACGGGCAAGCGGCCATGCAAGCTTTGCAACCAATGCAGATCGACTTGTCGAAATCGACAATGCCGTCCGCGCGTTTGAACATCGCTGTGGTGGGACAAGCGGTCACGCAGGGCGCGTGCGCACATTGATTGCAACGAGTCACTTGATGCGCGCGCCGTGTTTGTGGAAACACACCAACATCAACGTGCTTGACGTAAGTGCGGGTAACCGAAAGCGGCACCAGATTCTCAGACTTGCAGGCGGTCGTGCACGCATGACAGCCGATGCAACGAGTATTGTCGATGACCTTGGCCCATTTCACGGGCTGAGTCTGGGACGCGGGCGATTCGTCGAGCATTGATGCTCCGTTCGTGTTGGTTGGCGAGCGGAGACTATATCACGCCGAGCGGGAAAGAAAGACACGGAGTTGTTTGGCATCACCTTTCTTGGGAATGCGAGCATCCCTCAAGTAGTTACCTGCGCTTGACACTCGGCTCTTCGGACCGCGGCGTCCCGCCGCAGTGAGTGCTTAGCGAACAGGAAGTCTGAAGTCGAGCACTTGCCAGATCCTCGCACGTTGCGGTGCTGGAAGCGGGCGGGACGCCCGCTCTCCGGGGAAGAGCTCGAGAGGTCCAGCGAAAGCCACGCTCAAGGGTGGCCAAGTGGATGACTTTAAGCGAACAGCTTTTCAACTTAACGTACAGAACCGCGGCACTCATTGACAAAACTGAGGCACCGTACCAAATTAACCTCGTCTGGCTTTTTGCTTGTCAGGTATTACGACCCACTTACTTTGGAGGCTATCTTCATGCGTCTGCTTATTTCATTTGCGCTTGCGAGCTTCGCTTTGTTTGCGCTGATCGCCTGTAACTCGGGGGATACGCCTAACAGAGTCGCTTCCAGCTCCACCCCGGCGACAACGCCGGCCAGGCCTAAGGCCACTCCCCCCTCAGCGGCGCCTGCTGACGGGGTGCGTCGCATTACCACGGTTGAGCTGCAGGATTTGATCAGCAAGGGCCAGGCGTATGTGGTTGATGTGCGTAACGAGGAATCGTACAAGCTCGGTCATGTCCGCGGCGCGAAGCTGATTCCCAACACCCAAATAGGGGAGCGCTCAAAAGAGTTACCGCGTGACAAGACAATTGTCACGTACTGCTCTTGACCAAACGAACATACCAGCGCCGGTGCGGTGCTTGACCTCAGAAAAAAGGGTATCGAGAATGCGGCGGCCTTGTTGGGTGGAATGGACGCGTGGAAAAACGCAGGACTGCCGGTGGATAAAGGACAGTAAGCAGACGGCAGGAGGCAGGGTTCGGGCATCCCCCGGCGCTAGTCAGAAAGATTCAACGCGTGAGTTGGGTTTTTGAGCCAACTCACGCGTTTCGTTTTTGTCGCAGAGCGCCTCGTCCTGCCGCCTGCCCCTTCCTACATCTGCGGTACGGGCCGAGTCACGAAAGCCGGCAACGGTGTGAGGACCTTACTAGCGGGCACGCAAAGTACAGGGCAGGGCGCGTTGCGGACTACTCGTTCAATCTCCGAGCCCAGCACGGGGGTCCCGCCAAAAAGCGACGCGTGCACGTTGGTTCCAATGACTATCAGGTCTACATCCTTCTCCGCTGCCAATCGCACAATCTCTGCATATGGTCGTCCCTCTGCAATATGCGTAATTGCCCGAGCGCCATCCTCCCGCGCCAGCTGGGCCATACGGTTCTGCACGTCACTGCGCAAATGAGTGAGCGCTGTCAATCCACCTTCCGGAAACATGACAGACACCTGCTCAAAGTAGTCGCCGATAGCATAAACAGCGTGCAGCTCGGCTCCGGTTTGACTCGTCAGCTGAGTTGCTACCTGCGTGGCCGCGCTTGATGAGGGGCGGAAATTTGTGGCGAGCAAAACTCGATTGAGATGCACTTCGCTGCGCTTTCCGCGATGTTCAACAAAATCATGCTGCGGGGGGCGAATGGTGAGCACGGGGCAAGGCGCCTCGGCAATGATCTCCTCAGCAGTGGACCCCCAGAGCGCGCGCGTCAGTCCCTTGCGACCGTGTGTTACTACCGTCACCAAGTCAATTTCGTATTCCCGCACCGCGTTTGCAATTTCAGGCGCCGGCTCTCCGGCCACAATCACGGGCTCTACTTCCAGACCGGCAAAGAGAGGGTCCGCGAGCAAGTCTCTAACCTCGGTGCGCAATTGCAGCAGCCAACCATTCTCCTGTTCTTCCAGGACACGCTTGGGCAAGGTCCATAGATTCAGCGGCACTTGCGCGCTCTGTACACTGAAAAGCACAACTCGGCCACCGCCGCTGCGCGCAAATGCCGCGGCATATTTCAACGCGGCCCGAGCGTGCGGCGTAAAGTCCGTGGGGAAGAGAATGTTTCTGAAAGGAAACATGATTCGATTCGTTGCCCGTAGTTCGTGATCAGTAGGAAGCGACTTTACACATCTTGTGTTGGACTAACGGGCCGGAGTCTAACAAGAAAACAGAGGGGCAGGCAAAAGGCAAATTTAGCCAGGAAGTAGGGAGAAAGAGGGGTCGCGGACCCTGACGCAGGGGCGCGTCATACAAGAGACGATTCAACAAGCGTCGGAGCCGCGGCAGAAGGTAGCCAGGGGCAAGCGTTTGGCGCGCCGCCCCTGGGTTACACGAATAACACGACCGTCCTGAAAGGGCGTACAGAACCGCGCAAACCTGAAGTCCCGATACGTTGAAACGTAGCTTGATCGAATACGACCAGCGCCATGTTTGGTGATTCTTGCGGCGCCCTTTCAGGGGCGCGGTCCTGTTTGTCGGACTTGATCCAGGGGCTGCGCGCAAAGCCGCTAGCCCCTGGCTACCCTCTGCCGCACCTTCGGCGCTGGTTGGTTGATCCCGGTCACCGCTCCTCAGCTCTGTAGTCGAGTGGGACTCAGCGGGTTGTGTAAACCGCGTCACTATTCGTTCGGCATCCCTCTGGCTTTTTTTCTGGGATCCGTGCCAAACTCCGCAAGCTCAGGTACCAGATCTCAAATCTCAGATGATCTCAGATCTCCAAGTGAGATCTTAAAGCGATTGTTGATGGCACAAGAGCACCGGAAGGGTGATAGAGAATTGAGACCGAAACATTATCCGTCTGGGGAGGCTCTCTAGCGTGACCCTGATGCTTCTGGCGCTCGGATTTCTCGCCTTGCTGGTGGCCGCCTACCGGCTTTATGGTGGGTGGGTAGCAAGACAGTTTCAACTCGACGATGCACGCACAACTCCTGCTCACCAGGTGAATGACGGCGCTGACTTCGTTCCCACCAGACCGTTCTATCTTTTTGGACAACATTTTTCTGCTATTGCCGCCGCCGGACCGATTGCCGGACCTATTCTGGCCTGTCAAGCGTTCGGATGGCTTCCCTGTCTTCTCTGGATCGGTTTGGGCGTAGTGCTGATAGGCGCCGTTCACGACTTCGCGAGTTTGGCAGCCTCAGTTCGCCACGGGGCAACTTCGATCGCCGAAATCACCCGTGAACACCTGGGCGCGGGCGCCGGCCGAGCAATGATGGGTTTCATCTGGATAGCGCTGCTCTATGTCATCGTTGCCTTCGCAGACATCACCGCCGGAACGTTCACTGGCGGCTCAGAAGAGTTGCGAGCAGCGTCGGTAAGCTTTAATCCTGGCGGCGCCGTGGCGGCGGCAAGCGTGATGTACCTGGCGCTTTCACTGCTGCTCGGTCTGGTCCAGCGCTACCTTGATCCTCCGCTTTGGCTGATCACGCTCATTTTCGTTCCGGTAACATTCGCACTGTCATGGGCGGGAACCATGACTTCAAACTTGTTTGTACTTGATCACAAGACCTGGGGAGTTCTAATTATTCTTTATTGCGGCGTGGCCTCGATTGTTCCCGTTTGGGCCTTGCTGCAGCCGCGCGGTTATCTCGGCGGATTTATTCTCTATTCCGCGATCGCCCTCGGTATCGTCGGCGTATTTTTCGGCGGTTACGAAATCCAACAACCTGCTTTTAAGGGTTTCGATATTGGGGGGATGACGGGGATGTTGTTTCCCTTCCTGTTTGTGACCATTGCCTGTGGCGCGTGTTCAGGTTTTCATGGGCTCGTTTGCTCGGGCACAACTTCGAAGCAGGTTGATCGCGAGTCGCACATCTGTCCTGTTGGCTACGGCGGCATGCTGGCCGAAGGTTTCGTGGCACTGATCGCACTGGTGACAGTGATGATCGTCGCCCAGGAAGGTTTGCGTGGAAGGACACCAGGAACCATTTACGGCAATGGGATCGGACAATTTCTCACTCTCATCATTGGCCAGGACAAATTGGCCTTCGCGATCACCTTCGGGGCGATGGCTTTCTCCACATTTGTATTTGACACCCTTGATGTCTGCACGCGTTTGGGTCGTTACATAGTGCAGGAGCTCTTTGGTTGGAAAGGTCGATTCGGGGCTCTGCTGGGGACCTTGCTGACGATGTCGTTGCCCGTTTACTTCATCATCTTCGCGCCGCCCAACTCGTGGTCAAAATTCTGGACGCTGTTCGGGGCTTCCAATCAGTTGCTCGCCGCGCTGACGCTGCTTTCAATAACGGTCTGGCTTTATCAGGCCCGCAGGCGGATCGCCTTTACGCTCCTGCCGATGATCTTCGTCCTTGTGATCACGCTCTGGGCGCTAATCTCACTCGTCATTGGTAATCTCCGCGTTACCAAAATCGGCTCCGGGCAGCTGGATATCGAGCTGATAAACGCCATAGCAGCTGCCGCGCTGGTGGTGCTGGCCCTCTACCTGGCCGTCGTCGCACTGGTTAGAGTTCGCGGCGATCGCCAGACTGATACGCTCGTGACAGCGCACTCCGCGACGAGCCTCGAATAAAGTGGTGAAACGTAATGGCAAGACGTGAATGGGGAAGACAAAGTGTCAGCGACTCCCCTATTCCCCTTAAACCTTTTGTTACGGCGGCGAGACCTCGACCATAATAAAGACGCCGGACTTGCCTGAGAACTCGGCGCCCAGGAAGAACCTCATGTTCACGGAAGGGCTCGTTTGAGGGTTGCAGCACAACTTCGAATGGCAGTACCGCGATTGAGTTCGACTGGAAGGTCGCGCCTCTCGCCGATTTCGCTTTCGCGCACCAGTATCTTTTCAACATCTACTCGAAAACGGGCGATCATGACAAAGCCTCTTAGACAGCACCCGCGCCACACCACCTCGTGAGCTGCCTTACTGCAAGAAACCAGGAACGCTGCATGGGCGGGGACTCTTGGAGTTTGAGATTTTGAGATCTCGGAATTGGAGATAGGCCGAGATGTGAAGGGAGCCGGCGCGTTGTCCTTTCAGGATTTATCGAATTGGATTGTTGGTCTACAATCGTGTTTCTCGTTAGGTGTATCCTGCAAACTGAATCGCGACACTTTTAAGTCCGGCAATTAACAATTGGAGATCGATCATGAACTGTCCATCCTGTGGCCACGAAAATATCGACGGCACCGATCGCTGCGACAATTGCCTATCGTCATTTCGTGATCTCGACGTGCCCCGCGCTGACGCGGCCGAGGGTCTCGCGCGCTCCGTAATGGCCGATAATTTGGGCCGGTTGGATCAGGAAGAAACGATCTCGGTGACTCCGGAAACACCGGCCATCGACGTTGTCCTGCTCATGCAAAACTCAAACTCAGGCTGTGCTCTGGTTTTGAACGACGGCAAGTTGGCAGGGATCTTTACCGAGCATGATGTGTTGCGTAAGATGACGGGTGGCGAAGCGCGTTTCCCGGCGACGGCAGTAAAAGATTTGATGAGCCCAGATCCTGAAGTGCTTCATGAGCAGGATTCAGTGGCCGCTGCGCTGAATAAAATGTCGATGGGCCGCTATCGCCATATCCCGGTACTGAAAAACGACGGGAGCTATACCGTCACCTCCATCAAAAGCGTTCTCAAATACATCGCTAAAAAAGATTGGTGATTGGAAATTTTGCCGGACTGGCCCGCGCCTGAAGGGCTAGTCGTCCGACCGAGTTGGCTTGAACCGAACCAAACCCCCCGTCTCTTTAGAGTCGCCTTCAAAATGACCGAATAGCCGTCTTAGCATGAAACGGTTACGTCGTTTTGACAGAAACTGTAACCTCCCCAAAACCTCGCCACTGAAACAACCCAATAACAACAGGATTTCCCTACGGTGCATCTCAGTTTCGAGCGGCATACGAGGTGCAAAAGCTTTGGCATGTGCTGCCCGGGGCGCACCGTCCCTTCTAACTCCTCGTTGCAAACTACGATAAACAATATGTCATGTGCGGGTGAAAATTCAGACAACCAACCGGTCGTGTGGCCAGCTACCTCCCCCTTCGCGGTCCGTGTGAAGTCTGTGGCTAACGGCAAGGCTTTGCATCTAGCTCTGGCAACACTTTTCAGCGCAACTTTTACGCTGGCGGCCGGAACCCTTATTGGACAGTGGTGGCTCCATGCCATCGTCGTCATCATCGGTACCATGGCAGTGCTCTATTGCACATACCAGGAGGCAACGGCGGAAGCCGCGGCTGAGGCCACCTCTGAGGCAAACGCAGATGACTTCTCGGACGCGACCTCGCGCGGTAGCAGGGAGCTGTTTCGCGTCGCCTTCGACCACGCCGCTATTGGCATGGCGCTAGTCTTACCAAACGGCCGCTGGCAAAAGGTGAACCTGTCGTTGTGCGAAATTCTCGGTTACTCGCAGCAGGAACTGCTCGCCAGGGATTTTCAGGAGTCCCTCCATCCTGATGACCGTGCGTCTTCGATGGCTAAGCTGGAGCACTTGCTCAAGGGCAGAGTCCCGAGCTTCCAATCCGAAACCAGGTGTATTCACAAAGACGGACACGTGGTCTCGGTGTTATGGAGCGTATCGCAAGTCCAGATGGGGAATCGCCAATCCGCACAGCTAATCTTTCAAATACAAAACATTTCTGATCGCAAGGAAGCGGAGGAGAGGCTGCTGCACGATGCTTTCCATGATGCGCTGACGGGCCTTCCGAATCGCGCCCTCATGATTGACCACTTGAAGTTCACCATCGCCCGTTCAAAGCGAAAGCCCGGGACGCTGTTTGCCGTACTCTTCCTCGATCTGGATCGTTTTAAGCTGGTCAACGATAGTCTCGGACACATGATAGGCGATCAGTTACTGGTTGGCATTGCCCGCAGGCTGGAGACCTGCTTGCGCCCGGGAGATACGGTAGCCCGAGTGGGTGGGGACGAGTTCACGATCCTTCTGGAAGAGATCCATGAAGAGAAGGAAGCGATATTAGTCGCTGAGAGAATCCACCAGGAACTCAAGAAACCCTTCAACCTGAGCGGTCGAGACGTCTTTACCACCGTCAGCATAGGCATCGCTCCCAGTTCGGCCGTCTACGACGAACCTGATGAAATCCTGCGCGACGCTGACACCGCGATGTACCGCTCCAAGTCGTTGGGGAAGGCCCGACATGAGATGTTCGACGAAGAGATGCACGATCACGCTCTCAACCTCCTGCAGATTGAAACAGATCTTCGCACGGCCCAGGAACGCCATGAGCTCTTTATCAACTATCAGCCCATCGTGGCGCTTGATGATTTCCGGCTCTGTGGCTTCGAAGCCCTGGTGCGTTGGCAGCACCCGGTGCGCGGGTTGATCTCGCCACTGGATTTCATTCCTGTCGCCGAAGAGGGTGGGCAGATTCTTCAAATTGGTCAGTGGGTACTGAGAGAAGCTTGCTTCCAGATTCAGCGTTGGCAAGAGAAGTTTCCGGCTGACAAGCCTCTCTATATGACGGTTAATCTTTCGGCGAGACAGTTTGTGCAATCGGACCTGATCGATCAGGTCCGAGATATCCTCATCGAGACTGGAGTTGATCCGGCGTATCTGAAACTGGAAATCACCGAGAGCATGGTGATGGACGATTTCGAATCTGCCGCGGCGATGATTTTCCAACTGCGGGCTCTGGGCGTTAGATTGAGCATCGACGACTTCGGCACAGGTTATTCATCCCTGACTTACCTCCATCGCTTCCCGATTGACACGCTGAAGATCGATCGCTCCTTCATTGCCTGCATGGATAAGGAGAACATGGAGATCGTGCGCACCATCCTGATGCTGGCTGAAAATTTGGGCATGGATGCGGTGGCGGAAGGGGTGGAGACCCAGGAACAGCTGACCTTGCTGCGCAACCTCAACTGCCAGAACGGTCAGGGCTTTTTCTTCTCCAAACCCCTGGATGTCGCCGGCGCCGAGGCCATCATCTCGGAGACATACGCTCCGCGCACCGCGTTGGTGGCGTAGCGACTCTTGGGCCCGTCACTCCTCCGTGCCCATCCCCTGATCACAATGGCACATCATCCACCGGCGCGCGCTTGCGCGAGGCGGAGAGCCTGACGGCGGACTGCTTCAGAGACGTTGCGGTTCAGCGAGATATGCTGCAGGTCTTTGGTGCGAATGCGGGGAAGGATTCCTATTGCCGTAGGAATGGGTGTGCGTGGGTTGCGACACAGATGGTGAATGATCGTGTAAGAACGCGCCCAGGCGCGGTTCAAAGCGATCAAGCGCAAGACCTCGTGCGAGACAGTGCGCATAGAAGCAATGTTTTCGACTTCGTGATCCGTGATGCGAGGGTTGTTGATGACGCCGGCCGCTACGATGCGGTTGGAATCGCGAATCAAAATGCTGCGCGCCTCGCGGTCGCCTTTCCGGGCCAGCTTCACGCGGTCTCTGGCGTTCATATTCATGAGTTGGCGGATCAGCGTGACGCGCTCGGGTTGGATTTCGACTCCTGACTCCAGGCGTTCGCTTTCAATGACGCGCTGCACGGCGGCGGCGTATTCTGCAGCACTCTCCGGCGCTAATTCCTCGTAGCGCTCCATGGGCAGCCACGAATCATCGAGGTCGGCATCTGAAACTTCGATGTGTTGCGCAATCAGCCAGGCATCTTCGAGACTCAACTCGCCGGTTGCCGTACTGAGTTCGGCATTTTCAAAAAACTCTGCCGCCGCCGACTTACCTTGCGCTCTCAGTTCGTCGGCGATCTGGCGAGCGCCGCGTTCTTTCTCGAAAAACTCACGCTTGGTTTCGCGGGCCCGGCGTTCCGCCTCCACGGTCCTTGCCGCGTTTCCCAGGATGGCGTCGATGATCGCGGGCGTGCGCACGAGGCGCTGCTGATTGATAGCAATTAATTCCAGTAGCGAGCCATCGGCAACCATGCCGGCAATCTTTGCAATGACAACATCCGGTGTGTTGCTGTTTTGAATCACCGCTTCGTGCACTTCGCGGCTGCTGGTCATCGTTCCCAGGAACCCTAGTACGGCTAGCGAAGTGTCGGCCGCTTTGGCGGCAGTCAGGAGGTCCTCGTTCTCCTGTGAAGCCAGAGTGGACACTGCAGCTTCGGCAATCTCAACGTCGTCAGACTCGCGCAGGGCCACCAGCACTTCGAGCAGATCCGCCTGGGGCAGCGGCAACAATCCGCTGGCGGCTGCTAAGCGCGCCGGTTGAGGAGCGCTGCCGCTGAGAATCGCCTGTACGACCGGGTTAGTTGAGGTGGTTGTGCTCATTTCGAAGTAGCGGCGCGGCGGTCAAAGCGGTGCCCGAGTTTACTCTAAGTACTTCGAAAAGGATCCAGAGTTAATACAAATTGAAATTGTATTCGAGCTGAATAAACATCGAAACTGGCTGGCCATCCATCATTGCAGGGGTGAACCGTATCTGGCGAGCGGCCCTGACCGCCTGAGTAGTGAGACCGTAGCCCCGTGCCCTGGCAATCTCAATGTGTTTCACTTCGCCCTCGGCTGAGAATACTGCGCGCAACACAACGGTGCCAGTGACTCCTGCCTTTCGGGCTGCCTCCGAATACTGCGGCTCTGGTTTGCTTAAGACACGGGCTTTCTGGGTTACTTCCTTAGCGGTGAAGATCGGCGGGCTCGGATTTGATTCTAGATAGATCCGATGGCGCAACTCTTCCAACTGGCCACGCCAGATTTCCGCATCCAAATCATCGGGACTGCCGACGAGAAACCGTTCGAGACTTGCTGCCGCTTCGGAATACAGTTTGAGGTGGTAATGGGCGAGACTTCTTGTTATCAATGCGGGGGTGAAATTCGGATTGATCCTAAGCGCGGTTTCAGCTTCTTCCACGGCCTTGGTTGTATCTCCAGCTCTGAGGTTTGCTTCGGCGATCGCATAATGCGGCTCGGGACTTTGATCGCCCAGTTCCAGAGCGCGTTGAGCAGCTCCTAAAGCTTTCTGCGTCTGGTCGACGAGAATCAATGCGAACGCTAGTTTCGCATGAGCGTCGGCAGAGTATGGACGCAGTCTTACAAACTCCTCAAATGCGGACCGTGACTGTGCTATGAAGCCCTGGCTGTTGAGCGCGAGCCCAAGATAGTACCAGGCGTCCGCGTCGTCCGGACGCTTTTTGACGATAGCCTGTAACAGTTTAATGGCTTCCGTCGCATCGCCCAGCTGATAGATCTCAAAAGCGCGCGCCGTATCTCTGTTCGTTGCGACATCATGCCGCTGCGCCTGTGCCCGGGCGGGTGATACCGTCAGGAAAAAGAAAGAAAGAAGCAACGAGATAAGAACGAACGCTCTGGCGTAATGAGGCGTGGGCATCTGGCTCTCCTCTTAACTAGCCGAGACTTACGCCGCAGCTCCGTGACACTTCTTGTATTTCTTTCCGGAGCCACAAGGGCAGGGCTCATTGCGACCAACCTTCGGTTGATCACGAACCACCGTCTTCGTCTTGCCGGCTTCTTCGCCCGCGGCAGCTGCTCCCTGGTTGGGGCCGGTGAACGTTAAGGTTGTGGAGCGACGGGGCAGGCGGCGCTGGCGCAGCGCTTCGGGCGGCTCTTCAGCGACCACTTGAAGATTGAAGAGTGAACGGATTGTGCTGGTATCGATGCGGTCGAGCATTTCCTGAAATAGATCGAAGCTCTGTTTTTTGTACTCAACCAGCGGATCCTTCTGGCCATAGCCAACCAGACCAATGCCCTGCTTCAGATGATCGAGTGAAAGCAGGTGGTCTTTCCACTGCGCATCGATGATGTTGAGCATGATGATGCGTTCGTAAGTACGCATCGCTTCCACGCCGATCTGCTCTTCTTTCCTGGCGTACTTAACCTTGAGCTTCTCCCAAATGGCATTTGCCACTTCGTCCGACGCCATCTCTTGGACGTTAATCTTCTCGGCATCGACATCGAGATCGTAAACAGTCTTGATCTGAAGCTTGTAGTTATCTACATCCCAGTCGTCCGGGGCAACATCTGGGTTAAGGTATTGCTTCGTCAGATCGGACAGCAGGTCATAGGCGACTCCCGACATCGGCGGATCCCCCAGCAGGTAGTCGCGCTGATCTGGTTCTTCCATCAACTGACGGCGCAGACCGTAAATGGTCTCGCGCTGCTTGTTCATTACATCGTCGTATTCCAGCAGATGTTTGCGTTGCTCGAAGTTGCGGCCCTCGACCGACTTCTGAGCCGAGGCAATGCGCTTCGAAACCATCTTCGACTCGATGGCCACACCCTGCTCCATTCCCAAACGTTGCATCAGGGCCTTCACCTTATCGCCCGCGAAAATGCGCATCAGGTCGTCTTCCAGCGAAAGGAAGAATCGCGACGAGCCCGGGTCGCCCTGGCGGCCGGCACGTCCGCGCAACTGGTTGTCGA
>Ga0136617_10004543_pt1 | contig 12430 bp, 8 predicted proteins | sample AntDrymUQ3222106_2_FD_129672 | JGI IMG/M metagenome (GOLD analysis project Ga0136617, IMG submission 129672) | Polar desert sand microbial communities from Dry Valleys, Antarctica - metaG UQ322 (21.06) | ecosystem: Environmental > Terrestrial > Soil > Desert | place: Antarctica: Dry Valley...
CCCGAGCCTCTAAACGTCCCCGTGCTGTGCTCAGAGCTGAACAGGGCGCCATCAGGCTAGAGATTCGCGCGGAGCCTCAACTTCGTCGCCGTCGGCACCGGTGACAGGCATGACCCTCTGGTCCTCAGGCTCGATAGGAAGGGGAAGGCTTCATTGCTGTCCCGACCTTTCGGCGAAGCCTGGACCAGTCCCCACCAGAACGAGTTCGAGCTGAAGCCACGGACCAGAATCTCTGTAATTCGAGCTAGCTCCGTTGAATATGTCCACCGCCAGCAAGAGCACCATTAGATCATGGTCAATAATGACGTTATTGTCACGCCAGAGTACAGCGACTTTCCGATCGAAGCGACGAAAATCGTCTCCGGTGAGCCGAGGAAGCTCCCTCCAATATTCCTGCGGAAGCTCAACGTCGGGCAGATCGTCGTCCAGGGCATTCCAGTTCGTGTACGGAATGTTGGGGCAGAGAGAGTTTTCTGGATGTTTCATCCAGAAAACTGTCGACATCCATAATGCTGGTCCCGTCCAGGGCGTAAACACTGAAGCCCAGCGAACGGAAACCCGCAACGGTGTCTTCCTCCTTGGACTGCGCGACGACGTGCACTCGTTGCCCCCGCAGCCATGGCATGTCCACTGCGCTGTCTACCCACTCCGTCATACCCTCTGCTTTCATCGTCCTGTGACACGAAGAGCTGAGCTTCCTCGGTCCGTACCGTCGGCAGCATGCCAGACGAATCCGGCAGATCGCCCCTTAGAGGTCGGTGTACGTGTCCCGACCCCTCGCGGCACTAAAGCAAGGAACTTCCGTCTGGTGAGATCCGCCAGCAAGATTCTCCCGGATTGCTCCTCTTGAGCGAGGAAGTTTGGGACCATCTCCCCCGCAAACGCACGTAGTGTTCCCAAACATGAAAGCGAGCACCCTGGCACTGGCATCGCGCAAGGCAGTCGACGTGGTGCTCGCCCTCACGCTGGGCGCGGGCTGGGCACACGCGACTAATGCGGGTTCAACCGACGGACAATTGGTCGAGGGAACCACATGACCTCGGTCGCAGAGCGCCTGCGAGAGTACTTCGACGATCACGGCGTTGTCTACCGAGTCATCGAGCATGAGCCGGCCGGCTCCGCTGACGAGTATCACGCCGTTCTCGGCACCCGCTACGAGCAGATGGCGAAGGCGGTGTTCCTCCGCTGCCGGAACCAGGATGGCAAGGCACGGACCCCTGTTCGGCTGTTGCGGCTCGTCCGTGCGGTGAACTGTGAACCGAGACGACTCACAGAAAGCTCATGCGCGTTGTACGACAATCTGCACAGGATCGCCCGTCGGTGATGAAACGCCCCCGGCGGGCGGTCCCCATTGGCGCACCGAGTCCGCTGTGCCGCGCCCGGAGCAGCCGACTAGATGGTCTTGCCGACGGGAGCGGCGGGGCGGATGAACAACCCGTCGGAGTCCGGCGCCCGGTCGACGACCACCTCGTCGCCGTCGCGCACCTCGCCGGAGAGCAGCGCCGTGGCGAGCGTGTCCCCGATCGCCGACTGCACCAGCCTGCGCAACGGTCGGGCGCCGTACACCGGGTCGAAGCCGGTCAGCGCCAGCCACTCCCGCGCCGCAGGGGTGACCTGCAAGACGATCCGCCGCTGCGCCACCCGCCGGGCCAGCAGGTCGATCTGCAGGTCGACGATGTGCGTCAAATCCTCGGTCGAGAGCGAGTCGAAGATGACCACGTCGTCGAGCCGGTTGAGGAACTCCGGCTTGAAGTGCTCGCGTACGACGGCCATCACCGCGTCGCGCTTGCGCTCCGGGTCGATGCTCGGATCGGCGACGAACGACGAGCCGAGGTTGGACGTGAGGATCAGGATCGTGTTGCGGAAGTCGACGGTACGGCCCTGCCCGTCGGTGAGCCGGCCGTCATCAAGCACCGCGAGCAGCACGTCGAAGACGTCCGGGTGCGCCTTCTCGACCTCGTCGAGAAGGATCACGGAGTACGGCCGGCGCCGGATCGCCTCGGTGATCTGCCCGCCCTCCTCGTACCCGACGTAGCCGGGAGGCGCACCCACAAGGCGTGCAACGCTGTGCTTTTCCGAATACTCGCTCATGTCGATGCGCACGATCGCCCGCTCGTCGTCGAACAGGAAGTCGGCGAGCGCCTTGGCCAGCTCGGTCTTGCCGACGCCGGTCGGGCCGAGGAACAGGAACGATCCGGTCGGCCGGTCGGGATCGGCGACTCCGGCGCGCGACCGGCGGACCGCATCGGACACGGCTCGAACGGCCGCGCGCTGACCGACCAGGCGCTTGCCGATCTCCTCCTCCATGCGCAGGAGCTTCGCGGTCTCGCCCTCCAGCAACCGGCCGGCCGGGATGCCGGTCCAGGCGCTGACGACATCGGCGACGTCGTCTGCCTCGACCTGCTCCTTGACCATCGCACCGGCGGCGGCAACTGAAGACTCGTCGGCAGCCGCAGCGGCCAACTCCTTCTCGCACTCGGGAATCCGGCCATAGAGCAGGCGCGAGGCGGTGTCCCAATCACCTTCACGCTGAGCGCGCTCGGCCTGGCTGCGCAGGTCGTCGAGCTCCTTCTTCAACTCGCCCACCCGGTTGAGGCCGGCCTTTTCCTGCTCCCACCGGGCGTTGAGTGCGTCGAGCTGTTCCTGCTTGTCGGCCAGGTCGCGGCGCAGCCGTTCGAGACGATCCTTCGACGCCGGGTCGGCCTCTTTGGACAGAGCCAGCTCCTCCATCCGGAGCCGGTCGACGGCGCGCTGCAACTCGTCGATCTCGACCGGCCGCGAGTCGATCTCCATCCGCAACCGTGAGGCCGCTTCGTCGACGAGGTCGATCGCCTTGTCGGGCAGGAAGCGCCCGGTGATGTAGCGGTCGGACAGCGTTGCGGCGGCCACGAGGGCCGCGTCGCTGATCTGCACCTTGTGGTGTGCTTCGTACCGCCCCTTCAGCCCGCGCAGGATGGCGATCGTGTCGTCGACGCTGGGCTCGCCGACGTAGATCTGCTGGAACCGGCGCTCGAAGGCCGGGTCCTTCTCGATCCGTTCGCGATATTCATCCAATGTGGTCGCACCGACCATCCGCAGCTCGCCGCGGGCCAGCATGGGCTTGAGCATGTTGCCGGCATCCATCGAGCCTTCTGCGGCCCCCGCGCCGATGACGGTGTGCAACTCGTCGATGAAGGTGATGACCTGGCCGTCGGCACCCTTGATCTCTTCGAGTACGGACTTCAGCCGCTCTTCGAACTCGCCGCGATACTTCGCGCCGGCCACCATCGCGCCGAGGTCGAGCGAGATCAGCCGCTTGTTGCGTAGCGACTCGGGGACGTCACCGTCGACGATCCGCTGGGCGAGCCCCTCCACCACGGCGGTCTTGCCGACGCCGGGCTCGCCGATCAGAACGGGGTTGTTCTTCGTACGGCGTGACAGCACTTGCACGACTCGACGAATCTCGCTGTCGCGACCGATCACCGGGTCGAGCCGGCCGTCGCGCGCACTCTGGGTCAGGTCGACGCCGAACTTCTCCAGCGCTTGGTACGTCGACTCCGGATCGGGGCTGGTCACGCGTCGCGAGCCACCCCGCACCACGTCGAACTTCGCGGTCAGGGCATCGGCCGTCGCGCCGCGCTGGCGCAGCCAGTCGGCCACCTGGCCGCCAGCCGTGGCCAGGCCGACCAGCAGGTGCTCGGTCGAGACGTACTCGTCGCCGCGCGCGCTTGCCGACTCGCTGCCGGCGGTGATCGACGCGTACGCAGAGCGGGACAGGTTGGGAGCAGAGACGGTGGCACCGCTGGCGCTCGGCAGGCGGTCCAACGCAGCCTTGGCCGCCGCTCGCAGGTCGTCGGGGTCGGTGCCCACGGCCTGGAGCAGGGGAGCCGCGACCCCGCCGTCTTGATCGAGCAGCGCGGACAGCAGATGGACGGGCTCGACATCGGCATGGCCGCGCTCGGCGGCCAGGCGCACGGCACCGGTCACCGCCTCCTGGCTCTTGGTGGTGAGCTTGTATGCGTCCATCAGAGCTCTTCTCTCGCCGCACGCGGGATGGGGGTCAGCGGGGGTTTCTGGAGTCGGGTTTCCACGTCACGATCGCGCGCTGGCGGAAGGGGACGAGGTCGCGACGGTACGACGCGTGCACGGCGGCCTCGGCAGCGACGGCGGCCAGCTGAGCAGCGGCCAGCTCGTCGAGTAGCTCGCTCACCCGCGCCTGCAGCGCATCGACCTGTGACTCCAGCGCGATGATCCGCTTGATGCCCGCCAGGTTGACGCCCTCTTCTTGCGACAGGCGCTGGACCTCGCGCAGCCGCTCGACGTCGCGGAAGGTGTAACGCCGGCCCCCGCCAGCGGTGCGCTGCGGGCTCACCAGCCCCAGCCGGTCGTACGAGCGCAGGGTCTGCGGGTGCATGCCGGCCAGCTCGGCGGCCACCGAGATCACGAACGCCGCCGCCTCGCGGGGCGTCAGCCGCTCAGTCACGGCCGCCTACCGGCACATTGAGGTGCCCGCGCGGATCGCCCGGCGCGGCTTGGGCGTACGCCTCGAGAGCCTCGCGGGCGGCCTTGGACAACTTCGTGGGTACGGCGACCTCGATCGTCACGAGCAGGTCACCGACGGTGCTGTCCTTGCGCCGCACGCCCTTGCCGCGGACCCGCAGGGTCTGGCCACTCGACGTGCCGGCCGGCACCTTGACGGTGACCGGCCCGTCGAGGGTCGGCACCTTGACCGTCGTACCCAAGGCCGCCTCGGGGAAGGTGACCGGCACCTTCAAGGTGAGGTTGTCGCCCTTGCGGCCGAACAGCTTGTCCGTGCGCACGTGCACGATCACGAACAGGTCGCCGGGCTTGCCGCCACGCTCGCCCGGACCGCCCTTGCCGGGCAGCCGGATGCGCTGGCCGTCGGTGACGCCCGGAGGGATGCGCACGTTGATCGTGCGCGTGGTCGTGGACTGCCCGGTGCCGCGGCACCGCGGGCACGGATCGTCGATGATCGTCCCCGCTCCCCGGCACTCGCGGCAGGGCTCGCTGAAACTGAAGGAGCCCTGGTTGTGGTTGACCATGCCCATGCCCATGCAGCGCGGGCACATCCGCGGCTGCGACCCGGGCCGGGCGCCGGTGCCGCTGCAGTTGTCGCAGGGACCGGGCGCGGAGATGCGCAAGGGCACGGTGACGCCCGTGACGGCCTCGGCAAAGTCGAGAGTCGCCTCGGTTTCCAGATCGGAGCCCCGGCGGGATGCGGTTCGGCCCCGCGTGCCACCACCACCGAAGATGTTGCCGAACAGGTCGCCTATCCCGCCGCCGGCATTGCCGGCGCCGGCCTGGCCGAGCAGGTCGCTCAGGTCGAACGGCACACCGCCGGTGCCGCCGCCGGCCGCCGGACCGCGCCGGAACGCGCCGCCGCCGAACAGCGACCGGGCCTCGTCGTACTCCTTACGCCGGGTGGCATCGGACAAGACCGAGTGCGCTTCGGAGATCTCCTTGAAACGCTTCTCCGCCTCGGCGTTGCCGGGGTTCTTGTCAGGATGCAGATCGCGGGCCAGCTTGCGATAGGCCTTCTTGATCTCGGCGGCGGTGGCATCCTTGGCGACGCCCAGCGCCTGGTAATAGTCCTTCTCTATGTAGTCGCGAGTGCTCACTGTGTTGTCAACTCGCTCCGCGCCTCGCTGCGCTCGATGCTCACTCGCCGCGCTCGGCGGCGGGCTCGGGATCTGCCACCGCGACCATGGCCGGGCGGAGCAGGCGCTCACCTAGGGCATACCCGCGGCGCATCACCTCGACACACGTGGGCTGGTCGACGTCGGGGCTGGTGGAGTGCATCACCGCCTCGTGCCGGTTGGGGTCGAAGGGGTCTCCGACCTCGCCGAACCCGATCAAGCCGAGCTTGCCCAGCGTGCCCTCGAGCTCCTCTGCCACCGCGGCAAAGGCGCCCTTGAGGTCGTCGTGCTCGCGGGCCCGGTCAATGTTGTCGAGCACCGGCACCAGCGCGGCAAGCACGCCAGCGGTGGCCAGCTCAGCGCTGGCCAGCCGGTCGCGGTCGACCCGGCGCCGATAGTTGGCGTACTCAGCGCTGATCCGCTGCAGGTCGGCGGTGCGCTCGGCGAGCTCCTGCTTGAGGTCAGCGGGCCCGCTCGCGGTGGGCCCGTCGGAGGTGGCGGGCGCATCCGCCACCTTACGGAGCTCGCCGGTCTCGGGATCGAGTCTCCGCTTGTCGCGGATCACCACCCTCGGCGCCTCCTCCTGCTCGCGATCCTCACGCGAAGCGTCGGATGAGGTCACGCCGAACGCTCCTCGCCGTCTGACTTGGCGCTGGGCTTGCCTTCACTGGGCTCGTCGTCGACGATCTCGGCATCGACCACGTCGTCGTCAGATCCTGCGTCGGCTCCCGCATCGGCACCGGTTCCCGTGCCGCCACCAGCACCGGAGTCGCCGCCTGGCTGCTGTGCGTACATCGCCGCGCCGACCTCCTGCGACAGCCGCGACACCGTCTCCTGCGCTGCCTTGATGGCACCGATGTCTGAACCGCCAAGAGAGCTGCGCAGGTCACCGAGCGCCTCGTTGAGCTTGGTCTTTGAGTCGTCGGGGATCTTGTCGCCGCTCTCGGCCAGGAACTTCTCGGTCTGATACATCAACGACTCGGCGGTGTTGCGGGTCTCGGCCTCTTCGCGGCGCTTGCGGTCCTCCTCGGCGTGTGCCTCGGCGTCACGCATCATCCGCTCGATGTCTTCCTTGGGCAGCGCGGATCCGCCGGTGATCGTCATCGACTGCTCGCGGCCGGTGCCGAGATCCTTAGCGCCGACATGCACGATGCCGTTGGCGTCGATGTCGAAGGTGACCTCGATCTGGGGCATCCCGCGGGGGGCGGGAGCGATGCCGGTCAGCTCGAACATGCCGAGCTTTTTGTTGTACTGCGCCATCTCCCGCTCGCCCTGGAACACCTGGATCTGCACCGACGGCTGGTTGTCATCGGCCGTGGTGAAGATCTCCGAGCGCTTGGTCGGGATCGTGGTGTTGCGCTCGATGAGCTTGGTCATGATGCCGCCCTTGGTCTCGATGCCCAGCGACAGCGGGGTGACATCGAGCAGCAGTACGTCCTTCACCTCGCCCTTGAGCACGCCGGCTTGCAACGCCGCTCCGACTGCCACTACTTCATCGGGATTGACGCCCTTGTTGGGCTCCTTGCCGCCGGTCAGCTCACGTACCAGGTCGACAACCGCGGGCATCCGGGTGGAGCCGCCGACGAGGACGACGTGGTCGATCTTGTCCACGCCGATGTTCGCGTCCTTGAGGGCCTGCTGGAAGGGGCCCTTGGTCCGCTCGAGCAGGTCCTGCGTCATCCGCTGGAACTCCGCGCGGGTGATCGTGACGTCGAGGTGCAGCGGGCCGTCGGCACCGGCGGTGATGTACGGAAGGTTGATCGTGGTGGCCTGGCCGCCGGACAGCTCGATCTTGGCCTTCTCAGCGGCCTCACGCAGCCGCTGCAGGGCCATCTTGTCCTTGGCCAGGTCGATGCCGTTCTGGTTGACGAACGTCTTGACCAGGTGGTCGACGACCCGCTGGTCCCAGTCGTCGCCGCCGAGGTGGGTGTCACCCGAGGTCGACTTGACCTCGACGACGCCCTCGCCGATCTCGAGCAACGACACGTCGAACGTGCCGCCACCGAGGTCGAACACCAGGATGGTCTGGTCCTTCTCACCCTTGTCGAGCCCGTACGCGAGGGCCGCGGCGGTCGGCTCGTTGACGATCCGCAGGACGTTGAGCCCGGCGATCGTGCCGGCCTCTTTGGTGGCCTGGCGCTGGTGGTCGGAGAAGTACGCCGGGGTGGTGATCACCGCGTCGGTGACGTCCTCGCCGAGGTAGGTCTCGGCGTCGCGCTTGAGCTTCTGCAGGATCCGCGCGCTGATCTCTTGGGGGGTGTACTTCTTGCCGTCGACCTCTTCTGTGGTCCAGTCGGTGCCGATGTGGCGCTTGACCGACCGGACGGTTCGATCGACGTTCGTGACGGCCTGGCGCTTCGCGACCTCGCCGACCAGCACTTCGCCGTTCTTGGCGAAGGCGACGATCGATGGCGTGGTCCGCGAGCCCTCGGCGTTGGCGATAACCGTCGGCTCGCCGCCTTCGAGGACGCAGACCACGGAGTTGGTAGTGCCGAGGTCGATACCGACCGCTCGTGCCATTGGGGTTCCTCCGAAGTATTGCGGATTGAGTGCTAGCCGCTCAATGTTGCGACACCAGCAGTAACGCTGTCAACTCAGAGTTGAGTCCCATAGGCTCAGGCCAGCCTGAGCCTATGGCTCGAATCGCGGGATGCAGGTGCCATGATGACCCGATGTTGTCACCCTGGTGGGGACGAGGCGCGGTCGGAGCCGGTCAGACTGACTGCCAGAAGGACAGGTACGAGCGGTGCAACCATTCGTCAACCCAGGAGCGGTCTGGCTCGTTGGGAGCCAGCGAGCTCCTCTGCAGGACCTCGAGCTCACGCTCGACCTCCCCGACCGCGGCAATGACCTCAGGCAGGGACACCGCACCGCGCCGTACCGCTCGCAGGTAGCTCCTCGACGGCTCAGGCACGGGCAGGGTGATCCGCCCGGTCGTGAGCAGCTCAACACCCTGCAGTCCGAGTCGCAGAGCGTGCATTGCGTACTTCGTGTCGTAGCCGTGCTCCGCGACTAACTCAGGCCGGTTCGTGTGCGGTCGAGCTCTCCCGGTCATCCCCGCCTTCTGCGCCCGGAGATAGCCGAGGAACCGGTCGGCTGCCAGACGCGAGACGAAGCGGTGCGCGTTGTCAGTGAGCTCCGCGCCAATCAAATTGCGGTAGACCACCTCCGCGTCCGGCACGAACAGCAGGAGAAGCACAGTGGGGTTGCCGGCAAGAGCGAGGCGGGCCCACTTGCGAGCGGAATAGATCACCACGTCGAGATCACCGGCGCCGGACCGGTTGGCCAAGCCCCCTGGCTGGTCCCAGACCGTGTGCCGCTGGTACTGCTCAAACTCGATCGCCGGCACCGCCGCCTTCACACCGGCTGGGACCCGCGCCAGGCCCGTCACGAACTGCGGCGGCTCGAGGCACAGCCCCATCTCGTCGCGGTCATCCTGTCCGCCGATAGAAGTGCCGTGCACGCCGGAACCGACCTGCGCGCGCAGGATCATCCCCCGCTCGGCGAGACGCCGGGCCTCGTCTGAGGCGTGGGGGTGGTCATAGCCAGGCGGCAAGGCCCTGGAACCTGAGATGACCGAGCTTCCCGGCCGAGCATTCAGGGGCACGTGGTGTGACTCCAATACGGTGGCTCTTGCGGGGGGGGGGCCGCTGAGTCCGTCACACAACTCTAATTAGCGCAGCGGTACGTCTCCTGGGCCGCCCCAGGGGGTTGTGCTGACGTTGCGGACGTACCACGTGCCGTTCGAGGAGCGCCAGACCGCGATGTCGGCTCGGCCGTCACCGGTGAAGTCGCCGGCCACCGGGACGTCGCTGGACACGCCGAACGCGGTGGCACTGAGATTGCGGACATACCACGTGCCGTTCGAGGGGCGCCAGACCGCGAAGTCGGCCTTGCCGTCACCGGTGAAGTCCGCCACCGTCGGCCGGTCGCCGGCTTTCCCGAACGCGACCGCCGACTGGCCCCGGACGTACCACGTGCCGTTCGACGGCCGCCACACGGCGAGTTCGGCGCGGCTGTCGCCGGTGAAGTCTGCCGCGACGGGGATGTCATCGGCCGCGCCGAAGGCGACCGGCGACTGGCCGCGGACGTACCACGTGCCGTTCGACGGCCGCCACACCGCGATGTCCGTCTTGCCGTCGCCAGTGTAGTCGGCAGCCACTGGCCTGTCCGTGCTCACGCCGTGGCTCACCGCAGGCAGGCCGCTGACGTACCAGGTCCCGTTGGACGGCCGCCACACGGCGAGGTCAGACCTGATGTCGCCGGTGAAGTCCCCGACCTGCGCCACGTCGCCGGACTTGCCGAACGCCGTCGGGACCAATCCTGGGATCAGCCAGCTGCCCGTCGACGGCCGCCACACGGCGGTGTCGGCGCGGCCGTCGCCGTTGTAGTCGGCCCGCGTCGGCCGGGGCAGCGGTGGTGGCAGCGTCGTGCCGCATTCGTACAGCGACACGTCGTCGACCAGCCAATCGGAGCGTACGGACTCATCACCAGAAATGCGGAACCGGAAGAGCACCGTGTTCCCGGCGAGCGAGCTGACGTTGATCCTCGAAGACACATAGCCGGCACTCTGGCCACCGAAGCCGCGGAACTGGACGGTGCCGGAGTTCAGGTAGATGTCGGAGTCGTAGCCGTTGTCGGTCGGCAGGGTGCCGGCATCGGCCCACGTACTGCCGGAGTTGACGCTGTACTGGACCTGACCGCCGTCGTAGTCCAACTCGAACTGCTTGTAGTGACGGAAACGCAGGTACGTGAGCTGCCCGGCCGTGACGAAGAGGGGGATCGCCTGGGCAACGCCGAAGTTCTGTGCCGCGCCCGAGGCCTCGGGGGTGTATCCGTTCAGGCTCCGCTTGCCAGACGTCGCGTACCCGTCGGCGTAGCCCCAGCCAGCGGTCGTCCCCGTGGCCGACCAATTGACGCTCGACTCCATGTTGTCGGCGAACAACCATCGGCTCGGCTGACCGGTGCTGCAGACGGGCGCCTCGGGCACGGCAGCGCCAGGGTTGGTGGGCTGCTGGGCCATCTCGGTAGCAGTCACTGCGTGGTCGACCTCGATGCAGTCGGCCGCGGCGATGCCGGCCGACCCGACGAGGGCCCGGCAGGACGACGACAACGTGGCGCCCAGATCGGCGTAGTCAGCGCCGGTCGCGAGCAGGTTGAGGGTGCGGTAGTAGATGGCAGCGGTCTTTGTCAGCCCCAGTCCGGTGACGGCCTGACCGTTGAAGGTGCCGCCGCGGCCGATGAGATATGCGGCCTTGTTGCCCACGCCGCTGTTGGTGTGCACGCCACCGCTGTCGCCGTCGAAAGGGTAGTAGTTGGGGCTGGTCATCTTGTCCGGCTGCCCGTACGACGAGGGGTCGGACATGCTGCGGACCACGCCGCCGGGGGCGTCCTCGCCGAGGAACCAGTTGTCGGTGGAGTCAGGCAGGTTGACGCCGTCGGACAGGTCGATCAGTTCGCCGAAGACATCGGACATCGACTCGTTGATGGCGCCGGACTGATAGCCGTAGAACAGGTTCGACGTCTTCTCGGTCACGCCGTGGGTGAGCTCGTGGGCGACGACATCCTGGGCGCCGCCGTATCCCTCGCCGTACGTCGTCTGCTCGCCGTCCCAGAAGGCGTTGTCCAGCGGGCACGCCTCACCCGGGAAGCAGACCCGGGTGGACACGCGCAGCGCCTTGGCTGCGCCACCGGCCGGCACCGTGCCGATCATCGCGGTGAGGTCGGCGCCGAAGTTGCTCAAGTAGTAGGTCGCCGTCGCACCGGTGTGGTCGTAGGCCTTGTTGACCTCGGCAGGCAGGACCGGAGCCTGACCCTCGACCCGGGTCTGGTTCGCCACCTTGCACGTGTAGTCGTTGACCTCCGCATTGGCGAAGTCGCACACCAGCCGGTTGGTGGCGGCCGCGATCTGGTTGATGTGCAGCACGATCCGCGGCCGGCCCACGTCGACGAGCACCAGCTCGCGCACGTAGGGCCCACGCACGTCGACCCGCCACACCGGCGTGGCACCCGGCCGGCCGGGCGCGCCGAGCAGGCTGGGGTCGTACGAGATCAGTATCGGGTCGTCCGACCGCAGCTGTTTCGCGCTCAGCTGGTGGCTCTTGGCGGTCACCCGCAGCGCCGCGGTACGAGCGGCGGCCGCGGTGACGGAGACCTCGGGCGAGCGCATCGTACGGGCGGTCTCGCCACCGACCGAGAGCACGTTGCCGGCCCGGTCCGTCGTGACGACCAGCTCACCGCCAAGCACGGGCAGGTCACCCGCGAGCTGCTCGAACCGGCTGACGTGCTCTCCGCCAGGCAACGCGGTACGGCGCTGGACGCGCAGCTGGGTGGCCGGATCGCGGAGACCGAACAGCGCTCCGTAGGTCGACAGGAAGCTCAGAGCGGAGTCGTCGGCCGAGCCATCCTTGGCCCGCGGGATCGGCCGCCCCACCCGCGTACCGAGCTGACGTACCACCCCGTCTGCGCCTCGCCGCACGGTCAGGCTGTCGCCCACGGCGGCACGCAGCGAGCGCTCCGCTGCAGCGGCTGAGAGTGGTGCCCCAGCGGCGGAAACCGGAGTCGACAGCACGCCCATGCCGGACAGGTTGCTGGTCAGGCTCCCGGTCATGACCAGCGCGGACACGGCAAACCGGGCGATCGTTCGGCGGTGCTTGACGATGTTGGGGGCTCCTGTCGAGTGAGCATCGAGCGAAGCGAGGCGCGGAGCGAGATGACAACCTGTCGAGTGAGCATCGAGCGAAGCGAGGCGCGGAGCGAGATGACAACCTGTCGAGTGAGCATCGAGCGAAGCG
>Ga0136617_10004544_pt1 | contig 12428 bp, 13 predicted proteins | sample AntDrymUQ3222106_2_FD_129672 | JGI IMG/M metagenome (GOLD analysis project Ga0136617, IMG submission 129672) | Polar desert sand microbial communities from Dry Valleys, Antarctica - metaG UQ322 (21.06) | ecosystem: Environmental > Terrestrial > Soil > Desert | place: Antarctica: Dry Valley...
CAATCTGTCCGACCGCGGCGTGCAGCTCACGCGCAGCTCGCGGGCGCTCAAGGTCTGGGTCTCGCTGCAGTACTTCGGCGTCGACGCGTTCGCCGCGGCGATCGACCGCTCGCTGGACCTCGCACAGCTCGTCTGCGAGCGCGTGCAGGCCAGCGACGCGCTCGAGCTGATGGCGCCGCCGTCGCTCGGCGTCGTCTGCTTCCGCCGCCGCTTCCCGGGCGCGGTCGACGAGGACGAGGAGGACGGCCGCAACGCGGGGCTCGTCGTGGCGCTCGAGCGCAGCGGACTCGGGCTCGTCTCCTCGACGATGCTGCGCGGCCGCTACTCGCTGCGCGTATGCGTCCTCAACCACACGACGGGCGCGCAGGACGTCGAGCGCGTGATGGACTTCTTCGAGCGTGCCGAGCCCACGACCGTCGCGGCGCCGGAGCCCGATGCGGGCGCGGCGGTGCTGACGGGCGGCTACCAGCGCGATCACCAGATCCGCGCGACCCCGCTGCGCCGGCGCGAGGCGAGCGCCGGCGAGTACGGCGTGCCGGTCGGCACGCTCGCCGGCCTGACGCTGTTCGAGCAGCTCGGCGAGGGCGACATCGAGCGGGTCGCTGCGCTGGCGCGGATCGACGAGCACCCGGCGGGCCGGCAGCTGGCCGAGCAGTGGGAGGTCGCGCTGGACTGCTACGTCATCCTCGGCGGTCGCGTCGAGGTGCTGATCGACGACGAGCGCGTCGCCGAGCTCACGACGGGCGAGTTCTTCGGCGAGCTGGCCGCGTTGGACGTCGCCATGGTTCAGGACATCATGGCCAACCTTCTTCAGCAAGTTTCGCAAGCCGACTTCAGTCTCCGGCTTCGCGCTTTCCAGCACTACATGGAGCACGACGCATTCATCGACCTGTCGTCCTCGAGCTGACTGGCCTGACGCTTCAGGCTGATATGCGAGGGCTGGCTACCTCATGATGGTCTTGCGCTGCGCCGGGGCCGCGGTCTAAGAACGAGCGCGCCGACACACGTGTGGTGGTGCTCATAAGGTGGCTGTGCTCATCGCGCTGCCCGTGGTCGTGTGCCTGCTGGTCCTGCTCGGTGTCTGCTGGCACGCCACCGAGACTCCGGCAGTGACTCCCCGCGCAGTCGTCCGCTCATCCGCGCGAGCGCGAGCGACCGCGCGCGGCCGAGCCGTTGAGTCCTGGCTCGTCGGCGAGCGGCGTCTGCGGCACGCCGCGCTCGACGAGCGCCCGCACGAGCCGGTGGGGGTCATCGACGGCGACACCGATGTGCTCGGTGCACACGGGACCCCTCAGCAGCCGCTCGACGGCGACCGGACGCGCCAGCGTGAGCATCAGATCGACGCGGTTTCGCTCCGCCAGCAGCGTGTCGTCGCCGTCCTGCAGCAGCCCGCTCGGCCTCGTCGTCCTGCGCCGCTGGATCGCCAGGCGCTCGATCAGGTCGAGCCCGATCGAGGTCTTCGCCGCCATTCCGAGGTTCAGCTCGAGCGCGGACGGCGTGACCCGGTGGGGCAGCACGCGTCGCGCGAGGGCGCCCGCCACCATGCACACCGTCGCGTACACCGACACGACGACGATCACGATCTTCGGCCCGTCCCACGACGCCGGCAGCAGCAGGTGCAGGGCCACGATCTCGGCGAGCGTCCCTGGGATGATCGCCACCGCGAACGCGAGATCCGACGAGCCGCGGTGATATGAGAACCCGTCTGCGGCGGCACGCCGCAGTGCGGCCAGCCACAGCACCCTCAGCAACTCGAGGTGGGCTCGGACGAGACGTACGGCGATGCTCATGTGCGGATAGGGCCAGATGAGTGCCGCGGCGTCAACCGAGATCAGACCCAGGTCGCAGAAAGCCGACCTCGGTCGCCAAGGACGTCCTACCTGCGAACGAGGTGATGTTCCCACCGCCGTCCGACGACAACGGGCGCCGCTTGCCGCATGCTTGCAGTCAACCGGGCCGGTCGTCGCTGCACCGCTGAATCCAAGCACCGACAAGCGAGAGAGAGGTGGCACACGTTGACCGGTTATCTGTGCAGATCATCAACGCTGGGACTGCGGCATCTGGTCGAGGACGACCTCGCGGACGTTCAGTCCTGGATGGCCGGCGCCGGCCGCGAGCCCTGGCAGTACGGGTCCGCGGACCTCGGCCTTGATGAGCTCACCGCCGCGCTGACGATGGCCGCGGAGGTGCCATGGCTGGACTTCTTCGCCTTCGACAAGCCCGACGGCTCGCTCGTCGCGATGGGCGGATGGCAGCCCGATCAGCAATGGGACGGTGTGCTCGTGTTCGCCGACGTGCTCGTCGCCCCCGAGGCGCGCAGCGCCGCGGTCGGCCTGCACACGCTGCTGCTGCTCGTCGAGCACGCCTTCTCGCATCCTGAGATCCACAAGGTCGTCGGCCATGTGGCAGCTGCGAATGCGGCGATCATCGCGGTCGCCGAGCGCGTCGGATTTCGCCTCGAGGGAACGCTGCGCCGGCACCTGCGCACGCCGGAGGGCTGGTTCGACGTGCTCTCCTACGGGCTGCTGCGGGAGGAAATACCACCCGGCCGCGACGACCGCGCGGGTCGTCGAGCGGGCGCTGGCATGAACGCACCGCCGTCCGCCGCGCTCGAGTCCGACCACGAGTTCTTCCGCGCGCTCTACGAGCGATACGCGGACCCCATCGAGCGCTATGCCACACGGCTGCTCGGCTCGCCGCACGATGCCGAGGAGGTCGCGCAGGACGTCTTCCTGCAGGGCTGGTGCGCGCTGGACCGCCTGCGCGAATCGCCCGCGCCATGGTTGTACGTCGTGGCCCGCAACCTGGCGATCGACCGCCGCCGCCGTGACTCGCGCTGCGATCTGACGCCCCCCGACAGCCAGTGCATCGAGTGCGTCCAGGTCGCCGCGGCGCCGGATGCCTTCGACGCCGACGTGCTGCAGCCGCTGGTCGACGGCCTGCCGCTGCGCCAGCACCAGATCCTGCTGCTGCGCTACGGCCTCGGCCTGCGCTCGTGCGATGTGGGCCGCGTGCTGGGCTGCTCGGCGGCGGCCGTGCGCCAGAACGAGCATCGCGCGCTCGAGCGCATCCGGGGGCGGGTCGGCGGCCGGGCGAGCGGACCGCTGGGAGCGCCGGCATGAACGCGGTGTGCGACCGCCTGCTCGTGGGCGTCTGCGGGTCAATCGGCCTGTTCGATCACCTCTTCTGGCTCGCCGGCCTCGGGCTGGCGCGCGAGGTGCGCGTGATCGTCACGCCCGCGGCGACGGCGATCGTCAAGCCCCAGGTCGTGCGCCGGCTCGTGGACTGCACGCTGTGGACCGATCCCTGGGAGGAGATCGAGGGCGTGCGCGTTCCGCACGCGGACCTGCCCCGCTGGGCGGACGTCTTCGTCGTCATGCCCGCGACGGCGAACACGATCGCCTCCGCGGCGCACGGACGGGCCGACAACCTGCTGACGCTGGCGATCCTGTCGAGCACCTCCCCGGTCGGCTTCGTCCCGTGCATGAGTGCGGACATGTGGCAGGCGCCGGCCACCCGTCGCAACGTCGGCACGCTGCGCGGCGACGGGCACGAGGTGCTCGATCCGGGCGCGGGCGCCGGTTTCGCGGTGTCGGTCAGCGGCGCCGAGCAGCCCGCGGCGAGCAGCCTCGACGCGGCATCGGTCAGGCGCTTCGTCGCTCGGCTGGCAACGGGCCTGCGCCCGGCGCCGGCCGAAGCCGCAGGCGTCTGAGGCTCACGCCGCCGGCGGCCCGACGCACGCGCTTGCCGGCGCCCCCGCGACGGCCCGCGCGACCCGTGTGACGTCCGCCACGTCCACGGCGGCGAGCGCGGCGAGATCGCTCGCGGGGTCGGCGGCGTGGCCGAACAGCAGATGGTCCATCGCGGAGCGCCGGGCGATCGCCGATGTCGTCTCGAGCGCCAACAGGGTCCCGCCGACGACGTGCGCGCGGGCGCGCCGCACCTCGGCCTCGGAGGGCCCGTCGGCCGCGAGCTGCTCGACGACGGCCACGATCGCCTCGGACACGTCCGCGACGCGATCGGGTGCGGCCCCGACCTCGACGTCGATCCGCGTCGCATCGCGGTGCATCCACGCCGACGCGCCGACCGCGTAGGCGAGCGCCCGCTCGACGCGGATCGCGCGAAACAGCCGCGAGCCCATCGACCCGCCGAGCAGCGCCGCGTAGACCTCGACCGCGGCCCGTTGTGCAAGCCCGGTCGCGCATGGCTCCAGGCGCCAGTGCAGGCCGAGCCGGCACTGCCCCGTGGCGCGTCGCTCGATCAGCTCACGAGAGCTGAACGCGGGTGCGGGGTCTCCCGATGCGCCGGCCGGTCCCGTGCGAACCCGCGCCAGAGCCTCTGCGAGCCGCTCGCGGTCGAGGCGCTCGAGGTCACCGCTGAGCACGGCGACCGCCGCGCCGCTGACATAGCGACGGGCGTGGAAGTCGCGCACGACGCCGCCGTCGATCGCTGCCAGCGAGGCTGCGCTTCCGAGGATCCCCCGCCCGAGCGCGTGATCGCCGAAGGCCGCCCGGTCGAGCAGCCGCCCGGCGATCCAGCCGGGACTGTCGTGGGCTCGGGCCAGCTCGTGCGAGACCACGGCGCGCTCGGCCTCGACATCGGCGTCGCGCAGCAGCGGGCGCGCGACGACGTCGCAGAGCAGGTCGACCATCGCGTCGACCGACCAGGACGGCGCCGTGGCGTGAAACAGCACCACGTCGTGCATCGTGTGGGCACCGATCTGCATGCCCTGCTCCTCGGCCGCCGCCGCGACCGCGTCGGCAGACGGATGCGCCTCGGACCCGCGGAAGACGAGGTGCTCGAGCAGGTGCGCGCAGCCGTGCTCGTGCGCCGACTCCGTGCGAGACCCGGCGTCGAAGCCGAGCACGAACGTGACGACGTTGGCTCCCGCGCGCGGCAGCAGCCGCACCGCGACGTCGCCGGCGCGGCCGGGCGCCTCGGTCGCCGTCTCGGTCAGCACGCCGGCTGCACCATCGAGACCAGGCCGACCTGCGTGAACATGTCCAACAGGTTCGCCTCGCCCCGGCGCTCGACGATCCGCCCGTCGCGGATGACGTAGATCGCCACGCCGGTCATGACCACGCTGCGACCGGTCGCGGGGACGCCCAGCGCGTCGCCGGCATGGGTGCCGCGGGCCTCCCAGCGCCATGCGACCGTGTCGCCTTCGGCGATCAGCTCGTGCACCGTCATGCGATGGTCGGGAAAGGCCGAGCGCAGCACCCGGACCCACCGCTTGAGCGCTTCGGGACCTCGCAGGACGAGATTCTCCTCCGGAATCGCAAGCTCGTAGTCCTCGGCGACGTACTCGTCGAGCACGTCGAGGTTGCCGTGGGTCCAGACCTCCTCGGCATAGCGGCGAACGAGTGCCTTGTTGGCGTCCTGCACGCTCATATCGCCAGCTCCACGGCGCCCGCGGCGACGGCGACGGCGGCCAGCGTGTCGACGTAGTGGACCTCGGGCCGCGGCCCGGCGAGGTAGGCGCCGACGACGACCTCGTCGACGCCGGCCGCCTCGTAGCGATCGAGTGTCGCGGCGATGCAGCGCGCGCTGCCGTAGGCCATGACGTCCTCGATCAGCGACTCGAACGCGACCGCGTCGTCCGCCGCGCCCGCGTGGCCGGCGAGGTCGAGCGCCGCGCGGTAGTGCGGCCGCCTCACATGCTGGCCGAAGGCGTGGGCCGCGACGGCGCCCAGCTCGCCGCGGTCGCTCGTCGCGCTGCAGGGAACGATCGTGACGATGCGCGGAGCCGTCCGGCCGCAGCGTGCGGCCGCCTCGTGCACTGCCGGGATCAGCACGTCGCGCAGGTAGCCGGGCGGCGTGAGCCAGGTGACGCAGGCGTCGGCGAGCTCGCCGCCGACGCGTCCCATCCCCGGCCGCAGGACGCCGAGCGCGAGCTCAACCTCACCGGCGCACGGCGGCGGCTCGGCGCGCACGCGGAAGACGTCCCCGGCGTGGTCGACGCGCCCATTGTGCAGCAGCGCGCTCACCACCTGCAGGTATTCGCGCGCGAAGGTCGCGGGTCGCGCGCAGTCCAGTCCGAGCGCGTCGCGCACGGACTCTGGATCCCCGACGCCGAGACCGAGCGTGAACTGCCGGCCGGTCACCGCGGCGACCGAGCGGGCCTCGACGGCGCTCTGCAACGGATGGCGCATGTGCATCCCCGTGACGGCCGTGCCGAACCGCAGCCCCGGGAACTCGTGCGCGATCGCGGAGACCGCGACGAGGGCATCGAGCCCCGTCGACTGCCCGAGCCAGACCCGTTCGTAGCCGAGTCGCTGCGCCAGCCCGGCGGTTGTGCGCAGCCGCGCGAGGCCGTCGAGCTGATAGGGCAGGAAGGCGCTAAGACGCATCCCGATCCACTCCCATCCGCGCGCACAGCAGTGCGCGAGCGGCGTCGGGGTCGTCGGCGCCGATCGCCAGCGTCCGCGCCTGCAGCGGTCGCTTGAGCACGCGCTCCACGCTGACGGGCCGGCGCAGCTCGAGCTCGAGGTTCGTCCGACCCCCGACCGCGAGCGCGATCTGCTGCTCGCCGAGGTCGGCGAGCCGGTCGCGTGCGCGCCCGGGCAGCCGCTGCTCGTGCACCCGTACCGCGGCGATGTCCGAGAACGTCACGCGGACGCGGTAGAGCTGCCCGAGCCTGAGCACGAGATCGTCGCCACGCACGGCGTGTGGAAACTCGCGATGGCCGAGGCCGTAGCCGACGACGGCAACGATGCCGTAGGCCGACAGCACGGCGAGGCCGATCCGCAGCGCGACCCAGTCGTCGGGCACCAGCAGGATCTCGACGATCACGATCTCGGCGAGGGCGCCGGCGAGCCAGGCGAGCGACGAGGCGAGATGCTTCGACAGGCGGCGATAGGAGATCTCCGTCGCCGAGCGCAGCGCGCCGGCGGCGCGCAGCAGCGCGCGGATCGGCGTCAGCAGGACCTCGAGCTCGGCGCGCAAGAGCCGCCGGACCACCGGCGGCATGACGAACTCCAGCAGGGCCTGCGTGCGGGCGTCGTCGGGTCGTGCGATCGTCGCGAACGAGACCGCGGCGACGATCGCGATCTCGGCGGCGATCACCAGCAGCCCCTCCCTGCCCCACAGCAGTATGGCGACGAGCACGACGCCGTCCAGCACGTACGGCGTCCAGCGCCGCATCCGGATCGCGCGCCGCGAGAACATCCAGCCGTCGTGCGGCACCTGCTGCGCGATGCGCTCGTGCCGCGGCTGCGCGTGGACGTTCACGGAAGGCCTCCTCTCGGGATCGCCCGCAGCAGGCGCGCCGCGAGCTCGAGCTGGTCTCGCACGACATCTTCGTCGAAGGACACGAGCGTCACATAGCGCTGGGCGTGTTCGAGCACGCGAGCGGCGGCGTGCGCTGCCACCTCGTCGAGCATTCCCGGCGCACGCCCGTCGCCCTGCCATGCCTCGAGGAAGGCCGCGCCCGCGGAGCGCAGCAGCGCGGCACGGGCGGGCCGCTGGCCGTCGAGGGCTCCGGCGATCTCCGCCATCTCCCCGGCGAACCAGCCCGGGTCGAGGCCTGCCGATGCGACGCCAGGGGCACGCGCGTCGATCAGCCTCCAGCTGCCCGGCTGGAGCCCGAAGACCGAGGCGGGTACGAGGTTGCCGTGCGCCGGACGCAGCCGGCGCTCAGCGCGCAGCTCAGTCAGGACGCTGTCGCAGGTCGACCTGCCGATGCGGCACGCGGTGGCGCCGAAGCGCCGGTCGAGCGCGCTGCGGCCGTGCCCCTCCAGCGCGTCGGCCAGCCGTCCGCTGGCATCGTGGCGCGTCGACGGGCCGGACCCGGCCGGGCCACCGGCGAGCTGGACGCGGCGAAGCCAGTCGCCGATGTCCGCGCACAGCGGTCGCGGATCGAACTCGGCGGGCCACCTGCCCATGACACGGTCGGCGAGCGCCTGGACGTCCGGCAGCGCTCCGTAGACCAGCGCGCCCGAACCGACGACCGGCAGCGCGATGCGCGATGCCGCCGCCCCGGCGCGGCGCAGGCAGGACCTGTCCGCACCGTCCTGCGTGCTCGCGCTCGCGCCGAGGCGCGGCAGCTCGACCCAGACGCACATGCCGGGCACGCGGCAGCCGGCGAACGTGGCCGCCGCACCATCGACGCGGTGCTCGATCGTCACGTCCGCAGTCGACGGCGCGAAGCCCGCATCCGCCACGCAGCCGGCGATCGCGCTCATGCCACAGCCACCGCGTGGCGACCGGCTTCGGCAAGCAGCACGTCGGCGACCCGCCCGGCGCAGAACTGGCCGAAGCTCTCCCGCTCGTCGTCGTGTGGCGGCGTGAGCGCCAGCCCGGGCGCGACCCGCTGCGAGAAGCCGGGCACGGGGTCGGCGAGCAGCGACGGCAGACCGTCCTTCACGAGCGCGGAAGCGACGTGCTGCGCCGCCTGTGGCTCGACGTACGCCACCAGCGCGTCCGGCCGCGCCACGGCCGCGGGGTGGTTGACGATCTTGCACGTCGCCGCGATCCCCGTCCGCTGCAGGGTGGCCATCATCGCCGCGAACGCGTCGAGCGCCTTCGCGGGCAGCGGCGCGGCGTAGATGCGCACGGCCTGGCCCGCCGGCGGTGGTCCGGCGTCGACGTGTGTCAGGTAGAACCCGGGAGCGGCCCACAACCGCTCCGCCGGCAGCAGCACCTCGACGCTGGCGGGATCCTCGCTCGGGCGGACGCGCTCGGCGGCGGCGCACAGGCGCACCCCATCGCGCTCGATCACGAGCTCTCCGGCCGTCCACGCGCCCGTGACCCTCCACCCGGGCTCCCAATAGCTGCGCGCGGGATTCGCCGCGCGCAGCCGCGCGAGCCACACCCCGTCGCACATCTCGAGGATGTCGCGGGTGCCGGCCGGCCCAGGAGCTTCGTCGAGGCCCAGATGGCAGCGGACGTAGATGCGCTCGGTCAGCGCGACGCGCAGCGAGCGCGCTCCGAGCGAACGCCGGCGGCCGTCCTCCGTGAAGCCGTGGTCGTCCTCGACGGCGAAGATCGCTCGCGCCCGATCGCATGCCGCCGTCAGCATCGCCGCTCCCTCGGCGCCCCCAGCAGCGGCTCGAGCTCGGCTCGCGGCGCCGTCAGCAGGCGGCGCGCCACATGCACGTAGAGCAGCGGGCGCGCGGAGAAGCGCCCGCGCCGCTCGATGAATGCCTGCGCGCGTTGCAGCAGGTAGATGCCGGCGTAGCCCGCGAGCGCCTCGTCACGCGCCGGTCCGCCGGCGTCGGCGTAGGCCGCCAATGCCGCGCCCGCGCACTGCGCTGCCTCGCGCAGCGTCACCGCGCCCGCCGGCACGGTCCATGGCTGATGGCGCTGCGATCCGGCGGCCATCTGCCCGATGGCGAGGAAGAGGTAGTCGCCGGCGAGCGCGCCGATGTCCCAGGCGGGATCGCCGGATCCGCCGTGCTCCCAGTCGACGAGCCAGACTGCGGGGGCGCCGTCCGGCGCCATCAGGTTGTCCAGCTTGACGTCACCGTGCACGAACGCGGCGGGAGCCGCCGCCCCGGCCTCACGAAGCCACCGCAGCGCGTCGCGGCAGCGCTGATCGGCGATGACGCTCGACACGAACACGGGCCAGCCGCCGGGAATCTCGGCGAGCTGCTCGACGCGCGGCGGCGCAAGCGACGGGAAAGGGATCGGCGCGGCGGGCAACCCGCGCGGAAGCGGCGCGCGATGCAGGCGCGCGAGCGTCGCGCCGGCGGCCCGTGCCAGCTCGACGCGCGTCTGCGGCCGGCTCGCGAAGAGCTCGTGCAACGGGCTGGCGCCGGTGAGCCGCTCGAATGCGATGAAGGAGCCGTCCTGCGCGCCCTCCAGCACCCGTGGCGCCAGCGGGTCGCCCGGCAACCCTGTCGCAGCGCGTGCCGCTGCCAGTTCGTGCCCCATGCGGTGTACGGCCGCCTCGCGGTGATCGGGCACCGGCCCGCGCACCCGCGTGACGTCGAGGCGCTTGATCCAGGCGGCTTGTGGAGTGTCGACCGGCATGAGAGTCAAAGCGACGCGCGGGCACCGCAGCAGCGGTGCCCGCGCCCTGCCGTCGCCCGTGACCGTGCTAGCAGCGGCGGATGACCGTGTAGCGGATCGTCGAGATGACGGGCTCGCCCTGATCGCCGTCGTCGCCGCGCTCACGCGACTCGGCCTCGAGCTCCTCGACTGCGCCCTGCAGACCGAAAGCGGCCCGGAAGACGTCCTGATCGTGATCCTGCCCGGTGGTGAAGTCCATGATGTTGTTCCTCTCGATGAGTGGGTTTCGTGGGGTGAGACGACCCGCTGAGCCATGCGGGTGGGCCGCGGCCAACGGCCTTGCGACATCCCTCAAGCGCTAACACGCGGCGGCGGCGCGTCCTGTGACAGGCGGGGCGACGCCGTGGCGAAGATCAGTCGCTGGTCGCACAGGCGCTACGACCCAAGTGTGAAGTCGGTTACAAGTGACGGCGCAGGCCAAATGTATGCTCTGAATGTGTCATCACTCCGGATGGGGGAGCGGATCAGACATGCGCCGACCCTGCTTGCCGACACTGCGCTCGCGCTCGGGATCGGCGCCTGCCAGATAGCTTCGACGTGGCTCCTGCAGGCTCCGAACGACGCCGCGGCCGACGCCCCGATGCTCGCCGTCGCGCTCACGGTCGCCTCCACGCTGCCGCTGATCGCGCGGCGCGTGGCGCCGGTCGTCGTCTTCTCGATCATCTGCGCGGTCAGCGCGCTTGCGGCGATCCTCGGCCAGTCGGTCGACGTGCTCGCCGCGACCGTCGCCCTCTACACGGTGGCCACGAGCGTCGCGCGCCCGGCCTCACTGCTCGCGCTCGCAGCCCTCCTGGTCCTCGGCACCGCGATCCTGGCCACCAGTGGCTCCACGGCCGGCGGCGCCGAGCGTGACAGCGTCCTGATGTTCGGGGCGCTGTCGGTCGCGATGATCGGCGTGTGGGGACTCGGGGCCTCGACGCGCAGCCATCGCGAGTACACCCAGGGCCTGCAGCTGCGAGCGGCTCGCCTCGAGCGCGAGCACGAGCACGAAGCGCGAATCGCCGTCGTCGAGGAGCGCGCGCGGATCGCCCGTGAGCTGCATGACATCGTCGCGAACTCGGTCTCGGTGATGCTCGTCGCGACCCGCGGAGCGCGCGACGTGCTGCGCAGCAGCCCGACGGATGCGGAACGCACGCTGGAGCGCGTCGAGGCGACGGGCGAGCAGAGCCTCGGCGACCTGCGACGCGCGCTGGCGCTGCTGCGCGACCCGGCGCGAGAGGTCGAGCGCGGGCTGCGACCGCGCCTGGCGGGCATCCACGACCTCGTCGGCGAGTTCCGCCAGGCCGGCCTGCCGGTCGTGCTGACGATCTCCGGCCAGGAGACGGCCCTGCCCGCGAGCACCGATCTGTCCGCCTTCAGGATCGTGCAGGAGGCGCTGACGAATGTGCTGCGTCACGCGGCGTCGCCGCGCAGCGTCGAGGTCTCCCTGAACTACGCCGCCGACCGCATCGAGTTCGAGATCTTCGACGACGGTCGCTCGCGGGAAGCCCCGAGCAACGGCGATCGCCCCGGCCACGGTCTGATCGGCATGCGCGAGCGAGCCGCGCTGCTGGGCGGCACGATCGACGCCCGGCCGCTGCCGGGCGGCTTCCTCGTCTCCGTGTCGCTGCCGATCCGCGAGGTCGAGCTGCCGCGATGACGATCCGGATCCTGATCGCCGACGACCAGGAGCTGATTCGCACGGGCTTTCGGCTGTTCCTCGAGACCCAGCCCGACATGCACGTCGTCGGCGAGGCCGCCGACGGCGCCAAGGCGGTCGCCGCTGCGCAGCGCCTGCGTCCGGACGTCGTGCTGATGGACATCCGCATGCCGCGGATGAACGGCATCGACGCGACGGCACTGCTGGCCGGCCCCGATGTCGAGGACCCGGTCACCGTGCTCCTGCTGACGACGTTCGACACCGAGGAGTACGTGCACGGCGCGCTGCGCGCGGGCGCGCGGGGGTTCCTGCTCAAGGACGCTCCGCGCGAGCGCCTGCTCGATGGCATCCGGGCGGTCGCTCAGGGATACACGCTGCTGTCCCCCTCGGTCATGCGCAGGCTGACCCAGGACGTGACGGCGCTGGACGCCGCGCCACGGCCGCTTCCCCCGGAGTTCGAGCAACTGACGCCACGCCAGCGCGAGACGCTCGGCCTGGTCGCCCGAGGCCTCACGAACGACGAGATCGCGCGGTCGATGTACGTCACCGAGGCCACGGTGAAGAGCCACGTCGGGAGCCTGCTGCAGAAGCTCGGGCTTCGCGATCGCGTGCAGGCCGTCATCTTCGCCTACGTTCACGGCGTCGTTGGCGCCGACGGCGACTAGGGGCGCGGCTGACAGGCGGTGCTCGACGGCGAGGGGCAGCGCGGCGGCGGGGGCGGGGGGCGTGGTGGTCAGCACGGGCGGCATGCGCGGCGGATCTCCTCCTGCTGGGCCTC
>Ga0136617_10004545_pt1 | contig 12427 bp, 11 predicted proteins | sample AntDrymUQ3222106_2_FD_129672 | JGI IMG/M metagenome (GOLD analysis project Ga0136617, IMG submission 129672) | Polar desert sand microbial communities from Dry Valleys, Antarctica - metaG UQ322 (21.06) | ecosystem: Environmental > Terrestrial > Soil > Desert | place: Antarctica: Dry Valley...
CGAGCGCGAAGGCCGCCAGCACGTACACGCTCATCACCAGCGCCACGAGACGCTCCCAGAGCCGGGAGTAGGCCGCCCAGGCGGGGACGACGATCAGGCCGATCCAGGCCGCGAGCGACAACACGCCCGCGCCTCCGGCGATCAGGTAGGTGAGCTGGGTGTTGGTCACGGGGTCCCATTGTGGCGAACAAAGGAGACGACCAGGGCGGTCATCCCGCAGACCGAGAACACCGTGGCCCCGAGTCCGAGGCCACCCATGACGTCGGAGAGGTAGTGGGCGCGGAGGTAGATCCGGGTGAGCCCGACGAAAATCATCAGGGCGATGGCCACCGCGACCGCGGCGAAACGTGTCGCGAGGCTATGCCCGGCGCGCACCAGCACCACGGCGCACGCGACGAGGGCGACGGCGTACGCGGCGTGTCCCGAGGGGTAGCTCTCCGTCATGGTTTCCACGTACGACCTGGGCGGGCGCGGGCGCCCCTCTGCCCGCTTCGCGACGTGGACGAGGACGAAGGTCAGCGCGAGGCCCGCGATGAGCGCCAACCCCTCGATGCGCCGGCGTCGCGCGATCGCCCAGGCCGCGGTGGCCGCGGTGGCCGCACCGGCCACCGCCAGCGAGCCGAGTTCGTTCGACACCTCCATGACCGCTTCGATCTGCTCCACGTAGAGCGCCCGGCCGATGGAGAACGCCCGACCGTCGCCCGGCAGCAGCCGTCGCTCGTCGTCTATCGCATCGGCCAGCCCGAACCACGCGAAGCTGGCGACCGCCGCGATCGCCAGCAGGGTGGTGAACTCGAGCCCCAGGCCTCCCGGCGTGAGGCGCTCGTAGACGAAGCGTGCCGGGCGCGCGGCGTGGTGGGCCAGTGGCCGCCCGGCGCGTCGCCATGGCGGTCCGAGGGCTCGGACGAGCGGTCGCCCCGCGGGCTTTGCGGCCTGAACCTCGAGCCAGGCCTGCGCCCGCTCGCGCTCATCCTGTCGCTCGACGAGGCGGCGCAGGTAGAGCGACCCGATCACCAGGGCGACGATCGCGCCGAGGAGGAACAGGCCCTGGCCCAGGTAGGCCGTCACCGTGTCGATGGAGCGCGAGAAGGCGTATCCCAGCAACACGAACGTCGCAGACCAGAGTCCGGCGCCGAGCACGTCGAACGGCAGGAACTTCGTCAGCGGCATGCGCGAAGCGCCCGCGATGAAGGGAAGCAACGTCCGTACCACGCCGATGAAGCGCCCCACCACCAGCGTCACGCCGCCGCGACGCTCGAAGAAGCCCTCCACCCGGGCCAGACGCTGCTCGGTGATCTTCAGCCGGTGTCCCCTGCGAAGCATGAAGTCGCGTCCGAGCCGGCGGCCGAGCATGTAGGACGTCAGGTCGCCGGCCACGGCGCAGCTCCACACGAGGGCGATCAGGGCCACGACGTCGATCTCCCCCTGACCCGCCACGACGCCCCCGACGAGCACCGCCGTCTCTCCCGGCGCGACCAGGCCGACGAACGCCCCGGTCTCGAGAAAGGCGAGCGCACCGACCAGGACGTAGGTGTACGGGCCGAGGGTCGTCCCGGCGTCGACGATCAGCTTCTCCACATCGGGGGTCTCGAGGAGACCGAAGCCCACGAGCGCGCAGAAGGTGGCCGTGACACCCCGGCCGGTGAGGGAGAGCCGGCCGAGACTCCGGCGGCGGATGAGCGCGTATACCGCGACGGCGGCCGCGACCACCAGCCAGAAGGGGCTCATCCGCCGGGTCGATCCAGGTGTGGCCGGGCGAATCGCGGACCGACCGGCTCCGCGGCAACAGCCCGGGGGTGCGCCCCGGAGGCCACCAGGGCGAGGGCGGCGGCGCGGGCGCGAGCGGGGCCATCGGAGCCCTTGAAGAGTCCGACGACGGTCGGACCGGAGCCGGAGACCATGGCATGATCGGCGCCCGCGGACCGCGCGTCGGCGAGCGCCGGGCCGATCGTGGGCGCAAGGGCAAGTGCGGCGGCCTCGAGGTCGTTGTGCATGAACCACACCGGAAGCGCCGTGGCAGCCGCCCGGACCGCCGAGCGTCTGGCGAGCAGGTCCTCGTGACTGCGTCCGATCCGCATTCGGTCCGCTTGGGCATAGACCGCCGGAGTCGACAGACCGTTCTGGCCCGGGAGGACGAGGACGCCGAACGTTGGCGGATCGGGGAGCGGCTCGATCTCCTCGCCCACCCCGGTGACCAGGGCACGCGAAGGCTCGATCTGGGCCGGGACGTCGGCGCCCAGCCGCGGTGCCAGCTCGCGAAGCAGAGGATCGCCCTCGCGTCCGGCGGCGTGCGCGGCGAGCCTGAGCGCAGCCGCCGCGTCACCCGAGCCACCGCCCATGCCGGCCGCGACGGGGACCCGCTTGGCGATCGTCAGCCGCTGTGGCGGAGCGTCCCATCCGGATGCGTCGCGGTAGGCGGCGAGGGCCTGCGCCGCGAGGTTGACGCCCTCGATACCCGGGCAGCGCACCTCGTCGCCCGGGGTGCCGGGCGGCGCGGGCTCGAGATACAGCTCGTCCGCCAGGGAGACGGGCTGGACGACGGAGACGAGCGGGTGGAGACCGTCGGCCCGCGGAGCCCCCACGAAGAGGCAGAGGTTGACCTTGCCCGGAGCCCGCGCGCGAAGTGCTGTCACGCGCCGGCTTCCATCGCCTCGTGCAACGCCACCCACTCGGGCGGACTGAGCGACTCTGCGCGCGCGTCGAGCGGCTTGCCGATCTCCAGCAGCGCGGCGCGGGCGCGGTCGCGCACAAGCGGCGATGCGTCTGCAGCGAGCGCCAGTGAACGAGGAAGGGCCTTGCGGCGGTGGGCGAAGCCGGCGCTCACCAGCGCACGCAGCGCGGGAGGCGGCGCCGGGCCACGCCGCTCGAGGCCGACGAGCACGGAGTCGACGTTGGGTACCGGATGAAAGACGGTTCGCGACACCGGGCGCAGCACCCGCACTTCGCAGGCGAGCTGGGCGAGCACGGACGGCGCCCCGTACGCCGGGGTCCCGGCGTGTGCGGCCAGGCGCTCGCCCACCTCGCGTTGCACCATCGCCACCCAGCGAGTGACGGACGGAAGCTCCTCGAGCGTGCGCAGGATGACGGTCGCGGCGACGCCGTAGGGAAGGTTCGCCACCACCTTGGTCGGCATCGGCGTCAGCGCGGCGAGATCCATGCGCACCGCATCGCCGAAGTGCAGCTGCACGTTGGGATATGGATCGGTGGCGTCTCGCAGCGCCAATTCCAGCCGGCGGTCGACCTCCACCACGTGCACGTGGGCGACCCGTTCGGCCAGGTACTCGGAGAGGACGCCCAGCCCGCCCCCCACCTCGAGAACGACGTCCTGCGGAGCAAGCTCGGACGCCCGGGCGATCACGTCGAGCAGGTTAGAGTCGATGAGGAAGTTCTGTCCGAGCTCCCGGACGGGACGGATGCCGAACTGGCGCAGGCGGCGCAAGCTGGGCTGCGCGGGCCGCGTCACCACCCGAACAGCCCGGCGGCGGTGGCCTCGACCGCCGCATCGAGCTCCTCGTAGGCGATCCCCCGCCTCTCCGCCATGAAGCCGGCCGTCTCGGTGACGTAGGCGGGCCGATTTCGCTCCCTGCGCATCGATTGGGGCGTCAGGTACGGCGCGTCGGTCTCCACGAGGAGGCGATCGAGCGGCACGCGCTCGCACGCCTGCGCGAGCGCCTCGGACTTGGGATAGGTGACGTTGCCCGCGAAGGAGATCGTCCAGCCCTGCTCCAGGCACTCGTCGAGGCGCTCGGGCATGGAGAAGCAGTGCAGGATCACCCGCAGGTCGCCGGCTTCGGATCCTAGGAGCTCGAGCGTGTCGTCCTCGGCCGCGCGTGTGTGGATGATCAGCGGCTTGCCCGTGGCCCGTGCGAGGGAGATGTGCGCCGCGAACGCCCGCCGCTGGTCGTCGCGCGGCGCGCCGTCGCGGTAGAAGTCCAGTCCGGTCTCGCCGATCGCCCGGCACTTCGGGTGTCGGGCCAGCTCCGTGAGCTCGGCGAGCGCGGAGTCGTCGAAGCCGGCGGCGCTGTTCGGGTGACGGCCGACGGCGGCGAAGACCTCAGGATGGTGGTCGGCGGCGGCAAGGGCAGCGCGGCAGGACACCGGATCCATCCCGATCGTGAGGATGCGTCGAACGCCCACCGCGCGGGCGTCGGCGACGAGCTCGGCTTCCGGCGCCGGGCCACGATCGAGGTGCGTGTGGGAGTCGATCACGCGATCTTCGGGAACAGCTGCCCGAGCTTCTCGACGCGGCCGCCTCCGGGGTGGGCACCGAAGCGGGCGCCCTCGAGGCTCATGGCGACGCCGTTCCCACCGTCGTCGAGCCCCAGCGCAGCGAGCAGCTTGGCCGCCGTGTCGGGGACGTACGGGTGCAGGAGGACCGTGACGACGCGCAGGCCCTCGGCGAGCGAGCGCAGGGCGATGTCGAGCTCTTGCGCCCGCTCCTCGTCCTTGGCGAGCTGCCAGGGGGCGCTCTCCTCCACGTATCGGTTCAAGCGCCGGACCCGTTGCCAGATGCGCTCAAGCGCGGCGGAGATCTCGGCCTGGTCGAGCAGCGATCGGACTTCCTCGGCGAGTCCTTCGAAGTCAGGGGCGAGCGCCGGGTCGACGTCGACCGCGGGGACGGTCCCGTCGCGATAGCGGGCGATCATCGCCAGAGTGCGGCTCGCGAGATTGCCGTACTCGTTGGCCAGCTCGGTCTCGTAGCGCGACTCGAAGCCGGCCGTCGAGATGGAGCCGTCCTGCCCGAAGGCGACCTCACGGAAGCAGTAGTAGCGCAGCGCATCCGTCCCGAAGCGGTCCATCACCTCGAAGGGGTCGAGCACGTTGCCGAGCGACTTGGACATCTTCTCGCCGTCGAGCAGCAGCCAGCCGTGGATGAACAGCCGCCGCGGGACCTCGATCTCGGCAGCCATCAGTATCGCGGGCCAGAAGACGGCGTGGAACTTGAGGATGTCCTTGCCCAGGACGTGGAAGCTCGCGGGCCAGAACCTCTCCGTCAGGTCCTCGCCGGGCCTGGCGAAGGAGAGCGCCGTGTAGTAGTTGAGCAGGGCATCGAACCAGACGTAGAAGACCTGGTTCGCGTCCCACGGCACCTCGACGCCCCAGGAGATCTGCGAGCGGCTGAGCGAGACATCGTTGAGCCCACCGGTGATGAAGGAGAGCGCCTCGTTGTACCGCGTTCGTGGCGTCACGAAGTCCGTGTGATCGAGGTATAGGCGCTCGAGCGGCTCCTGGAAGGCGGAGAGGCGAAAGAACCAGTTGTCCTCACGCTCGCGCTGCAGGGGGATGTGATGGATGAGGCAGGTGTTGCCGGGGCCGAGCTCCTGCTCCGTCTTGAAGTCCGCGCAGCGCGGGCAGTACCAGCCCTCGTACACGCCCTTGTACACGTGCCCGTTGTCATAGACGCGCTGCAGCACCTCCTGCACCCGCCGCTTGTGCTGCTCGTCGCTCGTACGGATGAAGAAGTCGTTGGACGCGTTGATCCGCGGCATCAGGTCCTCAAAGCGCTTGGCGTTCCGGTCCGCGAGCTCCTTCGGCGACACGCCCTCGCGCTCCGCGGCCTGGGCCACAGGCTCACCGTGCTCATCGGTTCCCGTCAGGAAGAAGACGTCCTCGCCCCGCTGGCGATGGTGACGGGCGAGGATGTCGGCCCCGATGGTCGAGTACGCGTGCCCGAGGTGGGGTGCGTCGTTGACGTAGTAGATCGGGGTCGTGACGTAGAAGGCCATGGCGTGGGACTAGGCTATCGGCGGTCACGGGCTACCTTGGCGGCGCGGTTGAGGTCTACCCCTGACACCAGGACCGCGTTCGAGCGCGACCGCCGCCGAGACGCCGAACTGCTCGCCGTCGCGGGTGTGGCGACCACGCGCGTCACCTGGCAGCAGCTCACCGGCGGGCCTGAGGCCGTGGTGGCCGACTCGCCGCGGCGCTGGTTGAAGGTTCGAAGCCGTCGCTGGCGTGAAGAGGACGCCCGCGGAGCCTCGGGCGCGACCGGCGCCATCCGATGCGGGTTGTTAGTTCACCGTCTGTGCCACGCCGGCTAGCGGCGCCCTTCGCCGCAAGCGTCGCCGGGCGATCGTCCTCCCGCCGGCGGCTCCCGTGAGCAGCAGCGTCACGCCGAGCCATACCGGCCAACGCGCGAGCGACGGCTCGCGAGCCGAGGCCGGCCGCGCGGGAATCGGGAAGCGACGCAGCGCGGGTGGCGGACGAGGGTGCGATGGCTTCGGCGCGGGGCCGAGACCAGGCGGGCGCACTACGACGGGCGGGGGCGGATCGGCACCGAACCGCGTCAGCGGATCGACGTAGCCGAAGCGCTTGCCCTCGCGCCGCACTCCGACGTGCAGCCCATCGTGTCCGGCGTCGACCGTCCCGAGCCGCATCTGCGCCGCGACCCGTGAGCCGCGGCTCACCGCCGAAGTGGCGAGCGGGAGGTAGCTGACGCGCCACCGGCCGCAGCGCACGCTCACAGCTCGGCCGAGCTCGGGAAGGACCCCGGAGAACACGACGACGCCGGAGCACGCCGAGCGCACCCGCGCGCCGGGATCTGCGGCGAGATCGACCCCGCGGTGCTGCCCGCGGGCGAAGGGGTCGTCGCCCAGCTCGAACGCGCGCGTGGCGGCGCCCGGGACGGGGCGGACCCAGCGCTCGGCAGCGGCCGAAGGCGCCCATCCCGTCCACAGCACGAAGGCAAGCCCGAGCGAGAGCCGCCGGGCGGCGCCGAACGAGAAGGGGCGCCGCGGCAGGCCGTCGGACGGGATGGGCACTCGGCGACCGTACGGTCGGCGAGCCGCGAAGAGTGCGGCCGAGCCTGAATTGAAACGGTTTCGCGGCAGTTACGCGCATCTATCCGGCCTTCGTCAGCTCCTTGTAGAGATCGTTGGCAGACACTCCAGTGAGCTCAGCGACCACGCTTGCCGCCACCCGTGGCTTGGCGCCGGCCTCAACGAGTCGGCGAACCGCCGCGCCGGACTCGCCCGACAGGCTCACCCCGGGCGCAGCGCCGCCGATCACGAGCACGACCTCTCCCCGCGGGTCCTCGTCGCCGTAGCGCGCGGCCAAGACTTCCGCGGTCCCGCGCACCACCTCCTCGTAGACCTTCGTGAGCTCCCGGCAGACCGCCACCGGGCGCTCGGAGTCGAGCTCGGCGAGGACGGCCAAGGTCGCGCCCACGCGGCGGGGCGACTCGAACGCGACGATGGTGTCCTCCGCCGCAAGGACCTCGAGCAGCGCTCCGCGCTTGCGCGGTAGAAAGCCGACGAAGCGCCACGTGTCGGCGGGCAGCGCCGAGGCGACGAGCGCGGCCAGCACCGCGGAGGGACCGGGGAGAACGTCGATCTCAAGCCCGGCCGCCACGCACGCCTGGACGAGCACGAAGCCGGGATCGGAGACCAGCGGCATCCCGGCATCCGACACGAGCGCCACCACCGCGCCGCCCGTCATGCGGGACACGAGCTCCGCCGATCGCTCGCGCTCGTTGTGCTCGTGATACGACGACAGCGCCGCCGTGACGCCGTATCGATCGAGCAGCACCCGCGTGCGGCGCGTGTCCTCGCAGGCCACCACATCCGCGTCGCGCAACGCCGACAACACGCGGAGGGTGACGTCCTCGAGGTTGCCGATCGGCGTCGGGCACACGACGAGCCGCCCCGCGCTCGCCGTGATCAAGTCGCCGCCAGGTCGCGCGCCATGAGAGAGGCCCCGATCATCCCCGATTCCGCCCCGAACGCGGCGGCTTCGACACGTACGAACTCGCGAGAAGGCGAGAGAGCCCGTGCGAGCATCTCGGCGCGGGCGGGCGCGAGCAGCATCTCCCCTGCCGCGATCACCCCGCCACCGATCACGACGACCTCGGGGTTGAGCACGTTGACGAAGTTCGAGATGCCCACCCCCAGACGCCGACCGATCAGCGCGATCACGTCTCGCGCGACGGGATCGCCGTCGTGCGCGAGCTCGGTGATCAACGGCCCGGTGAGCGGCCGGCCATCCTCGAGGGCTCGCCCGAGAGGGGTGTCCGGACGACCGGCCACGGCCAGCGACGCCTCGCGCACGAGCGCGCTCCCCGAGGCCAGCGATTCCAGGCAGCCATGATTGGGGCAGTAGCCCTGGCACGGCGGGCCGTCCATGTCGATGACCATGTGGCCGAGCTCGGCCGCGGCGCCGAGGGCTCCACGATAGAGCTCGCCGCCGAGTACGAGGCCACCGCCGATGCCGGTGCCCAGAGTGAGCATCACGAGCTCTGAGGCGCCTCGCCCGGCGCCCGCCCGGGCCTCGGCGAGTGCCGCACAGTTGGCGTCGTTGTCGACCATCACGGGCATGCCGAGGTGCTCCACCATGATGTCTCGGAAGGGGATGTCCTGCAGCGGCAGGTTGACCGCCATCACCGCCGTTCCCGTGCGCTGGTCGATCAGGCAAGGGATTCCAAAGCCGACCGCGGCGACGTCACCGTCGACCGCTTCGACGGCCTCCTCGACCGCCTGCACGCAAGACTCGACCAGGCCCGCCTGATCCAGCCCGAGAGCGGGCCGCAGGGCGCGATGATGGACCGACAGGTCGGAGTCGACGGCGCCGGCCAGTAGCTTGGTACCGCCGAGATCGACCCCGATGGTGAATCGGGCCGCCAAGGTCCGAGCCACGATACACCGCCACCCATGGCCGACGACCGTGATCCTGACCGCCCTCCCGAGTACCGCGTGTATCGCACCCGGCCGCGGTTCCCCGGGCGCGGGAGCAAGTCCCCGGGTGGATTGGACGAGCTGCGCGGCAACGGCGCCGAGGACCGGTCCCAGCCCTCCCGTAGCGACGAGAGCAATGACGATCGCCCTTACACGGTCCACGGTGGCGGGCGCCGTCCGCGCCTGCCGAGCCTTCGGCGCCGGGGCACGGACGACGATCCCGACCGAGTCCCCAAGCCCCGGCGGCGGCTCTCGCCCGGCCGCGTCCTCCGCTTCGCGTTACTGGCGATCCTCGGCTGGATCCTCGGCTCGCTGGTGCTGTTCCTCATCTCGGCCCAGCTGCAGCGCGAGGGCGTATCGGATTCCGCCGGCTCGGCGCTCGACTCCTCCTCCAACACCCTCACATCGCCCAACACGATCCTGGTGCTGGGCTCCGACGCGCGCACCAAGGAGACCAGCGAGCCGGGGTCGAGCACCGGCGGCCCGTCGCGCTCGGACACCATCCTGCTCATGCGGGCGGGCGGTGGCGCTTCGGCGCGTCTCTCGATCCCGCGCGACACTGTCGTGGACATCCCGGGCCACGGGCTCAACAAGATCAACGCCGCATACGCGATCGGCGGGCCGGCCCTGGCCGTCGAGACGGTGAAGGCGTTTCTCGGAATCGAGATCAACCACCTGGTCGAGGTCAACTTCGCCAACTTCCCCGACTTCATCGACGCTCTGGGCGGCATCGACCTGCGAACGGGTTGCGTCGTGTCGCGCATCAACGGCGGGTTCAAGAACGGCGGCTACACGCTCCGGTTGAAGGCGGGCGAGAACCACCTAGACGGCAAGCAGGCGCTCGCGCTCGCCCGCACGCGCAAGAACGAGTGCCGGCCGAGCGAGAACGACCTCACCCGCGCGCGCCGTCAGCAGAAGATCCTGGGCGCGATCAAGGGCCGCCTGGTGTCACCGGCCACCTTCATCAGATTGCCGATCGTCTCCTGGGCGGCGCCCAAGGCCGTGCGCTCCGACATGGCCGGGCCCTCCCTGCTCGGGCTGTTCGGCTCCGTGGCCACGGGCGGATCGCCGACCACTCGGGTGCTCAAGCCGTCCGGAGTCACCACGCTGCCCGACGGTGGCGCAGGGCTCGAAGTGTCAGAAGCCAAGAAGCAGGCCGAGGTGGCGCGATTCTTGAGGTGAGTTCGCGTGGCGAGAGTCAGCCGGGGTTGACGTTGTCAGGCGCCGAGCACGGCTTCCGCCACCTGGTCGCGGTGCCAGCGCGCGTCGCCGTGGTGATGGGCCAGGGCCGCCGCGCGCTTGAAGAAGAACTGGAGATCATGCTCCCACGTGAATCCGATTCCACCGTGCACCTGGATCGCCGAGCCGGTGACCCGCGACCCGCAGTCAGACGCGTAGGCCTTCGCCGCCGAAGCGGCCACGGAAGCGGTCTCGGGCTCGGAGTCCAACGCCCATGCCGCCCAGTAGACGAGCGAGCGGGCCCCCTCCACCTCGAGCAGCATCTGGGCGCAGCGGTGCGAGACGGCCTGATAAGTGCCGATGGGGCGCCCGAACTGCTGACGCTCCTTCGCGTAGGCCACCGACATCTCCATCGCCCGCTCCGCCACTCCGACCGACTCCGCGGCCGTGGCGATCGCGATGGAGTGCCAAGCCCGGCCGAACGCGTGCGGCTCCGCGTCCAGCAGCTCTCCCGACACTCCGGCGAGCGTCACGTCGAACAATCGCCGTGTGGGATCGATCGAGCCTGACGGCACGATGGTCACGCCGGGAGCCTTCGCCTCGACGAGGAAGTGCCGGCCACCCGTCGCCGTGACCACGAGGACGTCGGCGAAACCAGCATCCGGGACGGCGAGCTTGAAGCCGGTGAGCGTGCCGTCCTGCTCGGTCGACAGGGTCGGGGCGTCGGGCTCTCCCACCTGGTCGGCGTCCCACATCGCGACGGTGCCGCGGCGTCCATCGGCCAACGCGTCCGACCTCCCGCCCGCGGCCAGCAGCGCGGTGGCCGCCCAGGTCGACTGCAGCGGCGAAGGGGCCAGGGCATAGCCGAGCTCCTCGCTCACGACCGCGAGCTCGACGGTCCCGAGGCCCTGCTCCGGGTCGGCGAGCTCAGGCCAGCCGAGCGCCGCGATCTCCTCCCACTGCGCAGAAGTGAAGCCGTCGGGCTCTTCGAGCGCGAGCCGACGGACCTCGTCGAGGCGATAGCGGGCGGACAGGAACTCGCGCGCGGTGCGCTTGATCGTCCGCTGGTCGTCGGAGAGGTCGAAGTCCACGGCGTCTACTACTTCGCGCGCGGAAGCCCGAGCACGCGCTCGGCCACGATGTTCTTGAGGATCTCTGTCGTCCCACCTTCGATCGAGTTCCCACGCGCGCGCAGGAAGCGGTAGGCCCACTGGTCGTCCCCGAGTTGGGCGCGGGCGCCGGCCAGGTCGAGCGCAAGCTCGGTGAGCGCCTGGTTGACCTCCGCCCAGTGCCACTTGCCGAGCGATCCCTCTGGACCGGGCGCGCCGCGCTTCATGGTGGCGGTCAGGCCGCGATAGGCATTGAGGCGCAAGGCCTGCGCCTCGATGTAGAGCTGGGCGAGGCGTTGGCGGACCACGGGGTCGACCGCCGCGCCCGATTCGCGGGCTGCTGCCACGAGCTCGCGGAGCGCGATCTGAATGCCGACCTGCAGCGCGAACGCGAGCCCCGCGCGCTCATGCATGAGGGTGGTGATGGCGACCGCCCAGCCGTTGTCCTGACCTCCGATGATGTTGGCGTGCGGGATCCGCGCCTCTTCGATGAAGAGCTCGTTGAACTCCGCTTCGCCGGTGATCTGACGTAGCGGGCGGATGTCCACGCCGTCCTGCTCCATGTCCATCAGGAAGTAGCTGAGCCCCCGGTGCTTGGGCACCTCGGCGTCCGTTCGGGCGACGAGCATGCACCACTTGGACTGGCGCGCCATCGTGGTCCAGACCTTCTGGCCAGTGACGATCCACTCGTCACCCGAGCGCACCGCCCGGGTCTTCAGCGATGCGAGATCGGAGCCTGAATCAGGCTCCGAGAAGCCCTGGCACCAGATCTCGTCGGCTGAGAGGATAGGTGAGAGGTAGCGGTCCTTCTGAGCCTCGTCGCCGTGGGCGATGACCGTGGGGCCGCCCATCGCGAGGCCCAGCACGTTGGCCATCGGCGGCGCGCCCGAGCGCGCGATCTCCTCGTAGAAGATGGCCTGCTCGACCAGCGTCGCGCCCGCCCCTCCGTACGCCTCGGGCCAGCTCAGGCCGGCCCAGCCGCGCTCGTTGAGCCGCCGCTGCCAGGCGCGGCGGAAGTCGAACTGCTCCGGGTCCGCGGGGGGCTCCTCACCGGGATGATTGTCCGTCAGCCACCCGCGCAGCTCGTCGCGGAACTCCTCTTCCCGGGGCGAGAGGGTCAGGTCCATCGCGGCGGGACGGTATCAGCGGACCGGCTCGAACTCAGGCGTGTGACGAGGCGGTGCAGCCGGACTTACCGGCGGCGGCCCCTTGCCACCGCGAGCGCCCGACGCCGATGCCACCCCGGCGAGGATCAACGTCAGGCCGGCCACAGCGGCCAGAGTGATCGCCTCGTCCAGCAGGACCGCTCCGTAGAGCAGAGCGACCGCCGGAGCGAGGTAGGAGACCAGCGAGGCACGCCCCGCTCCCACCTCGGCGATCAGGACATAGAAGATCACGAAGGCCAGGGCGGTTCCCAGCACTCCAAGCCCGACGACGGCCAGGATCGCCCGCAGGCCCGGCATCTCCGAC
>Ga0136617_10004546_pt1 | contig 12425 bp, 11 predicted proteins | sample AntDrymUQ3222106_2_FD_129672 | JGI IMG/M metagenome (GOLD analysis project Ga0136617, IMG submission 129672) | Polar desert sand microbial communities from Dry Valleys, Antarctica - metaG UQ322 (21.06) | ecosystem: Environmental > Terrestrial > Soil > Desert | place: Antarctica: Dry Valley...
ATGTCGGCCACGATGGCCAGGCCGAGTCCTGCCCGGCCGCCGCCCTGTCGGGCTTCGTCGAGGCGGGCCGTTCGAATACCTGGGCCCGGCGTTCCGGCGGGATGCCGGGTCCGTCGTCAACGACGATGAGGGACGCTCGTCCGGCGTTTTCGGTCAGCTCGACCGTGACGGTCGTTGTCGCGTGGCGGTGGGCGTTGTCAAGGAGATTGCGGACCACCCGGCGGAGCTCGTCGCGATCGCCGGTGACCTGCGCGGCCGAGACGCGCCGTTTGTCAACGATCACGGTCGAGCCAGTCGAGGCGCACATCTCTTCGAGCACGATGTCGTCAAGATCGACCGGTTCGACGCGCTGATCGTTGGCGCCGGCGTCGCTACGGGCGAGCACGAGCAGATCCTCGATCATCCGCTGGAGACCAGAGATCTCCTCGAGTTGGCTTCCTCGGGTGGCCGCTACGTCGGCTCGTTCGGGATGTTGCTCATCGACCTCAAGTTCGGCGCGCATTCGTGTGAGTGGTGTGCGTAGTTCGTGTGAGGCGTCGGCCACGAAGCGCTGTTGTGACGCACCGAGTGTTCGAGGCGGGTCAGCATTTCGTTCACCGTGACCGCAAGCCGGGCGATCTCATCGCCGCTTTGGGTTTCGGGAATGCGCCGGTCGAGTGCTGTCATACCGATCGTCGCCACCTGGGCACGCATTTGCTCGACTGGCCGCAACGTCCGACCGACTATCACCCAGACAACCGCGAGGAGGGCGACGATGGCCAGCGGGACGATCCAGGTCAACGAACTTCCAGGGGTTCGCATGAACACACCAGATTGCGGTCACCCCCGGCCCCGTCGACACGCGACACCGGCGGGAAGTACTTGGCGGCGCGCAGGCTGCGCAACGGATACGCGCCGGTCTCTCGTGAGTAGGGGCGATCCCAGTCGCCGATGAGGTCTTCGGCCGTGTGCGGCGCCATCCGCAACGGGCTGCGGTCGAGCAGCCAAGCGCCGTCCGCCACCATCTCGATCTCGGTCCGGATGGCGATCATTGCGTTGCAGAAGCGATCGAGTTCGGCCAGCGTCTCGCTCTCGGTGGGTTCGATCATGAACGTGCCGGCCACCGGGAAGCTCATGGTGGGGGCGTGGAAGCCGTAGTCGATGAGGCGCTTGGCCACGTCGTCGACGCTCACCCCGGTGGCCTTGGTGATGGCCCGCAGATCGACGATGCATTCGTGGCCGACCCGGCCTTTCACGCCGGTGTACAGCACCGGAAAGTGCTCGCCCAGGCGGGCGGCCACGTAGTTGGCCGAGCAGATCGCCGTAGCGGTCGCCCGGCGTAGGCCGTCCGGGCCCATCAAGGCGATGTACGCCCAGGGAATGCCGAGGATGCCGGCCGAACCGAACGGCGCCGCCGACACCGGCCCGACGCCCTCTTGGTCCGGTCCGCTGGCGGTGCCCGGCAGGAACGGCGTGAGGTGAGCCCGCACGGCGATGGGTCCGACGCCGGGGCCACCCCCGCCGTGGGGGATGCAGAACGTCTTGTGGAGGTTGAGGTGACTGACGTCGGCGCCGAACTGCCCGGGTTTGGCCAATCCGACCAGCGCGTTGAGGTTGGCGCCATCGACGTACACCTGGCCGCCCGCCTCGTGCACGAGGGCGCAGATCTCCCCGATGCGCTCCTCGAACACCCCGTGGGTCGAGGGATAGGTCACCATGATGGCGCCGACCCGCTCGCCCAGTTCGCCGACGCGGCGGGCGAGATCGTCGACGTCGACGTTGCCGTCGGCGTCGGTGGCCACGACGACCACCTGCATGCCGGCCATCACTGCGCTCGCCGCGTTGGTGCCGTGGGCGCTCGAGGGGATGAGGCACACCGAGCGCTGGTCGTCGCCTCGGGAACGGTGGTAGGCGCGAATCGCCAACAGGCCGGCGAACTCGCCCTGGCTGCCGGCGTTGGGTTGCACGGACACGGCGTCGTAGCCGGTGATCTCGGCCAACCAAGATTCCAGCTCGGTGATGAGACGGCGGGTGCCCGACGATTCGTCGGCCGGCGCGAACGGGTGGAGGTCGGCGAACTCGGGCCAGGTGATGGACGCCATCTCGGTGGTGGCGTTGAGCTTCATCGTGCACGATCCGAGGGGGATCATGGTGCGGTCGAGCGCCAGGTCACGGTCGGCGAGGCGGCGCAGGTACCGCAACATCTCGTGCTCGGTGTGCAACTGGTGGAACACCGCCTGGGGGAGGAACTCGTCGGTGCGGGCGAGTCCGGTTGGCAACTCCGGGAGATGGGCTGGCCCGGCCGGGGAGGTGGCCTCGTCGACGCCGAACGCCGCCAGCACGGCGATCACGGTGTCGATGCTCGACGTCTCGTCCAGGCTGACGCCCACCGACGTGGCGCCCACCCGCCGCAGGTCGAGCCCGGCCTCGGCCGCCGCGGCCACCACGGCCCGGCCGTCGACGCCGTCGACGGTGACGGTGTCGAAGAACGTGGCGTGGCGGACGGCGAGCCCACCACTCCGCAGGCCGGCGGCCAGGACGCCGGTGAGCGAGCGCACGTCGGTGGCGATGGCACGCAGTCCGTCGGGTCCGTGCCAGCACGCGTACAGCCCGGCGATGTTGGCCAACAGCACCTGGGCGGTACAGATGTTGGAGGTGGCCTTCTCCCGGCGGATGTGCTGTTCGCGGGTTTGCAGGGCCAGCCGCAACGCCGGTCGACCGGCAGTGTCGGTGCTGACACCGACCAGCCGGCCAGGAAGGGCCCGGGCCGCCGAGCGGTGGGCACAGATGAATGCGGCGTGCGGACCGCCGAAACCCATCGGTACCCCGAAGCGCTGGGCCGAACCGATGGCGATGTCGGCGCCGAGCTGGCCGGGGGGAGTGACCACGGTGCACGCCAGCAGGTCGGTGGCCACTGCGGCGATGGCCCCGGCCTCGTGCACGGCGGTGATGGCGTCGCGCCAGTCGACGACCGCACCCGTCGACGTGGGTAGGCTGAACAGGGCTCCGAAGCACCCGTCGGCCACGTCGGCCACGTCACCGACGATCAGCTCGATGCCCACCGGGTCGGCCCGCGTCGCCAGCACGGCCAGCGTCTGGGGATGGGTGTCGTGGTGGACCACGAAGCGGCGCGACGTGGACGCTGCTAGCCGCCTGGCCATCGACATCGCCTCGGCGGCGGCGGTGGCCTCGTCGAGCAGGGAGGCGTTGGCCACGGCGAGGCCGGTGAGCTCGCACACAGCGGTCTGGAAGTTGACCAGGGCTTCCAGGCGACCCTGGCTGATCTCGGGCTGGTACGGCGTGTACGCCGTGTACCAGGCCGGGCTCTCCAGGACGTTGCGCTGGATCACGCCGGGAGTCACGGTGGGGGAGTAGCCCATGCCGATGAGGCTGGTGCGCGGCCGGTTCTCGGCCGCGAACTCCCGCAGCGCCGCCAGCACCTCGGGCTCGGTGCGCGCCGCCGGCAGATCGAGCGCGGCGTCGGTGCGGATCGATGCCGGCAATGTCTCGTCGAGCAACGTCTCCACATCGTCGACGCCGAGCAGATCCAGCATGCGCTGCTGGTCGGCGGCGGTGGGGCCGATGTGGCGGCGGGCGAAGTCAGGGCCGGGGGAGGCGGTCATCTCGTACTCCGATGGTGTGCTGATCGGGCACCCCCGCTGTCATCGGAACCTGAGAGTTTCAGCCGTCCGGGCGCTCGTGCGGTCCGGACCGGTCTTTCCCCGTCGGTGACCACGGTCGGCGAGCGCACTCGGCGATCATGATGCTTTCCAGCGTTGCCTCACCCGTCCGGTCCCTGGGCCTGAGAGATTCCGGGGTGGTTGCTCCTTCGGCGCCGTTCACCTCGTTGTGAACGACTCTCCCGGGCGGGTTCGTCAGCACCCTGACCTTAGCGCCCACTCGGGAGCCAGCGCGGACATCACGACCGCATCCACCCATTCGCCGTCCCAGTACAGCGCGTCTCGCAGCACGCCTTCGGCGACGAAGCCGGCCTTCTCGTAGGCCCGCCGGGCCCGTGCGTTGAACGCGTAGACCTCCAGGCTGATGCGGTGCAGGCCGAGCTGAGCGAAGCCATAGCCGACGATGAGTTGCGTTGCCTCGGTGCCGAGGCCACGGTCGCGGCCGCCGGCGAACAGGGCGATGCGGAACGCGCACGAGTGATTGGTCTGGTCCCAGTCGTTGAGCACTGCCTCACCGACCAGTGAACCCGTCGCGCGATCCTCGATCGCCAGGTCGACCCGATCGGTCTGGCCGTTGCGCGTGGCGTAGTAGTCACGGATCTGCTCGACGGTGAACGTCGCGTGGGTGCCGGTCAGGCGTTTGACATCGGCGTCGGCGAGTCCCGGCCCCATGACCTCGGCGTCGCCGTCCCGGAACGGCCGCAGCGTGACCAGTTCGCCCCGCAGGGTCGGCTTGGCGGAGAAGTCCGAGCTCAGCAGGCACCGCCGTTGGCCTGCACCACCGGGTACGGGTTGACGGCTGCGCCACCGCGAGGGTGGACCTCGAAGTGCAGGTGCGTGATGCCCGCGTTGCCGGTGCGGCCCATGTAGCCGATCACCTGACCCGCCGACACCGGCACCCCCAAGGCGATGCCCGGGGCGAACGCCGACAGGTGGGCGTAGAAGAAGTACGTCCCGTCGGCCATGGCGATCTTGAGGCCGTTGCCAGAAAGGGAACCGGGCTGGTCCCGGTAGATCTGGCTGACCCGACCGGAGACGACAGCCCGCAGGGGAGTGCCTTCGGCCCCGCCGATGTCCACCCCGAGGTGCACCCGCCCGCTGCCCCGGGCGGCCTGCCACGTGTCGCCGTACCAGCAGCGCCCGGCGACCGGCCGCGACTGCAAGCGGACGTTCACCACGGGGGCCGGGGCGGGCACCGACAGCGGGCTCAGCCCCAACGCGGTGGCCGTCGCCTGGTCGACCTTGCCCGTCACCCGCAGGCCCTTGGCCCGCTGGAACTTCATGATCGCGCCGGCCGTCCCGGAACCGAACATGCCGTCGGCGCCGCCGGGGACCACGATGCCGGCGCGGATGAGCGCCTTCTGCAGGGCGACCACCCGGCTTCCCCGCTCGTCGTACTGCGCGAACCCGGCTGCCGTCGGGCCGCCACCGGTGCTCCCACCGCTGGTGTTGCCGGAACCGCTCAGCAGGCCCATCAACCGAGCCGTGGCCGCGTCGATCACACCGCTGGGGTTGAGACCGTTGGTCCGCTGGTACACCACGAGGGCGTTGTGGGTGCCCTGACCGAACACACCGTCGGCGCCACCGCGCACGGTCATGCCCGTGGCCATGATCGCCTGCTGGATCTTCTTGACCGCCGGGCCGACCGAACCTATTCGCAGGCCCACGTAGCCCGACGTCGACGACGCGGGGGCCGTTGGTGCGGGGCTGGCCGACGGACCGGCAGCCGCAGCGGCGACCAGGGCGGCATCGGTGCGGGCATCGACAATGCCGGTGGTGGGCAGCCGCTGCGCCCGCTGGAACAGCTGGACGGCCTTGCGGGTCCGCGCTCCGAACACCCCGTCGGCGCCACCGATGACCCGCTGGCCAGCCTTGATCAGCAACTGTTGGACTCGCCGCACGGCGTTGCCCTGCGAGCCGTATTGCAGCACCGGCCCGCGCGGAGCAGCCGGAGCGGGAGTCGCCGGGGAGGAGGCGCCCCCCGAGCCGACGCCGAGGACCTGGGCGGTCCGGGCATCGACAACCCCCGTCTCCGGCAGCCCGTTGACACGCTGGACCAACTTCACCGCCCGTTCGGTGCTGGGTCCGAACATGCCGTCCGCGCCGCCACCCAGCACGAGGCCGGTGGCGAGGATGCGAGTCTGGAGGTCGCGGACCGACGCCCCGCTGGCGCCGCGCCGCAGGCCGACGACCGCGGTCGCCGCCGCCGTGCGGGCCGCCGGGGCGGTCGCCGCCGCCGCAGCTGCACCGGCGGCGGCGGGGACGACGCCGTTCGGCAGGCCGAGGTAGCGGGCCGTGTTCTCGGTGACCACCCCGGTCGGGTTGAGGCCGTTCTGGCTCTGAAAAACGCGCAGCGCCGCAGTGGTGCCGGGCCCGAACACGCCGTTGGGCCCACCCGAGACGAAGTAGCCGAAGCCGATCAGCTGTTGCTGCACGGCGGTGACGCCTGCGCCGCGGCTGCCCTCGCGCAGGCCGATCACCGAGACCGCCCTGGTCTCGGCGGGCCGCTCGGCGGGGCCGACGGGGGCCGCCTCGACCAGCGAAGCCGAACCGATCACCGACCCGGCGACCAGCAACAGCGAAATTCCGGTGCGGCGAAAACCAACCTTGGACGTGGACCTACGGGAAGTCATGTCAATCGTGCCTCTCCAATCGAACGGACGAGGTTCCTTTCGACCGATTGGCGCCGCTTCCCGAACCGGGCCACACCGACGAGACCACCACTCGGTCCGGGCCGGACGCGCTGACCTGGGACGACAGCGCGAATGCGAGGGGAGCGGGCGATCGTCGGCGACCGGATCAAAGTGACATAACGTTGATTATCGGCGACACTCCGACCTCCGGCCGATTGCATCGCTGATCATCGCGGGCCTCATGGCGTCCCCCGTGGGCGCCTTCTGGCCCTACCCGATGCTCGGCGTCGGATGGTCATCGTTTGTGATGAGCGATGACAGGCTCTACGACGGCGATTGCTCATCGCATCGCCCGGACGCAATTACGTCATGACGTTATTGGCGGTGGTACCTCGGGGCCCCAGCGTTCGCGGGCGTGGACGGGGCGGGCGGACTGGAGGAGCCACTCCAGGATGCGGCGCAGCTCGGCGGCGGATGCCGTCGGACCGGCCGACTCCAAGTCGGCTTCGGTGTCCTCGATCGCGCAGGCCAGGACGTAGAGGTCGTCGTGCAACTCATCGAGATTGGCCCGGGTGATGACCAGCTCGTCCTCGCTCAGCGCCAATTCCCGGGACCGTTGGCGCGACACCCAGTCCCACTGGCGGCACCGGGCCGAGCAGAACCGCCGCGGTCGACCGCGACCGCTTCGCTCGGGCAGCGCCCGCCGGCACCACCCACACCGGCGCAATTCCGTCATGACGAAATATCCGTCATGACGTCAGCGTAGTCAGTCGTCGCGCCCCGACCTGCGTACCGACCAGCCGGCTCAGGAGTCGGTGAGCGAACGGGCCGCCGCCCAGGCCGACTCCGTCCGTTCGAGACGCGGCGCCGCGCTCTCGCGCAGACGCTCGGCCACGGCGGCCACCAGCAATTCCAGCAGGGCCAGGGTGCCGACGTGGCTCTCGAACGGCGACGCCGACCGGGCGGCCAGCGTGAAGGAGTGGTCGGCGACCATCGCCAAGGGCGAGAGCGGTCCGTCGGACAGAGCCACCACGGTGTGGCCGGCGGCTCGGCCGGCGGCCAACGCCTCGAGGAGCCAGCGGTCGTAGCGCCGCAGGTCGATGACCATCAAGGTGGCGGCAGCGCCGCTCGCCGCCAGTTGCCGGCGCACCGCCACGTCGTTGCCGTTGACCATCACCACTCCGGCGCGCAGGGCGTCGAGATCGTGGCCGAACTGGCTGGCCACCCCGCTCTCGGCGTCACCGGCCAGCACCAGCACCGGATGCTCGAGATCGCTCAACTCGGCCGTCACGGCTTCGAGCTCGTCGCGGCTCACCGACTGGAGGGTGGCCGCCACGTTCGACAGGGCGATGGCCTGATGGCGCTCCACCGGCTGTTGGTCGGCGAGCTCGCGGATGCGTTCAACGGCCGGTCGCAACTGCCGGGTGAGATCGTGTTGCACCGACGTCTGCAAGCTACTGAAGCCGTCGAATCCCAGCTTGGCGGCCAGCCGCACCACGGTGGCTGCCCCGGCCTTGGCCTGGGCCGCCAGCTCGGCCACCGTACCGAAGGCCACCAGCTGGGGGCGTTCCAGCACCACCTGGGCCACTCGGCGCTCAGCCGCGGTCAGCTGGGTGCCGGCGTCGGCGATGCGGGCGGTCACCCCGGACTCTGTCGCCGACCCCGCCATCGCTGGCAGAGTACTCAAGGCTGCTGCGGATCGGTTCGCCCGCGTGCTGCGGAACAGTTCTGTCCGGCCTGCTCCGCAGGCTCCGCAGTCCCGACAAGGCAACCCGTAACGCTTGGTCGCCTCGCCTATCGGCTCGGCTCCGTAGGGTCGTCGGCCATACTCGGTTCGTGCAGCTCCCGCCGGCCCCGGACCGATCCTTTGCCAGTGACAACGCCGCCGGCGCCCATCCCGACGTGATGGCGGCCGTGATCGAGGCCAACGTCGGACATGCCCTCGCCTACGGCGCCGACCGGTGGACCACCGAGTGCACGCAACGGTTCCGCGACCTCTTCCACGGCGGGGAGACCCTCCTCGTGTTCAACGGCACCGGCGGCAATATCACCGGGCTGATGTCGATGCTGCGTCCGGTCGACGCAGTCGTGTGCGCCTCCGGCTCGCATATCAACGCCGATGAGGCCGGGTCGGCCGAGCAGATCCTCGGCGTCAAGCTGATCGACCTGCCGACCGATGACGGCAAGCTGTGCCCGGAGCAGGTGCGCGAGCTGGAATGGATGTTCGGCAACGAACACCACGTGCAGCCGGCGGTGGTGTCAATCACCCAGAGCACCGAGCTGGGCACCGTATACACGGCCGACGAGGTCGCGGCCCTGGCCGAAACCTCCCACGCCATGGGCATGCGGCTGCACCTCGACGGGGCGCGCATCGCCAACGCCACCGACGTCCTCGGCTCGTCGGCGGCGGCCCTGCGCTCGTTCACCGTCGACGCCGGCGTCGACGTGCTCACGTTCGGGGGTACCAAGAACGGCATGCTCGGCGGCGAGGCCGTGGTGTTCCTGGACCCGGTGCTGGCGGCCCGGGCCCCGTACCTGCGCAAGACCGTCACCCAGCTGCCATCCAAGATGCGCTTCGTGGCTGCCCAGTTCATCGCTCTGCTGGACAATGACCTGTGGCTGCGCACCGCCCGCCAAGCCGACACCATGGCCGTCGAGCTGTTCGAGGCGGTCGCCGGCGTGCCCGGTCTCGACGTGGACCGCCCGGCGGTCAACAGCCTGTTCCCCACCCTCCCCCGCCGCGTTGCGACCGTCCTGCAGGAGTGGAGCTTCTTCTGGGACTGGGACGTGGCCCGGAGCCAATACCGCTGGATGACAGCGTGGGACACCACGTCGGCCGACGTCGAACGATTTGCGGCCGGCGTAGCCGCGGCCGCGGCGGCTGATCAGACCGAGCGGAATTGACCAAGTGAACCCCCCGGATTTATCGTTCGTGGCAGGTGTAGGCGGAGGAGGGACTCGATGGCACTCACCGAAGCGTCCGTCCGGGGGACGGACCCCGAGGACTGGATGAAGCAGGCGGCGTGCAAGGGGCTCAGCCACCTCTTCTTCCCGGCCCCGGCCGAACGGCCCCAGGCCCGGGACCGGCGCGAGGCCACCGCCAAGTCGGTGTGCGCGCAATGCACGGTCGCGCTCGCCTGCCGTCAGTTCGCGCGCACCCAGCACGAGTACGGCCTCTGGGGCGGCGAGAGCGAGAACGAACGTCACGCCGCCGGCTACCGCCTGATCGCCCCCATCGGCGTCCGGGCGCGCGCCGGCTGAGGCTTGGAGCATGATGGGTCGTCTCGCCTATCGGCTGGGCTCCTGAGCGGTGTTCGACGTTTGCGTCGTCGGCAGCGCCAATCTCGACCTGGTGGCCACGACACCCCGGCTGCCCTCGCCGGGCGAGACCGTCAGTGGCACCGCCTACGCCGAGCACGCCGGCGGCAAGGGCCTCAACCAGGCCGTCGCCGCCGCCCGGGCCGGCGCGTCGTGCGCGTTCATCGCAGCCGTCGGTGACGACGAAGCGGGCACCCGGCTGAGCGCGATTCTGGTCGGTGACGGCATCGACGCATCGGGGGTGCAGACCGTCGAGGGCGTTCCGACCGGACGAGCGGTGATCACCGTCGACGCCTCCGCCGAGAACACCATCGTGGTGATTCCCGGGGCCAATGCTCTGATGGCCCGCTCCCCCGTCCCCCTGGCCCGGGTCGTGCTGGCCCAACTGGAGATCCCCATCGACGTGGTGATCGATGCGTTCACCCAGGCCAGGGCGGCGGGTGCCGTCACCGTCCTCAACCCGGCGCCGGCGGCCGACGTTCCCGACGAACTGCTGGCGCTGTGCACCGTCGTGATCCCCAACGAGCACGAACGAGAGCAACTGGGCGGTGGGAAGCGCCTGTTCGCGCTGGGCGTCGAGCGCGTCATCACCACTCTGGGCGCCGCCGGCGTGGACGTGGCGACCGCAGCCGGCAGCCACCCCGTGGATGCGTTCGCCGTCGAGCCGGTCGACACCACCGGGGCCGGTGACGCATTCTGCGGATCGTTCGCGACCGCGCTGGCCGCCGGCGCAGCACCGTCGGCAGCGATCAGGTTCGCCGCCGCAGCCGGGGCGCTCGCCACGACCGGGCGGGGTGCGGTGCCCTCACTCCCCCGTCGCGCCGCCATCGACGCGTTGCTCTGCCCGTGAGGCGACGGACGAATCGGTCAGCGTGACGGCGGCCCACCCGTCCATCATCAGGGTCCGCACGACAACGAGCGGCGCCAGGGCGTCGAGCACATGCTGGTGACGATCAGCGAGGATTCCCGAGACCACCAGGTGCCCGGCCGGGGCCAGAACACGGCGCAGGTCGGCGGCCATCTCGATCAGGGCCGGGGCCAGCACGTTTGCCAGGATCAGGTCGAAGGGTCCCTCGACGTCGGCGAGCGGAATCGTGCTGGCGTCTATGGTCACGTGGTTGCGCGCCGCGTTGGCGATGGTGGCCTCGATCGCCGCCGTGGCAATGTCGATGCCCACCACCGAAGTCGCGCCGCGCTTCGCGACCAGAACGCCCAGCACGCCGCTGCCACAGCCGACATCGAGCACGCGACCGGCACTCGGTTCGACCAGCCACGGGGCGGCCAGCACGCTGCGCAGCGTGAGCTGGGTCGTCGGATGGTCGCCGAGCCCGAACGCCGCGCCCGGATCGACGAACACCGTCAACGGGCCGACGGCCCCGGGCGTCGGAGCGTTGCCCGTGTCGTCGGCAGTCTGGTCGTTGGCGTCGGGGGCCAGCCAGGCCGGCACGATGCGGACCTCCTGGCCCGCTTCGCCAACGCTGATCGGCACGGCGAACTGACGCCACCGCTCCGCCACCGCTCGGTCGAGGTCGACCGTCCGCCACGTCCAGCCCGGCGACAGCGAACCGGTCGCCGCCGCGATGGAGGTGTCGTCGTCGCCTACCGCGGTCCACAGCTCGACGGTGCCGTCGGCACCGGAACGCTCCTCGACGGCGGCGACGCCGAGACCGAACAGGTGGTCGGCGGCCAACTCGACATCGGCCGCGGCCACCGTCACCACGAACGCCCGCATGTCGATGTCCCCGGCCGGGATCAGTCGATCCGGCGGAGCTGGTCGCGAAAGCGCACCGCCCGGTCCACGTAGCTGGCCGCGCCCATGGCAATCTCCTCGGGCCGCGCCCGACCCGGCTTGATGACCGCCGGCGAGCCGACGGCGAGGGCGCCGGCCGGCACCTCGGTGTCGTTGAGTACCACCGAGTTGGCGGCCACCATGGCACCGGTGCGCACGACCACCCGGTGCAGCACGATGGAGCCACTGCCGATCAGGCAGCGGTCCTCGACCGTGCATCCTTCGAGATGCACGATGTGGCCGACCACGCAGTCGTCGCCCACGACCGTCGACTGCGACGGTGTGGTGTGCAGGACGCTGCCGTCCTGCACGCTGGTGCCGGCACCGATGCGGATCTCCCCGTCGTCGCCGCGCAGCACGGCGTTGGGCCACACCGACGACCGCGGCCCGATCCGCACCGAACCGATCACGACCGCGTCGGGATGCACGTAGGCCGAGTCGTCGATCTCGGGCACTTGGTCCCCGAAGGCGTAGATACTCACCGGTGCACCACGTCTCGGGTGCGAGCGAGTGAGCGCCAGCGAGTGAGCGACCAGCAGCGGCCTGCGTGGCCGGGGAACGCCATGACAGTCATCGCCCTGACGGTAGATCGTCGGATGAGCGGTTGCGCCATTTCCGGCCGGTGGTGGTCGGAAGAGCCCCTACTAGAGTGCGGGCTATGCCGACTCGGATCGACATCGAATTGACGAGCGCGGGCTCGGACGGATCCTGGACGTGGCGAGCGGCCGGCGCACGCGAGCCGCGCGGCACCCTCGACGGCGCTTTGCTGCCCGATGGCGCCGCGGTCGGTGACCAGATCAAGGTGGAGGCCGAACACGACCTCGACGGCATCCGGGTGCTGTCGATCGTTGCGCCCAAGGCGAAGCCCGGCCGCGAAGGTCTGCTCGAACTGCTGCCGAGCGGCGACTTCGAGCCGGTCGTCCAGCAGCGCGCCACCCGCGATCGCCACGATGGTGATCGCGATCGGCCTCGTCGCGGTCGATCGGACCGGCCCGGCCGCGGACCGTCCGATCGCGATCGCGATCG
>Ga0136617_10004547_pt1 | contig 12425 bp, 11 predicted proteins | sample AntDrymUQ3222106_2_FD_129672 | JGI IMG/M metagenome (GOLD analysis project Ga0136617, IMG submission 129672) | Polar desert sand microbial communities from Dry Valleys, Antarctica - metaG UQ322 (21.06) | ecosystem: Environmental > Terrestrial > Soil > Desert | place: Antarctica: Dry Valley...
CAGCGTCGACATCAAGTCCGACTGCCCGAGCCGGCCGATGAGGTCGATGACCGCGGCCTGGGTGGTGACGTCGAGTGCGCTGGTCGGTTCGTCGGCGATCAGTACCGACGGTCGTCCGGCGAGTGCCGCCGCGATCATTGCTCGTTGACGCATCCCGCCCGAGAGCTCGTGGGGGTACTGCCGCGCCGCCTGCGTGGGCCGCTTGATCTCCACGTCGCGCAGCAGACGCTCGACCTCGTGGCCGATGTCGCGCATGGGAACGATCCGGTGCACCCGCAGCGGTTCGGCGATCTGGCTCCCGACGGTCCGGACCGGATCGAGCGACGCCTTGGCGTCCTGGAACACCATCGACATTGAGTTCCCGCGCAACGATCGCAGCTGTTTCTGATTGCGAAGGTCGATCGCGGTGCCGTCGATCGACAGTCGCTGGCACGTGAACGCGGCGTTGCCCGGCAGGAGGCCCATGATGGCGAGGCCGAGCGTGCTCTTACCGGAACCCGACTCGCCGACGATGGCCATGCGGTGACCTGACGGAACGGTCAGCGCGACGTCGTCGAGCGCGTGCACGAGCGTGTGCCCCGCTCGGTAGTTCACCGACAGGCCATCAACTTCGAGTGCGCCCGGCATCAGATGGTTCCGACGGTCGCCGCGGCCGCGCCCACGTTCCGATCGGTGCGGAACTTCCGTCGCAGCCCCTCGCCGATCAGGATGTAGGCGCCCGACACGATCGTGACGCAGATGCCCGGACCGATGCCGTACAGCGGCGCCTGGTACACCACGCCGTACGCCGAGCGCAGCATGTTGCCCCAACTGGGGTCAGGAGGTTGGGCGCCGAGGCCGAGGTAGCTGAGCGAGGCCGAGATCAGCACCGCGCTCGATGCCAGCACGCTGGCGGCGACGAGGAGGGTCGGCAACGAGTTGGGCAACACATGGAGGCGCAGGATCTGCCACCGGGATGCCCCCGCGATCCGGCTCGCTTCGACGTAACCGCGGTTTCGCAGCACCAACCCCGTACCCCGACTGAAGCGGGCCATCGAGGGCATCATCACGAGGGCGATGGCGAGCACCTGCACCCATTGCTGGCGCCCGAACACGACGATGAGGAACAGCGCGAGCACGATGGTGGGGAACGACAGCAGCACGTCGACGATGCGCATGACGATGGTGTCGATCCGACCGCTCACGTACCCGGCGAACAAGCCGACTATGGTGCCGATCGTGAACGCGACGAATGCCGAGGAGAGGCTCACCAGGATGTCGTTGCGGGCGGCGTAGAGGCTGCGACTGAACAGGTCGCGGCCGACCTCGTCGGTGCCCAACCAGTACTGCGCCGACGGGCCGAGAAGCGGACGGTCCTCGATCGACAGCGGCCCGTGCGTCGCCAGGATGCCAGGCACGAGCGTGACGAACAAGAACGGTGCCAGCAGCACCGCACCCGCAATCAGTGGAGCAGGCTGGCGGCCGATGAACGCTCGCAAACGGCGCACGACGCTCATGTACGCCGCCTCGTGCGGGGGTCGATCAAGCGGTACAGCACGTCGACCACGAACGCGACGACCACGTACGTCACCGCGGTGAGCAGCACGATGGCTGCGACGGTGTTGTAGTCCTTCGTCCTCACGCTGTCGACGAGCAGCAGGCCGAGGCCCGGCCAGCTGAACACCGACTCGACGATCACGAGCCCGCTGATCAACGACCCGACGACGAGGCCGACGACCGTGATGGTTGGGAGCACACCGTTGGGGAGGACATGCCGGTACACGATCGAGCGCTCGCTCAGCCCCCGTGCTCGCGCCGCCGTCACGAACGACGTGTTCGCCGTGTCGTGCAGCCCGGCGTTGAGGTACCTGAAGAACAACGCCAGCTGGGGCAGCGCCAACGTGAGCGCCGGCATGATCAACACCTTGAAGTTCTCCGTCAGCCCGTCGCTGATCGGAACATATCCCGCCGACGGGAACCAGTTCAGCTGAGCTGCGAACACGATCACGAGCAGGAGGCCGAGCCAGAACGCCGGCATCACGAGGAGCAATGTCGTGACGCCCTGCAGCGCAGCCCGCACGACGCGGAACCGAGTGCGGAATGCCAGCAACGACACGGCGACGCTGCCGATCACGCTGATCACCACCGACGTCACGGCCAGTTCCAGCGTGGCCGACAACCGGTCACCGACCACGGTGCGCACCGTCAGGCCTTGATAGGTCAGGCCGAAGTCACCGCTCAGCGCGTCGCGAATCCAGATGAAGTACTGCCACAGCAGGGGCTTGTCGAGACCGAGCTGCTTGGACAGCGACGCCCGCAGCTCGGCTCGGTCCTCGGGCGAGAAGTTCGGCAGCGGACCGATGCGGGCATCGGCCGCGCTGCCGGGCAGTGCGTTGAGGAGGAGGAACGTCAGGAACGACACCGCCACGAGCACGGCGAGGAGCTGGCCCACCTGCGCCAGGATGCCGAGGAGGCGCGAGCTCCAGCGCGACCGCGCCAACTCGTCGGCCGCGAGGTCGTCGATCGCGGCCGTCGTGGTCGTCACGCAAACGTTGCCTTATGCCACTCGACGTCGCCGTAGCCGTTCGAGACCACGCCCGTCAGCGCTTCTGGCAGCACCAGCGACACCGGCGCTCCGAAGCCGAAGTACACGATGGCATCGTCCACGATCTGCTCCTGCGCCTCGACGAGCAGGGGCTCGATCTCCGGCGAGTCGAAGGCTGTGGCATTGATCGAGCGGTACAGCTCGGCCACTTCGGGCACGACGTCGCCTTCGGTGTAGGCGCTGAGGATCGCCGATGGGTTGACGAGGTAGTCGAAGAAGTTCTTGCTCGGGAACGGCAGGTTGCCGGCATTGAACGTGATGCCCTCCCACGTGCCGGTGGTGTAGGTGCGGTCGAGCCAGTCGGCCGCCTCGGCCACCTCCACCTCGGATTCGATGCCTGCGGCCTGGAAGCCCTGCTGAAGAACCTGGGCAGCTGCGACTCCGTCTTCGTAGCCGGCGATGCACAGGATCGGCACCGAGATCCCCTCGGCGCCGGCCGCCGCGAGGAGCTCCTTGGCCTTCTCGGGATCGTAGGTGATGTCCTCGGCCTCGGGCCCGGAGTTGCCCGGGTAGAGCGTGAACGGGTTCCACGTGTGCACGCCTCGACCCCGGAACGACACGTTGTTCATCGTCTCGACGTCGAAGCAGTATCGGAGGGCCCTGCGGACCTCCGGGTCGTTCAGCGGCTCCTTGCCCATCTGGATGATCCACCAGAACGCATATGTGGCCGCCTCGACCAGCGTGGTGCCCGACACGTCACTCACGGCATCGACGTTGATGGGAGCGACGTCGTACAACGCGTCGACCTGGCCGCTGCGCAGTCCCGTGCTTGCGGTCGCCGGGTCGGCGAAGAACGCGAAGCTGAGGGTGTCGAGCGGCGGCTTGCCGTCCCAGTAGTCGGCGTTCGCCACGGCATCCACACCCGTGCCGCTCTGGAACCGCTGCAATGTGAAGGGACCGGTGCCGAGCACCTCGTTGGCGAAGTTGACGGCGCCGAACGATTCGTTGGGCACGATGAGCACCGGCTGGGGGTTGACGAGGAACTCGACGCGCTCGGTCGTGATGACCTCGACCGTCAACTCGTCGACCGCCTCGGCCGAGACCCACTGTGACGGGGTCATGATCGGACGGCCCGCCGTGGACTCGATCAGCGCTTCGTCGGCGCGAGCCGCGATCGAGTAGGCGACGTCGGCGGCCGTGAGCGGTGTGCCGTCGTGGAACGTCACCCCTTCACGGATGGTGAGGATCGTCTTCTTCGGGTCGGTGGTATCCCACTCCGTGGCGATGCACGGCACCAGGTTGCCCTCGGCGTCCTTCTTGATCAGCGGGTCGTAGAACACGAACCCGAGCATCTGCGACCACACATAGCCCTGGATCGCGAACGGTGTCAACCCGTCGATGACCGAGCCCATGCCAACCGTCAAGCTGCCGCCCCCCGCGTTCGCCGGCGCCCACCTGCTGGCCCATCCGGCCAGACCTGGCGACGTTTCCGACGACGTTCTTGTTGGCGAAAATGCTTGAATAGCACTCGACCCGCCAACGACCACGCCGCCGACCGACGCCGCCGAGAATCCCAGGAAACGGCGGCGGCTTACGCTCGATTTGCTGATTGCGGCCATGTGCTCATTCCTTGCTCTCATCATTCGGGGTCGAGGCAAACCCGAAAGTTCTGTCACCGTATCATATTGTTGGGAAACGATTTCAACCCCCGGACACAACATCATGGGCCGGTGTCAATCCGGCAGATTGTGGCGCCGGTGGCGACGTCGTCGCCTTCGATGACGAGCAGTTCGACGACGGTCCCGGCGAAGGGTGCCTCGACGTCGACTTCTACATTGTCGGGTTTCGACGCGTAGGAGCGGATCGCCGATGTGGACGACGGCGCCGACCTCGACGAGCCATTCGACCACGACGACCTCGTCGACGGTCTCGCCGAGCCGGGCGAGGCGGACGGGTTCGATTGCGCTCATCGGATCGTCGTGTTGCTGCGCACATTGCGGAACATCGACGCCACGTCGGCGGGTTCGCTCGCCATGACTCGATCGATGCACTCCTCGATGCGTCGTTCGACCTCTGCGGCCAGCTCGTCGGCCGCCGCCTCGTCGAGCAGACCGTTGGAAACCAGTTGGGCGCGGTAGAGCGTGATCGGGTCGCGGGCAAGCCATTCGTCGATCTCACCGGCGGGCCGGTACGACCCAGGGTCGGCACGCGAGTGACCGGAGATCGGTAGGTCTTGCACTCGAGGAACGACGGGCCGGCGCCGCTGCGGGCCCGCTCGAGCGCCGACGTCATGGCTGTCTTGACGGCGTCGACGTCCTGTCCGTCGACGATCTCGGCGGGCATCGCGTACGACGCGGCCCGCACCGCCAGGTCGGTGACCGGGGTCGTCCGGTCGATGCGCTAATACTCACCGTAGGTGTTGTTCTCGCACACGAGCACGACCGGCAACTTCCAGATCGACGCCAGGTTCAAACCCTCGTCGAACGCTGTTCGTCGCACCGTCACCGAACACGGCGGTCGCGCAATGATCGCCGCCTGTGACCGGGGCCGACAACGCCGCGCCGGCCGCGATGGGGATGCCCGCGCCGAACTGCTTGAGCAGCCCTTCGGACGTCTTGCACGGCCCCTCCGCCTCGGCAATGTCCTCACCCATCACGATGACGGTCGGATCGGCCGCCATCTCATCGGCCAGAGCTCTGGCAATCGATTGACGCATACGAAGTTTCAAGTTCGTGGCTCCTGTTCGGCCTGCCCGTTGTCACACTCATCGTCGTCGACTCTCGTGTACGAGACGAGCTGCCAGATCTCATGCTGCCGGCTGGCGTCAGCACCGGAAACGTTACCACCCCTGGACGCTCGTCGTCGATGAAGTGATTTTTCGGCGACGCTCCTTGGAGAAAGTCGCTGCGTCCCAGTGTCTAACTCCCAATCAGGCCATGGCTGTCCGGCGGAGGCTTCCGGCCGAGAATCAGCCCGCGATTTTGCCGTCGTGGACTACCAGTCTGAGACTGTTGATCGCCGAGACATCCGCGAGAAGGTCGCCGTCAACCGCGATCAGGTCCGCCACCTTTCGCGGCTCAATCGTGCCAACTTCGTCGGCCAAGCCGGCAACCTCCGCGGACACGCGGGTGCCCGCGAGCAGCGCCTCGTGAATCGCAAGCCCTCCCAAGACCATCAAAATCAACTCGTGGCGGAGCGAACTATGCGGAGCGAAGGGCGCGCCTGCGTCGGTGCCCGCCGCGAACGACACGCCGGTGCGGTGCGCCAGCCTGAGCTTCGAAGGCCTCAGCGGTCACCCTCAGCGCGTTGCGGATGTATTCGGCTGGGACGTCCGGACCCGGTTCCTGGCTGGCGACGCCATAGAAGAAAGAGAGGGTGGTGACCTTGTACACACCCCTCCTTGCCATCTCGGCGGCGAGATCTGGCGTGAGGGAGTTGCAATGCTCAACGAAGTCGACCCCCGCGCGAAGAGCGGCGGCGACCCCGAGCGCGCTCTCCGCGTGGATGCTCACCTTGCGGCCGGCATTGTGAACATCCTCAACGGCTGGGGCCATCTCGTCCGCCGTCAGCTGGATCGCGCCGGCGTCCTCACCCAACCCGTACACGCCACCGGTTGAGATGAACTTGATGAGTCAGCTCCACGGTGGAGCTCCGATCGAGCCGCGCAGCGGACCGCGTCGGATCCGTCGGCTTCGACCCCGAAGCTACAGCCGTGCCCGCCGGTCATGGTGATCGCATTGCCAGCGGCCACTATCCGAGGGCCATCGGCTATGCCAGTCTCGATCGCGTTCCGCAACGCAAAGCTGATTCCGTCCGGGCAGCCGAGATCTCGGACCGTCGTCACTCCTGAGTGCAACGTGTCGCTGGCGTGGCGGGCAGCCCGCAGGGTGGACTTCGGCACCCCTTCCTTGATTCTGAGACCCCCCGGGTTCGGGTTCTGACCATCCCAAACCAGATGGACGTGCGCGTCGACGAGCCCGGGTAGGAGCGTGACATCTCCCATAGTCCATGAGTTCCACCGCAACGGGAACTCGACGAGCATCAACGACATCAACGATGCGGTCGTGCTCAACGACCACGGCGCGGTGCTCTGATGCTTCAGTGCCGAGTCCGTCGAAGGGCCTCTTGGCGCGATATACGACTGCCACGATCCTTACCACTCCTGACAATGCCCGCCCGCGGCGCTACCCCTTCATAGCTGCTGAGGCCTTGTTGGGGGTTAGCTCAGAACACCGATTCCAGACTGATGCAGCTCGATGAGCGTTTACTTGCAGGCCCCGAACAGTCAAGCCGTTGGTGATCCCGCGCCATCCACTCGATCAGACGCGCACTCGGTTCGAAACCTTGTGGCCGAACGATTTCCGGGGCACCACTTCGCGGTGGGCATCGGGGGCTTCAGTCGCCGGGGGACGCGGAAGGGGCCGGGAACGCCGGTGCCAGTTCGGCGACGGTGACCCAACCGGGGCGGGCGGCCACAATTCGCTCGATCGAGTTGGCGGTCATGTTCTGCGACCCGACCTGGGCCCCGATGCCGGGTCGAAGCTGAATCGATTGGAACAGCGCACCATCGAAGACGAAGTCGATGTCGTCAGTGGGCTCGAGACGGAGCGACGACAGGTCGACGTGGCCGAAGAAGTGAGCGGTGAACCATGGTTCGCCGTCGACGATCGACGTATAGACCTGATCGACGCCGGCGCTCTCACCGGCCGCGATGCGGAAACGACCTGGCACATCGATGTCGACCGGCGTCACGACAGGCCTCAGCACCTTGTCGATGCGCTCGATCGACAGGCCGATCGCATCGGCGACGATCATCATCGACTGCGGGAAGCCGGCGTGGCCAAGGATGTCTCCACGCTCGACGGCGGCGACGAAGTCCGGTTCGGTGCGTCCGAGCCCAATGCGTCGCAGCACCGTGGCTCCGAATCCAGAAATGTCGACCGCGCGGCGCACGTCGATCCGACACCCCCGCGGCGCCGCGCCCAGCATCGTCAGCACCAGCGCATCGAAGATCAGGCCAGGATTGACGCCGACCCCGGCCACAGACACCTCCTTGGCCCTGGCCAGGGCATCGATCCGCCCGGCCGTGTTCTCGTCAACCATGAACGGGAAAGCTGCCTCCTCGGCCGACACGAGCACGTTCGAGCCACGCTCGACAGCCAACTCGACATCGGCGGCGACGTCGTCCAAACGGGTAGTGGTGGCGATCACCACCACGTCGGCACCGCTCCGCAACGCGGTGAGACGGTCGGAACGGCCGTACGGACCCGACACCTGCACGCGCGGGTTCGCCGCAAGGAGCCGCGCAACCGCGGTGCCGAGCTGTCCGGCACCATAGATCGAGACAGAATACATTCGCCGAACGTAGCCGGAACCCTGGAATCGTTACGCGCCATCGGCGCGTAACGATTCCAGCCTTTTGTTGTCAAGCGACCAGACGCGCATTGCTCCGCCAGCAGGTGCTGCGAGAATCGACGGCATCAATCATCACATCGGCATGCGTTGTAGTCGGCGGGGCTCAGTGGGAGGACGGGGCGGTCCAGGCTCGAATGATCTGTTCTCCCCCCGGTTTCTGCACTCTCCGCTCGCCAAAAGCGCTGGTGAGGTCATCGGGAGCCTACGTTTCGGTTACGCTCTTACGCCTCACCCATGCCGTCGACCCGTCGTGGCCGGTTGCCGCCTTGGTGTCCAAGGCAGACTGACGCCCGTCGGGCTAACGTGAAACCCAGACGTTGAGAACCCGAAAGGTGGCCCCTCATCCCGCTCGACAGAAGGCTCGAGATTGGTCGAGGAAACGTTTGCTGACCTACAGTTTCACCTTTCGATCTGAGACCATTGGCGGCATTCGCCAGAAAGGACTTGATGCCACGATGACCACTGTTCTCGCCGGCGCCGCCGTTCAATGCATCGATCCTCCACTGCCCGCCGATCCCCAGGGGTTCCTCCGTCGCGCGGTCGCCGTGCGCATGCACGGGGCGCCGCTCTCGGTCCGCGCCTTTGTCATCCGGACGGAGGACGATGGAGGCCGCGGACCATCGACGGATGTTGCCATCGTGACCGCCGACATCACCGGACTGGACACCGACTACGCCCACCGGATCCGCACGATCATCGAGGGACAGACGGGGATCCAGTACGACGGCATCCTCCTCAACTCGAGCCACTCCCACGCCTCGCTGTGGCCGCGCGTCGACGGCAAGTTGCACGGCGAGTTCGACGGCGTCACCGACGCCGAGGCGGCGTATTTCGCCCGTCTCCCGTACGACTACGCGACGGCCGTGGTGAAAGCGCTCCAGCAACTCGTCCCGGCGCGGATCTCGGGAGCCGTCGGCCGGGCGCCTGGACTCGCCGTCAACCGACGCGAGAGGACACCTGAAGGGACGACCATCCTCGGTTGGAACCGCGAGGGTTTCATCGACGAGGACGTGCCGACGATCCGGATCGATGCCCATGATGGCACCCCGATCGCCACGCTCGTTGGCTTCGGTTGCCACCCTGTGTCGCTCGGCGGTGAGGTGCCGTTGAGCGGCCCCGACTACGTCGGGGAGCTTCGCAACCGCGTCGAGCTGCTGCGCGGCGGAGTCTGCCTCTTCCTCCAAGGAGCGGCCGGCAACATCCTGCCGCTCGAGGCGTTCTGCGATTCCCCAGGACCTGAAGTGGCGATGGGTGCCCGTCTCGGTTTGGAAGCGGCGCACGCCGTGGCCGATGCCGAGCCCCGTGTCATCGACATCGAGCCGATGAAGTACGGCTCGGTCACTCCCATCACGCTGTACCGGCGGGTCGCCGCACCGGTGCAGCCGCCCCAGCCGGTTGCCGTGCGCCGCGTGGTCCTCGACCTCCCACTGCTCCCCGCGATGACGGTCGAGGCGATGTCGACCGAGCTGGATCAGCGACGGGCAGAGCGCGCCGAGCAGGAGCGAGTTGGCGCCGGCCGCGACGTCCTCAACCCGATCATGTACCACGTCAACTGGCTGGAGGCCATGCTCGTCCGGGCCGCCGACGGCCCGCTGCCGTCGGCGATCCCTGGCGAGGTGTGGGCCGCCCGCTTCGGCGACACCGCCATCGTCGGCACGCCCGGCGAGCTGTTCTCCGAGCTCGGCGCCGAGGTTCGGCGCCGTTCGCCGTTCCCCACGACGATCTTCGCCGGCTACTGCCAGGGGGTGCTGGGCTACGTGGCGACCACCGACGAGTACGCGTTCGGCGGCTACGAGCCCTCCGTCGCGCAGCGCGGCTATGCCCACCCCGCACCGTTCGCCCCCGAGGCCGGGCGGCTGCTGGTGGAAACGGCCGTCGAGCTGCTCGAGTCCGTTGCCCTCAGTGAGGCGCCTGTATGAGCAAGCGGGCCGCGCTCGATCCCGAGGCCGCCCGGCTTCTCGCCTCGTGGATGGAACGCAGCCCGATACCTGTGCACGAGCAGTCGCTCGAGCAGTCACGCAACTCCGGCCTTGTCGGTCCCGACATCATCGGCACACCACCCGAAGTGTGTTCAGTCATCGATGGCACCGTGCCCGGCTCGGTGGATGTGCCCGTGCGGATCTACCGTCCGTCGACGGCCGAGGGCCTCCCCGTGATGGTGTACGCCCACGGCGGCGGCTGGACACTGCTGTCGATCGACTCTGTCGACGTCCTTTGCCGCCACATCGCCAGCCGGGCCGACTGCGTGGTCGTGTCGGTCGGGTACCGACTGGCACCCGAGCATCCTTTTCCGGCCGCCTTCGACGACGTCTGGGATGTCGCGGCGTGGATCTCCGCCGGCGGCCTCGGCTGGATCCCGGCCTGTCTCGCACTCGGCGGCGACAGCGCAGGGGGCAACCTCAGTGCCGGCGTCTCGACGCACGCCCGCGACACCGGCGCGATGAGGATCGACTTTCAACTGCTGCTGTACCCCGCGCTCGGTCTCGATCTGGAGACGCCCTCGATGCTCGAACTCGGCCCCGATCCTCGGTTCCGGCTGACGCCAGACTCGATGCGGTGGTTCTGGAGCAACTACCTCGGCGGCGACGTCACGAGCGACGACCCACGAGCCGTGCCCATGATGACCGACGACTTCTCCGGGCTCCCCGAGACGCTGCTCGTCACGGCCGCCTACGACCCGTTGCGGGACGACGGCGCCCGGTACGGCGAGGCGCTCCGTGCCGCGGGTGTCGTTGTGGATCACGTCGACCTGCCGGCGCTCCCTCATGGCTTCACGATGATGATCGGCGTCGTCCCCGCAGCCCAGGCGGCGCTCGACGGCGTACTGACCAAGGTCGCCGCGGCGCTCCATCGCCGCGTTGCCGATCAACCGGATTCGTCGTTGCCGGCACTAGCGCGTGAGTTCAAGCAACGGCCGTTCGGCCGCCACAGCGAACCACTGCAGGTACTCCTGCACCAGATGCGCTCGCAGCCGGTCGGCGGCAAGCCGTTCCTGTTCATGTCCGAGTCCCAGCGCGAGTGGGTGCTCGGGCGCTACACCGACGAACCGCCCTACCGTCCGATCGTTGATTGGTCGGTGATCTTCAACGATCTCGAGGCGGCCGAATGGCACGTGTTCAAGGCCCGCTGGCGCGACCTGTTCGACGAGGAGCTGGGCGATGACTGAACACCTCGAGGCCCGACGAGCGCGAGGGCTCAGGAGCCCCGCTGTGATCGGCTACGGCGACGTCCGCGCTGTGCGCGCCGGTGGGCGGTTGTCGTTCTTCGTCAGCAGCGAGAAGGGCGGCGACTACGACGCTCAATTGTTTCGCCTCCGCTCTCCTGAGATCGGTCCCCTCGGTCCGCCATTCAAGGCCGAAGCGATCGACGCTTCCATCAATGGCCGCCACCCCGGCGTCCATCAGCCGATCCGCCCTGGTTCGTACGCCCGGGTCGCCGGCCCGCTCCCCGTCTCCGAGCGTCTGGCGTTCGAGGTGCTGATCCTGCCGACATTGGTCGAGGACTCGGCGCGCACCGTGGCCATGTTCTCGTCGACCGGCGGAATGACATTGACGCTCGACCACGGCCGCACGGCAGGGCTTCGAGCCATCGTGCGGCGTGTCAACGAGACGGTGGCCGAGGTCGCGGTGCCGACCCAGCGCGATCACGCGTGGACGGATATCGCCGTCAACGTCGATCTCGCCGCTGGTCGGCTCTCGTTGCGCTCGCGCCCGCTGCGGGCCGAAGGCTTCGTGCAACGTGATCAACAGAGCGACACTGCCACGTGGACGCCCGTCCCGGACGACACGTTCACCGGGGTGAGCCTGGCCATCGGCGCCTCGATCGACGGCGACGGCCACCACGAACCGGCGACATGTTTCAACGGCAAGCTGGAACGCCCACGGCTGTTCGACCTGAGCGACGACCCGACCCCGCTGGCGCAGTGGGACTTCTCGTTGGACATCCCCACCGAAGCGGTCCGCGACACCGGTCCCAGCGGTCTGCACGGCACGCTGCACAACCTGCCGACGCGAGGGACGCGTGGCTCGACGTGGACGGGTGAAGGCCTCTCGTGGGTCGCTGATCCGGCCAGCTACGCAGCGATTCACTTCCATGACGACGATCTCGCCGACGCCGGCTGGGAGGCGTCGTTGACGTACGACGTCCCGGACGATCTGCCGAGCGCCTGTTACGCCGTGCGGCTTGAGCCCGCCGACGGCTCCACGCCCGAGTTCTGGGTGCCGTTCATCGTCCGCCCCGCGGTCGGTGCCGCCACCCGCTCGATCGCCTACGTCATCCCCACCACCACGTACGGGGCGTACGCCAACATGCACCTGCGTGTGACGGCGCAGTTCAACGAGCTGGCCCACGGGCGGCTCACGGTGCTCGACAGCACCGACTTCCTGTTGCTCACGATGCCCGAGCTCGGCAAGTCCACCTACGACACCCATCGCGACGGCAGTCCGGTCATCTACTCGAGCATGAACCGGCCGGTCACCAACTTCCG
>Ga0136617_10004548_pt1 | contig 12425 bp, 9 predicted proteins | sample AntDrymUQ3222106_2_FD_129672 | JGI IMG/M metagenome (GOLD analysis project Ga0136617, IMG submission 129672) | Polar desert sand microbial communities from Dry Valleys, Antarctica - metaG UQ322 (21.06) | ecosystem: Environmental > Terrestrial > Soil > Desert | place: Antarctica: Dry Valley...
GAGTACGGCAGCCGGCGGCTGAACATCGAGAACGTCCAGCCGATCGAGGGACCCGAGGACCTCGCCCAGGTGCCGGTCGCCGAGCGCGGCGGTCGCGTGCTGCGCATGGCCGATCTGGGCCGGGTCGTCCAGGACAGCCAGCAGATCTGGGGCGAGGGCGTCGTCAACGGCGGGCCCGGGCTGCTGTTGATCGTCCAGAAGTACCGCGGCGCGAACACCGTCGAGGTGACGGAGGGCGTCGACGAGGCGATGAAGGAGCTCAAGGCCGGCCTGCCCGGCATCGACATCGACTCGCAGATCTTCCGGCCGGCGACGTTCATCGAGCAGTCGATTGACAACCTCAGCACGGCGCTGCTGATCGGCGTGCTGCTCGTGATCGCGATCATCGCGGCGTTCCTGTTCGAGTTCCGGACGGCGTTCATCAGCCTGATCGCGATCCCGCTGTCGCTGATCGCCGCGGTGCTCGTGCTCGACGTGCGCGACGCGACGATCAACGTCATGGTCCTGGCGGGGCTCGTCGTCGCGATCGGGGTGGTGGTCGACGACGCGATCATCGACGTCGAGAACATCGTCAGGCGCCTGCGCCAGGCGCGCGCCACCGGCAGCACGAGATCGACGTTCCGCATCGTCCTCGACGCGTCGGTCGAGGTTCGGACCGCGATCACGTACGCGACGATCATCAACGTCGTCGCGATCGTCCCGGTGCTGTTCCTGACGGGGCTCTCCGGCTCGTTCTTCCAACCGCTCGTGCTGGCCTACGCCCTCGCGGTGCTCGTGTCGATGGTCGTCGCGTTGACCGTCACCCCGGCGCTGTGCCTCGTCATGCTGTCGCGCGGCATACGCCAGCGCGAGGCGCCGCTCCTGCGCGTGCTCAAGCGCGGATACGGGGCGGCGCTCGGCGTGATCCTGCGCAGGCCCAGCCCGGCGATCGCGTTCGCCCTCGCCGCGACGCTCGCCGGCCTGCTGATCTACCCGTCGCTCGGCTCCCAGCTGTTGCCGAACTTCAAGGAGCGCGACTTCCTCATGCACTGGCTGAGCGAGCCGTCCACCAACGTCAAGCAGGAGTACCGCATCTCGGTCAAGGCCTGCCGGGATCTACAGAAGATCCCCGGTGTGCGCAATTGCGGCTCGCACATCGGACAGGCGCTGCTGAGCGACGAGGTCTACGGCGTCTATTTCGGTGAGAACTGGATCAGCATCGACAAGGACGTCGACTACGACAAGACGCTGCAGGCGGTCGCACGTACCGTCGACGGCTACCCCGGCATGCAGCGCGACGTGCAGACGTACCTGCGCGAGCGCATCAAGGAGGTCCTCACCGGCACGAGCGGCGCGATCGTCGTCCGCGTCTTCGGCCCCGAGCCGAGGGTGCTGGGTGAGCTCGCGGACGGGGTCGTGAAGAAGATCTCGGACACGCCGGGGCTCGTCGAGACCAACGCCGCTCTGCAGAAGGAGCTGCCGCAGATCAACGTCGAGCTCGACCTCGACAAGGCGCGCCGCTACGAGCTGAAGCCGGGCGACATCCGGCGCCAGTCGTCGGCGCTGATCGCCGGCGAGGAGGTCAGCGACATCTTCGCCAACGGCAAGGCGTTCGACGTCCACATCTGGACGATCCCGTCGGCGCGCGACAGCTTCGACGACGTCAAGAACCTCCCGATCGACATCCCGGGCGGCGGCAAGATCAAGCTCGCCGACGTCGCGAAGGTCTCGATCGGCCCGAGCCCGAACGCGATCCTGCGCGAGCAGCAGTCACGACTCATCAACGTCGAGGCGAACGTCGCGGAGGATGCCGACCTCGGGGCCTCGGTGGCGGAGGTCGAGAAGCGGATCAGCGACTTCTCGTTCCCGCAGGGCTACCACGCAGAGGTGGTCGGCGAGGCGTCGGAGCTGACGCAGGCGCAGGGCCGGCTGGGCGTGTTCGGGCTCGGCGCGGCGATCGCGATCTTCCTGCTCCTGCAGGCGGCGTTCGGCAGCCTGCGACTCGCGGCGCTCGCGTTCCTCCTCCTGCCGATCTCGCTCGTCGGCGGGGTGCTGGCGGTGAAGCTGGGCGGCGGCATCCTGTCGCTCGGGTCGCTCGTCGGCTTCCTGACGGTCTTCGGCATCGCAGCCCGCAACGGCATCCTCATGATCAGCCACTTCCAGCACCTCGAGCGTGTGGAAGGCCAGCCGTTCGGTCCCGAGCTCGTCCTGCGTGGAGCGAAGGAGCGGCTGGCGCCGATCACGATGACGGCGCTGGCGACGGGTCTGGCGATCGTGCCACTGGCCTACGCGGGCAGCATCCCCGGCCATGAGATCGAGCATCCGATGGCGATCGTCATCCTCGGCGGGCTCGTCACCTCGACGCTGCTGAACCTCTTCATCATCCCGTCGCTCTACCTGCGATTCGGGAAATCCAAGCGCGCGCCGCGAACGACGATCGGGGTCCCCACGTCCGGTGAGCCGGCGAAGGCGACGGTCACGGCATAGCCGGCCCTCGACCGCGGCCGCGAACGCCGCGGGCTGGGCGACGGTTCTCGGCGGGTTCTCATGAGCCGTTCATGACGACCATTCATCGTCACTTCACAGAAATCGATTTTGGGGGTCCGGCCGTGCATCGCTCCAGTCCTCGCCGCCGCGTCGCCGCGACCGCTTCGCTACTGCTCGCCTGCCTGACGCTCGCGGCCTGCGGTGGCGACGACGGCACGGCGCCCGCCGCGGCCGACGTCAACGCGAAGGCCCGCACCGCGACGGAGGAGGACTTCGACCCGAAGGGCAACTTCTCTGCGTCGACGCGGGTCGACAACGCGTGGCATCCACTCGTGCCGGGGACGCAGTTCGTCTTCGAGGGCCGCTCCAACCGCGGTCTCGGGCGTCTCCCCCACCGTGTGATCTTCACCGTCACCGGCCTCACGAAGAAGATCCACGGCGTCGACACCGTCGTGCTGTTCGATCGCGACATCAACCGCAACAAGCTGCTCGAAGCCGAGATCACGTTCTTCGCGCAGGACGACGACGGCAACGTCTGGAACTTCGGCGAGTACCCGGAGGAGTACGGAGACGACGGCTCCTTCGAGGGCGCGCCGTCGACGTGGCTCTCCGGCTCTCGCGGCGCCCGCGCGGGCATCCTCATGCGCGGCGACCCGCAGCCCGCAACCCCCGCGTACATGCAGGGTGTCGCGCCGCGGATCGGCTTCGGCGACACCGCGAAGGTCCTGCGCTACCAGAAGCGCAAATGCGTCCCGGTCGGCTGCTACGACAACGTCCTCGTCGTGGACGAGACGAACCCCCTCGACCCCGGGGACGGCCACCAGCTCAAGTACTACGCCAGCGGCGTCGGCAACATCAGCGTCGCCCCCGGCAAGGGCGGCAAGGAGCGCGAGATCCTCGAGCTCGTCAGGGTGCAGAAGCTGCGTCCCAAGACGCTCGCGAAGCTCGACCAGGAGGCGCTGCGCTTCGATCGGCGCGCCTACCGGACCGTCCGGAAGGTGTGGGCCGGTAGCCGGCAGGCCAGGCCGGCGAGCTGATCGAGGGACGTGGTGCACGCGGCGGTCGAGGCGCAGGGCATCGCCAAGCGGTACGAGTCGCAGGTCGCACTGGAGGACCTGACCTTCTCCGTGCAGGCGGGCGAGATCATCGGGGTGCTCGGCCCCAACGGCGCCGGCAAGACGACCGCGATCCGGATCCTCACGACGATCCTGCAACCCGACCGCGGCACGTTCTCCGTCGCCGGCATCCCCAGCAGCGAGCCGGCACGGATCCGCGCGCGGGTCGGCGTGCTGCCCGAGAGCGCGGGCTACCCCGAGCGCCAGCACGGCGAGGAGTACCTGCGCTTCCACGCCCGCCTCTTCGGCCACTCGGGCGCCGGCGCGCGCACCGTCGCGCGTGCGCTGCTGGAGGAGGTCGGCCTCGCCGAGCGCGCCCGCTCGCCGATCGCGACCTACAGCCGCGGCATGCGCCAGCGCCTGGGAATCGCCCGCGCGCTCGTCAACGACCCCGCGGTCGTCTTCCTCGACGAGCCGACACTCGGGCTCGACCCCGCCGGACAGCGCGAGATCCTCACCCGGGTGCGCGCGCTTGCCGCGCAGCGCGGGGCCTCGGTGCTGCTCAGCACCCACCTGCTCGACGAGGTCGAGCAGAACTGCTCGCGCGTGCTCATCCTGCACCGCGGGCGTGTCGTCGCCGACGGCACCGTGGCCGATGTCGTGCGCCGCGCCGCCGCGCCACGGCGGGGTCGGATCCGGATCGCGCCGGAGCACGTGCAGCGCGCGCTCGGGACGCTGAGTGACTCCGGCGTCGTGCAGCAGGTCGCCGGCCCCGAGGGTGCCAGCGGCTCGCTGACGGTGCAGCTCGCGGCGCCGGCCACGGGCTCCGCCGACGGGTCGCTGAACGCCGTCGTCGGTGTCCTGCTCGACGCCGGCGTGCCGCTGCTGGCCTGCGAGCTCGAGGGCGCGCGCCTGAGCGACGCCTTCCTCGCCGTGACCGAAGGAGACGTGAGTTGAGCGCCGGCGGCGCCCGCGAGCGCGGCGCGCAGGCGGGCTGGGTCGTCGTGCTCGAGCGCGAGCTGCGCGATCTGTGGGTCGGCGGCCGCGGCCTCGTACTGTGCTTCGCGTTCAGCGTCCTCGTCAGCGCGATCGCGTATCTCGCCGCGACGAACGAGGCGCTGAACTTCCTCGAGCAGCGCGAGGCGCTGAACCTCGTCGTCCAGGTGGGGATGATCGTCGGCGCGCTGCTGGCCCTGCTCGCGGCCGCCGACGCGATCAGCGGCGAACGTGAGCGCGGCACGCTCGAGAGCCTGCTCGTCACCCCCGTCTCGCGGCGGCAGCTGGCCGGCGCGAAGCTGCTCGCGGCGCTCTCGCTGTGGCTGGCGGCGTACGCCATCCTCGTCCCCTACGGCTGGTTTCTCGCGCGCAGCGTCGGCAGCGTCGGCACGGCGCTCGTGGCGAGCTTCGTCATCGGCACCCTGCTGGCGACCGTGTTCGCCTCGCTCGGCCTGCTCGTGAGCCTCTTCGCGAGCTCCAACCGCGTCAGCCTGTCGGTCGCCCTGCTCGCGCTTTTTGCGCTGTTCGCGCCGACGCAGCTGCCGGGCGGCGCGAGGCAGGGCTGGTTCGCCGACGTGCTCCTGCACGTCAACCCGGCGACGGCGGCCGAGCGCTTCGTCAACAGGGTCCTCATCAGCGGCAGCAGCTGGAGCGAGGAGATCGGCTGGCTCGTATCGCCGCTGCTCGCCGCCGCGCTGCTCGGCGCCGCCGCGCTGCTCCTGGCGAGCAGGATGCGACTCGGCGGAGGCGGAGCCGGATGAGGCGGCTGCGCGCCTTCGCGACGGCGCTGCTCGCAGCCGCTGCGGCACTCCCCGCGAGCGCCGTCGCGGCGACGGACGCCGGGTCCGGGCTGTCGGCGACCGTCGACCGTGCGCAGATCTCGACGCAGCTCGGCCGCGGCTTCGCGTTTCACTCGACGATCACGAACGCCGGACCGCAGACGGCACGCGGGCTCGTCGCCCACCTCAGCGTCCTCAGCGTGCGCGAGGAGCCGTACGTCGATCCCGAGGACTGGTCCCCGCAGCGCGTCGTCTTCCTCGATCCGATCCCGGCCGGCGGCTCGCGGTCGCTGCGCTGGCAGATGACGGCGGTCAACGCCGGGACGTTCGGCGTCTACGTCACCGTGCTGCGCAAGGACGCCGGCGAGGCGCCGACCCCGAACACGCCGACGATCGACCTGCGGGTGACGGAGCGGCGCGTCCTGAACTCCGGCGGCATCCTGCCGCTCGCGCTCGCGATCCCGGCGCTGCTCGGCGCCCTCACGATCGCGCTACGGCTGCGCCGGCGCGCCTGAGCATGCTCAGCGGCGGCACGAGCTCGGCGTCGCACGCCGGCGCGACGGCGACGGCGACGATCGTGCGGACCCCCAGGGCGACCGATCGGCGCGCTGCGGGCAATCCCAGGGCTGGCGCACGCGACCGCGGCACGGTCCGGATGACGGCTCTGCGCGGCGCGCCGCACGACGCGCCTGCACCCGCCTGCCGAGCCCTTCGACGACAAGGGTCCCGAGCAGCGCTGCGAGCGTGCAGAGCATCAACGCGTAGATCAAGGCTGACAAGGTCATCGCAGCATCTCCCTTCCCCGAGACTGGCGAGCGCGACTCAGCCGGCTTGCGAACCCTCGCTCGCGCCGCTGTCGTCGTCGTCTTTCTCTCATACCCTGTCAGCCAATCTACCCCGCACGTATGAAAAAGGGATGAGGCGGCGCGATGGTCGCGGCACGACGGGCGCAGCGGCTCTCATCGTGTGCTCATTCTCGCTCTGAGAAGCTGTCGGCACGATGCGCGTGCTGGTCATCGAGGACGAGGTCAAGATGGCAAGCCTCATCCGCCGCGGCCTGCGCGAGGAGGGTCTCGCCGCCGATGTGGCGACGAAGGGCGAGGACGCGCTCTGGATGGCCGCGGCGACCACGTACGACGCGATCATCCTCGACGTCATGCTGCCGGGCATCGACGGCTTCGAGACCTGCAAGCGCCTGCGCGCAGACGGCATCTGGACGCCCGTGCTCATGCTCACCGCGCGCGACGGCGTCGAGGATCGCGTCGCCGGCCTCGACGGCGGCGCCGACGACTACCTCACGAAGCCGTTCTCCTTCGCCGAGCTCCTGGCCCGGCTGCGCGCACTGGCGCGGCGCGGCGCGGTGGAGCGGCCGACGGTACTCGCCGTCGGCGACCTGCGCCTGGACCCGGCGACCCGCCAGGTGTGGCGCGAGCAGACCGAGATCTCCCTGTCGGCGAAGGAGTTCGCGATCCTGGAGACGTTCATGCGGCGGCCGGGCGAGGTGCTGTCGCGCTACCAGCTGCTCGAGCACGCGTGGGACTACGAATACGAGAATCGCTCGAACGTCGTCGACGTCTACGTGCGTTACCTGCGCGAGAAGGTCGACCGGCCGTTTCACAAGCAGTCGATCGAGACGGTGCGTGGAGCCGGCTACCGGTTGCGCGAGCCGGCCCCGGTGAGCGAGCGCCCCTGATCCGCCACCTGCCGATCCGCGTCAAGGTGACGCTCGCCTTCTCGGGCGTGATGGCCGTCGTGCTGGCCGTCATCGGGATCGCGCTGTACCTGCGCTTCGAGACACACCTCGACGAGACGCTGAACCAGGGCCTGCGATCGCGGGCCGGCGATGTCAGCGCGCTGATCCAGCGCACCGACAGCGGCCTCGCCGCCGCCGGCCGCAGCGTCCTCGTCGAGCGCGGCGAGAGCTTCGCCCAGATCCTCGACGCCGACGGGACCGTCGTGGACCGCAGTCCGAAGCTGACGGCCGAACCGCTGCTCGATCGCGAGCGCCTCGCGCGCGCTGCGAGCAAGACGCTGATCTTCACGCGCCCCAACCCGTTCGAGCCCGACGAGCCCGCGCGCGTGCTCGCGACCCCGGTCACCGCGCGCGGCCGGCGCCTCGTCGTCGTCGTCGGGGCCGGCGCCGACGACCGCAACTCGCACCTCGCGAGCCTCGCGCTGCTGCTGGCGATCAGCGGGCCGATCGCGCTCCTGCTCGCGTCGCTCGCAGGCTACGGCGTCGCCTCGGCGGCGTTGCGGCCGGTCGAGGCGATGCGCCGCAAGGCCGACGAGATCACCGAGGAGGATCCCGGCGAGCGCCTGCCCGTGGGCGCCGCCGACGACGAGATCACCCGGCTGGGGACGACGCTCAACGGCATGCTCGCGCGCCTGGAGCGCGCCGTCGACCGTGAGCGCGCCTTCGTCGCGGACGCGAGCCACGAGCTGCGCACGCCGCTGGCGATCCTCAAGACCGAGATCGAGCTCGCGCTGCGCGGTGAGCGCACGGCCGAGGAGCTGCGCGACGCGCTGCAGTCGGCCTCCGAGGAGACCGACCGCCTCGCGGAGCTCGCCGAGGCACTGCTCGTGATCGCGCGCGCGGACGGTGGCAAGCTGCCCTTGCGGACCACGCCAGTCGACGTCACCGAGCTGCTCGACGCGGTGAGCGTGCGCTTCGGCGCGCGCGTGAGCGCGAGCGGGCGCGCACTCGTCATCGACGGCCTGTCGCCGGCGCAGCTGACCGCCGACCGCAGCCGGCTCGAGCAGGCGCTCGGCAACCTCGTCGAGAACGCCCTGCACCACGGCACCGGCGCCATCCATCTCGCGACGGCGACGCACGACGGCACGATCGAGCTGCACGTCCGCGACGAGGGACCGGGCTTCCCGCCCGAGTTCATCGCCGAGGCGTTCGAGCGCTTCACGCGCGCCGACCACGCTCGCGCCCGTGGCGGGAGCGGGCTGGGCCTGTCGATCGTCCAGATGATCGCGCGCGCGCACGGCGGCGAGGCGCGGGTGGCCAACGACCCGCGCGGCGGCGCGCGGGTGACGATCGAGCTGCCGCTCGGGGGACCGGGCGGGGCAGAGCCGGACCCCCTGGAAAACTAACCGTACAGTTCACCGTCGCAGCGCCGGGTCGCTCGGGTAATAGTAAGCGTACGCACCTCTGTTCGCTGCGACGATCGTCTGAAGAACCGCCCGCCGGCAGCCGCTAGGCTCACGCAGGAAGACGACGTGAGGCGACGGGCGTTCATCGGTGGTCTTGCCGCAATCTTGCTCGGCGGGAAGCTGCTGCGCGAGCTGACGCGGACGATTGGGATGGAAGCGCGCATGCGTGGAGAACGACGCGCGTCAATCGCGCCGCTCGCAAACCACGCGATTGCAGGAGCGCGGCATACCGCGACGACCGTGTCGGATCGCATGGATAGCGACAGCGCTACGGCGGTCCGTGGAGAAGAGAGGGAAATGGCCCCTCGCCATACCTAAATAGGTATCATGTCGTCCGGTGGATGTCCGAGGTTTGATTCGCGGCGCGCGTACTCGCACCGGCCTGACGCAGGCCCAGCTCGCGAAGGCGGCTGGAACGTCGCAATCAGCGATCGCGCGGTACGAGACAGGCTCGGCGCAGCCATCGCTCGCCACGCTTGAGCGCCTGCTGGCCGCGTGTGGCGAGCGTCTTGACATGAGGTCGACACCCGCGCCCAATCGAGCCGCGCTCAACCGGTCAGTCGTGCGGCGTCATCGACATGAACTTCGTGAGGCTGCGCGCCGTCATGGCGGACGGAACCTCCGCGTCTTTGGCTCGACCGCACGCGGGCAGGCGCGCGCCGATAGCGACGTCGACTTGCTCGTCGACCTCGAGCCGGGGCGGACGCTGCTGGACCTCGTGGCCTTGCGGCAAGAGGCCAGTGCCGTGCTGGGGCGTCCCGCGGACGTCTTTACGGTCGACATGTTAAGAGAGCCGGTCCGGACCGAGGCCGAACGGGACGCCGTGCCGGTATGAGTCGAGACAGCCGCGAGCGTCTGCAGGACATCCTGGAAGCGCTCGATGCCATCGCGCGCTACGTGGGCGGGTCGCTCGCCGAGCCTTCGGTCGACGACCAGGTGGTGCTCGATGCCGTGGTCTTTCGATTGCTGGTCATCGGGGAGGCCGCCAAGAACGTCGACGACGAGCTCCAGGCCGCTGCTCCCGGAGTTCCCTGGCGCACCTACGCCGGCCTGCGCGACGTGATCGCGCACCAATACTTCCGGCTCCAGAAGAAGATCATCGAGGACACCGTCCGCAAGGATCTCCCGATCCTGAAGTCCGCGGTCGAGGCACTGCTGTCCTGACAGCCGGGAACTGAGCCGGCAGTGGAGAGTGCGCTACCGCTCAAGGTGAACAGGAGCAGCGCGGCTCATGGCGCCGAGACTTCCGCATCGCGCGAGAACCGGCACTCTCGTCGGCGAGCACCCAGAGTGGTGGTGCGCGTCCATAGCGGTAGTGCCGCGGCGGCCAGGTCGGTTGTGGTCGTCGAAGCAGGAGCCTCCGGACCCACCACGATCACCGGTACCTCCGGTTGACCACTCACGGTACGGGCCCCATCGCGGGTGACGACAGCCTGAGTACCACAGACAACCCGGCGGCGCTCACCACGAGACTCGCCGCCGCGTAGGTCCACGGCCAGAAGATCAAGTCGTCGAAATGGGGCCAGGCCCCGCCGATGATCGCGACTGCTGCCGTCGGGACGAGGAGCCAGCGCCTTCCCCACGACCACGGACCGGCGCGGACCACGGCGAGCGGGCCGAACGCGGCCACGAGCAGGATGAGCACGAACGTCCACGGCGTCGGCTCGCGCAGAGCCCCGCCATAGAGGAGTGTGGCGATGGCGTTCGCGTCGATCTCGACCGTGTCCATGATGCCGCCGGTCGGAACGGCTCTCGTCCCGACCGGCCCAAACCGCCGTGTCGTCGCGACGATGACGACCTTGTCGCGAAAGACGGCCGCCGGCACACGCCCGCCGAGCAGGTCTGCGAACGGGATGAACCTGAACGTCCCAGGCGGGCCCCGAAAGTCAATGATCTCGTCATTGTCCGCCGGAACGCCCCCTTCGAGCCTTCCCCCACGTGCGGCAAGAGCGACCGCATACGCGAACCCGGGCAGGTTGTGAGGATCAACCACGGCCGGTCTTTGCGGTCGGCCCGAATTAGCGAGTTCCAGTGGCGTAACCGCAACTCGCCGGATCTTCCCGTCAGGTTCGCGCGGATATGCCGCAAATCCGACGTGAACTCCGGTCGCCTGGAGTTCGCCAGCGCGCCCGAACAGCCTCGGAAGCGTGTAACCCTGCGCGTTCCTATCGCCAGCCAGCGCTCCGAGCACCACCACGCGCGTTTGGCGGAGCGCGCGCAGGAGCGGTCCGTCCTCGCGACCCGAGCGGCTGCCCTCGAAGGCGACGTCGTAGGCGATCACCCTCGCGCCGGCGTGGTGAAGCCTCGTGATCGCGCGCGCGTGTTGGATCCGCGTGGCGCTGCTATCGAGCGCGACCGTCACGATCTCGCTCGGAACGCGCGGCGTGTTGCGCCATCTTATGAGGGTGTCGCTGACCCACCGATCGACAGGGCCGAATGCGCTCGTCACGTTGAGAGCCAGGCCGAACGCGAACGCGAGCACAGCGACGACCACGAGCAGGGCGATCCGCCGCTCGAGTCGAGCCACACCGGTCTCGGAATCACGGTTCTCGTCAGCTGGCTGGCGCACAGTTATGATTTCGCATGATGCCAAGCAGACCACGGGGCAGGCAGACTTCAGCATGGCTGATCATCGCCCTAGCGCTGCTCACCGTGACGGCAGTAACGGGTCCGACACAGATCGGCGGCCTGGGCACGGCGGAGTACCCATCCGTCGCTAGAGCGTCAAGTTCCGCGAAGTCTAAGGCCGGCGTGTCACGTCGCTGTGCCAAGCGAGCGCGTACCCGCGCGCAACGGCGGAGATGCCGGTACAACGAGCGGTCGCTTCCTACCCGTCTAGACGTGACCAAGACGCCGAAGCTCGCTCCGTCTGCGCCCAGACAGGGAAAGGACCCTGATCTGCTCGCTCCATGGGAGCCAGGCGTGACGCTCGTGAGCGGCGGCCCCTGCGGCTACGCGCCGGGCGAGGGTGCGCACCGCGACTACGAGGGGAAATGGACGGACGACAGCTCCGCGATCGACTTCGGCGTCTGCGGCGACGGCGACTACGGACTCAGCGTGCGAGCCGCCCACTCGGGGTTCGTACGGGTGGCGGAGAACGATCCGGACTACGGCTGGACCGTCGTCATCGAGCGATCCGATAGGAAATTGGCGACGCGTTACGCGCACCTGAAGAGGCGTTTGCTCGTTCGGCTGGGCGAGCGCGTGGTTGCCGGTGAACCGATCGGCGAGATCGGCAACTCGGGGCTCGGCAGGTTCAAGCGTGCCGCGCACCTGCATTTCGCCGCCTACGGCAGCCGCAAGCGGCATGGGGCCGTCGATATCGCTAGCGTCGCCGGGCAGAAGCCGTGCGACAATTGCGCGATCGAGGCTGAGTCAGAGAATGCCTCGGATAACGTGCCACCGCCGTCGCAACCCCCTGCCGCGCCCCCGCCTCCGCCCCCAACGGCGCCTTCGGGCTTGCCGTCGCCCGTGGAGCACTACCAGTGCTTGGACGAGCAGTCCCCACTCTCCCAGTCGCTGGACGCAAACCAGTGGCACCCACAGCAGTTCATGACGAAGGGGAGCGTGATCAACCAGGTGCTCGTGTACCTGCGCAGCAACGACAGCCTGCGGCGTCTGGTCAATGTCGGGATCTACACGCAGCCCAGCATCAGCGCGGCATACCGCTTGCGTGAGCAGGCGGTATTCGCGCCGTTCGACAGAACCGAGGTCTCGGTGGACTTCAATCCACCGATCACGACCGCGCCCGGCGTGGACCACTATCTCATTGTGACATCGGTCGAACGCCCGGTTTCCATCTTTCGGCGGCACGGCCTCATGGGAGTAGAACCCGACTGTCTGATCGCAGTGATCAAGGGGCTGAAGTAGACTGGCGCACCGACGAATCGTGGTGGGAGCTCGCAACGTAGCCGATGAGGGGGAGTTGTTCAGTGCGCTGCGAAATCATCCTCGTTCAAGGATCGGTCGC
>Ga0136617_10004549_pt1 | contig 12425 bp, 9 predicted proteins | sample AntDrymUQ3222106_2_FD_129672 | JGI IMG/M metagenome (GOLD analysis project Ga0136617, IMG submission 129672) | Polar desert sand microbial communities from Dry Valleys, Antarctica - metaG UQ322 (21.06) | ecosystem: Environmental > Terrestrial > Soil > Desert | place: Antarctica: Dry Valley...
CCTCCGCGCGGTAATGCAGAAATTTCGGATTCCGGTCGTCGAAACAGGAAGAATATTCATCGCCCTCCAGGATGGCGAATTCGCTCCCGGAAAATTTCGCCGAGGCGGGAAAGTTTCGCGCGATTCCCCCGATGAGATAATCGGGACGGAAACCATTCTGCTCGAGAATCCAGGCCAGCATCGCGGTCGTCGTCGTTTTGCCGACACCGCCCGTTACGACCGCGTTGCGTGAGCGGAAAAGAAAGTGCTCGCGCAGGAATTGCGGAAAGGATCGGCGCCGAATGCCTCGCCGGGCCACTTCCAGGAGCTCCGGGTTATCCGCGGTGACCCGCTTGCCGATGATGGCGAGGTCCGCCTCGTCGGGAACATTCCCTGCCGCGAAGGGTGTGCGAATCGGCAGGCCGCAGGCCTGCAGATAATTCTTCATCGGCCCGTAGCATCGTTCGTCGGAACCGGTAACGCGCCATCCCTCAGAAGCCAGGGCAGTGGCGATGCCGCCCATGGCCTTACCGCAGATGCCGATGAAGTGCGCGTGCTGTGGTTTGCCATCTCGCATAAGGCCGGAGGGCCATTGAGTATCCGATCATTCCGGGATGTCGAGTCTCCGTTCGCGAGCAGGAAATCCACTCAGGGTCGAGCTCCGCCAGGCGCACCGCGGAGGACCGAGCGCTGGCGCCCCCGCGAGGAAATCCGCGATAACCACCGCATCGACTACGATCGCGCCTTGCCCTCTGCAATCGCAGCGCCTATTTCTTCAGCGGTCATGAAGCGCTTCGTGCCGGCGCGAATCTTATCGGTTTCTTCGATCGCTTTGCGCATCCGATCCCGCGCGGCCAACAATCTCCCGGTTTCTATCGGTGCCGCATCAGTGCCGTTCGCTAAATCCGCGATAATCTGCTGGTCGACGCTTCGTCCGTTCCGTTGCGCGCGCTCCTTCAACTTCGCGTGGAGATCATCAGGAATGGTCACCGTCGCCATAATCGGAGCATGACATTGCCGAGCATCCGACTCAATCTCGCATTCCAGGTCGCACGGAATCAAACTGAAAGGTCTGGGATGATGGCCTGCTTACCCGGCCGAGAGAAAGACGGGCGCGTCTCTTATGATGTGATCACGCGTCCTCTGCGTGTCGCAGCGTCACCGGCTTATGAGACCGAAGAAATGCTGGAATAATTTTTTAGCCCTACCCCAGCGGTTGTCCTACCCCGCTTGCTAAAGTTGCGGCGAAATGAGCGAGTTCTATCCTCATACGCCTGTTGACGCCGCCGCCGACTGGCACGCGCTTACTTGCCAACTCACCGACGCCGGCCGCTACTTCACCGCGCTGGAAGCCGCTAACCGTGGCGACCTCCACCCGCTCGTGGACATCTGGCGCGATCGCCTCACTCTCGCCGAAACCACTGATGACTGACAAATCGCCCGACTACCACACATCCCGATCTACAACCCATGAAAACACCCAACACAACCAAACTTGACCTCTCAACCCTTCAATCGGCCGTCCGCGGCTCTGCTGCCGCGTTTCGTTCGCGACGTCGCCTTCAACCTGCCGGGGGTGAAGGAGACAAGGTTTTCCCGCCAACTTTTGCCGGCGCTGTCTACGCTGAGGAGATGAGGCGAATTCCGGGGCGCGAGCAGCCGGTGCATTGCGTGTTGCTCGATAGCGTCCAGAGCCAAGCCAATCGCATGGAACTCGCGCTGCAGGAGGCAGTCGATGCTAAGACGATCGAAATTCCCCTCGTCGTGGTGGACTTCTCGGATCAAGCTCCGACGGGTGACGTGGATGCGGACACTGCCGCCGGGCGGCTCATTGATGACATCGGCAAGATCACCAGCCTTCAGGTTCCCCATCGGCTGGCAGATGCCATCCTGCGCGACAGCGAACTCAAAGGAGTGAGCTTCCGGAAATCGGAAAAGGGCAAAGCGCTCAACAAAGTGAGCTTCGCAAACGCGACCCCGCTCTTTGAGCTGTGTCCGACAGCGTTGATTTTCGGCATGTGGGACTCAACGGGACCGAAGGGTGGCCTTGGACCGAAGTTTGAGCGTGCCATGGTTTCGGGGGTCGTCGGAATTGGCGTAGAGCGTGGTGATCTCATTCGGGGCGTTCGCAAGGACCCGTTCGAGGCGAGTAGCAAGGTGCCGATACTTAAGAAGTCCGCTTTCGATTGGAAGGTATCGGATAATCCTGCCGCAAAAGGCGTAGTCGCGCCTTCGGCGATCAATCACAGCAGCATCCCATTCCCCAAAGACCGAAAGCAAAAGACAGACGACAACAACTTCGCGGGCGTCACATTTGAATTTGCGGAACAACTCACGACGCTTTCGCTCATCGCTTTGCGGCGCTTGCGTTTTCCAGTCGAAGACGCAGGCAAACCAGATACGGACTCGGCAGCGCGGACGGTGCTGGCTGCTCTCGGTCTTTGCGCAGCTACGTTGGCGTTTGAATCTGGAATGGGACTACGTTCACGCTGTTTGCTGTGGCCCGAAGGTGCGTTGGAGTGGGAACTCCTCGATAAACCTGGAACGCCGGCAACGAAGTTTGGCCTCACAGGCGAACAAGCCATTTCGCTGCTCAAAGACGCAATTACTGCGGCGACCGGCGCCGGACTTCCGTGGCCGACGAAGCCTATTGTTCTGAAGCCCTCGGCTGAACTACTGAAGCTGGTTCGTCTTAGTCAGCAGGAAGCAGTGAAGGATGATGTGGTCTAGGAGGCCGCGATGATAACCCTAGGTATCCGTTATCTGAACGGCTTTGCTGCGGCGTCCGACCCGGATGATCGCGATGCGGCGGAATGGCCGCCGCATCCCGGCCGCATCTTCATGGCTCTGACGGCAAGTCATTTCCAGACCGATGCCTCCGCATCCGGGCGGACTGCTTTGGAGTGGCTCGAGCAGCAGGGGTCACCGCAGATCCATTGCTCCACCGGCCTGTCCCGCGATGTGGTCACTCAATTCGTGCCGGTGAATCCCCGCATCGCTGATGAGAACAAGGCGAGGGAGAAGGAACGGACTGCCGGAAAAAAACCTCCGCCCGCTCTGCAATCGGCTCCGGGAATAATTCGCACTCGCCAGCCGCGTACGTTCGCCCGGACGTGGCTGGAGGACGACACGATTTGGCTCGTATGGCCTGAAGTCGAAGCGCCTACCGCGATCCGCGAGGCGCTTTCTTTGCTCTGCTCAAAGGTGACGCGAATCGGCCACTCTTCGTCACTCGTGCAAATGTGGGTTTCCGATGCGGACGCCCCTCAGTCGCCAAACTGGGTTCCGGACGATGATCGTTCCGTCATTCGTCTTCGCATCGCCACGCCCGGCACGCTGGCAGACTTGGAGCGACGCTTCAATGGTGCTGCGAATGAAAGCTACGCTGAATTGCTCGTGGTAGCCGATGACGACTCCGATAAGAAGGAGCAGAAGGCAGCACGCGCGCGGCTGAAGGCGGATTACGAAAACGAACCTCCACCTCGGCACCGTCCGCAGCTCTCCGTCTTCCAAGGTTACGCAGCGCCTTTACCCTTGGGGGAAACGTCTGCATCAGTTCGCGGTTCGGTGCTCAGTCCGTTTTTCCTTCCGCTCACGCTGGAGCGGATCGACGGACCGTACCGTCATCTCGATTTGCTGAATGTCCTCATTTTCTGCCAGCGCTTGCATGAAGCACTTTGCAGCCATTGCGACGACCTTGGGACCGCCGTCATCGCGATGATTAGCGGACGGGCAAATGGGAAGCCGCTCGATGTGCCCCATCTGGCTTTTGTGCCGCTGGCTTTTGTAGGGCATCCTCACGCGGATGGAAGATTGCTTGGCATCGGCTTAGCATTTCCAGAGACGATCACGCGACAAGAACGTCGTGGCGTATTGACCGCTTTGGAGCGCGCCCGAAAAGAAGGACTAAAGCTCGGGCGACTCGGGAGCTGGCGAATCGAACCAATCACCGTCCAGCGCCCTCCGGTAAACTTGCTGCCGAAGACCTGGACCGATCAACCGGAGGGTGCAACGGAATGGGCGACGGTCACGCCGATCGCGTTCGACCAGCATGCCAAGGCGAAAGACAAGGTGGCGTATCGAGCGGAAATCGCCGCGATGATTCGACAAGCATGTCAGCGGATCGGGCTTCCCGAGCCGCGCGAAGTGATTGTGATGTCGGTATCGGCTCACTTGGGCGCGCCGACAGCACAGGAGTTTCCACGCCTGCAGCGCAAGGACGGCAGCAAGCGCCGTCACAGCCATGCCATACTGATTTTCGGGGAGCCGGTGCGCGGACCGATACTCCTCGGTGCCGGTCGATACCGCGGCTACGGCCTTTGCCGTCCGATGCGCGAGGAAGGTTAAATTCGAGACAGCCGTGGAATCCACTTCTCCTGGGAGTCCCATCCCTACGTTTGATAATTTTTTTGATGCGCTGTGGGGATTCGGCCCATTTCCCTGGCAGCGGATGCTGGCCGAGCGCATCAGCACTGGGCGCTGGCCGGAGGCTGTCGACCTTCCCACTGCTGCGGGAAAGACCGCCTGCATCGATGCCGCGATTTACGCGCTTGCAGCGCAGGCAGAATTGCCATTGCACGAGCGCACCGCGCCACGCCGTATCTGGTTCGTTGTTGATCGCCGCATAGTCGTCGATGAAGCCTATGACCGAGCGTTAATCATTGCCGACAAGCTAGCCGCTGCTTCCACTGGGCCTCTCAAGATGGTGGCAGACCGTCTCCGCGAACTGGCCGGCACCGGTCGCCCACTGGCTACCGGTCGCCTTCGCGGCGGCATTTTGCGGGACGACACATGCGCCCGGCTTCCCTCGCAACCCGCAGTCATCACGAGCACCGTGGATCAACTCGGATCACGTTTGCTGTTCCGCAGCTACGGCGGCAGCCAGCGGGTCGCGTCAATTCACGCCGGTTTGGTTGGCAATGACAGTCTCATCCTTCTCGATGAGGCGCACTGCTCCGTCCCATTCATGCAAACCCTCCGGCAGGTCGCGAAATATCGGAGTGACGTCTGGGCCGATAACCCAATTCCTTCACCATTTTTCTGTGCGGTCCTTTCGGCGACACCGCCGCCGGAAATTCCACCCGAAGCACGTTTTCCGGGCGCGGAGCGGGAAGCCGCGTTAGCTCACCCAATTCTTCAACAACGGCTCACCGCAAGGAAACCAGCGGAACTGGTAATGCTGAAGTCGTCCCGCAAGGCAAATGCCGATCCGTTGATTGAAGCTGCTGTTGCTCAGGCTTCGGAGTGGATTCGCGAGGACGGAAAGCAACGCGTAGCCCTCATCATGAACCGCGTTCACACCGCGACCGAACTCGCCGAACAATTGCGCGCGGAAATGAAACCAGAGGAAGCCGATGTTGTTCTACTGACTGGCCGCCTCCGGCCTTTGGAACGCGATGAACTGACGGCTTACTGGAAGCAGTTTCTTAGAGCCAGCCAACCCAGCGATCCACAGCGCCCGATCATCTTTGTCTCCACGCAAGCAATCGAAGTTGGGGCGGATTTTAGCTTCGACGCGCTAGTGACCGAGTGCGCAAGTCTCGACGCGCTGCGCCAACGTTTCGGACGACTCAATCGCATGGGGTTGCCGGGCGATGCGCCTGCGGCTATTTTGGCACGCGAAGGCGACCTGAAAGAGCCTGAGAGCGATCCCATCTATGGCGATGCGCTTCGACACACTTGGACGCTTCTTTGCGAAAATGCGAAGACCGATGGCGAAGGAAAGAAGGCGCGCCAAGTAATCGATTTCGGATTCGCCGCGCTCGACACGCTTCTTTCCGCGCTGAACGAGGATCAGCTTGGAGTCTGCCTCGCTCCGCGGCCCGATGCTCCTGTGTTGCTGCCTGCACACCTCGATCTGCTTTGCCAAACGGCACCGACACCACGACCCGATCCCGACATTTCGCTCTTTCTGCACGGCAAAGATCGCGGCGTGCCGGAAGTGCGAGTCTTATGGCGAGCGGATCTGCCCTTGAGTCATCCTGAATCGTGGCCCGAGACGATCGCGTTATGCCCGCCGCTTTCGACGGAATCGGTTTCCGTGCCTTTGTATCGCCTGCGTCGATGGCTGGCCGATCAAACGGACCTCGATACCGTAGGTGATGTAGAAGGCGGTCAAAAGCGCGAGGCGGACGATGAAGACCACGATCAGCGTATTCGCGCCTGCCTTGCATGGCGGGGACGCGACCAATCACGATTGGTTCGTGCGGCTGATGGGATTTTTCCAGGAGACGTTGTGGTTCTCCCCGCAGCCTACGGTCTCAAAGGGCTCGCTCAGACTTTGCCGAACAACGCTAAAACATTTGGCCTCGGCATGGACCAGGAGGACCTGTGGGAATGGGCAATTGAAACGGTCGGCAAGCCACTCTCACTTCGCATCCACCGCGATTTGTGGGAACGGTGGATACATCAACCATTTGCTCAAGAACTCCTCAGCTACGCAGAGGATTTCGATGGCGACCGCCGACATCTTTGGGAATTGATAGACGACCTCCTTGCCGACCAGCTTTCCACAGACAGCGGTGAACAGAAGCTGCCGGAGTGGCTTTGCACTCGACTTCGTTCGATGCCGCGAAACGCACGTCTCGACAGCCATCCCGCGAGGGGTCTAATCCTTTCCAGCCGCAAACGCAGTCGCAGCGCGACCGAGCCCGATTTGTTCGCGGATGACGACGACCTGACCTCCGTTGCTGGGCGACCGATTTCGCTCCAGACCCATACCGAGACTGTAGTTGATGCCGTGCGAACGATGGCCGGACGCTGTCTCCCGGAAGAATTTCAACCGCTCCTCGAACTCGCCGCGGAATGGCACGACATCGGAAAGCTCGACGAGCGCTTCCAACTGCTCTTGCACCACGGCGACGAACTCGCCGCGATTAGTGGCGATCCGCTGGCAAAGTCCCCTGACGTGCCCCTCTCGCTAGAGCGCCGCAACGCCATCCGAGCGGCTTGTGCCCTGCCGAAAGACTTCCGCCACGAGATGCTTTCCGCACAGTTGGCGCAGCGTTTTGCTTCGCTACCCGACGATCCCGCACGAGCGGGACTGGTTCTTCATTTGATCGCCAGCCATCACGGGCACTCGCGTCCATTGGCCCCCATTAGCATCGACCCTTTGCCAGTCGCCGTTGAGGGCACCATTAACGGCGGCACCATCAATCTATCTGCCGAAGACCGAGCGGCCTTCGTCGCTCCGCATCGCATTGATTCGGGCCTCGCCGAAGGATTTTGGGAGCTCACACGCCGCCACGGTTGGTGGGGCCTAGCCTATCTCGAGGCCAATCTCCGGCTCGCCGATTGGTATGGCAGCGAATTCGCACCCAGCGAAAGGGAATCCACCGAAGAATTGCCATGAATACGTCCACGCCAGACCGCGGCCTCGCGCTTCCTGCTCTCAATGGTGCTAACCCCCTAGGCTTTCTCGCGGCGCTCGGTGCACTCGTGGTGGTACGAAAGTCGGGGTATCCCAATGCCTGTCTTGCGTGGCGACAAGAAACGCATTGGGTTCCTGTGCTTTTCGGGTTGGGCAGTCACGATGAACAGCAGATCGCCGATGCGATTGCGACTGACCTCCGTGGAAATAAAGTAACCGCTCAAGCGGACATCGAACGCGAAGCCGCGCAGCGTCTATTCGACGGCTCGAAAAAGGCGTTCAAAGACAAACTCGCCGACATCAAGAAACGGAAACTCAAAGGCGCTGCTCGGACGGCGGCGTTCTCAGCCGAAGTCCTGTCGCTGGAGCAAGCGATGAAAGAAAAAAGAGGCACTTGGCTCACCGCACTCAAGAGAGCAGTCCCTAGCGAGGAACTTGCCCTTGGTAAACACATTGATTGCACGCCTGCGGAGTATTGCGATCACGCTTCCGCTTTCCTCTCCTCAGCATCAAATACGTCACGCTTCTCTATCGACCTTTTGGCCGCCTTTGGAAGCGATGCAGCGACAGACAAATACGGAAGAATAGGCAGCACTCCCTTCTGCTTTATCACCGGGTCCGGCCACCAATACTTCCTCGACACGGTTAGGCTCTTGATCGAGCAAGCAACTGCAGCGCGCGTTCATCAGGCTTTACTTGCACCGTGGGAATATCGCGATGAGAAGCTTTCGATGCGATGGGACCCAGCGGAAGATCGCCGATACGCGCTCATGGACCGCGATCCTACCGCCAGCGACAACAAGAGCCGAACTGTCTGGATGGCAAATCTCTTAGCCTATCGCAGCCTTGTTCTCTTTCCGTCCGCAGCTACGACGCGACGACTTGAAACAACTGGCTGGACCGAGACGGAATCCGGTCCAGTCTTCACTTGGCCGATTTGGAAAGAACCGCTTCGCCCCGAGGTCATCCAATCGCTTTTACAATTGGAAAACTTGAAAGAGGAAAAGCTGAACCACTCGCAACTCCGAGAAAGAGGAGTCGTCACCGCTTTTCGGTCTCGGCGTATCCAAGTCGGCAATCCACCACTTCACAAAATCAACTTTACCCCGGCACAAGGACTATAACCGAAGACCATGAGACATCGCCGATTGAAGATCGCAGGCGGGAGCGGCGGGAAGCGGGGGCATTCCAATATGAATCATTGGGTGACGACGGAGGAGATCAAGGCGGCGACGCGGAAGGCACGGCGGGCAGAGGCAAAGGAGTTGGAGCGAGAAGGAAAGCGGGAGCCCACATCGAATCCAAGCCCACCAGCGCTCGGATTCGTGGCAGGGCGGGGCTTTTCCGCATAGTCCGGTGGAGGTGTGGAACTGGTGAGCGTTCCCGGCGCTGGATTTTCCTCGCTCCGAGTTCGGGCTGTTCATTCCTGCCGCAGAGGCATAGGACGCAGGCAGCAAACTCGAACCTGCCATGCGTGAAAGAAATCGCTCGGGACGTGGGGAGCGTCGCCGGTCCGGCGGGGACGGCAAGCCGGATTTAATTGCAGAGCAGCTTTCCGAAATCGTGCAGCAGGCGTTGGCTGCAACCGCCGCGGGTGAGCAAACTGCGCCACCCGAAGCTCCCGTCGAAGATCGAGTCGATCTCTCGTTGGTGGGAACGCCTTCGATCGCCGAAACGGGACAGCGGATACCGGAAGGCAAAAGCAACGAGTCCGAGAATCTTTCGGCAATCGGCGATCCGCAATCGGCAACGACTGCCGAGCCGCTCCCGGCCCGGATGCTGAACGAGTTCGTTTATTGTCCGCGGCTCTTTTACTACGAGTTTGTCGAAGGTGTGTTCGTGCATAATGCCGACACGCGGCGCGGCGCGAGCATTCACACGCGCGTCGATTCCGGCTCCGGCGCGATGCCGCTCGCCGACGGCGGGAAATCCGAAACCCGAACGCCGAAATCCGAAACGGAAGAGCCAGAAACCATCCACTCACGTTCCGTCTCGCTCGGTTCCGAGCGCTTGGGCGTAACCGCGAAGATTGATCTGGTCGAAATCAGGCCGGCTGATCCGGCGGCGAGTGAGGATGATCTGTTCGCCCGGCGCGAGGTCTGCCCCGTAGACTACAAAGCTGGTGCGCCGCGCGAAGGCGAGGAGGGCAAGGAAATCTGGGATGCCGACAAAATGCAGCTCGGCCTGCAATGCCTGCTTCTGCGCGACAACGGCTACATCTGCAATGAAGGCGTCATCTATTATCGCGCCACTAAACAGCGTGTCAGGCTTCCCGTCACTCCGGAGCTGGAAGGATGGGTCTTGGAAAAAGTCTCCCAGGCACGCGCCTGCGCCGCCGGTCCGATCCCGCCTCCGCTCTTCGATTCGCCAAAATGTCCGCGCTGTTCGCTCGTTACCGTTTGTCTACCCGACGAGACGCGCATGCTGGCGGCGCGAGCGATCGGTCCCTCCGATCCCTCAACCCTCATCCATCCACCATTAACTTCTACAGCCACGCCCCGCCGTCTGATCGCCCCGCGCGACGACGCCCGCGCGCTTTATTTGAACAAGCCCGGCTTGTTCGTCGGCCGCAGTGGCGACGTGCTGCAAGTGAAGGAGAAGAAGGAACTCGTGCAGGAGGTGCGGATCAATGATCTCTCGCACGTGGCGCTCTTCGGCAACATCCAGGTTTCCACTGCCGTGGTGCAGGCGCTTTGCGAAGCCGATGTGCCCCTCACCTATTTTTCGATGGGCGGCTGGTTCTATGGCGTTACGCGCGGTCACTCGCTCAAGAATGTCTTCACGCGCGTCGAACAATTCCGGCTGGCGCGTGATCCGGGCGTCTGTCTCGCTCTCGCACGCAGCTTCATCCAGGGAAAAATTCGCAACCAGCGCACCATGCTCATGCGCAATCATCTGGAGCCGCCGCCGGCGATCCTCGCGAAGCTGAAGAACTCGGCGCAATCCGCGCTCGACAGCCAATCGCTCGAAGAACTGCTCGGCGTGGAAGGAGCCGCCGCGGCGTTTTATTTCCAGCAGTTCTCCGGAATGATCAAGATCGAGGACGAACTGGCGAGCGATCCGGCTTCTGCACTCGATCCTCAGCTGCGTTTCAACTTCGATTTCGCGGGGCGCAAACGCCGCCCGCCCACCGATCCCGTTAATGCGTTGCTTTCACTCGCCTACAGTCTGCTGGCAAAGGATTGCACGATCGCGGCGCTCGCCGTCGGCTTTGATCCCTACGTCGGCTACTACCATCAGCCGCGCTTTGGCCGGCCGGCTCTGGCATTGGACATGATGGAAGAGTTTCGGCCCCTCATCGCCGAGTCGGCGGTGCTTACCGCGATTAACAACCGTATGACGACGGAAAAGGATTTTGTCCGGGCGGGCCGGGCGGTAAATCTCTCCGCAGCCGGACGCAGGCAGTTCTTCCAGGCTTATGAAGCGCGCATGAACCATCTGGTCACGCATCCCATTTTCGATTACAAGGTGACCTACCGGCGCGCGCTCGAGCTGCAGTTCCGTATCCTGGCCCGCTTTCTGACCGGTGAGATCGAGCAATATGTGCCTTTCATGACGAGGTGATGTGCGATGCGAACGACGTATCTGGTCTGTTACGACATCGCCAATGACAAGCGGCTGCGCAAGGTCTTCAAAACCTGCCGCAACTACGGCGAACATTTGCAATACTCAGTCTTCGAATGCGACTTAAACGGCTCCGAATTAGTGCAGCTGGAGCATGAACTGCGGGAAATCATCAACCACGCGGAAGACCAGGTGCTGTTCGTCGGGCTCGGCCCGGCAGCTAGCCGGGGCGAGCGCGTTATTCGGGCGCTCGGGCTTCCCTATTTGAAACTCGACGCGCCTTGTTACGTAGTGTGAGACGACCGGCCGCTGGCGCCGGATCGAAAGCTCTTTGACAGTCTAACTGTGCGGGCGCCGACGCGAGTGGCGCCGTGATAGAGAAATCACGGAAGGCGCTCGCGCGCTCGCGCGGCACAGGGAAAATGGAACTGAACACAGACAGAAATGCGGATCAGGGAATTTCAGCAACACGAAAAAGTCCGACCACTCGCAGGTTTGGTCGTGAGACACTGGAGTCCAAGACATTGTAAACAGGCTGTTTCCGCGGTCGCAAGACCGCGGCCCCATTGAAGGGAGGCGGCCTACCGGGATCGCTCGCTCAATCTCGTGGTTTCCGCGGTCGCAAGACCGCGGCCCCATTGAAGGAAATGTAACCCGGCTCGCCATCTGGTTCAGCCCGATGTTTCCGCGGTCGCAAGACCGCGGCCCCATTGAAGGTCGAGAAGTTCATGGGCTACTTGAGCAGCCTATGGGAGTTTCCGCGGTCGCAAGACCGCGGCCCCATTGAAGGGCTGCGGGATCTCGCCATTCGGATGATCCTCTGGGGTTTCCGCGGTCGCAAGACCGCGGCCCCATTGAAGGCTGGCTTTCTGGTTTCCAGATTCATTTCACTTCCGCATGTTTCCGCGGTCGCAAGACCGCGGCCCCATTGAAGGACAAGCGGATAGAAGGCGGCCGAGCCGAGACCCGCCGGTTTCCGCGGTCGCAAGACCGCGGCCCCATTGAAGGTTGAAAGGCACACTCGGTGCTGGGCCGGGATTAAGCGTTTCCGCGGTCGCAAGACCGCGGCCCTATTGAAGCGAGGCAACCACATCCTCACCGACACGCCAGAGAGTCGCGCTCTGCGTGGGCGTGCGGGATTGAAACCTGCGATTGCGGCCGGAGTCGCGCTGGATACCGCCCACGTCGTTGCTGGACGTGCGGCGGTTGACTCCGCATACACGTCAGTGCCGCACGTCCCACCGGGACGTGGCTAGAGCTTGCGGCTACGGGCGCGCGACAATTGACGCCGCCGAGGGCAACCCATAACCTTCGCGCGTGCAGGCGGAACTCGAGCAACTGCTCATCCTTCAGGATCGCGATCAGAAGATCCGGCAAATCCGGGCGGAGATGAAATCACTCCCGCTGCAGCGCGCGCACCTCGACGGTCAGCTCGCAGCCAGCGTCTCGAGTTTGGACGCGATCAAACTGAAGGCCAAGCAAGTGGAAGTGGAGCGGAAGAAGCTCGAACTCG
>Ga0136617_10004550_pt1 | contig 12424 bp, 10 predicted proteins | sample AntDrymUQ3222106_2_FD_129672 | JGI IMG/M metagenome (GOLD analysis project Ga0136617, IMG submission 129672) | Polar desert sand microbial communities from Dry Valleys, Antarctica - metaG UQ322 (21.06) | ecosystem: Environmental > Terrestrial > Soil > Desert | place: Antarctica: Dry Valley...
CCAGGCGTGCGCTTGCTGATGCGCCGCCGGTGTATTTGGTGCGAGTCAATTCCATTTCCGCGGAAAACCTTTCTCGCGCATCCACCGTCTTGCTGTCCGAGTGATAGCGGTATTTGCTCAGGAAATGTTTGATGTGGTGAAAAGAGGCTCCACCTCGTGCGACGCGGACCCAAAACTCATGGTCCATCGCATAATGATAGCTCGGATCCAGGTAGCCGAACTGCTCAAGGAGAGACCTTCTGAAAAACGCGGAAGGCTGGCCGATGAAGTTCACTCCATAAAGCATGATGTCGAGATGGAATGGAATTTCGTAACGTCGAAGAAATTCCGTTCCTTGGCGGGTGATCAAAGCGTAGTCGCCGTAGATCACATCCGCCTGAAAACGCTGGAAGGCGGCTGCGATGGTGCTGAGGGTATCCGGGAAGTGCAGATCGTCGGAGTTCAGCCACGTGACGATTTCGCCCGTGGCCTGCCGGAGACCCTTGTTGATGGCATCAGTCTGCCCTTTGTCCGGCTCGCTGATCCAGGAAGTGAGATCGTTTTCGCATCGTTTAATAATCTCGACTGAGTCATCCGTCGATCCGCCGTCGATGACGATGTATTCAAGGTTGGCGTATCGCTGCGTCAAAACACTTTCCAATGTCTCCTTCAGGAAATGCCCCTGATTAAAGGACGGTGTAATGACTGAAATACGCGGAACGGACATCACAGCCGACCGCTACAGGGTCGCGGAATACAAGACCACGGCAGCCAACATACCAGTGATGTAGCTGGTGCGATCCGTTAACGCAAAAACCACCGGATCCTGCGGAACCTCGCCGCGGTGAGCTTTCAACCAAAGACGCGTGATCCAATAAAGCAGCAGTGGACAGAGCAACAGGAGCACTGTGGGCGTGCGGTAGAGAATTTTCACCTCGGGACTCATGGCATACAGAACAAGGACAAGAACCGAAATCATGCCACTGCTCACTCCGAACGACGCGACCGGATGGAGGTCGCCGCGTTCATAGGCGCGTGCGCCTTTCCCATCGAGTGCGTCAAGCTCCCGTAATTCCGCGTGCCGTTTGATCATCGCCAGACAGAAAAAGAAGAAGACAGAGAACGCGAGGAGCCATTCCGAGCAGCCGATCCCGGTCGCCGCTCCACCAGCCAGCAGGCGCAAGGTGTAGAAACAAGCCAGGACAACCACGTCGAGCATCAAGAGGTGCTTGAGCCACATGGAGTAGGCGAAGCTCCACACGAAATAGACTGCGGCGATCTGCAGATACGCAAGGCCACAAAAGACACCTGCGGCAATTCCGGCGAGCAATAGAAGCGCGGCGATGATTGCTGCGGTGACAACTGACAACTCTCCGGACGCGATCGGACGCAATCGCTTGGTCTTGTGTGAGCGGTCCGCTTCCAAATCCAGAATGTCATTGAGCAGATAGACGCTGGAGCAGATGAGGCTGAAACTCAGGAAGGCGAGGAGGCCGCGGAAAAGCAAATCAGGCTCGCCAAGTTTGTGCGAGGTGACGAGCGGCACAAAGACCAGGAGGTTCTTGGCCCATTGATGTGTGCGCAGGGCGCGCAGCAACGGCCCGAATCCGCCGCTCGATCTCGGAAATACTTTTTCCACCGGTGCGAGCAGGTTAATCGCACGGACAAAACGTGCACGATTAGTTACCACCAAAGCGCGCCGCGCCACCCGCCAGACGGCGAAGTCAACGGCAGAATCGCCGATGTAATCAAAACCTCCGCTTCCGAAACGCTTGACCAACATCTCGGCTTTAACTCGGCCTTTCAGATTGGAAGCTCCATCGCTGCCGATGATTTCATCGAAAATCTCGAGATGTTGCTGGACCCTCTCCGCCAGCGTCTGGTCGGCCGCAGAGACGAGAATGATTCGCCGGCCTTTGCTCTTCTCCGCCTGCAGGAATTCCAATAAATCCGCACGAAATGGCAGGTTTTTGACGACTGGTAAAACTCGTTGAGCGATCTGGCGCTTGAGATTTGCGCGACCGCCCAGCAGCCAGAAGGGAAGAAGGAAAAGAGCGAGCGGATTTGTCCGAAAGAGCGCGAAGGCTGTTTCAACCAGCAGGTCTGTCTTGAGCAACGTCCCATCGAGATCGACGCAGAGTGGACAATCGTTTTCTCGCGCGGCGATCGAATCCACGTCTATTCCGACTCCGCTTGATATCATTGGCGACAAAGCTTAACGAGCTGACCTCTTAGCAGCGGGACCATGCTTAAGCGAAAAGAATATCTGCTCCTGGCTATTGCTACGCTCGCCATGGGAGCGCTCGCAATCTCAAACCAAAGTTTCTGGATCGATGAGGGGACCGCCGCGCTAAAGGCAATACAGCCGACGGCAGGCTCCTGGTGGGAAGCTCTGCGAACAGAAGAGCATTCAAATCTCCAGCTCCTCCCGCATCTATTTTATCTCTGGGGTTGGGAGAAGATTTTTGGCCCGAGCGAAATTTCCCTGCGCGCGGCGAACGTGCCGCTGCTCTTCATCGGTTTGGCTGGCGTGCTCTGGGCATTGCGAAACCGCCCCAGATTACAACTTTGGTTTTGTTTGCTGGCCTTGGTCAATGCCTTCACCTGGTATTACACGTCCGAGGCGCGACCGTATATTTTCCTCTTCGCTGCCTCGTGTCTTGCGCTTGGGGCGCTGATCAGATTCGTGGATGAGCCAGAGCAATCACTTCGCAGCCGGCCTTGGTTCGCGCTCTTCTGCCTCGGCACCTTCATGGTCTCGGCCATCAGTATGATTGCGGTGCCGTTTGCCATCTCATGGCTGCTCAGTGGTCTGCTCCTGATCGGATTCTCGAATTCTCTCCCGCTCGTGCGCAGGAACATGCTTACGGCCCTCTTGTTCTGTGCTGCCATGATTCTTCTGGCCGCTTACTATTTGTGGACGGTCAGCCTCGGCGCGCGTGCCTCGGGTATCGCGACCACCCACCTCTCAAATCTGTTCTTCGTCGTTTACGAACAGCTTGGCCTTGCGGGTTTAGGCCCCGGAAGAAGCGAACTCCGTCTCGCGGGAGTTCGCGCCTTGCAACCATACGGAATCTGGTTGGGCCTGGGTCTGCTGGCGAGCACCTGGCTTTCTTGGGAAGCTCTGCGCAGCATTCCGCACGGCTGGTGGCGCAGCAGGCGGGCGGCCGCATTTATGGTGGCAACGATTGTTCCTCTCGTCGTCGTCTTGTGCGCCGGCCGCTTCGCTCACGTCCGGATTCTCGGCCGGCATCTCACGCCTTTGTTCCCGATCGTTTTGTTTGTGCTCGCTCTCGGCATGCAGCGGCTGCAGCAGAAAAAATCCCCGATAAGCTCCATCGCTCTGGTCGTAATCCCGCTCATCTTTCTGGCTTCCGCCTTGCAGGTGCGCTTCGCCGCGCGCCACGCTAGAGATGATTACCGCGGGGCGGCATCACTGGCCGCGCGGGCCCTCGAACAAGGTGGAACGATCTGGTGGGCGGCCGATGAAAGCACCGGCGAATACTACGGCGTTCCCCTTTCGAAATCTCGCAGTGGATCTGGAGCCATCCCGCTCATGACACCAGCGGCGGTCGACATCGAGCGTGAATTGGAACCGAAAATGATCGTGCTCTCCAAGCCGGACATCTACGACGCGTCTGCCGCGATCACACAGTATGCTCGGGCGCACGGCTATGCCACGAGGCATGTCTTGCAATCTTTCCTTATCCTGCAAAAACCAGGCCCCCCATGATGCTAGCCAAGCTTCTTTCGGCCTTGCATCGGCCGATCTACGACAAGCGGTTGGAAGTGCTGGTGGAGACCATCAGTCCGCACCTTGAGCCAGGCGATAAAGTGCTGGATGTCGGCTGCGGCAGCGGTGCGCTAGGGGCGGCCTTGTTGAAAGCGAATGGGGCCAAAAACCTGGTGGTCCATGGATTGGAAAAACATCGTCGCGGCGGTGAGCCGATCCAAGTGGTTCCCTACGACGAAAAGCAATTTCCCTTCACCGACAATTCCTACGACGCGGTGATCGTCGCGGATGTTCTGCATCACGAGGAGGAACCCGAGCAATTGCTTCGGGAATGCATCAGAGTCTCGCGTCGGCTGCTGGTCATCAAGGATCACCAGATCACAGGCCCGCTCGCTTATGAACGTATCTGTCTAATCGATTGGGCTGCGAACGCCCCTTATGGCGTGCGCTGTCTCTACCGATATAAGACCCCGCAAGAATGGAGCGCGTGCCTCGAACATCTGCTGTTGGAGCCCGTGCAGCGACTCGACCGGATGAACCTCTACCCGCCGGTCGTGAATCTGCTCTTCGGCCGATCGCTGCAATTTCTCGCGATCGGAAACGTCAGTAATGCGAAATCAGGGGAGCGTGGCATCGAGCAAACAGGCCAGCCGTCTTCACGCTAAAAAAGCGTCAGCGACTGGCCAGTGCCTTGCCCGGCGCCGTTTTTATCTGCGGCAACAGCTGCTGAATAAAGTCGCGCAGGAGAGCGTCGGTTTGTTCCTCGTTCGTCCCGAACTTTTGGAAACTCGCGGTCACCGTTGATGCGATCGTGATGTAGGCCCAGCGCTGATTGTATCCATACAAAATCCGATCGCGGATATCGATGTAAGTACGATCCAAATGCGAGGGAGTGGTGTCGCTCCAACCGACAAACCAGTAATAATTCAGGCTGTAAATCGGAACCGTGCCGCCATCCGCGGTCGGCACTTTACGAACATTATGCAGCCGCGTCGTTCTCACCTCCCCCGCCTGGAGGGGGATGCTGACCACGCGCGAATCGGCCACGCTCCAGCCCTGCGCGGGCAGGCAGCGTTCGGGACGATGTATGCTGTTATCCAGATCTTGCCCGGAAAGAACGATCGACGCGAAGATCTGATTTCCCCGACCGTCATTGTAAAGCTTGCGCGCAAATGTCGTGTCTTTCGCCAACATCTTTAATTCTTGCTCGCTGATTTTCTGATCCTCGCCGAACCAGCTCCCGACGTAAGTGGGCAAAGCCAGATCGATCCCTTGTGGGCTGGAGTTCGCGACTTTCGGAAGCAAAAGGACGAGTCCCAGCAAAGCGACGAGACACCCTTGGAGAAGAAGGAGACGTCTAGTAGTCATAGGTCACTTTTTCTTGCGCGGTCAGAGTCCGCGCCTTCGTCTTTACCTGCTGTAATTTGAGATTGAGCAGCTTGCTGGTCGCAACCATGGCGGCAAGGGCGAAAGGGAAAATAATGAAAGCGGAGTAATCATGGTAAAGACCGCCCGCAAACTGCGGGAAGCCCAGCTTCGCGATGATGATGATCGTAAAGATGCGTCCCGCATTGCCGATGATGGCGAAGAACACAGAAAGCCCAAATATCGTGATCTTCTTCCATAGCTTCTTCTCGACGATGTGAACGAAAATGGCCGTGATCATGGTCATCGCGATGAGGGATCGGATTCCGCTGCACCCCTCCGAGATGTCAAAGCCCCAACTCCCATCGACTGCCCGGAGCGTGGTGCCAACCGCATAAACCTTGATCCCGAAAATGCCGCTGAGGCGCTCGACGATTCCGGTGATAACGAATTGCAGCCGGAAGCTGGTCTGCTCGATGGCAGAGAGCGGGATGAGGAAGACCAGGAAGGCCGACGGGAAAGCGAGGATGCGCGTGACTTGCTTCCCCCAGATGAAGAGGAGCACGCCGGAAAATAGAAACGGCAGCGCAGCCAGGGCGAGGCGCGCTTGCAGGGAACGGGCCGCGACCAAGTAAAGAAGCGCCCCCATAACGACTAGCACCAAACCCCAGTTACTCCCCTTCTTGGTGGCTTTCGCCAGAGCCGCGCGGTGATACCAAATCAGGAACAGGAAAACCGGAAGGACGAGAACACTGTGTTCCTGGTTGTATTCTGGCTTCCAGCGGAGCCACGCCCATTCGGCGATCGGTAGACCGGCATAGAGAGGTAGGAAGCCGAAAAAAAAGACGAACGTTCCGGCGATCGTCGCCAGGAGCAGCGCTTGCGCCGGGTGGGTCTTGACCCAAGCCAGGCTGCGTTGTGCGAGGGGAGATGCTGCGGTAGCCATGGAGAGCGGAGACGGTAAGCGAAGACAATCTCAACGCAACGGAAGGCCTTTGCCAGCATCACGCCCCCGGTCGTTCCTACCCGGCCGTTGCCTTTTCCCGGCCATTGCTGTTCGGCGAATTCTCAATTCGTCCTGTTCGGCAGGAGAAACAATAGTAGATGGATCTGGTGTCGCGGAAAACGGTGGCGAGCGCGCTAACCTTGAATGAAAAGAACGCATGATGGCAGATGGCTCTAAAACAAACTGGCTGGTGATCACGTCGATCTCCCCCCCGAATGAAGCTCTCAGATCATTTGCTTCCGGCGCAGCCGAACACGATTTTCATTTTGTCGTCATCGGGGATGCGAAGAGCCCCTCGACCTTCGAGTTAACGGGTTGCGACTATCACTCGCTCGAGCGCCAAGCTGAGAGCGGGCTCTCCTACGCGGCACTTTGTCCGACCGGGCATTACGCGCGCAAAAACATCGGGTATCTCCTCGCCATCCGCGCCGGAGCCACAGTCATTCGCGACACGGATGATGATAACCTGCCGCGTCCATCGTTTTGGGACTTGCAGAGCCGATTCCAGAATGTGCCGGCTTGCCAGCGAGCGGGATGGGTCAACGTTTACCGCTGGTTCTCAGACGCGATCATCTGGCCCCGCGGGCTGCCCTTGGACGAAATCCACGGGCGGATGCCGGCTTGGGAGGAAGTCCCCGCGCTTGAAAGCGACTGCCCGATCCAGCAAGGCCTGGCAAATGAAAACCCGGACGTGGATGCCATCTACCGACTCACGTTACCCCTGCCGCAAAATTTCCGGACGGACCGGCGGATCGCACTCGGCACGGGCGCGTGGTGTCCCTTTAACAGCCAGAACACCACCTGGTATTCGGACGCCTTCCCGCTCCTGTATCTTCCGGCTTATTGCTCGTTCCGAATGACGGACATCTGGCGAAGCTTCGTGGCCCAGCGCATTGCGTGGGCGAACAACTGGTCGATTCTATTCCATGAGCCCACGGTCTGGCAGGAGCGCAATGAACATAGTTTGATGCGCGATTTCGCCGATGAAGTCCCGGGGTACCTAAACAATCGGCTCATTGCGACTGAGCTCGATGGATTGCCTCTCAAGCCCGGCCTCACCGAGATTCCTGATAACCTGCGAATCTGCTATGGGATGCTGGTCCGGTTGCAACTGGTGGACCCGAAAGAAATGGAACTACTCGAAGCCTGGCTGAGTGATTTGAAAGTGTAGTCCGCTAAGATTCTGAGAGTTTCTTTCGCCTCTGTCACACTCGAAATGGCCAGCGAATTTCGCGAGGCGGCAATCGAAATTCTGGGCACGCCTCTTCTGCCGACGACCTACGACGAATTGACGGCCGTCTGCCAGCGACTTACGCGAGCGGAGCGAACCTCGGCGATCGATCTCACAAACACGCACATCGTCACTCTGCGCCGCCATGAGCCCGAGTTCCGCGCCTTGACGAGTCGCTTCGACTTCTTCATCCCCGATGGGATGCCGCTTATCTGGGCCTTGAATCGTCGGGGGGCGAACCTGACGGATCGCGTCTATGGCCCAAAGTTCATGCGCCATTGTGTTGTGCGCAGTCCTGCTCCCTACACGCATTACTTGTTGGGCGGTTCGCCCGAATGTCTCGAATCGCTCACGCAACGTCTTAGCGCTGAACAGCCGAACCTGAAAATCGTTGGCCGCCGACACGGCTATTTCAAAAGGGAGGAAGAGTCGGAGATCGTTCGCGAAATCAATGCGCTCTCTCCGGATTTCGTTTGGATCGGAATGGGAACCCCGAGGCAGCAGGCGTGGATCCATCGCCACAAGTCCTCGATTGCGCGCGGCGTGCTTCTCGCGGTGGGGTTCGCCTTCGACGTCAACGCCGGGACCAAAACCGACGCGCCCGAATGGATGCAGCGCGCGGGCTTAACCTGGCTCTTTCGCGTTTGGAGCGAGCCGCGCCGTCTCGCCGCGCGTTACCTTCGTTACAATAGTTTGTTTCTTTTCTACCTCGTTCGCGACGCGCTCTTCGGTCGGCCCGCACGTATTTCATGAAACGAAAGGCTTTGGCATTGTTGCTCGGGCTCTGCGCTCCGCTGCAATGCATTCCGGGCGAGCTGCCATTCTTCAAAGGTGTAACCGTTTCCTGCCAGACTTGGGGCCGGGAATGGCAGACCCCGGAAATGGCGCAGACGCTCGACGAATTGAAGTCGTTAGGCGCGAACAGCGTGGCCATTCATCCCTATGCCCGCATCGCAGAGGATGGACACGTCCTCTTTCGCACTGTCGATGGGAATCGTCACATCACGGTGCCGCTGGAGTGGGCGCGGGAACGCGGGCTTTCGGTCATGCTCGTCCCCCACATCGCCTACTGGGGAACGAAGTTCCTCTGGCGGGGCGAGATCAATTTCGCCCGCCCGGAGGAGTGGGATAATTTTTTTAACGATTACGAGAAGTGGATCGTGGAGATGGCGCGCCTGGCGCAGGCGCACGGGGCCGCGGTTTTTTGCGTGGGCCTCGAATTCACCCATGCGGAGAAATTCCCGGAGCGCTGGCTCAAGATCATTGCCGCGGTCCGGGCGGTTTACTACGGCAAACTGACCTACGGCGGAAACTGGAATGAATTTGAGACCGTGAAATTCTGGGATGCGCTCGATTACATTGGGGTCCTGGCCTATTTCCCCCTCACCAAGACGCCCAACCCGAGCCGGGAAGAGCTGGCTGCGGCCTGGGAGAAGCGCTGCGCGGAGCTGAAGCGCTTCTCCCAGCGCCACGGGGGCAAGCAGTTCATTTTTGTCGAGCTTGGCTACAACGAAAGCGCGAAAGCCGCGGCCGAGCCGTGGAGTTTCAAGACCGGCGGGGAGAACGCGGCGGAAATCCAGCAACGATGCCTGGAGACCGCGCTTGGCCTAACGAGTAAACATGCCTTCCTCGCCGGAATGTTTCTCTGGAAATGGTTTCCCGAGGTGCCGCACCATGAGGAGGAGAATTTCCGGCTCCAGACTCCAGCGATCAGGGCGCTGATCGCGAAATATTGGCGCATTGCGCCAGATTGAGGTGGAGGATAGGATTTATCTCTATGACAGGTGGAGATATTCGGCGATTTTACGAGGCGACTCCCTTTCGGCCGTTTCGCATTCACATGGCGAATGGGAAGTCGGCAGACATTCCACACCCCGAATTTATGCACTTGTTTCGGAGCGGGCGGCGAGTGGTTGTCGAGCACCCCGACGATACTGCCGAGATCATTGATGTTTCGCTAGTGACCAGCGTAGAGACGCTGCCGAAGAACGGACGGGTATCCCGACGGAGAAAGCCGAAACGCTAGTTCGCCCGACGCACCTTAAGTCAACGCTTCTACGCCTTCCGTCCGAACTTCTTTTCCAGTTCCGCGTGGGAAATCTGGATCATGGTGGGCCGTCCGTGCGGGCAGCAATAGGGTAATTCACACTCGAGCAGATCGCGGATCAGCTTTTCCACTTCCGGATAGCGCAGCGGATCGTTCGCCTTCACCGCATGACGGCAGACGGTCTTCGCAATCATGTCTTCGCCGAGGCGCAACGCCGAGCTGCTGTTGCTGGCGCTGCGCAATTCGTCGATCACGTCGTGCATGAAGCGGAGCGAATCAGGCGCGGTGAGGAAGGTGGGAAGGCTATCGATCTTGAAGGTGTTCGGCCCGAACGGCTCGATGCCGATGCCCATTTTTTGCAACGTCGCGATGTTGCGCTCGACCCATTCGGCATCGCGTGGCGGCAGATCAAACGTCTGCGGTAAAAGCAAACGCTGGGAGGGCACGCCTTTTTCCTCCATGCGACGACGGAGCTCCTCGAAGAGAATCCGCTCATGCGCCGCGTGTTGATCCACCAGCACGAGCCCGCCGGCGTTCTCCATCAAAACGTAAAGTTTGTTTAGCACCCCGATGATTTGAAATTGCCGATCCCGCGGCGCGGCGTCGATTTCCTGACGGACAGGGTGATCTTCGCTCGCGGGGACTGCGGGCGTCGCGGCGATCGGCACACTCGGAGTGTGATCGACCGCCCAAGCGCGGCGCGTGATCTCGAGGCCGCCCGGTGCCGGTGCGATCTCAGGCAAATGATCGGCCGCTCCAGAATCCGGCATCGCCGGCTCGGCGCGCGCGCGGAATTGCTGCTGCCAATCGCGTCGTCCGCCTTCGAGAGTTCGACGGACTGCCTCCACGACCGCTTCCCGCACCGCTCCCGGATCGCGAAAACGCACTTCGCGCTTTGCTGGGTGCACGTTCACATCCACCGCCGCGGGATCGAGCGCGAGAAAAAGAAACGTCACGGGAAATTGCCCCTTCATGAGCGCGGTGTGATAACCCTCGCGCAAGGCTGCGTTGAGCACCGGACTCTCGATGGCACGTCCATTCACAAAGACGATCTGCTGCGCTCGTGTTTGCCGGCTTAGCCCCGCCTGTCCGATCAGTCCGGAAATGTCGACGGCCGATTGCGACCCAGGCGGCTGCACTTCGAGGAGCCGGGCGACCAACTCGCTTCCATGCAAATCACGGATGCGCTCTCGCAACGAGTCGGTTGCGGGCACCTGGAACGAAACCCGATCGTCGCGCACAAAAGCGAACGCCACCCGCGGATGCCCGGTGGCCTGCAAGTAAAGCTGGTGCTCGATGTTCCGGCTCTCCGTGTTTTCCGACCGCAAGAATTTCCTTCGCGCCGGGAGGTTATAGAACAATGACCGGACCTCCACCTGCGTGCCCGGCGCTTCGCCCCCGTCACGCACCGTTTCGATGCGGCCCCCGGAGACAAGAATCTCCGTTCCCGCCACTGCCTCCGCTTCGCGAGTCGTAAGGCGGAAGCGAGAGACGCTCGCGATGCTGGGAAGGGCTTCACCGCGAAAGCCGAGCGTGTCGATCGCCGCCAGGTCGCTGGCCGAGCGAATCTTGCTCGTGGCGTGGCGCTCGAGGCAAAGCAGGGCATCATCGCGATCCATCCCACAGCCATCATCCACCACGCGCACAAGCGAGATACCGCCGCGGCGGATGATCGTCTCAATCCGGCGCGCTCCCGCATCAAGGCTGTTCTCGACCAGTTCCTTCACCACTGATGCCGGCCGCTCCACCACCTCCCCGGCCGCGACCTGACTCGCCAGAATGTCGGGCAGCAATTGGATACGACTCATGCTCTTCAGATTTAAACGTTCGCGGGGCAATACGCGAGGCCGCCTTCGTAATCCGAAGGCCCCTCCGGTTGACTTGCCCCGGCAGCGCGATAACCTCGCGACAGAGATGATCAACGTCACCGATAACGCCGTACAGCAGCTTCGCGCCATGCTCGAAACGCGAGGCGAGACTGAGCACAAGGGTCTCCGCGTGCAGATCGCGAAGGGTGGCTGTTCCGGACTGCAATACGAGATGTCCCTTGATGCACGAAAGGCGGGCGACGCCGTCATCGAGCGCGACGGAGTGGAATTCCTGGTCGACGACGAGAGCGCACAGCTTCTGCGCGGCGCGACTCTGGATTATCACGATGGGCTCACCGGCACCGGCTTTCAGATTGTGAATCCTAACGCCGCGCGCACCTGCGGTTGCGGGACCTCCTTCGAACCAGCGCCGTCCGCGTGAAGACCCGGTCTTCGTCGAGCGACAGCGCTTAAGGATGGATCATACTCTGTTCCGTTACGACGAGCCCTACGGACGCCCCCGCCGAAAAGCCAACCTCTTCGGCTGGACGATTGCTATCCTGCTCCTGATGGGGCTGACCCTGGCCGCCTGGCTCGGCAGCTTTTATATTTTCGGTCAACCGGAGCGGCCCGATAGCTACGGCATTCTCAAGAAGCTGCGCAAGATCGAGCAGCCCAAGCGCTTTCAATTAACCGCCGCGCCCCCCGGGGAATTCCTCTCGCCGAAGCAGCTGTATGATCGCTATAGCGCCAAGCGCACGGCCGAGCTGGGAAAAACGAACGCGGAACTGGCCCGTAACTACATTCGAAATTTCCAGCAGGTGCGCGGTGCCGTGCCCTATGTCGTCGGGCGTTTCACAATCATGGAAGCGCACGAGCTCGGGCCTAACGACTTGTTCACTTCCGGGATGGTGGCCCTGACAAACGCGGTCGAGTACGGCGAGTTGCTCATGGAGCATGTTTATCCGGCCGATGTTGAATCCGTCCCGTTGATGAAGCAAACGCTGATGGCCGGGCTCGAAATCAAGCTGGACCGCTCGCACGATCTTTCCGCCGTCATCCATGCGGAGAAGTTGGCGGACGGCCGCGTTTTGATCACCGCTGTGCCGCTGCTTTACGGCAGCTACACGGTGACTCAGGGCCGCGGCATGTTCAGCCTGGAACCACCGTTTGATTTGAACATGCGCGCTGGTTGGCCGCTCTTCAAAGAGTCCACCAGACGGGCAGCGGAAAATCTGTTCCTCACTTATCGCGA
>Ga0136617_10004551_pt1 | contig 12423 bp, 10 predicted proteins | sample AntDrymUQ3222106_2_FD_129672 | JGI IMG/M metagenome (GOLD analysis project Ga0136617, IMG submission 129672) | Polar desert sand microbial communities from Dry Valleys, Antarctica - metaG UQ322 (21.06) | ecosystem: Environmental > Terrestrial > Soil > Desert | place: Antarctica: Dry Valley...
AAGGCCACGCGGGACGCGCTCTTCCTCTCCACGTTTGGGGTTGCCGCGCTGCCGCCGATGGTAATTGCGGCGGCAGCCATTTCAGCACTGGTGTCGGTGGCGCTCGCACGGCTCATGGCAGTAAGCCGGCCCAACCGGCTGGTACCGCGATTGTTTGGGTTGAGTGCGCTGCTGCTCCTGGCCGAGTGGGCTCTGGCCGTTCAAGCGCGCCGCCCCGCGGCGGTCCTTCTGTACCTGCACTTTACCGCCCTCGGCGCGTTACTGGTGTCGGGCTTCTGGGCCATCGTCAACGAACGTTTCGATCCAAGGACCGCCCGCCGTACCATAGGCCACATCACCGCCGGGGGGTCGGTTGGTGGTCTGGTCGGCGGCCTCCTTCCCGAGCGTGTCGGGGCCCTGCTCCCCCTGACCGCTATGCTCCCGATATTGGCGGGTCTGCACCTCCTAGCGGCCGGACTGGTACTCGGGGTCGACCGCGGAGCTTCTCCGAGAACGGCCTCCGGCCCGCTTCCCGACGACGCTTCACAGCCTGGCGCCGCACGCATAATGGGAGCCTCGTCCTATCTGCTCGGGCTGGCCATGCTCGTGGCCCTGACATCCGCCGCGGAGGGGGTGTTGGATTACGTGTTCAAGGCGCGGGCCGCCGCCGCCGCCGAGAGCGGGGAGGAGCTCCTTCGCCTGTTCGCCGCTTTCTACACGGTGACCGCGCTGCTCGGCATTTCGATTCAGGTGACCACGCTCAGGAGAGTGCTCGGCGGGCTGGGCATCGCGCGCACTGCGGCCCTGCTGCCTTCCGGGGTGTCTCTCGGCGCAGTCGGCGCGTTCCTCATTCCCGGTCTGGTCCCGGTGCTGGTGGCCAGAGGAGCTGAGGTGGTGCTCCGGAGCTCGGTCTTCCGGGCAGCGTATGAGCTGCTGTTCACGCCGGTGGCTCCCCGGGAGAAGCGGGCCACCAAGCTCCTCATCGATGTCGGAGCTGCCCGAATAGGGGATATCATCGGCAGCGGGCTCATCGCCTTAACGTTGGTGCTCGCCGGCGCCGCCGCCGGAAGAATCCTTCTCGGGTTGACCGTAGCGCTCTCACTCGGCGCACTGGTAGTTGCGCGCCGGTTACACCTGGGTTACGTGGCCGCACTGGAGGGAAGCCTGCAGCGCCGGGCTGGGCCGGTTCCCGACCCCCTGCAAGACGAAAGCTCGGCGCTGCTTCAGACGGTCGGGGGCTTCGATCTCAGCGCAATCCGCCAGCGACCGGCATTCACCGCGGGGCCCGCCGCGGCCCTGCCGGCAGCCCAGTCCCCGGCTGTTTCCGACCCCGGCACAGCCGCGCTGCGGCAGGCGATAGGGTCGGGAAATCGCCAGGAGATTCAGCACGCGCTCGCCACCGCCCCGCTTCCAGAGGAGATAGAAGACGCCATCGAGCTACTCGCCTGGGATGAAGTGGCGCCCCAGGCCATCCAGGCGCTGAGAAGGGTGGCTCACGCCGAGACAGCCGTGTTCGTGCGCCATCTCCTCGATCCGGAAGAGGACTTCGCCATCCGCAGGCGGCTGGTAACGGTGCTGGCCGCCTCGCGACGTCCCGAGGCGTTCGACGGATTGTTCGAGGCCATGAGCGACCGCCGTTTCGAGGTACGGTATCGGTCGGCCCGTGCGCTGAGCTACCTCACCCGAGAGATTGCCGGCCTCCGGGCGGATCGCGACCGGGTCTTCGAGGTGATGATGCGGGAGATGGCCGTGGAGCGCGGGCTCTGGGAGACCCGGCAGTTGATTGACCAGCCGGATGATGAGTCGTCACCCATGGAAGCCGAAGCACTGCGGGGCCGGATCAACCGGAGCCTGGAGCACCTGTTCACCCTGCTCTCCCTCGCTCTGCCCGCAGAGTCCGTTCGGCTTGCCTTTCACGGGCTTCACACGGATGATCGGCATCTCCGCGGAACCGCTCTCGAGTACCTGGAAACCGTCGTGCCGGCTCAGGTCTGGTCCCGACTCTGGCCGTTTCTGAATGAAGGAGAAGAGCTGGCGCGTGATCGATCAAAGAGTCCCGACCAGATCATGCAGGAGCTCATGGCCTCCCAGCATTCAATTGGGTTGGCACTGGCACAGGTACGCCGAGAGGACAAAAGGTAAAATCGCTCAGCGGCGAGCATCGCGGGGCAACTGCAGCCGGTTGTACTTCCGCAGCAGCGCAACCAGACGGTCGTGCGGCAATGCGTGGGCCCGGATACTGTCCGCTCCCGTCATCGTTACCGCGGCCAGCATGGCGTTCGTCACCGCCTCTTCCGTGGCCTGGACCGTCGCCGCGAAGAGCGGATCCAGCCGGTCGTTCGGGAGCATTTGCAGGTTGACGCGAGCGGTGTCAGCGGTAAGGCCCGGATTAGCCGTGGAGAAGGCGACAAAAATGTCACCCGAAAAGTGACTCGAGATGCTACCCTCCCGTCCCAGCCCCAGCGAGGCCCGCTTCACGAGGCGCCGGAGCTGGTGAGGCAGGAGCGGCGCGTCGGTGGCTATGACGATGATGATCGAGCCCAGCTCCGGCTCGGGACGCTCCAGGGAGGAGTTTCGCCTGCCGCACCGGGGCATCTCTCGCAGCCAATCGCGCGATGGCGGCTTCGAGCCGGCGACACAAACCGCCGGTTCAATGAGCTCCTCTCCCACCGGGACGCCGGCAATCCGCAGACCGCGCCGCGATCCGTAGTTGCACTGTACCAACACGCCCAGCATGAAGCCGCCAGCCTCCAGGGGAAGAAGGCGTGACGCGGTGCCGATCCCACCCTTGAATCCGTTGCAAAGCATTCCGGTCCCGCCGCCCACCGACCCTTCACCCACCGATCCGCCGCGGGCACCGTCCAGCGCGGAAAAGACGTGAGCCGGAGAGATATGAAACCCGTTGATGTCGTTCAGCACTCCGTCCCAGGTCTCGGCCACCATCGGCAAGGCCCACCGGAAACCAGGCTGATGCTCCAGCATCCACTGGATGCTGGCATCACGCACGACGCCGACGCTGTGCGTATTGGTGATGAGTACCGGCCCCTCCAGGACGCCCGACTCCTCCAGCCATGTGGTGCCGGTCATCTCGCCGTTGCCATTCAGCGAGAACCACCCCCCGAACACCGGCGTCCCTACGGCTCGACCTCTGGGCAGTATCGCGGTGACTCCGGTCCGCACCGGCCCTCTGCCCTGGACCAGCATCCCTTCGCCTGAGACAACAGTTGTGTGCCCCACCTCCACGCCTGCTACATCCGTGATCGCATTGTAGCGGCCCGGCGTTCCGTCGAACGGAATACCGAGATCCCGGGCGCGAGGCCGCAGAGAGCCTGGTTGGCTCTGCGCGCCGAGGGGGGCACCAGCAACGCCGAGCAACGCTGACACGGCCACGGCGTGGAGCACGACCGCCACGAAGCCCTGACGCCTCATGCGGTCTCCGCTCGCGCTAGCGCCCGGTCGATTACGTCCACTGCGAAGTCGGCATCGGCGAGGGTGATGCACATGGGAGGCTTGATGCGTAGAACGTTTCCGTCGAGTCCGCCCTTTCCCATAAGAACCCCCATTTCCCGCGCCGCTTCAAGCACCATCAGCGTTTGCGGGCCGGCCGGTGCGCGCGATGCCTGGTTGCTCACCAGCTCGACACCGAGCATGAGACCTAAGCCGCGCACCTCCCCGATCAGCCTATGGCGTTTCTGCAATTTGCTTAACCCGTGTAGCAGACGAGCTCCGACCTTGCGCGCGTTCTCCTGGAGCCCGTCCTCGTCGATCACTTCGAGCACCGCCAGACCTGCCGCCATCGAGACCGGATTTCCACCGAAGGTGTTGAAGTGAATGCGGCTGGTAAGCGATTCGGCTATTTCCCTCCGAGTGGTTACGGCGGCAAGCGGCACGCCGTTGCCGATGCCCTTGGCCATCGTCACGATGTCGGGTACCACCCCGTAGTTCTGGAAGCCCCAATAGTGCTCTCCGGTTCGCCCGAACCCGGTCTGCACCTCGTCGGCAACACATAGCCCGCCGAATTCTCGGGTGATTGCGTACGCCTCCCGGAAGTAATTCGGCGCGCCTCGAGTCACCCCACCGACGCCCTGGATCGGCTCGGCAATGAAGGCTGCGACTTTGCCGGGCGTCGAATAGCGAATCATCTGTCGGATGTCGGCCGCACTCTTGGAAGCGATCTCTTCAGGAGTTCCGCTGAGCGGGCTGGTAGCCGGGTCGGGAGAGAGCGCATGGTGCACCCCCGCCTGGCCCGGCACCGGGTGCTTCCAGGTATGGTGCGACGTCAGACCGATCGAGCTCGGCGAGCCTCCGTGATAGGCGTTTCTCAGCGCGATCACGTCGGTGTTCCCGGTAGAGAGCCGAGCCATCGTAATGGCCAGGTCGTTAGCCTCGCTGCCACTGTTCACGAAGTAGGTGACGTCGAGACCGGGCGGCATCTTCGAGGCCAGCTTTTGGGCCAGCAGAGAGAGATTGGGATGCAGATAGATTGTCGTGGCGTGCTGGAGCACCGCCGTCTGCGCCTGGACCCGCTGCACCACTTTCGGGTGACAGTGGCCGCAAGACACCGTCACGATGCCGGCGAATAGGTCCAGATAGCGCCGACCAGTCTCGTCGAAGAGGTACTGCATCTTCCCTTCGACGATCATCAGCGGATCGCGGTACAGGGTGAACAAGGCGGGGTTCACATATCGCTGCCGTAATGCCAGAACCTCCTCACGGGACGGGCCCTGATAAGGGCGCGGCGTGTGTGAGAAAGCAGGCATCGCCAGTGGAGACCGCATCACGTCAGTCATAAGTCAGTCACCAGTAAGTACCACGAAGGGCCTGCCCGAGCGAGTGAGGGGCACAGAGGGCAGAAAAACCACTAAGACATCCAGTTGGCGCCGGCCTGCGGATTCCATTTCGTAGTCGTCTTCTTGGCTTGAGTCCAGAACTCGATCGATCCGCGCCCGGTAATGTCACCCATGCCAAACCTCGATTCGTTCCAGCCGCCGAAGGAGAACGGCTCCCGGGGTACCGGCACACCTACGTTCACGCCCACCATGCCGGCGCTGGAACGATCAGTCACGTAACGCGCAACCCCGCCGCTCTCGGTGAAGACCGCGGCGGCATTGCCGTAAGGCGAAGCGTTCTCGATTGCCAGAGCCTGGTCCACGTCTCGCGCGCGGATGATCGCGAGCACCGGACCGAACACCTCCTCCTGTGCGATGCTCATGTCTGGCCGGACGTGGTCGAGTATCGTGGGTCCTACCCAGAACCCGCCGGGGCGTCCGGCCACCGTCGCATTGCGCCCATCGAGAAGTACAGTGGCCCCGGCCGCCACCGCTTCGTCGATATAGCGCTCGATACGCTGCTTTGCCTGCGGCGAGATGACGGGACCTAGATTGTCCCCGGGAACCATGGTTCGGGCGTGCTCGACGATCCGGCGTACGATGTGATCGGTCTCCGAAACCGCGAGCATCACCGACGCTGCCATGCAGCGCTGACCCGTGCAGCCAGACATCGAGGCCACGACGTTGCCGGAGGTCATGTCAGGATTGGCGTCGGGCATGACAAACAGATGGTTCTTGGCGCCGCCGAGTGCGAGTACCCGCTTCAGATTCCCGGTACCGCGGCGGTACACCAGTTTCGCCACTTTGGTCGAGCCGACAAAGGTGACCGCAGCAATGTCGGGGTGATCGCAGATGGCCTCGACCACTTCCTGGCCGCCGTGCACCACGTTGAATACTCCCGGAGGCAAGCCAGCTTCGGACAGCAACTCCGCGATCCGCCCGGCGCTGAGGGGGACGAGCTCCGAAGGCTTGAGCACCATGCAGTTTCCCAGTGCCAAAGCGTTGGGAATGGTCCAGTGCGGCACCATGGTGGGAAAATTGAAGGGCACCACCGAAGCAACCACACCTATCGGGTGCCGGTCGGTTCTGCACTCGACTCCACGACTCACCTCGAGCACCTCGCCGGTCACGATCTGCGGCAGCGAACAGGCAAACTCCGTGAGCTCGATTGCCTTGAGCACTTCTGCCTCGGCCTCGATCAGGGTCTTGCCGTGCTCCTCGCTGATGATCGAGGCAAGCTCAGCCAGGTGTTGCTGGAGCAGGCCCCGGTACCGGAAGAAGATCTGCACTCGCTCCTTGATGGGCATCGTGGACCATGCCGGGAACGCGCTGCGCGCTATCCCGACCGCCGAATCCAGCTCGGCGCCGGACGAGAGCGGCACGTGAGATAACAGGCTTCCATCGGCTGGATTCAGTACTTCGAGGAGGCGGCCAGTGCCGTCTAGGAAGCATCCGCCGGCAAAGTTGCGCACTACAGGATATCTGGCTGCCTGGCCGGCAGGAGCAGCGGCGAGCGTCGATGCCATCAGGTCACCACGGCGTGAGGGTACTGCGAGCTTAACCTGCGGTCGAATGTTCAAGTTACGGGGGTCCCACGCCGGCAGATAGGGCGCCGACGTGAGCGAGTTCCCGATAACCCTGTCCCATCAGAATTGCACCGGGGCTAGGCACGCTGTTGACGAGATGTGACTTCGCAATGTGTGACTTCGGTATTTCTTCGGGTATGTTGGATACCATCTCAGCCTGAGGTGCACATGCGGAGTCCCGATCTGGAGCAGAAACTCGAGGTATTGATGTCGCTGGCCGTCCGATTTCGTTTCGCGGCCTGGCCGACCTCCGGAAGCTGGGAGTGGTGACCACACGGGCGGGGGGGGTTCTCATGCTGCGCGGCCGCCGGCTCCAGACCACACGCTGGACCGAGCAGCTAGGGTTCTGGGCGCCGGAGGAGGCGGCGGGAATGTATCACGGCGTCTACCAGGTCAGTCCTGGGACTTTCCGGTAGACTATAGGCCGTGCTCAGGGACTTCCTGCCCGCGGAAACCCTACCCCACGGTGCAACCATCTCCCACCCTCCTCTATCAAATGTCGAGATACCCGGCCAGGAAGCTTCGACCACGCTTGGACCCCGGAGAACCAGATGATCATAGAACGACGCTTTCCCGCCCTTTCGGCGGCGCTCACCCTGCTTCTCCTCCTCGGGGCGGGAGTTCCAATCTGTGCTCAGGCCCCTGAGAAGGACTACGACGAGGTGGATCCCTGGGTCGGAGTAGCCCCCGAAGAGGCCGGCCCCGATTCAATAGCTGTGGCAGCCTTTCTCAAGGTGCTTGCGAAGAGCGACCCGGTGCTCTGCCAATTCGTGGTCAAGTCCATTGGAAACAACTGGAGCAGCCGGGACGGGACCTACCACAGTGGCAACTTGAAGGCCGAAGAGACATATGAAGCGACGCGCCAGGCATTGAGCCGTCCGGTAGCTGATCACGGCGCACTTAACCACCTCGCACACTCGCTGGGCGACGAGCAGGCCTGCGTTCGCCGGGCGGCGGCGCGCATGCTGGGCGAAAGCGAGCAGGCCCAGGCGGTCGGTCTCCTGCGTGCGGCCCTGCGTGGCGAAGCGGCGCGGGTCCGCGAGGCAGCGGCTCTGGGTCTCGCAAGCGCGGAGGATCCCGCTGCCTTTCATGATTTGACCCGTGCGTTACGCGACCGGGATCAGCCGGTCGTCCGTATGGCGGCGTACGCCCTGGGAGAGCTGGAGGATGCTCGGGCCGTGAAGCCATTGGGTGAGCTGCTCGAAGCGTCCGAACCGGAGACCCGCGCTGCCGCCGCCACCGCTCTGGGCGAGATTGAGGACATCAGGGCCACCGATCGTCTAAGCCGGTTGGTGCGCGATCCTGACCCTCGCGTGCGGATGGCCACGGTCTATGCTCTCGGGGAGATCGAGGACCACCGCGCCACCGGGCCGTTGACCCAGGCATTGCGAGACAAGGTTGTAGATGTCCGGCGGTCCGCGGCCGGGGCGCTGGGAGAGGTTGAGAGCTCAAGAGCGGCGGGCCCTTTGGCGCAGGCCATTGATGATGCTGACCTCGTTGTCCGCAGGCTCGCGGCTCGCTCTCTCGGAGAACTGGACAACCTCAAGCGTGCCCCCGCTCGCCTGATTGCGGCCCTGGGCGATACCGACTCCGAGCTGCGTGTCATCGCGGCCCAATCGCTCGGAGAGATCGGCGATTCAGCCGCTGTTCCGGCCCTCAACAGCGCCTATCGTAGTGAGGACGTGCGCCTTCGCTATTCCGTGGTGAAAGCCCTGGCTGAGATCGAGGACCGGCGGGGCGATATCGTCCTTACCATGGCGGCAAAGGAGAAGGACTCCGCCATTCGCCACCTCGCCGCGGAGGCGCTACAGGACCGGCGCGACGATGATGATGACTGAGCCCTCTCTTCTGTGCGGGGCCCCGGTCGATTAGATTGGACCTGCGTTGTCGCAACTGCCTGCCTAGAGCTGTCGGCCCCGTCCGCACCTGCTCCGTCCGCGCCTGCGACTATGACCCAATCATTCACTGGCACGTCATGAGGACCGCAGGTATGAAACGCATATCGAAGTTGTGCCTCGCCTTCGTCCCGCTCGCCTTCACCGCGTGTGACAACTCGGATCGGGTAGGACCGACGCCAGAGCGCGCCTCGGAAGAAGCTCCCCAGTTTGCGGCTGCGGCCCCCGCAGGAATAGTCTTTGCCTCATTCGGCCTGCAGCCGTCTCAAATGAGCTCGGTGCATACCGGGGGGGTGCGGGGCATCACCCCTTCGGCGATCCTGTCGTATCTTGCCCAAACGAAGGCAAAAGGGGGTCGAGCCCTTCTCAACCTCGGGCGCGAAGCCAGGAACGCCGATGGTACATTCAGCCTGACGGCATGGAAGGCCCGGATCGATCAGTACCGGGGCGTCAACCTCGGCCCTTACATCGCCGACGGGACGCTGATAGGTCATTTCCTTGTTGATGAACCGCACTTCCAGAGCCGGTGGGGCGGGAAGATCATACCTCAATCAACCGTCGAAGAGATGGCCAGACACAGCAAGCAGCTGTGGCCCACTATGGCCACGATCGTCAACGCCCCGCTGCATTGGCTTGCCGACTCGCCCATCACTTACACCTTCCTTGACGCCGGCTGGGCAATGTACTGGTCGAGTACCAGTAGTAACCCTAAATGGGCCGCCAACCAGGTCGCCTCCGCAAAGAGGAAAGGTCTCGGTATGTTCTCAGGGCTGAACGTACTCGACGGCGGAAACGGGACCAGCGGCTTTCGCGGCAACTACCCTCACCGATGGGCTATGAGCGCCAGCGAGCTCAGATCGTACGGTTCAGCTCTGCTTTCTCAAAGCTATGTTTGCGGGTTTGCTATGTGGAAGTACACCTCCGCGTACTACGACCGTCCGGACATCAAGAGCGCAATGGCTGAGCTCTCGACCAAGGCCAAAAACCACGCGAAGACGTCCTGCCGGCAGTAGAGAGGCTTGGGGGTTGAAGGAAATTGGAGTGCGCCGCGTAGGAATCGAACCTACAACCTAGTGATTAAGAGTCACTTGCTCTGCCAATTGAGCTAGCGGCGCAGTATGCTGAGCGCTTCCCCTACATCCTCCCGTCCATAGCCCCAAGGGGAGTCGAACCCCTCTCTGGACCTTGAAAGGGTCCCGTCCTAACCGATAGACGATGGGGCCAACACTCTCCTAACATAGCGCTAACGGGATTCGAACCCGTGTTTGGGCCTTGAGAGGGCCCCGTCCTAGTCCCCTAGACGATAGCGCCGTGGTGGCGGAAGCTAACTAACAGGCCCGGCAGGACTCGAACCTGCAACCCCCGGTTTTGGAGACCGGTGCTCTACCACTTGAGCTACGGACCTCTGTACCAGCTCCGCCAACGATTCTCCGCAGGAGACCCGGCACCTACCAGGGTGGCTGACGGGGATTGAACCCGCAACCTCCGGAGCCACAGTCCGGCGCTCTAACCAATTGAGCTACAACCACCACGAGACGGCCGCCCGACGTTGGCGAGCCCGGGAAAATATCGCTCGGAACAGGGGCGGGTCAAGGCCAAAAACGCCGGGCGAGCGCCTCTGTCTCCCCTGATTCCGGCACCGGCACACCATCGAGACTTGCTACCGGCACCACTCCCCGCACGGCGTTTACCACGATCATCGGCACCCCCTGAAGATCCTTCACGGTTGAGTGCCGCTCCTCCACCTTGCCCACCAGTTCGGTCAGCCGGACCCGGCCAACGCCCGGAAGGATGCCGAGGTCGAAGGCCGGACCGCACAGCTGGCGGTCCTCCCACCACAGTACACTCCAGATGGCAGTCTCGGCGACGAAGCCACCGGGCGTCAGAAGCAGCGCGTCATCCAGTCCGGCAGACCTTGCAGCCTCCAGAGCCCGGTCGAATTGGGCTCGGTCAGTTGTCTTGTAGAGATAGGAGTGGTGCGCCACCTTCGACACCATGAGCCTGACCGGGGTGGTCGGGCCCACCAGCCGCTCGCTGACCTGCAATTCCCGCATCCCCACCTCCAGGCGGTGAACCCGGTCGCTCCCGCCTTCCGGCACCGTCAGCTCGCCGGGCAGGGGGATGCCCAGCGCCTTGCAACTCACCGCCAGCCGCCTCAGGTGCAGATACCAGAGCGGCGACCGGCCCTGCCGGATTCTTACGGTTTCGATCAATGCCTGTGGCGTATGGCGCATGGTCAGCTCACCGGAGCTTCGACTCGGCGTTCCATCCAGCTCCTGGCCGTCGTTGCACCCAGGATAATCGCGCCGCCGGTCATGGCCCAGATACCCGGCACCTCCCCCTGCACCAACCAGGCCCACAGTGGATTGAGCGCCGGCTCGATGAGCAGGATCATGGAGGCCTCCAGCGCTGGAATATGATTGATGGCGCTGGTCACCAGCATGTAGGCCAGCGCGATCTGGAACACACCGAGATAAACCAGCACCGACCACTCGGCCAGCGAATGGGATCCAAGGGGGACAGCAAACGGAAGGGTCACCAGAAAGGCGATGATATTACCCGATGTCACCGCCACCAGGGGAGAACCTCGTTCCGATGTGGCCGTGAGCCAGCGAAGCCCGCAGACCGTCAGCGCCCAGCAGAAGCCGCTGATCAGGGCGAGGAGATTGCCGCGAAGTGGATCGGGTGCCGTCGCCACCGGCTGATCCACGCCGATGAAGAAGAGCATCAGGCCGAGCCCCACCAGGAGCATGAATCCCACATCCTGGCGTCGCACCGGCTCCTTCAATAACCATGGTGCCAGGATCAGGATGTAGAGCGGCGCGGTAGACTGAAGAAAGATCGTGTTAGCGGCGGTGGTGAGACGGTTGGCCAGCACGAAAAGCGTAAGACAGGCGGCGTACGCCACACCTACCAGCACCGGCCTCCAGACCTTGCCCTGAGCTTGCCGAAGGGACTTGCCCTGAGCCTGCCGAGGGGGCTTGTCCTGAGCTCGTAGAAGGCTCCACCCGCGCCGGGCCTCCGGGACCAGCAGCAGTAATGCAAGGGCGGCGAACCCGGAGCGGAAGCTGGCAATCTGCCATCCGTTAAAGGCGGCTGCCTTGATTGCGGCGCCACCAGTCGAGAACAGGAGGGCGGCGCCGACAAGTTGGAAGCGCGCTTTGGAAGCGGGAGACATGGGCGGAAACTAATTACGCCTGGGGGGACGGTAAGGCGGTGGGGAGCGCGCGTTGAGGGAACCGCGTTCACCCGTCCGTGACCCAGCCCACAACCTGCGTCGGCAACACGCGCAATCTTAAGACCCAGGAACTATTTCCCTCACCTTATAGAGGTAAATCATGGCTTTGCTTGACATGCTTCAGCAACGGCTCGGCAGCGATGCAGTCAATCAGATCGGCAGTCGAATTGGGGCCGACCCAGGGACAACGGGCAACACGATCGATGCTGCGCTCCCACTTCTCATCTCTGCATTGGCACGAAATACGGGCGACAGTGAGCGAGCGCAATCGCTGGCGAGCGCGGTCTCAAATGATCACGATGGCAGCATTCTGGACGATGTTCCCGGCTACGTGAGCCGAGCCTCCGAGAAACCGGGCGCGGGTATCCTCCGCCATGTTCTTGGTGGAAGGCAGCAAGCGGTACAAACCGGCCTCAGCCAGGTGACCGGGCTCGACGCTGGAAAGACCGGAACGCTGTTGACGATGCTCGCGCCACTCGTGATGGGCGCACTGGGGCGGAGCAAGAAGGAGAACGGCCTGGATGCGCAGGGGCTCTCTACCCTGCTCAGCGGCGAGCAGGAGCAACTGAAGCAGTCGGCGCCAGGCGTTATGGGTGCGCTCAGCCGCTTTCTCGACCATGACAACGATGGCTCAGTCATGGATGACGTCAGTGGCATGCTGGGCAAGGCGTTTGGGCGGTAATCAGACGGGCGGGCGGCGGCCGCCGTTCTACCGCCGCTCCTCCGCCTCCCCCGGAAGCTTCACATCGTCCCCTACGACGTCTCGTACGTACAGCATCTTGATGGGAACCATTGCAGCAGCGAGCAGCGGAACCGCCACCAGAAGACCGATGAACCCGAAAACGATCGCCAGCACTCCCTGGGTGAAAATGGTGAGCACGGGCGGCAACTCGAGA
>Ga0136617_10004552_pt1 | contig 12421 bp, 9 predicted proteins | sample AntDrymUQ3222106_2_FD_129672 | JGI IMG/M metagenome (GOLD analysis project Ga0136617, IMG submission 129672) | Polar desert sand microbial communities from Dry Valleys, Antarctica - metaG UQ322 (21.06) | ecosystem: Environmental > Terrestrial > Soil > Desert | place: Antarctica: Dry Valley...
AAAAACGTGATGGCTGCGGCACGCCGCCCACGTGGTTCAGTCGCACCGGCAGGTCGGCCAGCCATCACTGCCCGTACTTGGGCCGGCGCCACCAGCCCATCTCGTCGCGTAGCCCGTTCTCGGTGTAGTCGTAGGGGTGGTCCGGGTCGATCTCGTAGTCGCCGTCGCCGTCGGCGTCGATCGGCAGCCCGACCGCCTGCCGCTCAGAGTTCGGCACCCCGACCACCATGCCGTTGTCCTCCATCCGGTCAGGGTCATTCGAGTTGTTGTACCTGCCGTCGGCCAAGGTGCCGTGGTGGTAGTCGTAGACGTGGGCCTTCTCGTGGAAGAACCCGACCACTGGCGGACGGTAGTCGGCGGCCTTGATCCGAGTGGGGTTGTACTCGATCTGGTTGGAGCGGTACCTTGCCGTGTTGCCATCCGGGGTCTCGATGATGGTGCGGTACCTTGCCGTGTTGCCATCCGGGGTCTCGATGATGGTGAGGGTGTCGTTGTGGATCCGGTCCATTTCGATGGGCATCCGGTCCATTTCGGTGAGCATGAGTTGGCCGCGGGGGGAGGAGCGGAGCATGTCGAGGTCGGCTTGGACGCGTTCGATGAATTCTGGGGTGGCGTCTTTGTCGAATTTGATGGTGGTGCCGAGGTTTTTGAGTTCGATGGTGATGGCCTGTTCGGTGTCGGTGGTGTCGCCGGTCTGGGTGTAGGCGGTGTCTTTGCCGGTGCCGCCGGTGACCGTGTCGGTGCCGTGCCCGTTGTAGATGAAGTCGTTGCCGGCCCCGCCGTGGATGGTGTCGTTGTCGCGGCCACCGGAGATGGTGTCGTTGCCGGCTTCGCCGTGGATGGTGTCGTTGCCGGTGGCGCCTTCGAGGTAGTCGCGGCCGTCGCCGCCGGAGATGTGGTCGTTGCCGGACAGGCCGTAGATGGTGTCGTCGCCGTCGCCGCCGGTCAGGGTGTCGTCGCCGCCCTGGCCGTCGATGTAGTCGCGGTCGGCTCCGCCGCTGACCCGGTCGTCGCCGCCGCCGGCTTTGATGGTGTCCGTGCCGGCTCCGGCGAGGATGCGTTCGCGTCCGTCGCCGCCGGTGATCTTGTCGTTGCCGGTGCCGCCGAGCAGGGTCAGGTTGATCGGGGTCCCGGCTGGGACGGTGATGGTGTCGTTGCCCGCCCCGGCCCGTATGGTGATCGCCATGCCGTCGGGCACCTGGTATTCGACACCGTTGATGACAACGGTGCGCTGCCCGGTGGCCGGGTCGACCCGCACCTCGACCTTGTCGCCGCCGGTGCCGGTGTTGATGATGAACTGGTTGTTGGTGAGGTCATAGATGGTGCCCGCGGCGGGGGCCTCCGCCGGCATGGTGAACGGTTCGGTGCTGCCCTCGGCGACCGACCGCCACCCGGCGGCGATCGCCGTTAGCCGCGCGATGGCCTTGGCCATCTCCGCCTTGTCGCGCAGCAGCTTGCCGTCGAGGTGGGCGCGGGTACTCACAGCCTGTCCGATGGCCCATCCGATGGCCCAGATGTCCACGGCGACGTCGGAGGGGTCCTGCGGGCGGAAGATGACTGAATCGGCGGAGACATCGGCGGGCCATCTCGCCGTCACCGCACTCAGGGCGGCGGTCAACGTGCTCTGCGCGCTGACCAGGGCGGCGGCGGTGGCCTCCAGCGCGGCGGCGACCCGATCGGCCAGCCCAGCGGTCTCCTCGATGTCGTCGGTGAGCCCGATCCGGTGCCGGTTGTAGCTGTCGGCGGCCTCGCCCTCCCACGGCCCGTCATAGACCCGCCGAGCTGCCGCATCGACCGCCTCGGCCTGGCCGCTCGCCGCAGTGGCCAGCCCGCGCCAGCCGCCCGCCGTCCGCCGCAGCGCAGCGGGGTCGGCCCGCAGGTCCCACAGGTTCTTCACCGGTGGTGGTGAAGAACCTGTGGGCCGACCTTCTTCTTCGGCGCAACGGGCCCGGGACGGACCCCGGTGGTTCCCTCCGGCCCGATCAGCACGGCGAGACCCCTCCCATCCCCCGGCTGCGGCGGCAGATCCGGTCGGCGTTGTCCTCATCGAGTTTCTTGTACGCGAACGCCACCCGGTAGAGCCGGTCGACGTCACCCTCCAGAACCTCCACCAGCCGCTCGCTGGTCGCGCCCACCCGACCGCTGGCCACCTCATGTGTGCCATGCACGCCAGCGCCAGCCGAGGAGTTCCCGAACGCCGCCGCCGGCACCGTGAACACCTCCCGGCCGGCACCCAACGCATCACCGATACCGTCAGCGGCCGTCAACACATCACCAGCCAGCCGCGACAACTCTACGTAATCCGCCCGGAACTCCCTGGCTGCCATCCCCACAAGCTACCGCCGACCCCGGATGAAAGCCACATATATCCGGTGACATGTGGACACCGGACGGGACGGCCAAACGGGACTGGAGTCCGCCGGTCAGGACGGGGGGTCGAGGCGGTGCTCGGCCGAGCAGAACAGATGGTCGGGGCTGGGATGGGTGAACACCGGGTCGTCGGGCGACGGGGTGGGGCTGCCACCCCCTGGGCGACGCCATTCCGCAGGCGCTCAGGCAACACGTCCTGACGGCTGGCGCCCAGGCAGAACACCACCTTCTTCACCGGGTCGGGAAGCCTCATCTTTGCCAGCTCCACGTACGGACGCAGTGGGGTGAGCGGCAGCGGGACGCCAAGCGTCGCGCCGACCGCCTGGCCCGGCTGCAGGATCGTGCCGCGCAGCAGGGTCAGCCCGGTCGGGAGCGGACCAGGCGGCACACCGAAGGTTCGCCTGGCGAGCTCCACAGTCCCGTCCCTGCGCGCCGTCACGTACGCACCGGCGCCCGTCGCCGCGTCGTTGCCGGTCGGCTCGCCGTCGTAACCACCATTGGCACGTGTCCGGTGTTGACCATCCGGTAGGTGATCTCCAGTACACGGGGCAGCTGGGTGATCGTGGCGGTGAACCTCGCCCCCGGCCTGGGTCCCCTCGCCTGGTATGACGGCTCGTAGTCGAGGTATGGCTCTGCGCCGCACGAGACTGTCACACACCCTCCGTGATCCAGGGAAACCTACCTACCAGACTCGGTATGTGCGTTTCCCTGGATCACGGGAGGAAGCTTCACTCCGCTATGGCGACCTGCACCGTTTCGGCTTTGCCGGCGCGCACCAAGAGTGCTCGCCCGACGGCTGTTGCCTCGTCGGTGTGGTGCTCAGTAGGCAGGCCGAACAGCTGGCAGCCCACCCCTGTTGCCGGCGTCAGCAGGACGCCGCTGCGCGATTGCCGGATGTCGACTCCGAAGCCCGCCTCGATCGAGGCCAGGTCCTTGACGCTGCCGGCCGCGATGATCCCGTCGCCGGTATCCACTGCGGCGACCAGGAGCTGACTGAGCGCCTGGTTGATCTGGCTGCCTGGTCCGAAGAGCTGCAGGTCATCGACCACCAGCACCTTCGGCGACGTGGTGCCGGCCCACGCAACCAGCAGATCCTCAGCCGCCGCGAGCCCGTCGAATACCGCGGTCACACCAGTGGCGCCAGCGTAGTCCCGTAGCGGCGACGGACGTGGGCTCAGCACGACCGCCTGCCGGCCGCCTGCGAGCAGCGATCCGAGCATCGTCGTCAATGTTGTGCTGCGACCCGATCCCGGGGGGCCCGCGATGAGCAGACCCGGGCCGTCCTCGACGAGGTTGAGATAGCGCGGCCTCAGCTTGTCGCCACTCACTCCGACCAATGCCGCAGCCGGGCCAGGCTTGGCCCTGTCGAGTGCCTCGGCCTGCGTGACAGAGATCCGTTCGGGCATAGGTTCTGGCAGCGCTGGCTCGGCCGCAGCCGCCGCCGATTTGCCCTCTGCGGATTCGGCCGGTGTTGGCTCCGCTTGCTCTGGCTCCTGCTCTGCCGGTGGCGGTGGCGGTGCCGAGAGCGCACGGCCGAGCCGCTCGACTGCGTCAGCTTGAGCAGAGCCGCGCGGAGCGGCGTCGAGGAGCGCGACCTGCACCTCGGCCCCGTCGCGAGTTCGCACACCACGTCCGGGCGGTACGACCGTCGGGAGCTGGCTCCGATCGGCCCCGGCCATCCGGTAGTCAGCGGAGTCATCGAGCCGGAGGAGGATCCGGTCGGCCGCAACCTTCGACAGATCGCCGGAGAGGGCGCTGCGATCGGCGCTGAGAATGAATCGCAACCCGACTGCCGGGCCAGCGTTGAGCAACTCGTGTGCGGTCGCGATGATCTGCGCTGCGTCAGTGCCTTCGTACTCGGCATGGAAGTCCTCCCACGCGTCGAGCACCACGACCAGGTACGGCAGGCGCGCGTGCGGGGCTGCCTTGCTGCGCTGCTCGGCGATGTCGGGATAGCCCTCGCCGGCCAAGAGTTGCCGCCGTTGCTTGACCTCCTCGACCAGCAGCCCGAGTAGCTGTTCGAGCTCGTCGGAGTCCTCCTCGGTGACCATGCTGCTGCAGTGCGGAAGGCTGGCCAAGGACTGCAGTGCGTCCGTGCCGCAGTCGACGACGTACAGCTTCACGTCCTCCACCGACGCGCCCGCCGCGAGGCCGGCCGCGATGGTGCGCAACAGCGTCGACCGCCCGCTCTGCGCGGCTCCGATCACCATGAGGTGTCCGTCGCGCTCCACGTCGAAGTAGACGGTCTCCCGCCGCCGCTCTGCGGGTCGGTCGGCGACCGCAAAGGGCGCCGGAGGCACTCTTCCCGGCAGGGCGGTGGCACCATCGCCAGCCTCCTTGGCGGCGGCGAGTTCATCTACGGTGACGACGTCGGGCAGGGACGGGAGCCAGAGGGCGGGCGTCGGTGGCAGCTCGAGCTCGTCCGCGGCATCCTTCACGGCGCCGACGAGCTCGGCCAGATCGCTCAGGGTGTCGCCTCCACTGTTAGCAGGTGCCTCGGGTAGCCGAGGCGGCGGCTGTCCGGCAGTTGCCCACGGCGCCAGGGTGACACCAAGGGTGGCGCCGCGCCCGGGAGCCCAGCCGGCGACGCGGGCTACCTGGAACGGCACGAGACTGCCGGTGCCGAGACGGGCGTAGCCGCGGCCCGGAGTGCTGGCCCTAATCCGGCCAGCAACCGGGTCGCCGATGATGACGTGGCTCTGCGACTCGTCGGACATTCGCAGCGCCATGCGCAGATCGCTGATGGCGGCGACATCAGCAATCACCGGCTCATCCGGATGCGTGGTTGCGACCACCAGATGGATACCCAGGTTCTGGCCGCGCCGGGCGAGGTCGAGCAGCCCGGCGACGAGGGCAGGCAGCTCGCGCGCGAGCGGGGCAAGCTCGTCGATAACGATCATCAGCCGCGACAGGCCCCGGCCGTCGGACCCGGCACCGGCCAGGTAGTCGTCGATGTCGGCAGCCTGGGCGCCGGCCATGAGGCGTTCGCGTCGGCGCACCTCGGCAGTCAGCGCCGCCACAGCCCGGGCCGCGGCGTGCCCGTCGACGTCGGTGAGCCGGCCCGCACAGTGCGGCAACTCAGCGCAATCGGCGAACCCGACGCTCGCTCCGTCATCGACCAGGACGAAGGTGAAGCCAGCCGGCTGGCCAGCGACCGCCAGCGCTGCGATCCAGGTCAGGAGCAACTCCGACTTCCCGGCGCCAGGTGCGCCGACCAGGAGGCAATGCGGGCCGGCTTGGCCGATGTCGATCACGAAGTCCCCGTCGGGGCACCTGCCCACGAGGGCGGCGGTGTTGGGTGCAGCGGAGCGCCACCCGGCAACGATCTGCTCGGCCGTAGGCGGGTCGAGATCGAGGTGCTCGAGCAGTCGCTCGCCGGCTGGCGTCTCGCGGCTCTGCGCGTCGTCCTCCTCACGCAGGGGAGCCAGTGCCCTGGCCACGTGGTGCGAGTAGGTGGCCGACACCTGGTCGGCCAAGACGTCGCGGTGCCCCTCTGCTCCCGTACTGGCCACCTGCACGCGGGCCGGATCCTCGCGCGAGAACCCGACGATGCCACGGCATTCTTCGGGCAACAGATGCTCTTCTTCGTCGAGGCAGATCGCGAAGACACCTGCGGCCGGGCCACGCTCGAGTACGGCCCGCATGCCGGCAAGCTGGCGCACCGGCTGGCCGCTGTCCACCACGACCAGCACCGGCGTGGGATCGCCGTCGGACCCCTCACTTCGAGCGGCAATGAGCGCGGTGAGCTCAGCCGTGCGCCGCGCAGCGGTCTCGGCATCGTTGCCAACCAGGACAGCGGCATCTTCACCATGTCGCGGGCGCAGATGAGGCAGCCAGCGCACCCATTCCCAGCCGTCTCCTCCGAAGACCACAATCGATAGGTCGCGTGGACTGTGCAGCACAGCAGCCTGTACGAGCAGCCAGCGGGCCAGCGCCCGCCGCGGCCCGGCCGGTCCAGCCACCCCCAGCACGCCAAGCTCGCGCAGCGGGACCGTGACTGGAACCGACCACGCGGGCGGCGTCTGTGTCTGGGCGGCGCCCGGTCCGACCAGGTCGATCTGCGACGGGAGGCTGCGAACCCCCACTCGCAACTTCAGCGCATCGAGATCGCGCCAGCGACGCTCCCAGAGCTGCTGCCGTGGTCCCAGGGCGTTCAGCAGTAACTCGGCCGGGTCGGGACACTCCCGACGGCGCACCAGCGCGTCGTAGTGCGCGGCCATCCACAAATCGGTGGTGAACCGAGCCATGGCGGCGGCGTACTCGTTGTCAGCCTTCTTGCCGCTACCCCTGTTGAGAGGGACCTCAAGGTGCGGGACCCGGGCATCGGACTGGCGCCGGGGTGGCCGGTCAAAGATGAGCTCGCCGTCGTCGGAGGCGCGCAAGGTCGCATCGGGCCGCGTCGGGATATCGAGGCCCAGCATGGTGTTGCCGGCCTCCAGCAGCTCCCCCGGCTGCCACCGGATACCCTGCTCGGGCACGGGTTGACCTTCGCGCAGCACGACCCGGCCGGGCATTGGCGCGACACTGACGCCGGCGGTTCCCACGACGACTCGGAGGTGCTCGTCGGCGAGCGCCGGATCGGCGATCGCGACGCCGCCGATGGGGGCCAGGCCGACCGTGCGCTCGCCCAGGCCGAGCCGGTGCACGCCGCCCGCCGCGGGCCCGCCGGCTACCCGCAGTTCGGCGACACCGGTGGGTTCCGCCCGCTCGCCCACTCCAGGAGCACCCAGGGTCACGATGCACCCGTCGCGCAGCTGGCTCTCCCGCAAGGTGAGTTCAGGATCAAGTGCCCGACTGCCCAGCCAGAACCGAGGAACAGCCGTCTCGGCCACGGCCGGTCGGGGCGGCGTCCGCTGCCGGCTCAGGGGCACGACCGGGGCCAAGGCAGAAGCGGGGTCCGACGCGCGAATCGCCGACCGGAGTGCCGCAGCGATGTCGCCCACCGTGCTGCCCGGATCCGCGTGCAGGACGACGTCATGCGGTTGACCGCTCTCGACATCAATGACGGTCAGGTTCGCGTGCACGGTTCAAACAGCCCCGGCGACCTCTGGCTCGGCACCCTCGACTGACCTGCGCAGGGCGATATGCAGTGACTCGGGCGTGAGGACGCCGAGGAAGCGCGAGCCGTCAACGACGGCAACCCAGCCGGCGTCCTGCTGCAGCATCACCGAGAAGGCCTGCTTGAGCGTCGCGTCGGCTGGCACCCAGGCCTCCATACGGTAGCCGCGGTCGACCACGGTGCCGGCGCCGGAGGCTTGGTCGCGCGAGATCCACCCGTGCAGGTCGTCCTTGCCGTCGAGGACCACCGCCCACCGCGCGCCCGAGCGCGCCATGGCGGCGGCGGCGTCGGCGAGCGAGTCGCTGGCATGCACCACCGGCGGGTGCTCGAGGTCGCCGATCTCGATTGCGGTGACCGCCAGGCGCTTGAGCCCGCGGTCGGCCCCCACAAACCTGGCGACGAAGTCGTTGGCCGGCGTGCCGAGCACGGTGGCCGGGTCGGCGTACTGCTCGAGATGGCCACCCTGACTGAGGACGGCGATCCGATCACCGAGCCGTACAGCCTCCTCGACATCGTGCGTCACGAACACGATCGTCTTGCGTACCTCGGCTTGCAGCCGCAGGAATTCCGCCTGCAATCGGTCCCGTGCGATGGGGTCGATCGCGGAGAAGGGCTCGTCCATCAGCAGGACCACCGGGTCGGCGGCCAGGGCGCGCGCCACGCCGACCCGCTGCTGCTGGCCGCCGGAGAGCTGGTGCGGGTAGCGGTTGCCGTACGTCGCAGGGTCGAGACCGACGAGGTCGAGCAACTCCTCTACCCGCATGGCGGTGCGCTTGCGGTCCCAGCCCAGCAGGCGGGGGACGGTCGCGACGTTGTCGCGCACGTTCTGGTGGGGGAAGAGGCCGACCTGCTGGATGACGTAGCCGATCCGCCGGCGCAGCTTCACCGGATCAGCACTGGTGACGTCCTCTCCTTCGAGAAAAAGGCGGCCGCTGGTGGGCTCGATCAACCGGTTGATCATGCGCAAAGTGGTGGACTTGCCGCAGCCGGAGGGGCCGACGAGGACTACCAAGTCACCCGATGGGACGTCGAGACTGAGCTCGTCGACGGCGGTGCTGCCGTCGGGATAGACCTTGCTCACGTGATCGAGGCGGATCGCTGGCTCGCCGGCACCCTTGACGAAGGTAATCTCCACGGCGTGTCCTTTCTTGGCGCGGCGCTCGCCCCGGGCAATCCGTGGTTCAGCATGCGCTACCTGCGAGACAACTCCGAGACCATCCTGACCGCTCTTCGTGAGCACGTCACGCTGACCGTACTCACGATTGTCATCGGCTTCCTGCTTGCGATGCCCCTGGCGTTGCTCGCCCGCCGTTACCGGGTCCTGGCCGCACCCATCCTGAGCGTCGCCGGCCTGCTCTACACCGTGCCCTCTCTGGCCCTCTTCTCGATCCTGGTCCCCTTTACCGGCTTGAGCCAGACGACTGTGGTCATCGGGCTGGTGATGTACGCCCTGCTGATCCTGATCCGCAACATCCTGACCGGGCTCGAGGGAGTCCCGGCCGAGGTACGTGATGCGGCGCGCGGCATGGGTTACTCCCCGCTGTTGTTGTTGCTGCGGGTCGACCTGCCGATCGCGTTGCCCGCGATCATGGCGGGGATCCGGATTGCCACGGTCTCTACGATCGCGCTGGTCACCGTGGGCGCGACGGTCGGCTATGGCGGCTTCGGCGCACTGATCATCAACGGCTTCAACAACAACTTCTATCGGGCTGAGATCGCCACTGGAGCGCTGGCCTGCGTGCTGCTCGCGCTCCTTGCCGACGGGATGCTCTTGGGGACCACCCGGCTGCTGTCCCCCTGGTCGCGGGCGCGATCGACATGAATGCCCTCGAGCAGGCGCTGCAGTTTCTCAACGACCCGGCCAACTGGCAGGGCACTGACGGCATCCCGTACCGCACGGGTGAGCATTTGCTGCTGTCGCTCATCGGCCTGCTAGCTGCCTGCTTGGTGGCCATCCCGCTGGCGCTCTGGCTCGGCCACCGGGGCAGGGGCGGGGTGCTCACCGTCGTGCTGTCCAACGCCTCGCGAGCGATTCCCACGCTGGCCCTGCTCACCGCGCTGGCGACGTTCCCGCAACTGGGCTTCGGCAACATCCCGACCATCATCGCGCTGGCCGTCTTCGGCATCCCGCCGGTCATCACCAACACCTATGTCGGCATCCGTGGGGTCAGCGCCGGGGTCAAGGATGCCGCCCGCGGCATGGGCTTCTCCGAGTGGCAAGTGCTCAGCAGGGTGGAGTTCCCGCTCGCCGTGCCGCTCATCGCAGCCGGCGTGCGCACTGCGGCGGTGCAGATCGTCGCCACGGCGACCCTGGCCGCACTGGTCGGCGGCGGCGGCCTCGGCACCTTCATCACCATCGCACTCGCCCAGCAGAACACCGGCCAGTTGCTGGCCAGCGGTCTGCTGGTGGCCGTGCTGTCGTTGCTGGTTGACGGGTCAGCGGCGCTGCTGCAGCGTCGGGTCACGCCAGCGGCCCTCCGGCGGTCACGCCGCTCACAGCGGGCGTTGGCTCAAGAGGCGACAGTCGCCAGAGCGTAATGGCAGCCATTCCGTGATCTGCCTTGCCTTGCATCGCACCCTACAAGCGTGTTGGGTGCTCATAGCGGGCAGCAAAAGCCCGCCAGACACGCGCGTCGCGTCGACGCGGGACACAGAAGGCGGGCTCAACATGCGTTCGCGATTCGTATTTGGTATAGCCGCTGCCGCGCTGCTCACAACCATGAGCGCGTGCGGTGATAGCGGCTCCTCAACCTCGGCGGCGGGCTCATGCGCCCCCGTTAAGGGCGACGTGCTCGTGGTGCTCGAGGACGACAAGAAGCTGCAGCAGGCGGAGAACATCATCCCGGCGGTCAACGCTGCCGCCGCGAAGGCATCACCGGCGCTGCTGCCGGTGCTCAACAAGGTCTCGAGCATTCTAGACACACCGAAGCTCATCGAGCTGAACAAGCAGACCGACATTGAGCGGGTCACTCCCAAGAACGCCGCCAAGGCTTTCGTTGAGAAGAACAAGCTCACCGAGGGCCTGGAGAAGGGCTCTGGGGCGGTAAAGGTCGGCACCCAGGGCTTCAGCGAGAGCCAGACCATGGGCGAGATCTACGTGGCCGTCCTCAATGCCGCGGGTTTCACAGCCAGTACGAAGACCATCGGCCCGCGCCCCACGTACGCACCGGCGTTGTCGAAGGGCAGCGACGTCACCGTGGTGCCTGACTATCTGGGCTCGCTGACCGAGTACTTCAACAAGCTCGACAACGGGCCGACCGCCGCCCCCAAGGCCAGCGGCGACGTCGACAAGACGCTGGCAGCGTTGAAGGACCTCGCGGCCAAGCACAATGTCGTTGTCGGTGAGCCGGCTGACGCTCAGGACCAGAATGCCTTCGCGGTCACCACGGCCTTCGCTGACAAGTACAAGGTCAAGACGCTGTCGGAGCTGGCCAAGTCCTGCTCCGGAGGCGTCATCCTCGGTGCTCCGGCCGAGTGCACCAGCGAACAGCAGCCGCAGTGCGCACCGGGCCTGAAGAAGACCTACGGCCTCAAGATCTCCAAGTTCGTGCCCGGGGGATCGGCCGGCAGCGCACAGGTGAAGACGTTCGCGAAGACCGGCCGGGTCGCGCTCGCGTTGGTGTTGTCCTCCGACGGCACGCTGCAACAGAGCTGAGGTCACGAGGCGTGTCGATAGGTTTGTTACGGGGGAGCGCGGCGCTGATCACGCTGTCATTCGTGTTGGCGTCCGCAGCATGTAGCGACAAGCCGGAGCCGGTGCCGTTGGGCGACCCCAGCGCGTCGTCGACTGGTGCGTCAGCATCCCCGTCGGCGGGGCCGCGCACGACAACGGTCGGCAACGTGACCATCACCCTGCCAGCGGACACAGATGCTCGGGAGGACGCGGTGTTCGCCGGCTACCAGGCGTTCTGGCAGGCCCTGCTCAAAGCCAGCGCCAAGGCCAACCCTCAGGAGCCGATCCTGGTCGCGACGACCACGGGCAACGCCCGGCCGTTCTTCGTCCAATACCTGGGCAACCTGCAGATCACCCGGCGTACCCAGTCTGGCCCGGTACGTCTGCACCCCACCGCGCCATCGCTGAGGGGATCGGCGGCGACGCTGACCGACTGCGCGGATCTGTCCAGACTGGTGATCCGTAGCGCCAACGGCAAACCGGTCGGTCCACCCGATCCCAAGACGACACAGATCCGTATCGAGCTGGCGTTGCAGGGCGCCAAGTGGCTGGTGAAGAGCTACGACGAGACCGCGCGGGGGTGCCGACCGCCGATCGCCTAAATGATCATCACGTTTGCTTCGGACAAAACGGGCAGAACACCCGGATACGCAAGGCAAAAGCCATGATCGAGCCGGCGGTCGCCTAGTGCCATCCACCGTCGGGCAGTAGCTCGCCGGCGGACACAGTTGCTGTGAGGACGTTGCCTGGCGGGGCTAGCGGGCATGCCCAGTCTGGGTCGTATGCGCAGGACGGGTTGTACGCGAAGTTCAGATCGATCACGAGATGACCGTCGCGTCCGCCGAGGTCGGCGCCCTTGACCGTGTCGAGCAGGTAACGGCCACCTCCATACGTCGCTCCTCCCGCGCTCCCGTCCTTCACAGGGACGAAGATTCCGCCGCCGTACGACCCCAGCCACCAGACATCGAGTGACCCCAAGCCGGGTAGGACGACCTGACCGATCCGGTCGAAGGGCACCACGCCGTCGGTGCCCGTCGGGACGTCGAGATGTGCCGCACCGGCCGGGCTCACCGAGATGAGGAAGCGCAGCGCCGGGTCGTACGGCGCGTAGGGCAGACCGGAGAACTCCCTGCGGGCGGCTGGGGACAGCGGTGAATCTGGATGCTCGCGGAACAGGTCGTCGCGTGCCTGTCGCCAGGCCCACCAGCCGCCGGCCGGATCGGCGTCATCGCGCGCGACCGCGTAGGCCGCGGCGACTGAGCGGCGCCAGTCAAGCAGCGACATCGTCATCTGGTCAGCCTGACAGGTGGCCGGTCCGA
>Ga0136617_10004553_pt1 | contig 12419 bp, 10 predicted proteins | sample AntDrymUQ3222106_2_FD_129672 | JGI IMG/M metagenome (GOLD analysis project Ga0136617, IMG submission 129672) | Polar desert sand microbial communities from Dry Valleys, Antarctica - metaG UQ322 (21.06) | ecosystem: Environmental > Terrestrial > Soil > Desert | place: Antarctica: Dry Valley...
CGAAGCCGTCGTTGTAGTCGGTGTGCTCGCCGATGAGGTTCACGCGACCCGGCGCCGACGCTATTACGGTCCCCGTCGACGAGCGTGAGGCGGCGCGCGCGGCGTCCACGCGGCTATCCTGATGGAGATACGCGGTCTCAGGCGGCGCGACGACCCCCTGCGGGTCGCGCGCCGCGTTTCGGCGTCGGGGAGGGAACGGATCAAGCGATTCTTCGGTGGGCAGTCGCCGCGGGCGGAACGCATCGTCATGGGTCTCGGGAACCCGGGCGAGCGGTACGCGGACACGCGGCACAACGTCGGGTTCCACGTCGCATCCCGCCTGGCGAAGCGCGCGCGCCTCGAGTTTGGGGCGAAGGCTGCGGAGTCACGGATCGCCGAGGGCGGGTTCGCCGGACTGCGGGTCGTGATCGCGCGGCCGCAGACCTTTATGAACGACAGCGGGCGCGCCGCGCGCAAGCTCCTCGACCGCTATCGCCTCACGCCGGCCGAGCTGCTGGTCGTCTACGACGACATCGATCTGCCCCTCGGCTCGCTGCGGGTCCGCGAGAAGGGCGGCCCCGGTACCCACAACGGCATGCGCTCGATCGTCGGCGCGATCGGCGAGGGCTTCCCGCGCATCCGGATCGGCGTGTCGCCGGCCGATCCCGCGAGCGAGATCGATGGCGACCTCGCCGACTACGTGCTCGAGCCGTTCGCCCCCGGTGAGCGCGAGGCCGCTGACGCCGCGGTCACGAGGGCGACCGAGGCCGCGGAGGTGGCGCTTCGCGACGGGCTCCGCCGCGCGATGGACACGTTCAATGGCTGACCTCGCCACGCGGCGCGCCGCTCCAGGGCAGCCGCGGCTCGCCGGCCTGCTCGAGCTCGCCGGGGCGAGCCAGGCCTTCCGCGAGCTGCGCGAGCGGCTGGAGCGCGGCGGCCAGGTCGCGCTCGCCGACGCGAGCCCGGGTGCCCGCGCGTTCGCCTGGTCCGCGCTCGTCTCGAGCGGGCGCCGCGTGCTCGTCGTCGGCGCGACGGAGGAGCGCGCCCGCCGCTGGCGGGCCGAGCTCGCCGGGTGGCTCGGCGAGGACGCGGTGCTGTCGTTCCCGGAGCACGAGACCATGCCCTACGAGGTCGGGACGCCCTCGACCACCGCCGTGCACGCGCGGCTGCTCACGCTCGCGCGGCTCGCGGAGGGCGCGCCGCTCGCCGTCGTGACGTCGCTCCGCGCGCTGATGCAGCACACTATCGGCCCCGAGCAGCTCGCGGATCGCGCCCGGACGATCCGGCTCGGCGACCGGCTGCCGTGGCAGCAGACCGCGCGCTGGCTCCTGTCGCTCGGCTACGAGTCCGTGCCCGAAGTGAACGAGCCCGGGACGTTCTCACGCCGCGGCGGGATCATCGACGTGTATCCGGCGGCGGCGGGCGGCCCCATCCGGATCGAGCTCGTCGGCGACGACGTCGAGACGCTCCGCACGTTCGATCCGGCGACGCAGCGCTCGCAGGAGGGCCTGCATGACGTCGCGATCCTGCCCACGCGCGAGCTCTCACTCGGTGGCGCGCCCGAGCTCGCGGACCGGCTCGCCCGATCGGGCTGGGAGGAGCTTTCGAGGCATCCCGAGCTCTCGCCGTACGCCTCGGTCGTCGAGCCGTTGCGCCAGCTGCGCTACGTCGCCGGTGCCGACGTCTTCGCGCCTGCGCTCGGCGCGACGGCGTCGCTGCTCGATCACCTCGCGCCGAGTGGCACGAGCGTCGTGTTCGAGGACTCCGTCGAGCTCGAGCTCCAATGGGATGGCCACGAGACGCAGGCGGAGGAGCGTCGCGAAGAGCTGCGCACGCAGGGGCTACCGACGGATCCGCTGCCCGCACCGTACGTCGGGCGCACGGCCATCGAGCGCGCTGCGGCGGAGCGTGGCGTCGTCCGCGCGGGCTCCGACACGGGCACGCTGCGCCTCGGCTGGACGGGTGCGCCGAGCTACGCGGGGCGGCTCGACGCCTTCCTCGGCGACGTCGCGGGAGGAGCGGTCGGGGGTCAGGTCCTGTCCGGCCGCGGCGTGGTCGTCGTGGCCACGCCGCAGGCCGCGCGCCTCGCCGAGCTCCTCGTCGACCGCGACGTCACCGCTACCCCGCGCGAGACGCTCGAGGACCCGCCCGTCCCGGGGTCGCTCGTGCTGCTGCATGTCCCGTTGGCCCTGGGATTCCGCATTCCCGAGCTCTCGCTCATGGTCTTCACCGACGCCGAGGTGTTCGGGTTCCGCAAGCCCCGCCATCCGGAGCGGCAGCGCAAGCGGCGCGCGGTCGGGACGCTGCTGCAGGACCTCAAGCCGGGCGACTTCGTGGTCCATGAGGACAGCGGCATCGCGCGGTTCGAGGGCTTCGAGGACAAGCAGATCCTTGGCGTCTCCCGGGAGTCGTTGGTCCTCAGCTTCGCGGATGGGACCCGCTGGCTGCCGACGGAGCGCATCGACAAGATCACTCGCTACGTCGGCGGATCCGCGCCACCGCTATCCGTCATGGGCGGCGCGGATTGGCACAAGACCAAGCGCAAGGCGAAGAAGGCGGCCGAGGAGATCGCGCGCGAGCTGCTCGCCATCTACGCCGCCCGCGAGTCGGCGCCCGGGCACGCGTTCGGTCGCGACACGCCGTGGCAGATCGAGATGGAGAACGCGTTCCCGTATACGGAGACGCCCGACCAGCTCACGTCGATCGAGGACACCAAGCGCGACATGGAGCTGCCCCGCCCGATGGACCGGCTCATCGTCGGCGACGTCGGGTACGGGAAGACCGAAGTCGCGCTGCGCGCCGCGTTCAAGGCGGTGTTGGACGGCAAGCAGGTCGCCATTCTGGTCCCCACGACCGTGCTCGCCCAGCAGCACTGGGAGACCTTCTCGGAGCGGCTCGCGACGTTCCCGGTGCGGATCGGCATGCTTTCGCGGTTCCGTTCGGCCCCGGAGCAGAAGGCGACCGTCGCCGCGCTGGCGGCCGGTGAGATCGACATCGTCGTCGGCACCCACCGCGTCCTTCAGAAGGACGTGACGTTCCGCGATCTCGGGCTCGTGGTGATCGACGAGGAGCATCGCTTCGGCGTGCGCGACAAGGAGCGCCTGAAGGCGATGCGCACGCAGGTGGACGTGCTGTCGATGACGGCGACGCCCATACCGCGCACGCTGCAGATGGCCCTCTCCGGGGTGCGCGACATCAGCGTCATCGAGACCCCGCCCGAGGACCGGCAGCCGATCGAGACGCACGTCGTCGAGCGGACCGACGACCTCCTCCGCGAGGCGGTGCTGCGCGAGCTCGACCGCGGCGGGCAGGTCTATTACGTGCACAACCGCGTCATCGGCATTCAGCAGGAGACCGCGAGGCTGCGTGAGCTGCTTCCGCAGGCGCGGTTCGTCGTCGCGCACGGGCAGATGCGCGAGCGCGAGCTCGAGCGCGTGATGGTCGAGTTCGCCGACGCCGAGCATGACGTCCTCGTCTGCACGACGATCATCGAATCGGGGCTCGACATCCCGAACGTGAATACGATCGTCATCGACCGCGCGGGTGCGTTGGGCCTCGCGCAGCTGTACCAGCTGCGCGGCCGCGTCGGCCGAAGCGCGGAGAAGGCCTACGCCTACTTGCTGTACCAGCGGGAGGCGAGCCTCTCGGACCAGGCGAAGCAGCGGCTCCAGGCGATCTTCGAGGCGAGCGAGCTCGGCGCGGGATTCAAGATCGCGATGCACGACCTCGAGATCCGCGGCGCCGGCAACATCCTCGGCGCCGAGCAGCACGGGAACGTCGCCGCCGTCGGCTTCGAGCTCTACGCGCAGCTCCTCGAGGAGGCGGTACGCGAGGGGCGCGGGCTGCAGCCAGCGACGCCGCCGCCCTCGGACGTTCTGGTCGAGCTCTCGCTGTCGACGGCGATCCCCGACGAGTACGTCCCGAGCCGCGCGCGCAAGCTCGAGACCTACCGGCGTATCGCGGAGCTCCGAGGACTCGAGGACCTGGCGGCGCTGCGCGACGAGCTGCGCGAGCGATACGGCCCGCCGCCGGAGCCGGTGCGCAACCTCCTCTACGGCGTGGAGGTGAAGCTGCGTGCCGTCCGCGCGGGTGCCGCCGAGGTCCGCGTCCGCGGACCGGAGCTGCGCGTGCTGCTGTCGCGCGACATCGGCCAGCACGAGCGCGCGGCCCTGCTTCGCGCCTTCCCGCGGCTTGTGCACGGACAGCGCCAGCTGCGGCTCTCTGTCGTCGACGTGCACGGCGACTGGCGCGACGCGCTCACGCGGCTCCTCGACGGTCTCGCCGCATGAAGCTCGGTATCGACCTTGACGACGTCACCGCGATCTGCGCGGTCCCCTATCTCAAGAAGTTCGCGGAGCGCTTCGGCGTCGAGCTGCCCGACGAGTCCGAGATCGGCTGGCATCTCGTCGACCAAAGCCGGGTGAAGCCTGCGCTCCGCGATGCCTTCCGGCTCGACCTGTACGACAGCCCGTTCTTCGGCGAGCTCGAGGTCTATCCGGAGTGCCCCGCGGTCCTGGAGCGGCTCGTGGAGGCGGGTCACGAGCTCTACTTCGTCACGGCGCGGGCCGAGAAGCGCCGCGTCATCACCGAGACCTGGCTCCGTGAAAAGGATCTGCTGCGCTACGCGAAGGGTGTCTACCTGAAGCCGCGCGGTGACTTCGTCCCACCGACGCCCGGGCGCTACGACGCGAGGGGGTCGGCGATCTACAAGTGGCGGGTCGCAACGGACCTCGGTCTCGAGGCGTTCTGCGAGGACGACGAGACGATCGCGCGCAGGCTCGCGGACGGCGGCATCCGGGTGTTCCTCTTCGACCGCGCCTGGAATCGTGGCCTCGAGCACCCGAACGTCACGCGCATCTCGACGTGGGATCAGCTCGCGCGGGAGATCGGGGTGTGAGCGCGACCAGGCTGTACTTCGTCCGGCACGGCGAGAGCGAAGGGAACGCCGCGCACGTGTTCACCGGCCAGGTCGACAGCCCGCTCACCGAGACGGGCCGGCGCCAGGCCGAGGCCGTCGCGGGGGCGCTCGCGGAGGTGCGCGTCGATCGCGTCGTCTCGAGCGACCTCTCCCGCGCGCGGGACACCGCCGTCGCGATCGCGGCGCGGCACGCACTCCCGGTGGAGACGTACCGCGAGCTGCGCGAGATCGATCTCGGCGACATGGCCGGTAGGTCGTTCGACGACGCGCGCGCGCACCCCGACTGGAACGAGGATGGCTTCGTGGCGTGGCCGGGTGGCGAATCGCTCGACGCCGTCTTCGACCGCGCTTTCAGCGTCGTCCAGCGCATCGTCGCGGAGAGTTCGGGCAGGACCATCGTCGTCGTCGGCCACGGCGGGGTCACGCGGATCCTCGTGAGCCACTTCCTCGGACTCCTTCCGAGGCTCGAGCGGACACGCGCAGCCAATGCGAACATCACGAAAGTGACGGCCGACGCGGGCACGTTCACCGTGGAGCAGCTCTTCGACGATGCCCACATCCTCTGAGCGAGCCGGCGACCTTTCGCGCTGACCGGACCACCGGCTGCCGAGCTGTCCGGCGAGGATCCATGGCGGGACTCCCGGCGAGGGCAGGGACCGCAGGCATCGCTGACGCCTACGTCCGGGGACGCTCCCAGGTCGCCTGAAGCCCGTCGGCGAGCAGGTTGGTCCCGAGCACCGTGATGACGAGCGCGAGGCCCGGGAACACCGACAGCCAGGGGGCGCTGCGGAGGAACGGCTGCGCGTTGTTCAGCATGTAGCCCCAGCTCACCACCGTGCGATCGCCCAGGCCAAGGAATGAGAGGCTCGCCTCGATGAGGATGGCGGCGCCCACCTGGAGCGCGCCGCTCACGAGGACGATCGCGAGCACGTTCGGCAGCACGTGGCGGACGAGGATGCGCCCGTCGCGCAGGCCGACGCTGCGTGCGGCGACGACGTACTCGCGCTCGCGGAGCGAGAGCACCTGCGAGCGCACCAGCCGCGCCGTGCCGGGCCAGAAGGTGAGCCCGAAGAGCAGGACGAGGAACACGATGCTCGGCCCGAAGAGCGCGGCGACGAGCACGGCGAGGAAGAAGCGCGGGATCACCTGGACGAACTCGGTGAAACGCATGAGCAGGTCGTCAGCAGCCCCGCCGTAGAAGCCGGCCGTCGCGCCGACCGCGGTCCCGAGGACCGCCGCCGTCGTGGCGGTCACGAGCCCGACGAGCAGCGAGATGCGCGCGCCGTGCAGGACGCCGCTCAGCACGTCGCGCCCGAGGTCGTCGGTGCCGAAGAGGTGCGCCCCACCCGGCGGCCGCAGCGGCAGGCCGGTCGGCAAGAACGGATCCGCTGGAGCGATGAGGCCACCGAAGAGGCCGAGCGCGACGAGGCTGCCGGTCAGGGCGACCCCGACCTGGCCCACCCGCGAGCGCACCAAGCGGCGCAGGACGGCAGCCATCATCCTGGCGTCCGGGCCGCGGTGTCTTGGGTCATCGCAGGCGCACCCGCGGGTCGAGCGCGCCGTAGGCAAGATCGGTGAGCAGGTTCGCCAGGATGACGCTGCCCGACGCGATGAGGAAGATCGACATGAGCAGCGGGTAGTCGCGCGAGAGCGTCGCGTCGTAGAGCAGCCGTCCGAGGCCCGGCCAGGCGAAGATGATCTCGGTCAGGACGGCTCCGGTGAGGAGGGTCCCGAAGTGCCCGCCGACGACGGTGACGACCGGGAGCAGCGCGTTCGGCAGCGCGTGCCGCCCGAGCACCGCGCCCGGCGCGAGCCCCTTGGCGCGCGCGGTCCGGACGTACTCGTCGGCGAGGGCCTCGCGCACGCCCGCTCGCGTGAGGCGCGTGACGAGTGCGAGCTGCAGCAGCCCGAGCGTGAGGGCGGGGAGCACGAGGTGGTGGAGCAGGTCGAGCACCCGCGCGAAGCCTTCGGGCACGCCCCGGACGCTGGTCATGCCCTGGACCGGGAACCAGCCGAGGTTCGCGGCGAACACGATGACCAGCACCTGGCCGAGCCAGAAGGCCGGCGTTGCGCCGCCGATGAGCGTGCCGACGGTGATCGCGTGATCGGGAGCCCGATCGGAGTGGCGCGCGGCCGTCGCGCCCAGCCAGATCCCCGCGATCGTCGAAAGGACGAGCGCGGTGAGCATGAGCAGCAGCGTCGCCGGGATGCGGTCGGCGATGATCTCGAGCGCCGGCCGGCGGTGGAAGTACGAGGTGCCGAACTCGCCGCGGGCGACGTTGCCGATGTAGACGAGCAGCTGCTCGTGAAGCGGCCGGTCGAGGCCGAACCGCGCACGCATCTCCGCGTAATACGCGGCATCCCCCGACTCTCCCGCGAAGATCGCGATCGGATCGCCCGGCGCGAGATGGATCAGGACGAACGTGAAGACGAGGATGGCGAGCAGCAGCGGGACCGCCTGGGCGAGGCGGCGCAGGACGTAGCTACCCAGCGATCACTTCTTCGAGGCCGACTCCGCGAGGTTGGAGCTCCAGTAGGAGAAGCCCTGGTACTCCTTCCGCCAGCCGCGGTAGCCCTCGGTCTCGATGAGCCAGAGGTAGGGCAGGTCCTTGGCGAGGATGTCCTGGATCTCGCGGTAGGCCTTGCCGCGCTCGGCGCGGTCGGTACTCGCGGCGGCCTTGTCGAAGAGCTCGTCGACCTTTGCGTTCTTGTAGCCGGCGCCGTTCGAGAAGAGGATCGGGCCGATGTTGCTCGAGACATACACGCGGCGGACGCCGATCTCGGGGTCCGGCCCGTTGCAGTAGGACGCGATCCCGAGGTCGAAGTCCTTCTTGAGGAACACGCGCTCGTTCGCGGCGTTCACCTCGAGCGCGGTGAGCTGCACGTCGATGCCGACCGGCGCGAGATGCTGCTTCATGAGCTCGCCGTACTTCGCGAAGGAGGTCGCGTGCACGAAGTTCACCTTGAAGCGCATGCCGTCGGCGCCCTTCGCGATCCCCGCAGAGTCGAGGAGCTGGTTCGCCTTGGCCCGGTCGAGCGGGTACTTCGTCACGTCGGCGTTGTGGGCCCAGGGGATCGTGCTGGCGATGGCCGAGACCGCGACGCGGCCCTGGTCGAACTGGATCTGCTGGAGCATCTGCTGACGGTCGATGCCGTAGGCGAACGCCTGGCGGGCCTCGAGCTTCGCGAGAGTCGGGTTCGCGAGGTTGAAGATGAGCGTATTGATGCAGAAGGAGCCGCCGGAGCCGGCGCCGCTCTTCTGCAGCACGAGGCTCGCATCCTTCTGGAGCCGCTCGAGATCGGGGCCGGGGATGCTGCCGAGGTAGTCGACCTCGCCCTTCTCGAGCGCCAGGACCTGCGTGGCGGCCTGGGGGACGATGCGGAACACCAGCTCGTCGAGGTAGGGCAGGCCGGACTTGAAGTAGGACTCGTTCCGCACGAAGCGGACCTTGTCGCTCTTCACGTACTCGGCGAGCTTGAACGGCCCGGTCCCGACCGGCTTCAGGTTGGCGGGAGCGGTGAGCGGATCGGTGCCCTCGTACACGTGCTTCGCGACGATCGGCGCCTCGATGTTGTCGAGCCGCTGCAGCAGCGGGCCGTACGGCTGCTTGAACCGGAACACGACCGACGTCGGGGTCGGCGCGTCGATGCCGGCGAGGACACCCTCGAGCCCGGCCTTCGTCCGCGCGTGGAACTTCAGCAGGACCTGCTCGAAGGAGAACTTCACATCGGCGGAGCTGAAGTCCTTGCCGTCATGCCACTTGACGCCGGAGCGCAGGGTGAAGGTGTAGGTGCGGCCGCCGTCGGAGACCGCCCACTTCTCGGCGAGGTCCGGCTGCGGGTCGCCCTTCTCGTCGAGCGCGACGAGCCCGTTGTACAGGCTGCCGGCGGCGAAGTGGGTCCCGCCGGCGGTCGTGATGGCGGGGTTGAAGTGACCCGGATCCGTCGTCGCGGCGATGACGACGGTGCCGCCGCGCTTCGGTGCTGCCGTCGCCTGCGCCGCAGGCGAGGCGGCCGCCGGCCCCGGGGCCGGCGCGGCACACGCCCCGATGAGGATCGCGAGCGACGCGACGGCGATGAGTGAACGACTCATGGCACCCTCCCCAGACCGGCCACCCCGGTGGCCGGATGGTAGGAGCGCGGACGATCCGCAACAAGCCGAGCGCGGCGGGTTCGCGGCTCCGGGTAGACGCGGCCACGGGAGCCGCGGACTACGGGGAGTCGCTCACCCGCGGTCGTCCGGGTCGCCGGCATCGAGGGCGCCCTCGGCGAAGACGCGGCTGGCGCGGAGGTCGTCGGCCTCGATGGTCATGAGGTCGGCCTTGGTCAGAGCGCTCCCGCCCCGGTCGAACAGCCGGCTCGCCTGGCGCAGGCGCGCGCGATCCAGGGCGTTGCGGATCGAGCGGGCGTTCGCGAAGTGCGGCAGCTTCATGCGCAGCGGGATGTACTCGGCGAGCGCCGCCTCGGCCTCGGCGCTCAGGCGGTAGCTCTGGGCCGCCAGCATGAGCTTCGCGATCGCGAGCAGCTCCGGGGGCGTGTAGTCGGGGAAGTCGAGGTGGTGCGCGATGCGCGAGCGCATGCCGGGATTGCTCTCGTAGAAGCGATCCATCTTGCCGGCGTAGCCAGCGAGCACGACGACGAGATCGTCGCGCTCGTTCTCCATGACCTGGAGCAGGATCTCGATCGCCTCCTGCCCGTAATCGCGCTCGTTCTCGGGCTTGTACAGGTAGTACGCCTCGTCGATGAACAGCACGCCGCCCATCGCGCGCTTGACGACCTCTCTGGTCTTCGGGGCGGTGTGGCCGATGTACTGTCCGACGAGGTCGTCCCGCGTGACCGACACGAGGTGGCCCTCGCGGATGTAGCCGAGCCGGTGGAGGATCGCGGCCATGCGCAGCGCCACGGTCGTCTTGCCGGTGCCCGGGTTGCCGGTGAAGTCCATGTGGAGCGTCGGCGCCGCGGAGGTGAGGTCGAGCTTGCGCCGGAGGCGATCCACCAGCAGCAGCGCCGCGATCTCGCGGATGCGGGTCTTGATCGGCCGCAGCCCGATGAGCTCGCGGTCGAGCTTGTCCAGGACCTCCTGGACGTTCGACGCGCGCAGCTCGGCGTCGAGGTCGATCGGCAGGTCGTTTATGGGTATCGCTTGCCCTCGGGCTTGTCCGTCGCGTAGGAGTGGATCGTGTAGCGGATCTGCCGTCCGTCCACCTCCTGGCGCTCGAGGCGGAAGCCGGGCTCGACCGCGGGCCGGCTCACGAGGAAGGACATCCGGGGCGTCTCCCAGCCGCGCGTGCTGTCGAAGGCCATGACCCGGATGTAGTGGCGGGGGAAGACCTTCCGGCACTCGGCGATCATCTGGAGCATCCCCGCGGGATCCTTCAGGTCGAAGCTCGGCATGCCGAACATCTCCCAGTAGGTGTTGCGCGGGTGCGGATCGTCCGTGTACTCGACGCTGACCGCCCAGCCGTTCCGGAGGGCGTAGGCGACCTGCGCGCCGATCTGCTCATCTGTGAGGTCCGGCAGGAACGAGAACTGCCCTTGCGTGATCCGGCTGCCGTGGTTGGTCATGGGCATGGTCGTCTCCCCCTACACGCTCGGTGTCGCGGTCGGCACGTAGTCGGCGGTGTCCGTGGACTCGTAGTTGAAGCTCACGTCGCGCCAGGTGTCGAGCGCGGCCTTGAGCGGCGCGCACCAGCGGGCCGCCCGCTCGAGGATCTCCGGGCCCTCGCGGAGGTAGTCGCGGCCCTCGTTGCGGGCCTGGATCATCGCCTCGAGCGCGACCCGGTTCGCGGTCGCGCCGGCCTGGATGCCCATGGGGTGGCCGATGGTGCCGCCCCCGAACTGCAGCACGACGTCCTCGCCGAGGTAGTGGAGCAGCTGGTGCATCTGCCCGGCATGGATGCCCCCCGACGCGACGGGCATGACCTTGTTCAGCGAGGCCCAGTCCTGCTCGAAGAACAGGCCGTTCTCGAGCCGCACCGGCGTGTGCGTCTCGCGCAGGGTGTCGTAGAAGCCCCGGATCATCAGCGGGTCGCCCTCGAGCTTCCCGACCACGGTCCCCGCGTGGATGTGATCGACACCGGCCATGCGCATCCACTTGCAGATGACGCGGAAGTTCATCCCGTGGCTTTTCTGGCGTGAGTACGTGGAGTTCCCGGCGCGGTGGAGGTGCAGGATCATGTCGTTGCGGCGCGCCCAATTCGACATCGACTGGATCGCGGTGTAGCCGACGACGAGGTCGATCATGACGATCACCGAGCCGAGCGACCTCGCGAAGTCGGCCCGCTCGTACATGCCCTCCATCGTGCCCGCGGTGACGTTGAGGTAGTGGCCTTTCACCTCACCCGTCGCGGCGGAGGCGCGGTTCACTGCCTCCATGCAATAGAGAAAGCGGTCGCGCCAGTGCATGAACGGCTGCGAGTTGATGTTCTCGTCGTCCTTCACGAAGTCGAGCCCGCCCTTGAGCGCCTCGTAGACGACGCGCCCGTAGTTGCGCCCGGAGAGCCCGAGCTTCGGCTTCGTAGTCGCGCCGAGCAGCGGCCGGCCGAACTTGTCGAGCCGCTCGCGCTCGACGACGATGCCCGTGGCGGGGCCGGGGAAGGTCTTCAGGTACGCGACCGGCATCCGCATGTCCTCGAGCCGCAGCGCCTTGATCGCCTTGAAGCCGAAGACGTTGCCGATGATCGAGGCCGTCAGGTTCGCGATGGAGCCCGGCTCGAAGAGGTCCATGTCGTAGGCGATGTAGGCGAAGTACTGCTGCTCGGTCGGCGTGCCCGGTCCGGTGTTCGGCACCGGATCGACGCGGTAGGCCTTGGCCCGGTACACGTCCGCGGCGGTCAGGCGGTCGGTCCAGACGACGGTCCAGGTGGCGGTCGAGGACTCGCCGGCGACGGCCGCCGACGCCTCATCGGCATCGACGCCGGCCTGGGGCGTGATCCGGAACAGCGCGACGACGTCGGTGACCTTCGGCTCGTAGTCGGGGTCCCAGTAGCCCATCTGCTTGTAGGGGATGACGCCGGCCTTGTACCGGTCGCCCGCGTCGCGTGCCTCGTCGGTCGTGCTGCCCATGTGCCCTCCGGGCCAGCGTGCACCGTGCTGTCCGGGCGGTGCACGCTCTCGTGTTCGGGTCGCTGCGCCGAGTGTGCGAGCGGGGAGAGTGAAGGACAATCGCAACTTTCCGCAGCGGGGGTCAATGGTTCGTCTAACGATGGCGGCGGTGGCGATCCTTCCCGCCGAGCGCGCGCGCGAGCGCGCGCTTCGCCTCGCGCGAGCGGATGAAGTCGAGGAACGTGCGCGCCGGCACCGTGAGGACCGCCGCCCCGCGCTCCGCGGACGGCCCCGGGTACAGGACGTACCACGGCCGCTCGAGCGGGAGGCCGGGTACGGCGATCCGGGCGACGAGTCCGCTGGCCAGCTCGCGCCCGACTGCCTGCTCGGAGAGGAGCGTGATGCCGAGGCCGACGATGGCTCCCTGACGGACCGACCCGTTGCTTCCGAGGGTGAGGACCTGCGCCGGCTGGATGCC
>Ga0136617_10004554_pt1 | contig 12417 bp, 12 predicted proteins | sample AntDrymUQ3222106_2_FD_129672 | JGI IMG/M metagenome (GOLD analysis project Ga0136617, IMG submission 129672) | Polar desert sand microbial communities from Dry Valleys, Antarctica - metaG UQ322 (21.06) | ecosystem: Environmental > Terrestrial > Soil > Desert | place: Antarctica: Dry Valley...
CCGATCTCCGGATCGAACGATCTGGCCGACTTGGCTCTGAACACCAGCGCGGAACCGTCCAGGCGGCACCACCACAAGTGGCTCGGGAAGTCGAGGATCTTGGCGCTGGCGGCCTCGGGCACCTCGATGTAGCCGGCCCGACCCACCCTGGTCATCTCGGCCACGACGGCCTGCGGGTCGGGCACGTGTTCGAGCACATGTGAACACACCACGTAGTCGAAGGCGCCGTCGGCGAACGGCATGGCGGCCGCATCGGCGTCGAAAAGGGGGCGCGACACCCGGGCCGCGGCGCGCCCCGAGCGCTGTCCGGCGTGGGCCGTTTCGACGTACCGGTCGAGCAGTACATCGGCCCGCCAGTGGGGCTTGTCGCCGCTGCCGACGTCGAGCACAACGGCGTCGGCGCCGACGGGGATGGCGATGCGGCGGCGGTGGAACGACGCCAACCTGGCCCTCGATCGATCAGCGGGGAACGCGGCCAAGGGTGTCACGATAGGTGGCCATGCCCACCGCGCCGACCGATCGCCCCGTCATCGCGGCGTTCGACGTCGACGGCACGCTGACGGTGCGCGACTGCGTCGTGCCCTTCCTCCGCCGTGTCGCCACGACACCCGGCCTCGGCTGGGGATTGGCGCGCCGGGCGACTCGCGTGCTGCCGGCACTCGTCCGTCGCGATCGCGACACGCTCAAGGCCCTGGCCGCCGCGGCGGCGTTCACCGGTCGACCACTCGCCGAGGTGTCCGAGCATGGTCGGCGATTCGCCGAGTATGTTTCCGGCTCGTGGATGCGCTCGGACACGTTGGCGGTGCTGCGCGACCATCAGGCCCGGGGCCACGGCGTGGTGCTGGTTTCGGCGTCGTTCGCCGTGTACCTCCGACCACTCGCCGAACACCTGGGCGTCGACGGCGTGCTCGCCACTGAGCTGGTCGTCGATCCCACCCAGCGGTGCACCGGCGCCCTCGCCGGTGGGAACTGCCGGGGTGAGGAGAAGCGTCGTCGGGTCCATCGGTGGCTGGCCGAGCACCACGCCGGGCGCGACCGCGTCGAGCTGTGGGCCTACGGGGACTCGCCCGGCGACCACGCGTTGTTGACCGACGCCGACCACGGCATCTGGCTGGGGTCCGACCGCCAGCGCCCGAGCGGGCTGGCGCCCGCATGATCATCGACAGCCCGACCGGCGCGCGCTCCGCCGCCGACGAGGCGGAGCGGGCGGTCAGCGACATGTCGTTGACCCGCGGCCTCGTCAAGGAGGCCCGACCCCTGCAGTGGGCCAAGAACGCGCTGGTTTTCGCGGCCCCCGGGGCGGCCGGGGTGCTCGACAACTGGCCCGAGCTGGGCAAGGCGCTGTTGGCGTTCGTGGCCTTCTGCCTGGCTGCCAGCGGCGTGTACTACTGGAACGATTCTCTCGATGTCGACGCCGACCGCCGCCATCCCATCAAGCGCTTCCGGCCCATTGCCGCCGGGGTCATCGGCGTGCGGATGGGTCAGGTCGTCGGATCATTGCTCCTGGTCGGCGGGTGCGGCATCGGCGCCCTCACCGGCCGATGGGAGACGGTCGGCATACTCGCCATCTACGTCGTCAGCACGATCGTCTACAGCTTGTGGCTGAAACACGTCGCCGTCATCGACCTGGTGGTCGTGGCGTCGGGCTTCGTGCTGCGTGCCGCGGCCGGCGCGGTGGCCGTCGACGTCGTGATGTCCAAGTGGTTCGTGTTGTGCACCACGTTCGGTTCGTTGTTCATCGTCACCGGCAAGCGCTACGCCGAGTTGCGCGAGATGGGCCCAGAGGCCCACGAGGTGCGCCGCACGCTCGCCGCCTACAGCACCGGGTACCTGCGTATCGTGCTCACGCTGGCGTGCTCGGCCACGGTCATCACCTACTGCCTGTGGGCGTTGGAGACCCAGGAGCTGGCCGACACCGGCCTGCCCTTCTACGGTCTCTCCATCGTGCCCATGCTGACCGCGCTGTTGCGGTACGCATTGGTGCTGGAGAACGGGCGCGGCGCAGCACCCGAGGAGGTGTTCGCCAACGATCGCGTTCTGCAGCTGCTCGGTGTTGTGTGGGTGGTGATCTTCGGGTTGGGTGTCTACCTGACATGAACGCCCTCACCGAGCCGCTCAGGGCGGCAGCGGACAGGTTCGTCCGCTCGCTGCGGCACGGTTCTGTCGGGCCTGCTCCGCAGGCTCCGCAGTCCCGACAAGGCGGCTGTCATGATTGGTCGCCTCGCCTATCGGCTCGGCTCCACCACCGCGCCGAGATCGAGGGCTGGCTCACCGACAACCAGGCCCGGCTGCTGGCCGAGGCCGCGGCGGCCTGTCCGCCCGGCGGTCAGATCGTGGAGATCGGCAGCTTCCGGGGCAAGTCCACCGTGGTGCTGGCCGGCGCCGCCCCGACGGGGGCCACGGTCGTGGCCATCGACCCCCACGCCGGCAACGATCGCGGACCGAACGAGATCGACGGCTTCGCCGAACAGGCGGCCGCCGACCGCCGGATGTTCCTCGCCAATCTCGAGACGGCTGGGGTCGGCGAGCGGGTGCGCCACGTTGCGGAGTACTCCGAGCAGGCCCATTCGGCCGTCGAGGGCGCGATCGACGTGTTGTACATCGACGGCGCCCATCGCTACCAACCGGCGCGCGATGACATCCGCCAGTGGGGGGATCGCGTGCGCGACGGAGGCGTCCTGTTGATCCACGACTCGTTCTCCTCGGTGGGCGTCACGTCGGCCGTCGCCCGCGAGCTCGTTCTCGGTCGGCGCTTTCGCTACGTCGGCCGTTCCCGGTCGCTCGCGTCCTACCGGGCCGACTTGGACGGACGGGGGCTCCGGGCCCGGGCGGCCAACGCGGCTCGCCAGTTGGCCCAATTGCCCTGGTTCGTGCGCAACGTCGGCCTCAAGGTGCTGCTGCGCCTGGGCCTCGGCCGACTGTACGGCCGTTTCGGCCGGCCGACGCCCGAGTGGCCGTACTGATGCGGGCCGTATCGATGCCGACGAGCGAACGACCGGCGCCCCAGCTCTTGACCGGGTGGGGTCGCACCGCACCATCGGCCACCACCGTGGTGGAGCACCGATTCGACGACGTGGCTGGCCTCGGCCGACGGCTGCGCCACCTCTCGCCCCGCGGTGCCATCGCCCGGGGCCTCGGTCGCAGCTACGGCGACAGCGCCCAGAACGGGGGCGGCGCGGCCATCACCATCGCCCCCGGGCCGGGGTGCGATGACGAGGCCCCGATCGTGTTCGACCATCAGGCCCGCACGGTCACCGCCTCGGCCGGGGTCGGACTGGACGACCTGCTGCGCGTCAGCGTGCCGCTCGGCCTTTTCGTGCCGGTCACGCCGGGCACCAGGTTCGTCAGCGTTGGCGGGGCCATCGCCAGCGACATCCACGGCAAGAACCACCACGTCGAGGGCACGTTCGCCAATCACGTCCGTTCGCTGCAGCTGCTGCTGGCCGACGGCTCGGCGGTAGACGTCAGCCGATCGCAGGACCCCGAGCTGTTCTGGGCCACGGTCGGGGGCATGGGCCTCACCGGAGTCATCCTGCGAGCGACGTTCGCCATGCTGCCCATCGAGACCAGTCGCTGCCGGGTCGACACAGAGCGGGCCGCCGACCTCGACACGCTCATGCACCTGATGTCCACCGGCGACCACACCTTCCGCTACTCCGTGGCCTGGATCGACCTGCTCGCCCGCGGCGCCTCGCTCGGGCGCAGTGTGCTGACCCGGGGCGACCACGCGCGCGTCGAGGAACTGTCGCCACGTGAGGCCGTCGATCCCCTCGGGTACCGGCCGCGACGGCTGGTTTCGGTACCGCCGCTCATCCCGCGGCGTGGCGTGCTGAACCACGCCACCGTGGCGGCGTTCAACGAGTTCTGGTTCCGGGCCGCGCCCCAGCGGCGCATCGCCGAGGTGATGGCGGTCGCCAAGTTCTTCCATCCGCTCGACGCAATCAGCCAGTGGAATCGCCTGTACGGGCGGAGCGGGTTTCTGCAGTATCAGTTCGTCGTGCCTTTCGGGGAGGAGACCGCTCTGCGCCACGTCATCGAACGGCTGGCCACGTCCGGCACGGCCAGCTTCCTCGCCGTGCTGAAGCGCTTCGGTGCGGCCAACCTGGCCCCGTTGAGCTTTCCGACGGCGGGCTGGACGCTGGCCCTCGACATTCCGGCCCGGGCCGCCGGGCTGGCCGAGCTGTTGGTGGAGCTCGACGACGTGGTACTCGGCGCCGGCGGACGTCACTACCTGGCCAAGGATTCGGCGACGACGCCCGCGGCGATCCGGCGGGGGTACCCGCGGCTCGGCGAGTGGCAGGACGTGCGCGACCGCGTCGATCCGCACCACCGGTGGATCAGCGACCAGAGCCGCCGCCTACGGCTCACCGAGCGAATCGAGGACCTGTGAAGAACGCACTTGGTGCTGTGCAGACCGTGGTGCTGCTGGGCGGCACCAGCGAGATCGGACGGGCCATCGTCGACGCTCTCATCTCGCCGGCGACCCGCAACGTCGTACTGGCGGCCCGCCGGCCCGATGAGGTGGACACGTCGGAGTGGCGCGCCCGGGGGGTGAACGTCGACGTAATCCGTTTCGACGCTACCGAACCAGCCACCCATCAGGGCGTGCTCGACGACATCGCCGCCCGCCACGGCGACCCCGACGTGGTGATCATTGCGTTCGGCCAGCTGGGCGATCAGGAAGCGCTTGACGCCGACCCGGCTGGGGCGGCCGCGCTGGTGAACGTCAACTTCGCCGGGGCGGTGAGCGCGGGACTGGCGGCGGCGGCGTTGCTGCGCCGCCAGGGTCACGGGCAGTTGGTGGTGCTGTCGAGCGTGGCCGGCGAACGGGTCCGCCGGACCAACTTCGTGTACGGCGCGACCAAGGCCGGCCTGGACGGATTCGCCCAGGGCCTCGGCGATTCGTTGGTGGGCTCGGGGGCTTCGGTGTTGATCGTTCGCCCGGGCTTCGTGCATTCGTCGATGACCAAGGGGCTGAAGCCCGCCCCGTTCGCCGCGATGCCCGAACAGGTGGCCGAGGCCACCGTGCAGGCCCTGCGCGACGGCCGGCGCATCGTGTGGGTGCCCGGCATCCTGCGGTTCATCTTCGCCGGATTCCGTCATCTGCCTACCCCGCTGTGGCGGCGGATGAAGGTGTGAACCGGCGCCTGGCCCCTCGCCGACGGGCCGCTCAGCGGCAACGGAAATACAGACGGATGAGCCCGCCCCGGTAGGCCCGGTACTCGCAGAACTCCTGGGCTACCACGCGGTCGGGCTCCGGTGAGCCGTAGTCCGCCGACGCGTTGGGTTCGTACCAGCCGGCCCAGAAGGCGGTGAGGATCACCCAGTCGGCACTGCGCACGTCGTCGGCCAGGCGCGAGCCAGAAGCGTCGGCGAGGCCGGGATCCATCTCGATGAAGTAGGTCGCCGGATCGAGCTCCGGGAACATCCAGTAGAAGATCACGTCGCTGTAGTAGGTGCGGGCGAGGACGTGGGGCCCCACGAAGAGGCGTTCGCCGGGGCTGGCCAGCCGGTCGAGGTCGTTGATCAGTTCCTGGCTCGCCAGCGCGGCCGTGGGGGAGCCGAAGTAGAAGCGCCGCCCATCGCGCTGCACCTCGAACGTGCCGTGCACCTGCCCCAGCCCAACCCGGGTGTGCAGCACGTAGTACCGGAACGTGAAGAGGGACGTCAGCGCAAACGTGAGGACCAGCGCCGAGCCGGCGCCGATCGTCAGCGCTCGGCGGGGCGGCACCGCCGGCCACCACCGGCGGATCACGTCGAGCACGGCCACGATGGCGAAGGGCCAGGAGATGCACGTCACCCAGGTGAGGTGGGTGGAGTCCGGTCGTTGCAGTGCCTGGGGCAGGATGCCCACGGAGACCAGGGCCACCACCAGCAGGACGGTGGAGCGGCCGTCGACCGTGCGGCGGCGCTGCCCGACTGCGAACACCGCCAGCGCGGCCGTGCCCACGAGCATGGCCAGAAACCACAGGTAGATGGCGTTGGACGCCGACAGGTGGGGGAGCCGCCACCACGGCGGAGCCGTTTCGGCGATGGCCTGCAGGGCCCCGTCGAGACGACCCCACGACGGTGGCCGGGGCAGTTCGCGCCCGGCCCGTAGGTGAAACACCGGATCGAGAAACATGCCCCGCCACGCCGCCGCCGGACCGGCGATCACGAGGTGGATCCACATCGGGATCAGCCCGGCCACCCCGCCGATCGCCACGGCGGGCCGAGACACCCGCCGGGTCACCAGCAACCAGCCCAGCACCAGGGCGATCGCGATCGCCAGGTCCGGTCGGTAGGTGAGGGCCAGGCCGGCGAGGAGGGCGCCGACGAACCAAGCGACGTGCTGACGGCGGCCGGGGGGCAGCGACACCCCACGGATCACGAACACCGCGCTCCACAGGGTCAGGGCCAGTCCGCCGTTCCAGGCCATGGCGGTGAGCCCGATGGGGGTGAGGACGTAGAACACGGCCAGCGCGGCGACGGCGGTGGCCGCCGCCCGGCCCCAGGGGCGGGCGAGGGCGAACAGCCCGAGGATGATGCCCACGTGCTGGAGCAACCCGAACGTGCGCTCGACGGCGATGGTCTCGCCGAACACGCGGTACCAGCCCATCAAGACGTGGAGGGCCCCGGGGCCGTAGAGATGGAGGAAGTCGACGTTGGGCACGTCGCCGGCCCACATGCGCTCGGGGAAGTAGAGCATGAAGCCCTCCTCCATGGTGCCGCCGGTGAACCGGTACAACCCCTTCAGCGGCAGCGCTACCAGCACAGCCAACAGGGTCAGACCCGCCCACGTCCGTGCTGCACCCCGTTCCCGCCGCCGTAAACCGCCGTTGCCCCCCAGGGCGAACGCTGAGGAGTCCGACGGCACAGGGCCAGGAACCTAGCAAGGGGGAGGGTCACGCCGTCATCGCCGCCGCCTGAGGCCTACAGGCGGCGATTTGACCGCGACGACAAGGTGCAGCGGTACGCCGATGTTCGATCCTGTCCACCGCTTGAGCGTCCCCGTTGCCCGGCTTCGGCGCGATGCGTCCACGCCGGGCAGATACAGCGAGTGCACAAACCGGTGGCCGTCGCCGTCGCCGGTGAGTGGGTAGGCGAAGCGGCGTCGCTCGAGCCGCTCGATCCTGAGCCCTCCCGACTCCAGCACCTGCCTTGGACGGGCCAGTACCCGACGATGGCGGAACGGCAGACTGCGGAGACGGAGCGCCCACAGCAGCCGTGCGTACCGCCAGCGGTCTCTCAGCGTCGATGGTCGTGCCGCGGGCAACAGCACGACGAGCGTGCCGCAAGGTCGCAGCATGCGGATCATCTCCGCCACCACTGCCGCAGGGTCATCGAAGATCATCAACGCCATCGAGCACACGACCGAGTCGGCGACACCGGTGCGCAGCGGGATGGCTGCCGCGTCGGCGCGCACGACCTGCCCGGGCGCCGCGCGGGCCGCGAGGGCGAGCTCCGGACTGGCGCTGTCGACGCCGATCCATCCGTGACCGGTTCGTGCGGCGAGCGGGCCGCTGCCGCACCCGACGTCGACGATCACGCCCCCGGACGGAACGGCGTTGGCCACCCAGTCGTATGGCCCGTGGCCGTCACGGTCGCGAGACCCGTCGAGGACGGTCTCGGTGATCGCCGGGTGCTCGGCATGAAAGCCAGCGAGGTAACCATTCCAGCCTGCAGACCCCATGACGGGCGTCAGCGCGGCGACGCCGACGACAGCCCCGCCGACGCCGTCGGCTCAGTCATCGTCGTGCTCGTGCCCGTGGGGAACCTCGCCGCGGGCGAGTTGCTCACCGAACGCCCTGAGACGGGCCAGCGACTCGGTAGGAACGGGCACGTGCCGATCGGCGAGCGCCGTCTTGATCCGCTCGTAGGTGGCGGCCTCGAGACCACAGCGGCGGCAGTCCTCGAGATGCGCGGCCAGCCGCACCATGCGAGCCTCGTCGAGGTCGCCGTCGAGATAGCGCTGGAGCAGCTTGCCGACCTGGCGACAGGTGATCATGCGAGGGCCGCCGATGCCGAACAGTCGAGTCAACGAGAATCTCACGATGGGCTCCTGGGGGCAAGGCCGGCACGGTCGAGGCGATCGCGGATGCGGTGACGGGCGCGGTGCAGGCGGCTCATGACGGTGCCTTCAGGAATGCTGAGCACTCCGGCGGCCTCGGCGTAGGTGAGGCCGTGGATGTCGACGAGCTCGACGACACGGCGAAACGGCTCGTCCAACGAGTCGAGCGCGTGCTGGATCGCCGCGTCGAACACATCGTCGACGGCGGCGTCGGTCACCTCGCTGCCGGCAACGTCGGCCAACGGATACGCCGAGACATCCGCCTCTCGTAACAGCTCGGGGCGGCGGCGCCGGTTGCGGTTGATGTGGGTGTTGCGCAGGATCGTCAACAGCCACGCGCGCGGATGGCGGCCGTCGAACCGATCGATGGCCCGGTAGGCGCGCAACAACGTGTCCTGCACGAGGTCCTCGGTGTCGGCGTCATGACGGGTCAACGAACGAGCGACGCGCAACAACACCTCGATCTCGGGCAGCACATACCGCTCGAACGCCGCTGCCGCGCCAATGTCAGGCTCGGCCACGACCGCGGGAACCCCCCGACGAGTCCGCCGCATTTCCACGGAAGGTTCCCAAGCGACGCAGGGTTACACACACACCGTGTCGCGACTCAATCACCTCCGCTACCGACGCTACCTCGACGCCCACCTCGACGGTGAGCTGACCGGTACCCGCGCCGCCCGCGTGGCCGGCCACGTCGCCGAATGCGCCCAATGCCGCCCGGCCGCCGAGCTCACCGTCAAGGTGAAAGACCGCCTCGCCCGTCGCCGCCTGCCCTGCCAGCGAGCCGCCGAACGGGTCCGGCTGTGGATACGACGAGCGATCAGCTGACCCCGGAAGCGACTGAGCGTCGCACAGATCTGCTGCATGGAACGGACCTCCCAAGACGAAGACCCAACGTCGTCGAAACTCCCGCCACGCGGTGCGGCATTCCCTGTCGAGCATGGCTACGTTCGTTCGTCGTGGACCCCATCAGCGTCCGGCGGCGGAAGTCGTCAGCAACTCCCGGGGTTACCGACGTGTGCGGCCGCTCACGAACGACGGGTGGGGGTTCTGGTCGAACTGCTCCGTGTGCGAACCCGCAACAATGCCGGGCTTCGTATCGCATTCGGGTATGACACCGTCGACGACGTGGTCCTCGCGGACTTCGAGCTGGACGACCGCTTCTCGGGGGCACCGAGCTTCGTCCACGGCGGCTCTGCCTGGCTGTGGTTGGACGAGGCGATGGCATGGACGGCGATCGCCGTCGCCGGCCGCTCGTTTCCACACCCTCGACCTCGTGCAGGCGAGCGACGCCGCCCGCACACCGCTGTCAGCCGACGCCACCCGCAATACCGCGACCGGCGACTCGGGGCCGCACCAGTGACGGCCCGCCGATGAACCTGGCCCGCGTTGTCGGCGCGGCGACGTGGGGATACCTCGCCGGTACGTTCCCGTCGGCGGACCTCGCGACGCACCTCGCCCGTCGGAACGGCGGAGTCGACGTCGATGACCTGCGCGCGACGGGGAGCGGCAATCCCGGCGCCGTCAACGCCGCCGTCGTGCTGGGCCCGCGGTGGGGTGTCGCCGTGCTCGTCGCCGACATCGCCAAAGGCACTCTCGGCGGCGCGGGCGGTCGCCTGCTCGCCGGGCCGGCTGGCGCTTACACCGCGGCGACCGCTGCGATTGCCGGGCACATCCTTCCCGTCTGGTCCCACGGTCGCGGCGGCAAGGGCGTCGCCACGTCGGCCGGTGCATGCCTGGCGGTGTTCCCGGCCTACTTCCCGATCGACAGCGCCGTGGCGATCGCCGCCTCGGGGGCCAGCCGCAACGCTGAGCGGACTATCTGGTGGTCGTGCACATCGTGGATTGCGGCGAGCCTCCTGTGGTGGACCAAGCGGCTTCCCAACGCCTGGGGTCCACCACCGACGTCCGGTCTGCCGCTGTTTGCCGCCTGCGGATCGGCGATGATCCTGGGCAAATTCCGGGCTGCCGCACGCCGAGCAGCCGAGCGACGAGTTGCCGTGGCGCGGGCGGCGAGTGCGTCGTGATCAGCATCGTCACCGACTCGGCGTCGATGATCCCGCCCCGCGTGCGTGACCGTCTCGGCGTCGAGGTCGTGCCGCTCACCGTGACGGTCGACGGCGTCGACTACCGCGACGGGGTCGACCTCGATCCGGACGACTTCTACGACCGACTCGCCGCGGGCGCCGCCGTCACCACGGCCGCACCGCCCCCCGGGGCGTTCCTCGCCGCCTACCAACGCGCCGAGCACGCCGGCGCCACCGCGGTGCTGTCAATCCACACCGGCGGCGCCTACTCAGCGACCGCCGCCGCAGCCAACGTCGCCGGCAAGCTGACCGAACTACCGGTCACCGTGGTCGACACCGGCATGGCCTCGTTCCCGGTCGCCTTGTGCACCTGGGCCGCCGCGAACGCGCTCGCTGCCGGCGCCCCGATCGACGACGCCGCCGCGGCCGCGCGGGAGACCGCGGCCCAAACAGAGAGCGTCTTCGTGGTCGGCGTCCCGGCTCGCGCCCACGGCGGTGGTCGCTTCCAGGCTCTTGGCGAGTCACTGGCCCCGACTTCGATCCTGTCCCTCGACCGTGACGGTCTGCGCGAGATCGACCGCGTCGACGATCTCGACGCCGCCATGGACACCATCGCCGCCCACGTCGAAGCCGTTGCCGCGCAGCAGACGATCTGCGCCGGGATCGGCGACGCCCGAAGGCCCCACCTCTCCGACACGCTCGCCCAACGACTCACGGCCGCTGACGGCGTCGCCGAGCTCGTGCGCTACGACGTGGGCCCGTCGGTAGGGGCCCACATCGGCGAGGGCTCCGTCGGCGTCGTCTACACACCGTGGTGACGCTCGTATCAGGGGTGAAGCGGTGTCAGGACGACGAGGCGACCGCGGTGTCGGGCCGGAACGCCGACCAGGCGAACCAGAACGTGTCGACATGGACGACCGCCTCCAGCCGCTCGCCCTCGAGCGGGCCGGTGATGGCGTGGCCGAGCAGGTTCCACGTCGATCCGGTCTCGTCATCGACGAACCCGCCGTCGGACGCGCTGAACGTCAGCCGCTCGCCGTCGACCACGGGTACGAACACTCCCGTGGCTCCGATGTCGTCGCCGTCGACGATCGATGCGTCGTCGAGCGCCGAGGTGGTACCCGGCTGCCACCAGACCACGAGCGCGTCGCCACCGGCCTCGACGGTGATCACTCGCTGCTCCTGGAGCTCGACCAGCGGCACGGCCACCGCCTCGCCACCGCGCTCGATCCCGACGACTCGCGTCATCGCCGTGTACCGGCCGTCGACCTCACCCTCGAACAGGAACGGCTGGCTGTTCACGTCGTCGTAGCCCGGATACGGGTTGGTGCCGTAGTCTCGGCTGAACCCGGTGTCGCGGCTGAGCACGAGACCGTCAGGGTTGGCCGCCCGCCACACGTCCCACGGCACCATCGCGACCGGAAAGGTGTCGAGCTCGATGCCGGTGAGCCTGCCCACGATGCCCGCACCGGTGAAATGGCTCCACAGCGTCTCGGTCTGGCGGTCGTACATCACCAGCGACGAGTTCCACAGCAGCCCTGACGTGCCGAAGGTGAGCACGCGGCCGTCCACGCGGCGGTCGTAGGCGACGGCCGAGTTGCACAACGGGCAATAGGTCACCGCGACCGGTATCCCGTCGATCGTGTCGTTGACGATCTCGTGCCAGATGAGGATCTGCACCGGGAACGCCCGTGCGTCGCCGCCGATCTCCACCGCCATGACCGGTTCGCTTCCAGCGAGAAAGTCAACAGCGGACGTCGCCAAGAAGCGAGGTTCGTCAATCGACGGGATCCCGTCGGGTGGCGGACCACCCGAGCGCAACTCCTCGAGCGGCACGGTCGGCTCCGGAAGCTCGATCTGCTCCTCGGCCGACGCCTGGCCGAGCGCGACCGCCAGACCCGACGGTCCATCCTCGGTCGGCGACGCCGGCACCTGGGCGACCGTGACCGGCACCGACGACCCCGAACCATCGTCGGGATCGCCAGCACCGACGGTCGGCAGCGCTCCCACATCGAGCGCCGCCGCCGGTGGCATCCCGGCCGCGACGAGGAGCACCGAAACGGCCATGAGGACCACATGCCGTTTCCTACATGCGTCAACCGTTGCCATGACCGAGAAACCCGTCCACCAGGCCCTCGAATTCCCGATCGTCGCGAGTCGGGAATGCGCCAGGGTGCGTGACGGGTTTCCGTCGCGTGCACACCCCTCGATCCCTCCGAAGCGCCCACGCGCCCGGTGCCGTGGCCATCGGCGCCCTCGTGCTCGGCGCATGCGGCACCGGCGGCGAGGCCCAACCCGCGGAGGCGGCGACGGCCTCGCCGACCACAGCATCCGCCCCGG
>Ga0136617_10004555_pt1 | contig 12417 bp, 11 predicted proteins | sample AntDrymUQ3222106_2_FD_129672 | JGI IMG/M metagenome (GOLD analysis project Ga0136617, IMG submission 129672) | Polar desert sand microbial communities from Dry Valleys, Antarctica - metaG UQ322 (21.06) | ecosystem: Environmental > Terrestrial > Soil > Desert | place: Antarctica: Dry Valley...
CGGTGGTCGCCGACACGCTCGACCCAAGGGTCTTCGGACTGGCGCGGGCAACCGCCGAGGACCTGCGCGGAGCCGACGCGGAGACGAACGCCGACGTCGTACGTCGGTTGGTGGCCGGCGACCGTGGGCCCGTTCGCGATGCGGTCGTGCTCAACGCTGCCGCGGCGATCGTCGCGGAGAGCGGCCTGTCCTCGACCTCGGCAACAGCCGACCACTCTCTGAACGATCGCTTCGCCCAGGCAATCGAGCGTGCAGCCAGGGCGATCGAGGACAGTTCGGCGGCAGTCAGCCTGGATCGTTGGATCCAGGTCAGCCAGGCGGCGAAGTCCGACTAGCCGCAGCGCTGGACAGTTCGGCTCAGGTGTCGGACTCGAACCCGATCGAGAATGCTGAGTCGAGGTCGTGCCGGGAGTAGGCCCGGAAGGCGATGTGCGTCTCGGTGTCGATGACGCCCGGAACCTTGCTGATCTGGCCGGCGATCACCGAGGCGATGTCATCGAACTGACGAACTCGGACGATGGCGATCAGATCCACATGACCGGCAACCGAGTAGACCTCGCTGACCGCCTCGATGTCGGCGATCTGTTCGGCGACTTCTGGGATGGAGTCGGTGCTGCAACTGACCATGACGATCGCGGTGATCACGTCAGCGAGCCTATCCCCGCTGCGGAAAACGGATCGGTCATGCCGCCGGCATACCGAGGGCTGCGGCTCAGGCGACCCCGATGCGATCAGGCTGTGCGCGCGTTCGCAGTGAACGGGTGTCGGCGAAGGGCGCAGCCACCTGGCTGACACCTTCGACTCGTGCGAGCCAGTCGGCGGCGGCACCGCCCCGAGCGGGGCAGGCCAGGACGCCGGTGAGATCGACCAGCCGGGTGCCGGGCGTGTCCAGCCAGCGGAGGATCACCTCGGTTTCCTCCGGCGTGGCGGCGGCGCATCCCAGGGGGGTGGCCACCGTCTCGGCCGAGGTGAGCAGGTCCTGCAGGTAGGGACGGACCGCGATCCCGTGCGCTGCCCGACCGGCGGCGACCAGGCGTCCCTGCCGTACGGCGGCGAGCAGCCATCCGCCATTGCCATCGGATCGGGCAGCCACGAGTTCGGGAACCAGCCACAGAGATCTCAGCCGCTGCCAGCGCAGACACCCACGCAGCAGAATGGTCACCCGGTCGCGCAGTAGCGCGGCATCCTCGAACCGGCCGGCCTCGGCCAGCACCGCCAGCCGGGCCAGAAGCGGGGCGAGCAGGTCGCCGGGGTCACCGTCAGCGGCACGTCGCAGCACAGCGGCGATGTCGGCGTACTCCTGCACCGATTGCGAGCCCTCGCACGGGGCACCGCATCTGCCCATCCCGGCCAGCGCACAGGAGGCCGTGACGCGATCGGGTGCCAGGCGCGCTGTGCAACGCCGAAGCGGCAACGCGTCGTACACGGCTGTCATCGCCGCGTCGGCCAGTCGGCGGGAGGAGAACGGCCCGATGTAGGAGGCCCCGTCCTGTCGATGCCGGCGGACCAGCGACAACCGGGGAAAGGCCTCGACGGTCAGCTTGAGCCAGATGACCCGCTCGGGGAAGCGAGATCGCCGGTTGTAGCGCGGCTTGTGCTCGGCGATGAGCCGCAGTTCCCGGACGTGCGCCTCGAGGTCGTGCGAGCAGACGATCGAATCGACGCTCTCGGCCAGGCCCACCATCTCGGTCATCCGCGAGCGCTGCTCGGAAGCGGCGAAATACGAGCGAACGCGGCGTGCCACGTCGTGGGAGGTGCCGATGTAGAGCGGTCGGCCTTGGGAGTCCTTGAACAGATAGACCCCAGGCGCGTGCGGAAGGTGCGCGGCAAGGTAGCGCTTGCGGCGCCGGATCGGGTCGACCTGGCGGGTCAGGTCGGTGAGCTCCTCCAGGGACTGCACACCCAGCGGACCGAGGCGTTCGAGCAGGCCGTGCAGGACGTCCACAGTGGCTCGGGCATCGGCCAGGGCTCGGTGGCAGGGAGCCGTGGCGGCGCGAAAGTAGGGGGCCAACGTCGAGAGCTTGCAGTTGGGTACCTCGTCGCGGGTGAGCAGTCGACGCGCCAGGATCGCGGTGTCCACCGATCCGAAGGCCGGCCACGGCATCGCCGACGCCGCGCAGGCCGCCTTGAGAAAGCCCAGATCGAACGGCGCGTTGTGCGCGACCAGGACGCTGCCCCGGGCGAACTCCAGGAACGCCGGCAACACCTCGGCGATGCGCGGCGCGGCGATCACCATGGAGTCGGTGATCCCGGTCAGGATCGAAATGTACGGCGGGATCGCCGAGCCGGGATCCACCAACGTCTGGAACTCACCCAGGACCTCCCCGCCACGGACCTTGACCGCGCCGATCTCGGTGATCGCACAGCCCTCCGGCGAGCCGCCGGTGGTCTCCAGGTCTACAACGACAAACGTCACATCGCGCAGCGGCGTACCGAGCTCGTCGATGGAGACCTGCACGTACGGCGAGCGCAGTGCGACACCGGCCGGAGCGCCGGTCGTCGAGCTCAGTCGACCGAGACGCAACATGCCCACGTCCGGATCCGATGTCCTGCCCTCACTCCAGCGACGCTAAGCGGCGGGTACGACACGCTCGTCTAGGCGCGCCGCGACGAACGTCCTTGGCTGGTCGCCCTCGGGTCTGGACCGGTGTCTTGCCGTCGAGCAGTCCGCGTGCGGGCCACGACGCGCGGGAACCGAACTCTGGCTGGCTCGTTGTCCAGTGGGTGATCGAGAGCCGCGAGTCCAGGAGGCGGCGCCGGCAGGCGATGATCATCGCCGCGATCGTGGTCTTCGCGCTGCTCGCGTCAGCGCTGGCCGGTGTGGTTGCTGCCTTCGCAGGCGGCTGAGCCGACCTGTTGTCAGACCCTCCTCATACGGTGGTCTCAGAGTGATCGTCAGGCGGTCGACTCGCGACACTGAGGAAGGGTGAGGACTCGTGCTGATCGATTGCGACACGTGCCAGGTGCGGGGTGCCGCCTGCCGTGACTGCGTAGTCACCGTCCTGTTGGGTCCGCCGGCCGAATTGGGCTCGGACACGTTTGACCTCGACGAGGTCGAGCAAGCAGCTGTACGGGTCCTGGCGGAGGGGGGACTGATCCCACCGCTTCGACTCGTCCCGATCGTGACCCACAGTGCTCCGGACGAGACACACGGTAGCCAACGGGTCGGCTGATTTCATGATCGAAAACGATTGTGGGACAACGAATCCACAGATTTCTGCCGGGGATTGTCACGGCGAGGTCACGGCCCTGTAGGGTGGCCCTCGGCTCGCTGGGTGGAAGTCATCGAAGAGGATGGCCCCGGAGTGCCGCTGCCTAATCGGCCTAAGGGTGAATGTGCTCGAGGGCTGAACCGGGGACCCACCGTTTGTGGGGTGAATCGGCGAATCTGCCGTAGGGCTACATCTTCCCAGCCCGAACCCGTCAGCTAACCCGGTAGGCGGTCAACGCGGAAGAAGGAGAGCCGCCGCTCGTGGCGACCCCCACCCATACTTATCGTTCTGGCATACAGCAATATCTGCTCCGCCTCCTGATCGTCGGATGTGCGGTTCTTGCTGCCGCGACGGTCACTGTCCCTGTTGCGAGTGCCGATCCAGAGACCCCTCCGGACACGGCGACCGAGGCCGCCCAACTGGTGACTGAGCTGGGCCGGGACCTGGAGATCCTGCAGGAAGAGCAGAACACCGCGCAGGTCGTACTTGACCAACACATCGCCGATGCCGCTTCCTCGACGGTGGCTCTTGGTCAGGTCAACAGGCGACTGGCCGACATCGACGGCCAAGTCCGGGCGGTGGCCCGCAGTGCCTTCGCCGGTGACCGGCTGGGCAGCTTCTCTGCGATCCTCACGTCGGACTCGCCGCAGGAATTCCTGGACCGGGTAAACACCCTCGAGTACATCTCCGGGCGTGACGGCGTGTTGCTGGCCGAGGCCACCCAGACGCGCGACGAGGCCACGGGGCTCAGTGCCGCCGCAGATGCTGCGGTCACGGCGTCCCAGGCGGCGGTTGCAGACATTGCAGCTCGCCGCGCAGAGCTCGAGGCCCGGATCAAGACCTATCAGGATCTCTACGCGCAGCTCTCGGCAGCCGACCGTAGTCTGGTCGGTGGCTCACCACGCAGCGGCGGGGGGCAGGCACCCCCCGGCGAGATCATCGCCCCGAGCGAGGCGGCCCGGATCGCGGTCGAGACCGCGTACGAGCAGCTGGGCGACCCCTACGTGTGGGGGGCCGACGGGCCGGATGCCTTCGACTGCTCCGGACTGACCATGTTCTCCTATGCAGCGGCTGGGGTGAGCCTGCCGCACTCGAGCAGGATGCAGTCGGAGATGGGCGTATATGTCAGCCGCGAGGACCTACAGCCCGGCGACCTGGTCTTCTCCTACAGTCCGGTCAGCCACGTGGCCCTCTATGTGGGGGACGGCCAGATCATCCACGCCTACAGTTCCGGATCGCCGGTGTCACTCGACCCGCTTGATCCATGGGGCGCGTACAACTTCTCCAGGCGCATCGCCGGCTAACAGCACCAAAGCGGCCTGAGCTCGCTACTTGCGGGCTGGCGGTGATGGTGAGCCGCCTAGCATTTATCGGATGCCGGAGACTCACTGATGGGATCCCGTCGCGCTGCCTGGATCACCCTTGTCGTTCTGCTGATCGGCGTACTCGTCCTGGTTGTCGTCCTTGTTCCTTGGCGGGTTGCCCCGCTGTCTGTCGGCGGCGCGGTGCCGGACGCCACGCGTGATTTCACTCCCGCAGAACTCTCCCGCTCGGCGGCCCTGGCCGCCAGCATCCAGCCGAATGCCCTGTTCAGCCTGGCGGTGAGCCTGCTGGTCGCGGCGGCACTCGGATTGACGGCAATCGGCGCGAAGATCATCACTGCGGTGGCCGCACCCCTTGGCGGGGGATGGGTATGGCAGGTGATGCTGGGCAGTCTTGTCTTAGCGGGGATCGGGCGCTTGGCGACGCTGCCGTTCTCTGCGTACGGCGAGAGCGTGCTGACCAGATTTGGCCTCTCGACCCGCGGCTGGGGCCTTTGGGCTGCCGACGTCGCGAAGTCCTTCGCGATCGGGGTCGGATTGACGGCGTTGGTCATGGTGATCCTGTACGGCTCGATGCGCATGGCACCACGTCTGTGGTGGGCGATCGCTGCCACTCTCGTTGCCGCACTCGTGGTCGTGGGTTCCTTTCTGTATCCGGTACTCATCGAGCCGGCCTTCAACCGGTTCGAGTCGATGCCGCAATCCCAACTGAGGAGTGATCTGCTCGATCTGGCTGAACGGGACGGGGTAGCAGTCGACGACGTGCTGGTCGCAGACGCCTCGCGCCGCACGACCGCTCTGAACGCCTACGTTTCCGGCTTCGGGTCCACCCGGCGCATCGTCGTCTACGACACGTTGGTTGACTCCGAGTCTCCGGCCGTCGTCGAGACGATCGTTGCCCACGAGTTGGGTCACGCCAAGAACAATGATGTCCTGCTCGGCACCGCGATCGGGGCGCTCGGTGCCGCTGCGGCGGTCATCGCGGGCTATCTCCTGGCCGGCTGGACGCCACTGCTCAGTCGCACCGGCGCGTCCTCATTGACCGATCCCCGAAGCCTGGGCCTGGTGATGTTCGTGCTGGCCGCTGCCGGCCTGATCCTGGCGCCGGTGCAGAGTCTGATCTCCCGCCAGATCGAGGCCAGCGCCGACGTCCACGCTCTCGGGCTGACCCGGGACCCGGCTACTTTCATCGAGATGCAACGACGGCTCGGCATCCGCAACATCGCCGATCTGGAACCGAACCAGCTCTACTACTGGTTCTCCTTCTCCCATCCCTCGACGATCGAACGGATCGCCACGGCGCGGGACTGGGCCGAGGTCAACCGGGTCCCCCCGCCATGACCGATCCGAGCCGATGACCCGGACTCTGGTTGTCACCAACGACTTCCCACCCAGGCAGGGCGGGATCCAGACCTACGTCCATGCCATATTGGTCCGCCAACCTCCGGACTCCGTCGTGGTGTTCGCCCCCGCCTGGGAGGCTGCAACGGCCCACGACGCGCAGCTCCCCTTCCCGGTCATCCGGCACCGCACCAGCCTGATCCTGCCCACGCCGGAGATTCGCCGCCGCGTGGCGGCCCTGGGCCGCGAGTACGACTGCGACCGGGCCTGGTTCGGTGCCGCCGCACCATTGGCATTACTGGCGCCGGCTTTGCGCGACAACGGGATCCAGCGGATTGTGGCAACCACCCACGGGCACGAGACCGGCTGGGTCAGATTGCCCGGAGCCCGGCAGCTACTGCGTCGCCTGGCCTCCCGCGTCGAAGTCGTGACCTACATCTCGGAGTTCACCCGCTCAGTGCTGGAGCCTGGCCTGGCCGGGGTCACAACGCTGCGCCACCTGCCGCCAGGAGTCGACGTCAGCGCCTTCCATCCTGGTGTCGACGGCACCCCCGTGCGACACCGGCTGGGTCTGAGCCCGACGCAGCCCGTCGTGATGTGCGTATCTCGATTGGTGCGGCGCAAGGGCCAGGATGTGCTGATCCGGGCCTGGCCACGGGTGCGTGCTCGCTTCCCGGAAGCCGTCCTCGTGCTCGTGGGTGAAGGCCCGGACGAGAGGTACCTGAAGGCCATCGTGGAGCAGGTCGGTGCGCACGGCGTGTGTTTCGTCGGCGGGGTGAGCGGCCCTGAGCTGCCCTCCTACTATGCCGCCTGCGACGTGTTCGCCATGCCATGCCGGACCCGACGAGCGGGACTGGACGTGGAGGGGCTCGGGATGGTTTACCTGGAGGCCGCTGCGTGTGCCCGGCCCGTGATCGCGGGAACCTCCGGGGGCGCGCCGGAGGCGGTTCAGAACGGGAAAACCGGTGTGATCGTAAGGAATCCGCGCTCTACGGCCTCGGTCGCGGACAGCATCCTGGAACTGCTCGAGGATCGGGAGCGCGCGAGCGCGATGGGCCTGGCCGGACGGGCCTGGGTGCAGGCGGCGTGGTCCTGGGACTTCGTCGCAGCCCGGTGGCGCGATCTGCTCGCCTAGCGACGAGCTGGGCTGGGGTCACGCCCCGAGGACGGACACAGCTGGGGCGCTCTGCAGGCGGCTCTCGGGATGCAACGGATCCCTGCGCCGAAATCGGAGGACCGCCAGGAGCGTGATGGGCAGCAGGACCAGTGCTCCGAGATAGCGCCAGGGGTTCTCCTCGATCGGCGGTCCGTCGCCCTCCCGCCAGCTGTTCACATCGATGATCGCCTCGGTGGCCATGACCTGGCCGTGGCAGGCCAGACTGCGCACACCGGTGTGCGCCAGGTCGCAGCGCTGGTGCATCTCGGTGTACCACCACTCATCGATCAACGGCCGAGCCCAGTCACCAAGCGGCGCACCGATCTCAGCCGCGTATCGAAGAAGGTCGTAACCGAAGTCGTGTCCCATGCACGTGGGCTCCATGTCGAAGGCCAGGTGCACCGGAGAGGAGCAGGCCCCGACCGGCTTGCCCAGGGACAACGATCCGTTGATGTCGATCACCGCTGGCCGGTAGCCCATCACCGTCGCGTAGTCGGCCGGCACTACCGAGATGAGCTCAGCGCGCCGGCCGACGCCGCTGGCTTCCCCGTCGATGAGCACTTCGACGGCGCGGGCAGCAGCGGGGTCACCGCGGCCCTGAAGGTCGACCGCGGGTCGGCCTGCGCCGCTCACCAGCAGCAGCAGCCCTATCACCAGGGTGGCCTGGAGCAGGGCCCATGCCGTCCGCGGGGAGATGAAGCCCACCGGGATGGGCGGTCCGGGCAGGAGGGATCTCCGCAGCCGCGGGGGCGTGGTCAGACGGGCCGGCTCCGTCGGCCAGGAGGCATACCGCATTTGCCGACCATGGTTGCATGCTCAGCGCGAGTAGATGGCGTCCACATCAGCGGCGAAGGTCTTGAGTACGGCGGCCCGTTTGATGCTGTTCTTCGGAGTCAGTTCTCCCGCATCCTCAGTGAAGTCGCGACCCAGGATCCGGAACACCTTGATGGCCTCCGCGTCGGATACGGCCCGGTTCGCCTCGTCCACCGCGATCTGGATCTCGGCCCGCAGATCCTGGTCCTCCTGCAGGGAGCCGGCACCCGCGCTGGCCGCCCTGCCATGACCGACTGCCCACGCAGGTAGCGCGTCAGCATCGATGGTGATCAGGGCGCCGATGAACGGTCGTTGGTCTCCGACCACGATGCACTGGCTGACCAGCGGGTGGGCACGCAGGCGATCCTCCAACACAGACGGTGCCACGTTCTTGCCGCTGGCGGTGACCAGAACTTCCTTCGTACGACCGGTGATGGTGAGGAAGCCGTTGCCGTCCAGCGCACCGATGTCCCCGGTGTGGAACCAGCCATCCTCGGTCAGCACGTCGTTCGTGGCCTCCGGGTTGTTCCAGTAGCCCTCGAAGACGTGCTGGCCCTTGATCAGGACCTCCCCGTCGTCGCTGATGCGAACTGCAACACCGGCGAACGGGCGCCCGACCGATCCGATCTTGACAGCGTCCTCCACGTTCACCGTCGAGGCGGCGGAGGTCTCGGTGAGCCCGTACCCCTCGTAGATGGTCAGTCCGATACCGCGGAAGAAGTGCCCCAGGCGGGCACCCAAGGGAGCGCCGCCGGAGATTGCCGCGCGGCATCGTCCGCCCAGTGTGTCGCGCAACTTGGCGTAGACGAGGCGATCGAGAGCATCGTGGCGAAGCCGCAGGAGCAGGCCGACCCGCCCGCGGTCCAGGGCCCGCGAGTAGGTGATCGCGGTGTCCTCGGCGATGTCGAAGATCTTGCCTTTGCCGTCGGCGTGGGCGCTCTGCTTGGCCGAGTTGTATATCTTCTCGAACACGCGTGGAACCGACAGCACGAACGTCGGCCGGAACTCCGCGAAGTCGGCCAGCAAGGACTTGACCTCGGAGGTGTGCCCCAGCTTCGTCCGAGTCTCCAACGACCCGATCTGGATGATGCGGGCGAAGATGTGAGCCAAGGGGAGGAACAGCAGCGTCGAGCCCTCGGGGTTGAACAAACCGGACAGCCCGGGCAATGCGTTACGCACCTCGAAGAGCAGATTTCGGTGGGTGAGCCGGCACCCCTTGGGGCGGCCGGTCGTGCCGCTGGTGTAGACGATCGTGGCCAGGCTGTCGGTCCTGACCAGCGCCCGGGCGGTCTGCAGGTCCGCGTCGCTGAGATCGGACCCGATGCCCGAGAGCCACTCGATCGCGCCGTTGTCGAGCTGCCAGACATGGGACAGCCAGTCGAGATGCTCGCGTACGGACTGGACGAGTTCCTCGTGCCGTTCGGACTCCACCACGATCGCGGTGGCGCCGGAATCGGCAAGGATCCACTGCACCTGTTCGGCGCTGGACGTTTCATAGATCGGGACGGTGACCGCGCCGGCCACCCAGATGGCGTAGTCCAGCAGCGTCCACTCGTACCGCGTCTTGCTCATCAGGGCTACCCGATCCCCTGGGCCAACGCCGCTGCTGAGCAGACCCTTCGCCACGGCGACCACGTCCCGGGCGAACTCGGCTGCGGTCACGTCCTCCCACGCGAAACCATGGCGGACCGCGAAGAGCACCTTGCGCGGCGCGTGCTCGGCATGCGCGAAGACGGCGTCGGTGAGGGTGTCGCCGTCGGCAACCGGCACCAAGCTCGGTATTGCGAGGTCGCGCACGTCAGCGAATGTAGCCGCTGAGGGCCCTGGCTCAGGGATGGCAGGCTTGCGGTGTGCCCACAGTCGATCTGGTCGACGAGACCTACGTGCGTGCCCCGGTCGAGCGGGTCGCTGCTGTGGTCCACGACGAGGCTCGCTGGTCGCTCTGGTGGCCGCAACTGCGTCCGGTCGTGTTCATGGATCGTGGTCCTGCCGGCATCCGCTGGAACATCACCGGCGCGCTGATCGGCAGCATGGAGATCTGGCTCGAGGCCTACGACCAGCCGATGGGCGGAGTGCTCCTGCACTTCTATCTGCGCGCCGACCCGACCGCGCCTGGTTCGGCGACCGTGCCGGCACCGCTGGCCGGGCGGGCCGCAACGGCGGAATCCGTACGCTGGGCCAAGAGCAGCAAACGCGACCTCTGGGCCCTCAAGGACGAGCTCGAAGCCGGGGTCCGCCGAGAGGGCGGTAGGCAATGAGGCTGCACCTGGTCAGTGACGTGCACGGTGCGGTCGAGCCGCTGCGCCGGGCGGGTGCGCAGGCCGACGCGCTGATCTGCCTCGGCGACCTGCTCTGCTTCATCGACTACTTCGACTACGACGCAGGCGTCTTCGGATCCCTGTTCGGCGCGGATGCGGTCGCTCGGCTGGTCGAACTGCGCACCGCTGGCCGCTTTTCCGAGGCCCGGGACTGGTCGCGATCGCTGTGGGGGACGCTGCCCGACGGCCGGGCGGCGATGGACGCGGCCATCGAGAATCAGTATGCGGACATGTTCGCCGCGATGCCGACGCCGACGTACGCGACGTACGGCAACGTCGACATCCCGGACCGGTGGGCACGGCACGCCCACGAAGGGGTGCAGATCCTCGACGGCGAGGTCGTCCAGATCGGCGGACTGCGGTTCGGGTTCGTCGGCGGTGGCTTGCAAACCGCGATGCGGACGCCGTACGAGCTTGCTGAATCCGACTATGCCGCGAAGGTCGCGGCCCTGGGCCCCGTGGACGTCCTCTGTGCCCACATTCCTCCGGCAGTCCCCGTGCTCACCTACGACGTGCTCTCCCGTCGACTCGAACGCGGGAGCACGGCGCTGCACGAGGCGATCCTCGAGTATCAGCCGGCGCTCATGTTCTTCGGGCACGTCCACCAGCCACTGGCCGCGAGGACGCGGATCGGTCGCACGGAATGCGTCAACGTGGGACATTTCGCGCGTACCAAGACGCCGTACGTGCTCGACCTCTGACTCGACCCGGCAGGACGGCGCAGCGCACGGACCCCGCGTAAGCAGCATCAGTACGATTCGGCCATGGCCGACCAGTCGCAGCAGTCCATAGACATCGCCGCGCCCGCCGCGGACATCATGGCTGTGATCGGTGACTTCGCGGCCTATCCCGAGTGGACCGGAGCGGTGAAGAGCGCTGAGGTGCTCGAGGAGGACGAGGACGGTTGGGCAGAGCAGGTTCGCTTCACCCTCGATGCGGGGGTCGTGAAGGACAACTATGTCCTGGCCTACGAGTGGTCCGGAGACACGGCGGTCCACTGGAGACTCGTCGAGGGTCAGATGCAGAAGTCACAGGTCGGCTCCTACGAACTCCGCGAATCCGATGAGACCACACACGTCACGTATTCACTGACCGTCGACCTCGCGATCCCGATGCTCGGGCTGTTCAAGCGTAAGGCGGAGAAGGTCATCATGGACACCGCGCTCAAGGAGCTCAAGAAGCGCGTAGAGGGCTGACCAGCACGTGCGTATCCTCCTTTTCACCGGCAAGGGTGGCGTCGGTAAGACGACCGCCGCAGCCGCGACCGCTCTTCGGCTGGCCGCACGCGGCCACAAGACGCTGGTCATGTCGGCAGATCCGGCTCATTCGCTGGCCGACGCTCTCGGCGGTCCGCCGATCGGGGATCGCCCTAGCGAGGTAGCGCCGGGGCTGATGGCCGCTCAGATCGACGGTCTGGCCAGGATGCAGCGGTACTGGGCCGGCGGGAATGATTGGCCGGAGATCACCGCACGATTGAGCTCGGCGCTATCGGCTGGCGGCCTGGATCCGATCGTGGCCGAGGAACTCGCGGTCCTGCCCGGTCTCGATGAGTTGATGACTCTGATGGCTCTGGGGGAGGAGGTGGCAGCCGGCCTCTACGACGCGGTCGTCGTCGACTGTGCTCCCACCGGCCAGACACTGCGGCTACTGGCGCTGCCCGAGGTGCTCGACCGCTACCTCGAACGCCTCTACCCGACGCACCAGCGGATGCTGCGTTCGCTGGGCCTGCTCGGGCGCGCCCGGCCGGGTTCCTCGGGGTCCAGTGGCGGTGGCGGGGGGCGGGAGGCATTGGCTCTGGCCGTGCATCGATTGCACGAAAGCCTTGTCACGCTGGGCCGGATTCTGCGCGATCCGGCCATCACCCGGGTGCGACTGGTGCTGACCCCGGAGTCGCTGGCCTTGGCCGAGGCACGCCGCGCCTCGACCGCTCTGGCTCTGTTCGGGTACGCCGTGGACGGGGTCATCGTGAACCGCGTTCTAGATGATTCCGATCTGGACGTGCCGGGTCTGCCGAGCTGGCTCGATGCCTGGGCCGCCACGCAGCGCCGAGTTCTCGACGACGTCACTGCCAGCTTCCCCGAGCTCCCTCTGCGCTTTGTGGACCACCAGGGTGACGAGCCGGTAGGAGTCGAGCGACTGGACCGGGTGGCCGATCAGCTGTACGGATCGGATGCCGAGGGGATCGATCCCCTCGCCGGTCCCGACCAGCGAGCGCTCACGGAGGTCGTGGCCGATGGCGCGCAGTACCTGCTACG
>Ga0136617_10004556_pt1 | contig 12414 bp, 10 predicted proteins | sample AntDrymUQ3222106_2_FD_129672 | JGI IMG/M metagenome (GOLD analysis project Ga0136617, IMG submission 129672) | Polar desert sand microbial communities from Dry Valleys, Antarctica - metaG UQ322 (21.06) | ecosystem: Environmental > Terrestrial > Soil > Desert | place: Antarctica: Dry Valley...
AACCATAACTCTTGACAACTCTCGTGAAGGCCCTTCATTGTTATATATAGTAACATCAATGACATACAAACACGGGAGTAACCATCATGAACCGCTGGGGAGCATTCGTCGCCCGTCGAGCCGGGGTCGTGCTGGCCGCCTCGCTCGTCCTTGTCGCTCTCGCCGCGGGCTGGGGCATCGGCGTCTTCGGGGCGCTGTCCGACGGCGGGTTCGAGGACCCAGCCTCGGAGTCCTCCCGGGTCCAGGCCGCCCGGGACGAGGCCTTCGCCGGCTCGAGCGACCTGGTCGTGGTCTACTCGAGCACCGAGCAAAGGGTCCAGGATCCGGCCTTCGCCGACGCCGTCGAGGAGACGCTCGGCGGGCTCGACCCCGACGCCGTGACGGGCGCGGTGACCTGGTTCGACACGAACTCTCCCGAGCTGGTCAGCGACGACGGGCGCTCCACGCGCGTGCTGCTGACCCTGGCCGGAAGTGGCCAGGAGGCCAAGACCGCGTCGTACGACCTGGTCCGCGACGACCTCGAGGCCGAAGGCCTGCAGACCCATGTCGCCGGCGCGTACGTCGTGTTCGAGGACGTCAACACCCAGGTCGGCGAGGACATCGCCCGTGCCGAGTCGATCGCGGTGCCGATCGTCCTCCTGCTCAGCCTGGTCATCTTCGGCAGCCTGGTCTCGGCACTGATGCCGACACTGGTCGGCCTGGTCGCCGTGCTCGGCGCCTTCGCGGTCGTCCGGCTCATCACCCTGGTCACCGATGTCTCGGTCTTCTCTATCAACGTGATCACCCTGCTCGGCATGGGCCTCGCGATCGACTACGCGCTCTTCGTGGTCAGCCGGTTCCGCGAGGAGCTCGCCGCCCGACCCACCATCGAACGGGCCGACGTCGCCGTCGCGATCGCTCGCACGATGGCCACCGCCGGCCGGACCGTGCTGTTCTCCGGCGTGATCGTCGCCTCGGCCATGGCCTCACTGCTCATCTTCCCGCAGAACTTCCTGCGGTCGATGGGGTACGGCGGGATGGCGGCGGTGCTCGTCGCGATGGTGGCCTCGCTGACTCTGCTGCCCGCCGTCCTCACGCTGCTCGGCAGGCGACTCGAGTGGGGCACCATGCCCTGGCGTCGTCGTCGCGGCCGTAGCGTCACCGCGACGGTGTCGGAGTCCGGGGTGTGGGCCCGCATCGCCCACAGCGTGATGCGCCGCCCGGTCGTCTATCTCGTCACCATCGTCGCCGCTCTGCTGCTCGTCGGCTCCCCGATCCTCGGTGCGACCTGGGGCTCGGTGGACGAGCGAGTGCTGCCCGCCGACTCCCCCAGCCGCGTCGCAGCGGAGGTCGTCACCGACAACTTCCGCGGCGAGACCTCCTCGGCCGACGTGATCCTGCGTGACGCCTCCCCCGGGGTGGCCGAGGAGTACGCCGCGGACCTCCGCGCCGTGGACGGGGTCCGCGACGTGCAGGTCATCGACGGCGCGACCGTGGACGGCGTACCGACCACCCTGCTCCAGGCCTCCTGGGGAGGCAACGCGCAGACCTCTGCGAGTCAGGACCTGGTCCGCGACCTGCGCGCCGTGGAGCCACCCGACGCCGCCACGGCGCAGGTGGGCGGCACCTCCGCCCAGACCGTCGATCTCGTCGAGTCCGTCTCCGACCGGCTGCCCTGGATGGCTGGCGTGGTCGCGGCCGTGATGCTGGTGCTGCTGTTCGTGGCCTTCGGGTCGGTCGTGCTGCCGGTGAAGGCGATCGTGATGAACACCGTGTCCATCGCCGCATCGTTCGGCGTGGTGACCTGGATCTTCCAGGACGGCAACCTGTCGGGCCTGCTCGGCTTCACCTCGCCCGGCTACCTCGACGTGACCCAGCCGATCCTGATGCTGGCGATCATCTTCGGGCTCTCGATGGACTACGAAGTGTTCCTGCTCTCGCGCGTCCGTGAGGAGTGGGACCGCACCGGCGACAACACCGCCGCGGTCGCCCTCGGAGTGCAGCGAACAGGCCGGATCATCACGAGCGCCGCTTTGCTGTTGGCGATCGTGATCGGCGGCTTCGCCACCTCCGGCATCGTCTTCATCAAGATGATCGGGGTCGGCATGCTGGTCGCCGTGCTACTCGACGCCACCGTGGTCCGGGCCCTGCTCGTGCCCGCCACGATGCGGCTCCTCGGCGCCGCCAACTGGTGGGCCCCCGGACCGCTGGCCCGCTGGTGGGAACGCCACGGCCACCGCGAGCAGGTGGCCGACGAGAAGATCGCGGCCCCGCACGAGCCCGTCCCGGTGGGCTGACGGGTCGGTCGCGCGCACCTTGGGCGCCCGTACAGTGGACGGGGTGACCCTCGCGCGCCGACCCGGACCCACCGTGCGGGTGCGGGTGACCGAGACCGCGGGCGCCGACGAGCGGACCCGCGAGGACCGGCTGGTCACCGAGGAGCCGCTGGAGATCAGGCTGACCTGGCCGGGGTCCCCTGCGGCGCGGGTCTGGGTGACGATGCGCACCCCCGGGCACGACTTCGACCTCGCGGCGGGCTGGGCCACCCATGAGGGGCTCGCCGAGGCCGGCGTGCCCGGTCAGGTGCGCGGGGTCGCCTACTGCACCGACGCGGACCTGACGCCCGAGCAGGAGTTCAACGTCGTCACGCTGACGCTCGCGGCTCCCCCGAGGGTCGATGTCGGCGACCGGCACTCCGGCAGCGGCGGCTTCGGGGCAGGTTCGGCGTGCGGGGTGTGCGGCAAGGACTCCATCTCCGCGGTGCTCGACGTCCCCCGGGCGTCGGCCTGGACCGGCGCGCTGCCGCACGTGGACGTCGTACGCCGCCTGCCCGGTCAGCTGCGCGAGCGCCAGGCCGTCTTCGCCAGGACCGGCGGCGTGCACGCGGCCGGACTCGCCACGGCCGACGGCGAGCTGCTGGTCGTCCGCGAGGACGTCGGCCGCCACAACGCCGTCGACAAGGTGACTGGTGCCCGGGTGCTTGCCGGGGTGCCCCCGGCCGAGGCCGCGCTGGTCGTCAGCGGCCGCGCAGGATTCGAGCTCGTGCAGAAGGCGGTCGCCGCCGGCATCGGCTCTCTCGTGGCAGTCGGCGCGCCGAGCAGCCTGTCCGCCCACCTCGCCAAGGAGGCGGGCCTGGCCCTCTATGGCTTCACCGGCCCGGAGCGGACCGTCCGCTACGCATGAGGGACCGGAACGCCGGGTAGGTTCGACGCAGTACCAGCACAGACGGAGGATCGACCGTGATCGAACTGACCAAGGGCCAGGAGTTCGCGCTGGCCGCGGAGGACGGACGACCGCTGACCCGGCTCGAGCTGGGTATCGGCTGGGACAAGGCCCGGACGGCGGGCTTCATCGGCACCGGTGCGCCCGACATCGACCTGGACGCCTCGGCCGTGCAGTACGCCGGGGACCAGCTCTTCGATCTCGCGTTCTACAACAACCTGAAAACCCGGGACGGGTCGGTGGTGCACCTGGGTGACAACCTCACCGGACGCGGGGAAGGTGACGACGAGGTTCTGACCGTGGACCTGAACCGGGTGTATCAACGGGTCGACACGATCGTCTTCCTCGTGAGCAGCTACCAAGGCCACAGCCTCGAGTGGATCGGCAACGCCTACTGTCGGCTGGTGGACGACCACGATGTCGAACTCGCCCGTTTCACGATCACCGGCGGAGTGCCCCAGACGGGCCTGGTGATGGCCAAGCTGTTCCGCGACGGCGAGCAGTGGAGGCTCCGAGCGATCGGCGAGGGGATCGCCGTCACGATCCCGACGGAGTCGGTCGAGGCGCTGCGCCCCTTCCTCCGACCATGACTCGGATGGTCAGGCGGTGACCTGCATCACGAGAGCGAAGCGGCGACCAACCCCACGGGTCGACGTTACCTCGACTGGACCAAGACCGTCCGGTTTGCTCACGATGACAAGCCATGGAAGCAACGCGCGGAACTTGCCGATGGCCGGGCGCTGCAACAGGGTCGTCAACGCCCTCCGCAGCTGATGGCGGCCGGTGACCCCGGTGTGGGGAACCACCGCCACACGACAGCGGACTGACCGAGCGTCCAAGCCGCGTTGCACACCAAGTAGATGAGCAGCGCAACCGGGACGACGCCTCCGGCCACGGCCAGGCCGAGTGCGGATAGCGCCGGCATCATCTGGTGAATCGTGACCATGACGTCGGGCAGGTCGGCCATCGGCGTGTTGGGTGCGACGAAGTACTTCTGCGTGACGTACGCCAGCGCCGCGGCCATGCAGGCCAGTCCCGCGACCACGGCCAGGTGCGTCCAACCGGCGCCGAGGTAGCCGCGCTCGGCCAGCGGAACCCCAAGCAGGGTGGCCGCGCCCAGGGATGCCACCAGCTCGGGAGTCATTGCTCCGACCGGACGCCAGCGGCGACGTCGGCGAGCAAGTAGTAGAGCGCCAACCAGAGGGGCAGCTGCACCAACAACGGCAGGAAGCCCAGTCGCGACATGCTGTGCTCGGCCGCGATGCGGCGTCGTTCGGCCATGAAAGCGCGCGTGCTTTCGGGGTCCTTGCGGTTGCGGTAGCGCTGGGTGAGTTTCTGCAGGTGCGGTCGTGCCCGCGCCGAGGCGTGGGCCAGGCGGACGCCGTGCACTGCGAGCGGGAGCAGCACGAGACGGACGGTGACGACGACGGCGGCGATGCACCACAGCCAGGTGGTGCCCGAGGCGGGATCAGCGCCCAGCGAAGTGAGACCGGAATGGGTCGCGGCGACTACACCCGCGAGGGCATGCGAGACGGGGTCGAGAACAGACATGAGGGTGCTCCTGGGAAGAAGGAAGGGATGTGCAGGCCGTCGGCTCGCTCGAGGCGAGCGTCAGGCCATTCCAGGAGCGCGCGGGCGGAGCGGGTGACGTGTGGGGTCGGTGATCCGTCCGGTCAGCAGCGGTGGCGCTTGACCTCTGGCCGGGGGCCGTGTGGCAGTCGTTCGGGCTACGAGAACGGCGCCGTGGGCGCCGAGCCGAACGAGCGCCACGAGGGCCAGCGTCACGAATACCAGGCTGAGTGGCGCCGAAGCATCGACCGTGGTGAACAGTAGCCAGGGAGCCAGGATGGCGAGCCCCGCGGGGGCGATGCGGGGGATCGTGAACCGAAGACGCGCTGTTGCGTCGCCCAGTGCCCGGCCCATGGCCAGGATGCTACTCCCGAGCGCCAAGCCCCGCGACCGACACCGAGCCGTCAGGAAGCGACCCGGTCACGTCGCCGGGCGAACGAGCGTGTCAGCCGCTCAGGAACGCACGAGCCGCGGCGAGGTACGGCGTGGTGGCGCTCCCCTCGGCCTCGGCGACCTCGGCGAGGGTGCCGGCGGTGACCACCCGGCCGCCCGCGTCGCCGCTGCCCGGGCCCAGGTCGATGACAAAGTCCGATGAGGCGATCGCGTCCAGGTCGTGTTCGACCGGGACGACAGTGTTGTCGTCTCCTGGACGTGCGGTGATCCGACCTGCTGCAGCAGCCGCCGGGCGTACGGCGCGACCGACTCGAAGTAGCAGCGTTGCGCCTCGGCGTACAGCGAGCCGAAGGCGGGCGAGGACTTGCCCGACCCGGAGACCCCGGTGAGGGCGACCATCGCGTCCCGGGGAATGTCGACGTCGACGCTCGTCAGTTGTGTTCGCTGGCACCCCGGAGCCGCACGAAGTGGTGGGTCGCGTCGTTCTTCACAGCTCCTCCCTCCCCCTGGGCGGGTGGAGGAGTAGTCGATCCCGAGTCGCCCATGCCGACGACGCCTTCATCGCGGTCGCGCTGGAGGCTCGCGGCACTAGCATCTGCCGACATGCCCTCCTACCGATTCCTCGACGGCATGGGTGACGTGGTCGCGGATGGTGACTTCGTGGACCACCCCGCGGCACTCGTCTGGGCGAGGGACGGCGAGCACGACGAGGACGTGCAGAGGGTCGAGTACCTCGGGCCTCGAGGGGACTGGCGCTGGGCGGGTCCCTTGCTCGACTGAACTCAGCCGTGGACAGCCCGGCACTCCCCGGATTTCTCCATGTGGGGCGTCTCCGTCCGGATGGGCGATCGACGAAATGTCGGCCTCGTCCGCCAACCCCCAGCCGTACTCCCCCGGGACCCGAACCGCCTAGCCTGGGGGCATGGCCAGTATCGCCCCCACCTCCTGGGTCGCGCCCAGCGCTGTCGTCACGGGCGACGTCACGATCGGCCCGCACTCGCGGGTGCTGCACCAGGCCGTCCTAGACGGCGGCCTCGGCCCGATCGTCATCGGCGCCCATGTCGTGGTCATGGAGCACGCGCTGCTACGCGGGCGTGCCGACCACCCGCTCAGGATCGGCGACGCCGTCCTGGTCGGGCCGCACACGCACCTCAACGGCACGATCATCGACGACGAGGTGTTCATCGCGACCGGGGTCTCGATGTTCCCCGGCTCTCACGCCGGCACTGAGTGCGAGCTGCGGATCAACAGCGTCCTGCACGTCGACTCGGTGCTCGAGCCGGGCACAGTCGTCCCCATCGGCTGGATCGCGGCCGGCCGACCCGCGCAGCTCTTCTCCCCCGACCGGCACGAGGAGCTGTGGTCCGTCCAGGAGCCCCTCGACTTCCCCGGCACGGTCTACGGGGTCCCGCGCGGCACCTCGATGCGCGAGATCATGCGCCGGCAGTCGGCGGCGTACGGACCCGACGGCGTGGGTACGACGTAGTGTCGGCGCGCCGACCTAGGTTCGTCGGGTGCGCATCCTCCATACCTCCGACTGGCATCTCGGCCGGTCGTTCCACCGGGAGGGCATGCTCGGGCACCAGGCGGCCTACGTCGACCACCTGCTGGCCGCCGTCGAGGTGGAGCGCGTCGACCTCGTGGTCGTCGCCGGCGACGTCTACGACCGGGCCCTGCCCCAGGTCGATGCCGTCAGGCTGGCCGACGACACCTTCGCGCGGCTGGCCGCCTCGCGAGCCCGGGTCGTGGTCACCAGCGGCAACCACGACTCCGCGCAACGGCTCGGCTTCGGCTCGCGGCTGATCGACGCCGCGGGGGTCTTCATCCGCACCGACGTGGACACCGTCGGCACGCCGGTCCTGTTCGAAGACGACCACGGCGCGGTCGCGGTCTACGGGCTGCCCTACCTCGAGCCCGACTCGGTCCGCGAGCGCTGGGGACTGGCCGCCCGCTCTCACGAGGCGGCCCTCACCGAGGCCATGACCCGCGTGCGCGCCGACCTCGCCGGGCGTCCGACGGGCACCCGCTCGGTGGTGCTGGCCCACGCGTTCGTGGCCGGCTCCCGCCCCAGCGAGTCCGAGCGCGACATCAGTGTGGGCGGTGTCTCGATGGTCCCCGCCGGCGTCTTCGACGGCGTCGACTACACCGCGCTCGGCCACCTGCACGGTCGGCACACCCTCACCGAACGCCTCCGCTACAGCGGCTCTCCGCTGGCCTATTCCTTCTCCGAGGCTGACCACCTCAAGGGCTCCTGGCTCGTCGACCTGGCCGCCGACGGGGCAGTGGCTGCGGAGTTCGTCGAGGCGCCGGTGCCGCGCCCGCTCGCCCGGCTGCGCGGCGACCTCGAGTCGTTGCTGAGCGACCCTCGACTCGAGCGTCACCAGGGGTCGTACGTCCAGGCCACCCTCACCGACGACAGCCGGCCGTCGCAGGCGATGGAGAGAGTTCGCGCCCGCTTCCCGCACACGCTCGTCCTCGGGTTCGAGCGCTCGCAAGCGATGGGTGGCGAGACTCCGCGGGCCCGTACGACCGGCCGGTCCGATCACGAGATCGCGCTCGACTTCGTGGCCGACCTGCGCGGCGTCCCCGCCAGCGCCGCCGAGACCCGGCTGCTGCGCGAGGCCGTCGACGCCTGTTGCGACGACCCCGACCTAGACCCCGTCCCCGCGGGGGGTGCCCGCTGATGCGCCTGCACCACCTCGAGATCACCGCCTTCGGACCGTTCGCCGACACCGTCACGGTCGACTTCGACACCCTTTCGGACGCCGGCCTGTTCCTGCTCACCGGCGCGACCGGGTCCGGCAAGACCAGCGTCCTCGACGCGGTGTGCTTCGCCCTGTACGGCGATGTCCCCGGTGACCGCAGCACCGCCAGGCGGCTGCGCTCCGACCAGGCCGGTGCGGACGTAGCTCCCCGGGTCGTGCTCGAGGCGACCCTGTCGGGACGACGCTTCCGGATCTCCCGCTCGCCCTCGTGGCAGCGACCGAAGAAGCGCGGCTCCGGCCTGACACCTCAGCAGGCGTCGGTGACGATCGCGGAGCACGACGACGACACCTGGCGCACCCTGTCGACGCGGCTCGACGAGACCGGACACCTCGTGGGCGACCTGGTCGGCATGAACCTCGACCAGTTCTGCCAGGTCGCGATGCTCCCGCAGGGCCGCTTCCAGGCGTTTCTCCGGGCCAGCTCCGAGGACCGGCACAAGCTGCTCCAGCAGCTTTTCCGCACCGGACGTTTCGAGTCCGTCGAGCGCTGGTTGCGTGACCACCGGCTCGCGCTCGTCCGAGCCTCCCGGCAACACCATGCGGAGGTGGCCGGCTTGGTCAACCGCGTCAGCGAGGCCGCGGCGGCGGAGGCCGGCGACTGGGTCGACGGGGCGCTCGACGACCCCGCCATCACGAGTCTGGTCGAGCAGTGGGCCCACGACCTGCGTGCCACAGCCGCCGCTCGAGCCGACGGGGCGCACACCATGCTGACGGCCGCCGCGGCGGCAGCCACGGGGGCTGCCACCGCCCTGGCCGAAGGGCAGCAACGTGCGGAGCGCCAGACCCGCTGGGCGTCCGCCCGGGCCGAGCAGGCCAGTCTCGAAGCAGACGAGGCGGCCCAGCGAGCGGCGGCTGCCCGGCTGGACGCCGCCGGCCGGGCGGCCCGGGTGCTGCCGATGACCGACCTCGCCGACCGGGCAGTCCGGGCGGCCAGCGAGACCGCGAGCGTGGCGACCCGGTCCACCGCGTGGGCGATGTCGCTCGGCGTGGACCCGGACCGGCTCACCATGACCCGCGACGAGGCGCTGACCGGCGCCGCGGCCGCCAGCGCGCTCGTTCCGCGCGAGCAGGAGCTGGCCGGGCTACGCCATCAGCTGGACCGCTACGCCACCCGCCTGGCAGGCCTCGACGGGGAGATCGCGCTGCATGTCGAGGAGCTGGCCCGGCTGCCCGAGCGGCTGGCGACCTGCCGTCGTGACCAGGCCGCCGCCGCGGTCGCTGTCGCCGCGCTGCCCGCCGCGCAGTCCGCAGTCGACCGGTTGCAGGGCCAGCAGCACGCGGTGACGCAGCTCGAGATCCTAGGGCCGAGGATGGCCGAGGCCCGCCGAGCGCTCGCCGACATCGTCGACGAGTCCCAGCAGCTCAAGCACGCCTGGCTCCACCTGCGCGAACGGCGCATCGACGAGATGGCTGCGGAGATCGCGGTCGGTCTGGTCGTCGGCGGCTGCTGCCCGGTCTGCGGGTCCGCCGACCACCCCCAGCCCGCCCGCGCCTCGCGGGAGGCACCGGATGCCGAGGCCGAGCGGGAAGCGCGCCGCCTCGTCGACGACGCCGAAGCGACCCGGCTGCTTCATGACGGCCTCGTCCGCGACCTGGGCACCAGGATCGCGCTGGCCGCGCAGCTTGCGGGGTCCGAGCCGGCCCTGGTGGGGCCGCTCCTCGACGAGGCTCGGCAGGAGCTGGCGTCCCTGACGGAGCTCGCCGGGTCAGACCCACTTCTGTCGGCAGAGCTGCGCCGCCTAGAGGACCACGCGACCGACCTCCGCCGCCGGCTGGAGGCTGGCCGGTTGGAGCACAACGGAGTGGCCGCCGCCGAGGCCGCCAAGCGCGTGGAAGCTGCCGCGATCACCGCCCACGTGCAGGCGGCCCTGGGAGACGCCGTCGACCCCGACCTCACGGCCCGGGCCAGACGGCTCACGGCGGTCGCCGACGCTTGTGCGGCCGCCCTCGCGGCGGACACCGCCGCCGCCGGCGCGGACTCCGAGGCCGCCCGCGCTCGGGACGCCCTGTCGGTGGCCCTCGCCGAGGCGGGCTTCGTCGATGCCACCGAGGCCCGGGGTGCCGCCCTCCCCGCGGAGGAGGTCGCGCACCTCACCGCCGCGCTGCGCGAGCACGAGGGTGCGCGCGCCGCGACCCGGCGCGCCCTCGACGACCCCGAGCTCGCGTCGGCCGCGCAACTACCGGCCCCCGACCTGACCACGCTGGGCAGCGCCGATGCGCAGCAGCGAGCCGCGGTCGTGGCCGCCGGGGCCGAAGCGCGGGTCGCTGACCGTCGCGACGCGCGGCTGGGCAGGTTGCACTCCGAGCTCGGCGATGCGCTGAGGGCCTGGGAGCCGGTGCGATCGGATCTGGAGCTGGCCACCGGACTCTCTTCGATGGTGGACGGGAAGTCGCCCGACAACCGGCTCCAGATGCGGCTCTCGGCCTACGTCCTGGCCTACCGGCTCTCCCAGGTCGTCGACGCCGCCAACGACCGGCTCGCCAAGATGAGCGACCGGCGCTACTCGCTGGCCCACACCGGGCGACGGGGAGCGGGCGAGAACCGCGGCGGCCTGAGCCTGCTGGTCCGCGACGACTGGTCGGGCGAGACCCGCGACCCGGCCACGCTCTCGGGAGGCGAGACCTTCGTGGTGTCCCTGGCGCTCGCGCTCGGCCTGGCCGACGTCATCACCGGCGAGTCCGACGCCGCCTCCACCGGCGACTCCCGCCTGGCGACGCTGTTCGTCGATGAAGGCTTCGGGAGCCTCGACGCCGACACCCTGGACGACGTGATGGACACGCTCGACTCGCTGCGCGAGGGCGGCCGGGTGGTCGGGGTGGTCAGCCACGTCGCCGAGATGCGCGACCGCATCCCCACCCGGCTCGAGGTCGTCAAGAGCCGCCGAGGGTCGGGCGTCCGCGCAGCGACCGAGGTTCGCTAGGTTCGACGGCATGTCTGTATCGCCGGCGCTCGATCCGAGCTTCACCGCCCTCCCCTACCGCAGTCTCGGCGACACCGCGCTGGCCCGCGCCCAGGAGCTCGGCGTCACGCACGCGGACTTCCGATTCGAGCGGCTGCGCTACCAACACCTCGGAGTGCGCGACGGGGTGCTCCAAGGTGCCGCCGACACCGCGGATCTCGGCTTCGCCGTCCGCGTCGTCCACGGCGGGGCCTGGGGCTTCGCCTCGGGCGTGGTGCTCACCGACGCCGAGGCGGTCCGGCTCGTGGAGAGCGCCGTCGCGGTGGCGAAGGTCGCCGCCGAGATGACGGCGAGCCCCGTCGAGCTGGCCGATGAACCGACCTACGACGACGTCACCTGGGTAGCGCCGTACGACATCGATCCGCTCGAGGTGTCCACGGCCGACAAGGCCGGGCTTCTCATCGACTGGACCAACCGCCTGCGTGAGCACCACGTCGTCGAGCACGCCACGGCCAACCTGCAGCAGGTGCACGAGAACAAGTACTACGCCGACCTCACCGGCACGCGCATCACCCAGCAGCGCGTCCGCCTGCAGCCGAGGTTCGAGGCGATGGGCTCCGACGCCGGCACCGGCGCGTTCGACGCCATGAGGTCCGTCGCGCCCCCGGTGGCGCGTGGCTGGGAGTACCTCACCGGCGACCTCTGGGACTGGGACACCGAGCTCCTCGAGGTGCCCGACCTGCTGGCCGAGAAGCTCGAGGCGCCGACCGTGGAGCCCGGCACCTACGACCTGGTCGTCCATCCCTCCAACCTGTGGCTGACCATCCACGAGTCGATCGGCCATGCCACCGAGCTCGACCGGGTGCTCGGCTACGAGGCCGACTACGCCGGCACTTCCTTCGCGACCTACGACCAGCTCGGCACCCTGCGCTACGGCTCGCCGCTGATGAACGTCACCGGCGACCGCACTCATCCGCACGGCCTGGCCACCACCGGCTACGACGACGAGGGCGTGCAGACCCAGTCGTGGGACATCGTCAAGGACGGCACCTTGGTCGGTTACCAGCTCGACCGCGGGATGGGCCGGATGAAGCCCGAGCTCAACCCCGACCATCCAGGGGGCCGCTCCAACGGCTGCGCCTACGCCGACTCCCCCGGGCACATCCCGATCCAGCGGATGGCCAACGTGTCCCTCCAGCCGGCGCCCGACGGTCCGAGCACCGAGGAGCTGATCGCCGGCGTGGAGCGGGGCCTGTACGTCGTCGGCGACAAGTCCTGGTCGATCGACATGCAGCGTTTCAACTTCCAGTTCACCGGCCAGCGCTTCTTCATGATCGAGGACGGACGGTTGGCCGGGCAGGTTCGCGACGCTGCCTATCAGGCGACGACGACCGACTTCTGGGGCTCGATGGACGCCGTCGGCGGCCCCGAGACCTGGGTCCTCGGTGGCGCGTTCAACTGCGGCAAGGCCCAGCCGGGTCAGGTCGCGGCCGTCAGCCATGGTTGTCCGACCTCGCGCTTCCGGGGCGTCCGCATCCTCAACACCGTCCACGAGGCAGGTCACTGATGCGCTCCACACCCCAGCA
>Ga0136617_10004557_pt1 | contig 12410 bp, 13 predicted proteins | sample AntDrymUQ3222106_2_FD_129672 | JGI IMG/M metagenome (GOLD analysis project Ga0136617, IMG submission 129672) | Polar desert sand microbial communities from Dry Valleys, Antarctica - metaG UQ322 (21.06) | ecosystem: Environmental > Terrestrial > Soil > Desert | place: Antarctica: Dry Valley...
AAGTTCAAGGACGGTATCCGCGTCACCGACGACACCACCCACGACGATCACATGACCGACGAGAAGGTCGCCGCCTGAGCGTCTTCACGCCATGTCATCCACAACATTTGACAATAACTCCCGTCCCTACGGTCGTAGGACGTTTACAAACGTCCCTGGAGCGGTTACGTTCTCGGGATGCCTAACGAGCGCTTGCGGATCGCTCTTCATGAGGCGGGTCTGCGGCTGGAGGATCTGGCGCGGCATGTCGGTGTTGATGCCAAGACGGCTGAGCGCTGGGTCACGAAGGGTCGGCTGCCGCACCCGACCAGTCGGGCTCAGACGGCGCGGTTGGTCGGGGTTGAGGAGTTCGTGCTGTGGCCGTTGGCTGACGGGCGCCGCGGCCGGGCGGTCAGCGCAGCGGAGCTGCTCGGAATCTATCCGGTGCGGAGCGCTGTGCCTGCCGATTCCTGGTACGCGCTGATGGAGGCGGCACGCAGTCATATCGACGTGCTGGTGTACGCGGGCCTGTTCCTTCCGGATGGCCGTGCTGGTCTCGCCGCGATGCTGCGCCACAAGGCCCAGGACGGTGTGCGGGTTCGGTTGCTGTTTGGTGATCCGGGTTGCGAAGCAGTCGCGCTGCGGGGGCGTGAGGAAGGAATAGGCGAGGGTATGGCGGCGCGTATCCAGTTGGCGGTGAGCTATCTGCGTCCTGTCTTTGATGCTCCCGGCGTACAGGTCAGATCGCACGAGACGACGTTGTACAACTCGATCTATCGGTTCGACGACGAGCTCTTGGTCAACGCCCATGCGTATGGCGCGGGGGCTCCGCAGTCGCCCGTGCTGCGTCTGCGCCGGATCGCGGGCGGCCAGCTCTTCGACTACTACATGGCGAGCTTTGAACGCGTGTGGGAGAGCGGCGCGTCGATCGCCGTGGATGGGACGCAGCGAGCGGTGGCCGTCTGAGGATGGGTCGTCGCATCGACTACCTGGACGATCCCGAGGCGCCGGCGGCGAACAGCATGGTCCCGTCCGTCAATGTCGCGGTCCGCAATGAGGATGGCGAGCTGCTGGTAATCCGCCGCACGGACAACGACAACTGGGCGTTGCCCGGAGGTGCGATGGACTGCGGTGAGAGCATGGCTCAGGCGGCAGTTCGGGAGACCAAGGGGGAAACCGGCATCGACTGCGAAGTACAGAGTTGTGGGCATCTACACGAACCCTCGCCACGTGATCCTGTACACGAGCAACGGCGAGGCGCGCCAAGAGTGCTCGTTCGTCTTTGCGGCCCGCGCGACCGGCGGGGAGCCGAGGACGAGCAGCGAGTCCTCCGAAGTGCGCTGGATCGCCCCTGAGGACGTCGACCGATACCCGATGCATCAGTCGATGCGCCTTCGGGTCGCGCACGTGCTTGACGGGCGGGCGACGCCCTATATCGGCTGAACGGTCTCACTCAACGTGGCCACGAACTCCCGCACCATGGATGTCGTCTCCTGGGCGAGCAACGAAGCGCAACGTGCGCTTCGGTCGCCGAGCCCGCGATGGGCGCACACACGAGCGGTCGCCGAGCGAGCGGGTGAAATCGGCGAGATAGTGGCGATCGATGATCGCCCGACGCTCGTGGCGGCTGCGTACCTTCACGACATCGGCTACGGTGCTGAGCTGGCCACGACGGGGTTTCATCCGCTTGACGGGGCGGTGTGGCTTCGCGCGCAAGGCCTCGAACGGCTGGCCAGGCTTGTCGCTCACCACTCCGGCGCCCAGTTCGAGGCAGCGGCCCGCGGCTACGCGGAGTGCCTTGTAGACTTCGCTGAGGAACGGTCGGCTGTGGCGGATGCGCTCACGTACTGCGATCTCACGACCGGCCCAAACGGCGAGCCGATCAGCGCCGCCAGCCGGCTCGACGAGATCAAGGTCCGTTACGGCCCGACGAGCCTGGTAACCCGGGCGATCAACGCTGCGGCCGACACGCTGGCGGCGGCGGTGGCTCGCACCGAGGCGCGCGTGAACGCCCTTCCAGACGCGCGTTAGCGGCTGCGTCCAACGGATCGACGCAACTCGCTCGAGGGACGTTTCGGCCGTCGAAGACGTCTTCAAATCATCCTGCACCGCGGTAGAGGCGTCCTCGAACAGACAGCAAGCTCGCCACGACAAGTCATCCGATGAGGAGGCCGGTCGTGCGTCGTGCGATCGCTGCGAGCAATTTGAGGGGGGGCCGCTGCGGGTGATCCAGCGCGGGTGGCGAAGATGGAGGGTCGTTCGCGGGGCGAGATCCTGGCGCCGCTCAGCGACACTCAGCGCAACGATCGCTTCGTGCGCAAGCTTGCCGTCCGGACCCCCTCGACAGTGCCGGAGAAGGCTCAGCGTCGCCCGCGTGATTGCGCCCCCCGAACGCCGCCGAGCCCGCACGCGCCGGGGCAAGGCGCGAGCGGGCTCGGGGATCCATGGCGACGCGGCCGCGAGTCAGGTTCCCAGCGGCTTGACCGTGCTCAGCAGCTCGGCGTTGTCGCTCTTGAACTTCGTCTCCTTCTCGCGGCGCACCTTCGTCTCGACCGGCTCGATGTGCTTGCGCTCGCAGCCGGACGACGTGTTGAAGAGGTCGATCTCGTCCTGCTGGAGCTTGCGCAGCGCCGCCATGTCGACCTGCGTCCCCTCGGCCGCGACCTGACCGGGCGGGACGACGCTTCCGACGACCTTCTCGAAGCGCTGGGTGATCTCCTCCTCGATCGACTCGTCGTCCTCGTACTCGGTGCCGGTCGCCGACTTCATGCACTCCCGCCATGCCTCGAGCGCGCGAACCATGCGCTGGTCGGCGACGATCGAGTCGTCGAGCTCGTCGAGCTTGCGCTGGACCGTCTGCAGGAGCCGCGCGCCTCCGAAGACCTCGTCGGTCGCCGTCTTCGTGCAGCCGCCCAATTCCGTGAAGTCGCCGGTGTCGACCGCGAAGACGAACGTCTGCTCCGGCTTGCCGCCCGACAGCGCGCGATCGTAGGCGGCGCGGTCGGCCGTGCCGAGCTGCGAGCGGATCTTGGCGTTCGGGTCGCTCTGCGCCGTCCCGCGGCCGTAGAGCGTCGTGATCCCGTAGCCGAACTGCTTCTCGTACTCCTCGTCGCTCATGTTCGCCTTCCCCGTCAGGGCGGCCTGCTGGGCGACCGGGTCGACCGGGACGTACTCAAAGCCCTCCGCCTTCATGCACGCGGCGATCGAGTTCTCGACCTTCGCGGACGCGGCGGCCACGCCCTTGCGGGTGAAGCCGAGCTGATCCTCGACGGTGCCGCCGCTCGCCGCCTGCTGCGTCGACGTCGACGCGTTGTCGTCGGATCCACCACAGCCGGCGGCGAGGAGAGGCAGGCAGGCGATCGCGACGATGGCGATGCGCCGGCGCCTCCCACGGTGCGTGATCTGCATGAGCTGCTGCCCTTTCCTGGTTCGGGGTGGGTTGTCCGGCGTCATGTGCCCGCTCGCAACGCGTCGACCGGCTCCATGCGCGCTGCTCGCAGCGCGGGATAGGTGCCCGACACGAGGCCGATGACCGCGCCCAGCAACGGCGCCGCAAGCGGGATCCAGGGGTCGAGGACGGGCGTCCAGGTGCGCGCCGCCGAGATGACGACCACGACGAGCACGCCGATGCTCGCGCCGATGATCCCGCCGAGGGCGCCCATCGCGCTGCTCTCGACGAGGAACTGCGCGGCGACGTGGCGGCGCCCGGCTCCGAGCGCACGCCGCAGGCCGATCTCGCCCACGCGCTCGAGGACCGAGACGAGCGTCACGTTCGCGATCCCGATCGCCCCGACGAGCAGCGACACGCCGCCGAGCAGGACGAAGAGCGCGTTGAGGTCGTTGCGGATCGCGCCCTTGAGCTCGCGCGGGTTCGGCGGCGCCGAGACCTTGAGCTTCTCCGCGTCGGTCGGGCTGAGCACGGGCGGCGCCTGGCGTGCGATCAGCTCGACGGCGCCGACGCGCGTCTCGATCTGCGCGAGCGCGGGCGCCGCCAGCCGGTACTCCAGCGCGGCGGTGCCCTCGGGCATGATCATCGCGCCGAGCAGCGACGGCTGGCGCTCGACGCCGGCGAGGATGCCGATGACGAGGAAGAGGCGATCGCCGAGAAAGACGGCGGGCTGCTGATCGACGCGCGAGATGTTCAGCTGACGGGCGGCGTTCGGCCCCAGCACGACGACGCGGCTGGCGCGCGCCGAGTGGCCGGCGTCGGGGAAGCGGCCGGTCCGCAGCCGCGCCCGCGCCGCGCGCCACAGCCCCGGCGAGGCCGCCTTGACGGGCAGCTGGAACTCCGTGCGCCTGATCGGGTCGTTGACCGGGACCGAGCTGACGAGGTCGCGCCCGACGTTGACGTCGGACAGGCTGCCGGCCGCGACGACGCCGTTGAGGCGCTGGAGCCGGTCCTCGACCCGGAACGGCAGGACGCTCGCCGCCGTGCGCGCGCCGCGGCGCGCGGGCGAGACGACGATGTCGGTCGACGCGACCTCGTCGAAGCGGCCGACGATCTGGTTTGAGGCGGTCTTCGACAGCCCGAGCGTCGCGACGAGCGCGGCCACGCCCACGACGGTTCCGAGCACGGTCAGGGCGACACGGGCCGGGCGGGCGAGAAGCCCGGCGACGGACTCGGCGAGCAGGTCGCGCAGCGGCAGCGTCGGCCGTGCCCCGGGCTCGCGCTCGCGTGCCGTGCGGGCGCGTCGTCGCGCGTCGCGCGGCCGGCGCATCAGCTGTGCTCCGTCAGCCGTCCGTCGGTGATGCTCGTCCGGCGCGGCATCCGCTCGGCGACGCTGTCGTCATGGGTGATGAGCAGCATCGTCATCCCCTCGTCGACGAGCTCCTGGAAGAGCGCCAGCACGGTCGCGCCGTTGACGGAGTCGAGGTTCCCGGTCGGCTCGTCGCAGAGCAGCAGGCGCGGCGAGCCGACGAGCGCGCGCGCGATCGCGACGCGCTGCTGCTGGCCACCCGACAGCTTGCTGGGCAGGAAGTCCGCGCGCTCGGCGATCCCGACGCGCTCGAGCGTCGCCAGCGCCCGTTCCCGACGACCCTCGCGCGGCAGGCCGACGTAGACCTCGGCGAGCATGACGTTCTCGACCACCGTGCGATGGGCGAGCAGGTTGAAGGTCTGAAAGACGAAGCCGAGCCGCCGCCCGCGCAGCGCCGCCAGCTCCCCCTCGCCGAGCTTGGCCGTGTCGTCACCATCGAAGAGGTACGTCCCGTCCGTCGGCCGGTCGAGGCAGCCGACGATGTTCAGGAGCGTCGACTTGCCCGAGCCCGACGGGCCGACGATCGCGATCGCGTCGCCGGGCTGCACCGTGAGGTCGACGCGACGCAGGGCCTCGACGGGCGGATCGGAGCCATACGTCCGGCTGACGCCGCGCAGCTCGACCACCGGCGCGTCGATCGTGGCGCGGGCGCCGGCGCCCGCGCCCGCGGCGAGCGGCGCGAACGGCTGCGCGTCAGGGCCCACGGGTGCCGCCCTGTGCGCCGGTCGTGCTCGTCCCGCCGCCGCCCGGCGTCGGTGTCGTTGCCGTTGCCGCGCCACCGGCGGGCGTCGTCGCCGTCGGGTCGGCCGTCGTCGACTGTGGCGCCGAGCCCGAGCTCGACGTCCCCGAAGGCGCCGGCGTCGTGCTCACGCCCGCAGGCGTCGCGGGTGCGCGCGAGCCGGTTGGCGCCTTCGCCGCCGCCGACGACGCGCCCGAGCCGATGACGACCCGTTCGCCCGCCTTCAGCGCGCCGCGCTGCCTGGGCTCGATCTCGACGATGCCGGCGGCGGCGAGGCGCGGGACGACCGGCACGATCCGCGTCCGGCCACCGCCGATGTCGACCTGCACGCGCGACCGCCCGTCGCCGCCGACGGACAGCGCGTTGATCGGCACCGTGAGGACCTTGCCCTTCGTGCTCTCGATCGCGATCCTGAGCCGCACCGAGGTGTTGACGAGCCGCTTGTCGGCGCCGCTCGGGGTGACCTCGATGTTCGTCTTCGTCGGGTCGAGGAGCTGCGGGTTCGTACCGGGCCGGTCGGCGATTCGCGTCACGCGGCCGCGCAGGTCGATCCCGGTCTCGGCGTCCTCGATGCGGACGCGCATTCCCCTCCTCACGAGCTTGACCTCTCTCGGCGAGAGCCCCGCGTCGATCGCCAGGGTCGTGTTGCTGACCGTCATGAGGTCGCCGGAGACCTGGCTTCCGCGCTTCGCCGTGACGGTGTCGACGCGGACCGGCGTGTTGGCGAAGAAGAGGATCTCGTCGGCCGGCACCTGCACCCCGCTGCGCGACGCAAGCCGGGCGAGATCGGCTTCCGCGCGGCGCACCTCGCGCCTCGCCGACGCGACGATCTGGCGTTCGACGAGCGTGCTCGCCGGCCGCCCGAGGATCCGCACGCGCGCCAGCGCGAGCCGGCGCTTGCGCTCGAGCACGGTCAGCGTCCGCTGCCCTTGGCGCAGGTCGTTCTGGGCGACCCTGAGGTCGCGTGCCGCCTTGCGTCCGTCGTCGCGGGCCTTCGTGCTCGACTGGCGCAGCACGTTCAGCGCCGCCCGGTATGCGCCCTCGGCGGCGTCGAGCTCGGCGCGGACGCTGCGCGCCTTCGCCGCCCTGACGTGCAGGTCCGCGCCGGCGGCGTCGACGTCGGCGGGCGGGGCGTCGGACGGCAGCGCGGTGAGTGCCCGGTGCGCGTCGTTCACCGCGCTGAGGGCGTCGTTCAAGGCGTTCTGCTTCGTGGTCACGTCGAGCTGGGCGGCCGCCACGTCACGGCGTGCGGCGCCGTCGCCCTCCTGCTCGAGGCGCCGCGCGATCGACAGGAGGTCGCGCGCCTCGGCGACCCGGGTACGGGCGGTGCCGATCGTCGTTCGCACGGGCGGCATCAGCTCGGCGACGGCCGCCGCGTCGAGCCGCGCCTGGTTGATCTCGGCCGGCGTCGCGCCGCGTTGGGCGGTGCGCAGCGCGAGCCGCATCTGGAGCATGTGGTCGGTCACCGTGCTGACGAGCGACGCCGCGGTGTTGAGCTTGTCGGTCTGCGCCTCGGTCAGCCCGAACGGCGCGGCGTCGCGCGCTCGGTACATCCGCGCCACCGCGGCCGCGGTCGAGCGGTCGTACCTGCCGTCGAGCGCACCCGGGTTGTAGCCGAAGCGGGCGAGCGCCGCCTCGAGCTGGCGAACGTCCTCGCCGCTGTCGCCGGGCCCGATGTCGCGGTGCATCGGCGTGGCGCCCCGCAGGACGAAGACGGGCCGCCCGGATACCGTCATGGCGACGGACCGTTCGCCCAGGACGGCGTCCGGCTTGGCGATGCGCGAGATGACGGGCGTGTTGCTCTTCAGCGACGACGACGGCAGGTTGATCGCCTCCGGCTTGCCGTAGCGCCCGGTACCGCGCACGATGACCTCGCTCGACAGCGAGCGCAGCTGCACCTGCGCGGTGAGCAGCGATGCCTGCGGCGCCGCGGTGTCGGCGGCGACCTGCGCGGGCGACCTGATCTGGCGGGCTGCGATCCAGCCCACGCTCGCGATCAGCACGACGCCGATCAGCGCGATGATGGCGACGCGAACGTTTCTCTGGGACCTCATCGTGCTGCTCCTGTGCCGCTGGCTGGCTGGCGGTGCAGGGAGGACTGTCGCGCCGCTTGATGAGGCGATGATGAGTAGCGGCTGAGGGAAGTCCGACCGCGGCGCGAGCGCGCCGCCGGCCGCTCAGCCTGGGACGTCGACGCCCGCCCCGGCGCGCGCCGCCTGGCGGTTGGGCTCCCAGCGCACGAGCTCCGGCCCGCCGCGCTCGGGCAGCGGAATCTCGATCGTGTCGAAGTCGCGCGGGACCTCGGTGTCGGCGAAGACCGCGCGCGCCTCGTCGCGGATCTCGTGGCCCGCATAGCGCGAGGAGAGGTGCGTCAGAGCGAGCAGGCGGACCTCAGCATCGGCGGCGACCTGGGCCGCCTGGCGCGCGGTGCTGTGCGCCGTCGCGGCGGCGCGGTCGGCGTCCTCGTGCGCGAACGTCGCCTCGTGGACGAGCACGTCGGCGCGGTGCGCCGCGACGACGATCGCGTCGGTCGGTGCGGTGTCGCCCGTGATGACGACCTTGCGACCGGGCCGCGCCGCGCCGACGACCTGCTCGGACGACACGCCGTCGACGGTCTCGCCGCGTTGCACGCGCCCGAAGTCCGGGCCCGGCGTCACGCCGAGCCGCGCGGCGAGCTCGGCGTCGAAGCGGCCCGGGCGCGCGTCCTCGACGAGCGCGTAGCCGAAGGCGGTCGTGCGGTGGCGAACGGCGATCGGGATGATCTCGAAGTCGTCGCGGCGGATCGCCTCGCCGGGCTCGAGGTCGCGGATCGTCAGCCCGTAGCGCGGGCGGCCGTAGACCGGCCGCATGCGCTCCAGCAGGGCGCTCGTGCCCGGCGGGCCGTGGACGGTCAGCGGCTTCTCGCGATCGCGCAGCTCGAAGGACTTCAGCATGCCCGGCAGCCCGAGCCAGTGGTCGGCGTGCAGGTGCGTGAGGAAGATGTCGGTGAGGTCGGCGAGGCCGACGGAGCGCAGGAGCTGGCGCTGCGTGCCCTCGCCGCAGTCGATCAGGATGCGCTCGGCGCCGCGGCGGATCAGCAGCGCCGGCAGACCGCGGCGCGCCGACGGAACGGAGCCGGCGGTACCGGCGAAGAAGAGCGACAGATCCATTGCTCGCGAGGGTACTGCGAGCGGGTTACTGTCCCCGCGGGGCGCGTCGCGTCAAATCGTCACGAGGAGGCCGTCACGATGTTGAAGGAGTTTCGCGCGTTCATCCTGCGGGGGAACCTTGTCGATCTGGCGATCGCGGTCGTGATCGGCACTGCCTTCACTGCGCTCGTCAAGGCGCTCGTCGAGGACCTCGTGACGCCGCTGATCGCCGCGGTAGGCGGCCACCCCGACTTCTCGGACCTGACGTTCAAGCTCAACGGCAGCAGGTTCCTCTACGGCGAGTTCATCAACGCGCTGATCGCGTTCGTCATCGTCGCGGCGGTCGTCTTCTTCCTCGTGCTCAAGCCGGTGAACACGCTGATGGCTCGCTTCCAGCCCGCCCCCGCCGTCGACGTCAAGACGCGCGCATGCCCGGAGTGCCTGAGCGACATCCCGATCCCGGCCACGCGCTGCGCGTTCTGCACGACGGTGGTCGGCCCGCCGCTGGACGCGGCCTGAGCGCGCCCGTGTAACTCACCACGCCGCGCCGGTGTCTTGTCGACCAATGGTCAACAAGAGTTCTTGGGAGGCAAGCATGGACTCGCTCGCTCTCAGGTTCAGGACCGCCGGACGCTGGGCCTGGCAGCACTTTCGCCTCGTCGCCGGGATCGCGCTCGCCACCGGGATGACGCTCGCGCTCGCGGCCAACCACGAGGCGCTCGCGGCCGTCGAGTAGACGATCGAGCCGCTCGCGCTCGCCGCCGCGATCGCGCTGCTCGCGGCGGCGCCGCTGGCCCAGGCGCTGACGCTGCGGATCGCGCTGCGCCGGCTCGGCGCTGCGGCGGCCCCGGTCGCGACGCTGCGCGTCTGGGCGCGCTCGTTCCTGCTGCGCTACGAGCCCAGCGGAGCCGCCGGCTTCGTCTACCGGGTGCGCGAGCGCGAGCGACTGGGCGCGACGACGCCGCAGGTCCTGGCCGCAAGCGGCTACGAGCAGCTCGCCGCGGTCACCGCGGGTGCGCTCGTGGCGGTCGCCGCGTTCGTCGCGGCGGGCGGCAACCCGCCGCTGCTCGCGGTCGTCCTTGCCGGCGCGCTCGCCGCGGCCGCCGTCGCGCTGCGACCGGCGCTGCTCGGCGACCGCCTCGTGCGCTGGCTGGCGCGCCGCGGCATCGCGGTCGCCGGTCCGATACGCGGCCGCACGCTCGTCCTGCTCGTCACGATCAACGCCGCGGGATGGACGGCCACCGCGGCCGGCGTGGCGCTCCTCGCGGAGGGCCTGCTCGGCGCGGCCGCGCCGAGCGCGTTCGTGCTGCTCGGGGATCTCGCTCGAGGGCATCCGCGTGACGCCCGCCCTGCGCCGCCACCACCGCCCGGGCCGCCGCCACGGACTCCTTCAGGCGTTGTAGCCTCCGTCGTCACGCGCCCGTAGCTCAGTGGATAGAGCGCTCGCCTCCGGAGCGAGAGGTCGCAGGTTCAAATCCTGCCGGGCGCGCTCCAGCAAATCCCGACGCTCACGTGCACCGTGGTGAGCAGGAACGTCAGGCTGTGTAGAGCATGACGTCCCAGGCCGACGCCGCCGGTGGCGACGGCCATGATGAGCAGCACGACGAAACATCGCGACAGCGTTGATGACGGCGGCGGTTGGGTTGGGGTGCGGCAGGGGCGCGGCGGCCAAGCCGGTGAGCATCATGCTGTGCGAGATCGCGTTGGGGATGCGTCGGCCGCGGAACACGTCGGTGAATGCGCAGGCGGCCAGCAGGACGCCGACCACGAGCGCTCCGAGGGTCCGGTGCGACGCGGCGAGCTCGAGACGCAGGTGCGTCCGGACGAGCTCGACGAAGTCCAGCGGGGTTGCGCGCGCGATCGCGGGAGCGTCGACTCTGCGGCTGACCTCCGCGAGCGCGTCGGCGCGAGTCGGCTCGCGGGCGCCTCCCGCGACGACGTGACCCCTGCTCGTCTGCGGCGGTCTGAAGTGACCGAAGGAGTACCCATAGGTCCCTAGACCCCACCCCTCCGGCACGGGTACGTTCGCCTGATCAGCAGCATGGCGGCGACATGGACAGAAGAGGCACAGCGCGACCGCGAGGCGGCGCCGGCCGTCGCTCCCGCGCCGCAGCCCCCCGGGCGCGGCATGTCGGTCGCGGCGGTGCTCGCGCTGCAGCGCAGCGCGGGCAACCTCGCCGTCTCGCGAGCGCTGCGGCCGACCGTGGCGCGGCTCGTCACCGGCGCCACCGCCGACCTGCTCGACTACGACACGCTCGCCGAGCAGATCCAGACGGCCGTCGACGGCATCGGCACGGACGAGCAGGCGATCTTCCACGCGCTTGAACGCCTGCAGCGCGACGCCGCGTCGATCACCAAGCTCAAGGCCGCCTACGTCCGCTACGGCGACCTCGAGGCAGATCTGCGCGGCGACCTCAGCGGCTCTGAGCTCAACTACGCGCTCCAGCTCATTAACGCCAGCGGCGGTGGTGGGACCGAGACGATCGGCGCGGCGCCGGCGTCGGCGGCCGACCACGACGCCGCGGCCCAGCGACTGCGCGCGGCCGTCGAGGGCGCCGGGACCGACGAGGAGGCCATCTTCGCGGTGCTGATGCCGTACGGGCGCAGCAGCGGCCTGGTCGTGCAGCTCAAGCAGGCCTACGCCTCCCGCTACGGCGAGGACCTGCGCGCCCGCCTGCTCGATGAGCTGACCGCCGAGGAGTTCCAGCACGCGGCGTACCTAATGGGCGAGGCCGCGCTCGAGCAGGCCGAGGTCTCACCCGCCGAGGCGGCGCGCATCTTCACCGTGATGGCGGGGCTGACCTTCACGAACGCCGCGGGCGGCCAGAGCCCCGTCCCCTACCACTATCCCGTCGACGGCTGCTACGCCCGGGCGCAGATGATGGCACAGGTGCTGACCCGCGCCGGCTTCGCCTCCGAGCGCGTGTTCGCCACCTCGACCATCGCGGGCGGCCTACATATCCCGAACGAGTTCTCCGAGGACCAGCCCGGCACCGCGCCGCCCGAGACGCGCTGGTTCTACCACGTGGCGCCGATCATCAACGTGCGCACGGCGACGGGGGTCGAGCAGCAGGTCATCGACCCCTCGACCCAGCCCGGACCGGTGACCATCGACGCCTGGCTCGGCGCGATGGGGACGCCGGGCAGCGCCTACCAGCGACTGATGCACGATCAGCTGATGCAGCACCTCGCCGCGGCGCCTCCGGGTCCGAACGTGGGCGGCTTCCCGATGGGCGAACGCCTGGCCTGGACGACGGATCGCAACACCATGTACCCGGGCCAGGGCCCATCCGCCGACTCCGGCCGCGCGGACGCGGAGCTCGAGGGCCTGAACTCGACGATGAGCGACTATGCGGGTCGCGCAGCGACGCACGAAGTGGCCGCCGCGGTGCGGGCCGAGCTGGCCAAGCCGACCGCCACGGCCGCTTCGGTGATCGCCGTCGTCCGCAGCGCCGACGCGGCCGCGCGAGCCGGGCTCTGGGCGCGCTTCCCGACGCTACACAACGAGGTCGTCGCGCGCTTCCCGGCCGACCAGGCCGCGATCGATGCCGCCACCGGCCCCTGATGGGAGGATGACCGACGTGGACGACGGCACAGATCAGATGCGCGCGACTATCGGCTTCCTCGGCACCGGCCAGGGGACGATCGAGGTCATCCTTGGCCACTCGCCCTCGTACTACCGCCTGCAGGCCGACCGTGAGGACTTCGAGGAGCAGCTGCTGGTGCTCGTGAACGCGTGGAAGACCGCGCAGCCCGTGCTCGCGCACCTGCGCGGCACGACGATCCTCTCGGTCGAGCCGGGCTAGG
>Ga0136617_10004558_pt1 | contig 12409 bp, 13 predicted proteins | sample AntDrymUQ3222106_2_FD_129672 | JGI IMG/M metagenome (GOLD analysis project Ga0136617, IMG submission 129672) | Polar desert sand microbial communities from Dry Valleys, Antarctica - metaG UQ322 (21.06) | ecosystem: Environmental > Terrestrial > Soil > Desert | place: Antarctica: Dry Valley...
CGAAGCGCACAACGGCGTCGAGCGGGTCTACGCCCTCCAGGCGGGGCGCGAGATCCGTGTCATCGTCAAGCCGAACGAGGTCGACGACGACGAGGCGGCGTTGCTGTCACACGAGATCGCGCGTGAGATCGAGGACAACCTCGAGTACCCCGGCCAGGTCAAGGTGACCGTCATCCGGGAGTCGCGCGCGATCGACGTCGCGCGGTGAGAGACGCTCCAGGCGCGGTCCTGTTCGCCCTTGCGGGCTCTGCGGCGCTGGTTGTCGCATTCTCACTGTTGGTCGCGGGGCGAAGGCCATGGCCGGCCGTGGTGTGCGGACCGCTCGTGGCCGTCTGGGTGATCCTCGCGCAGGAACTGCCGCCGACCCGCGATGAGCAGGTCGGCATCGTCACCATCGCGACGATCGCCGGTTCGATCTCGACGACGGTGGTGTGATACGTCGGTTGGCTTGCGGGCCAGCTCCGCGCGGCCGGCGAGACCCTCCGCCGCCCGCGTTAGGTGCGCACGAATCCGGCATGGCTACCATTGTCGCACCGGTGCGGCGCTACCACGTCACGACGTTCGGCTGTCAGATGAACGCTCACGACTCGGAGCGGATCAGAGGCATGCTCGAGGAGCTCGGGCTCGGCGAGTCGTCGTCGCCTGAAGAGGCCGACGTCCTCGTCTTCAATACGTGCACGATCCGCGAGAAGCCCGACACGCGGTTGGCCGCGCACCTCGGCAACGCGAAGATGCTGAAGGAGCGCGACTCCGAGCGAGTCATCGCAGTCGGCGGGTGCTACGCAGAGGCACAGCGCGACCGGATCTTTGCTCGGTACCCCTTCGTCGACGTCGCATTCGGGCCCGGGTCGATCTCGCACCTCGGCGACTGGCTCGGCGCGGGAGGGGTCGGCGTCGCGCGCTCGAGCTTCGGGATCGCGGAGGGACGGCGCTTCGCCGCCGCGCTACCGATGCACCGCGAACGGAGCTTCCAAGCATGGGTGCAGGTCTCAATGGGCTGCAACTCGAAGTGCGCCTACTGCATCGTCCCGGCCGTCCGTGGCCGCGAGGTCAGCCGGCGGCCGGGAGAGATCGTCGCCGAGGTGACGCGGCTCGCCGCCGACGGCGTCAAGGAGGTCACGTTGCTCGGCCAGAATGTGAACTCCTGGGGTCGGGACCTGCGGCCGGATGTCGACACCGAGTTCGGGGAGTTGCTGAGGGCCTGTGACGCGGTGGAGGGAATTGAGCGGATCCGCTTCACGAGCCCGCATCCGAAGGACTTCCGGGAGCCGGTGATCGCCGCGATCGCCGAGTGCCAGTCCGTGTGCGAACACGTGCACCTGCCGCTTCAATCCGGCTCGACGCGCGTCCTCAAGGCGATGCGCCGCACGTACTCGCGCGAGCGCTACTTCGCGCTCGTGGAGCAACTGCGTGCCGCGATCCCGGATGTCGCGCTGGGCACGGACATCATCGTTGGCTTCCCGGGCGAGACGGAGGACGACTTCCGCGAGACGCTCGAGGTCGTCGAGGCGGTGCGCTACGACAGCGCCTTCACGTTCGTCTACTCGCCGCGACAAGGCACGGAGGCCGCAGAGATGCCGGGTCAGGTTCCCGACGACGTGAAGCGCGAGCGGATCGAGCGGCTCGTCGAGCTCGTCCAGCGAATTGCAGGCGAGCGCAATGCGGCTCGCGTCGGACGCGTCGAAGAGGTGCTCGTGGAGGGCGCGAGTCGAACCGACGCTGCCCGTCAGCGGGGTCGCACGCGCCGCAACACGACGGTGCACTTCAGTGGCGACGCGGCTTCGGGTGAGCTCGTTGTTGTCGAGATCGAGGGCGCGACCTCGACGACGCTCGGCGGGCGGCGGGCGGCGCTCGTCACCGCATGAGCCGGCGCCGCGCTTGGGTCGCGGTGCAGCTGCTCTTCGTCGTTGCGCTCGTCGTCTTCCTCGGCTTTGCGCTGCGGGACACGTGGGCCGATGCCGGCCCGCGAATCCGCGACGCCGACATCGTCGACCTGTTGATCGCGACCGCCTTGCTTGGCGCGTACTACTGCCTCTTCGTGATCGGGTGGCAGTGGATCCTACGGGCGCTCGACGTTCGCGTGTCGTACGCGGTGGCGCTCCAGGCGGAGATGGCCTCGATGCTGGCCAAGTACGTTCCCGGAGGGATCTGGACGCCGGCGGCCCGCGTGGTCTGGCTGCGTAAGGCCGGTGTCGAGGCAGCCACGCCGCTCGTCCTCTCGTCGATCCTGCTCGAGGCGGGACTCTCGGCAGTCTCGGGCGTCTTCGTGTTCGTCGCAGGGCTTGCGATCATCGGTGACGCGGATGCGCCACTCGTTCCGCTCATTCTCTTCACGGCGGTCGTGGTCGTGGCGTTGCACCCGCGCGTTTTTCGCTGGCTTGGGACGCGCGTGTTCCGACCGTTCGGGGGAGTCGATCTGCCGGAGCTTCCGTACCGAGTGCTGCTCGGGCTGCTCGCCTTCTACACGATCTCCTGGGTCGTCGGCGGCGCGGCGTTCCTCTTCCTCATTCGCGCACTCGGTGGCGACGCCGGCGCCGACACAATCATCTTCCTCGGCGGGACGGCGGCGGTCGGGGCGATCGTGTCCGTGCTCTCGATCATCGCGCCGTCGGGTCTGGGCGTTCGCGAGGCGTCGATGTACGGCCTCGTCCTCGCCGTCGCGCCGAGCGGCGTCGCGCTTGGCGCCGTCGTGTTGAACCGAATCGCGATCACCGTCGTCGAGGGGCTGCTCCTCCTCGTAGGAGCGCTCCTGTGGCGGCGCCGGCGCGCCGCGCTGCGGAGCGCCCCCGTGACGCCGTAGTGGTCGTCGGCGTCTTTGGCCCGACGGCGTCCGGCAAGACGGATGTCGCCGAGGCCCTGGCCGACCGGCTCGACGGCGAGCTCGTGTCGGCCGACGCGATGCAGGCGTACCAGGGGCTGCCGATCCTGACGAACCAGTCCGAACGTCCGACCAGGCTCGTCGGCATCTGGTCGCTCGACCACGAGGCGTCGGTGGCGGAATACCAGGAGCTCGCGCAGGCGGCCATCGACGAGATCGTCGCTGCCGGCCGCTCCGCCGTGGTCGTGGGCGGGACCGGCCTGTACCTCCGGGCTGCGCTCGCGGGCCTCGAGCTCCCTCCGCCGGCTCCCGTCGCCACGCGATCGAGACTGGAGCGCTTGTACGACCGACTCGGCTCCGAGCGCGCGCACGCAGCGCTGGCAGAGCGCGATCCTGCCGCGGCCGCCCGCGTTCATCCGAACGACCGACGACGGGTCGTCCGAGCGCTCGAGCTCGTCGAGCTCGGCTCGTCGCTCGCGCCGTCGTCGGACACGCTCTGGCGCGAGGGGTACCGTCATCCGACCATCGTGGTCGGCCTCGACGTATCGCGCGACGAGCTCGGCGCCCGGATCGACGCTCGGACGCGCTCGATGGTCGCGCACGGCGTCGTCGACGAAGCGCGCCGTGCGCTCGCGGGTTCAGTCTCCCAGACCACACTCACGATCCACGGGCTGCGGGACTTCGCCGAGTTAGCGCTCGAGGAAGCGGTGGAGACATACAACCGGCGCGTCCGCCGCTACGCGGCGTACCAGCGGAAGTGGATGCGCCGCATTCCAGGCGTTGTCATCATCGACGCGAACAGACCTACGACCGAGGTGGCCGATGAGATCGTCGCGCTGGCACGCGCACGGGAACGTGTACCTGGTGACGGAGCCGTCCGGGCTGACGGCTGACCGGGTGCGTGAGCTCGTCGGCGACGCCGACGGCATTCTCGAGGTGGCGGACAACGGCGAGGTCACGATCTGGAACCCAGACGGCTCGCAGGCGGAGATGTCCGGGAACGGGACCCGCATCGCGGCCAGGTGGCTGGCGGAACGAACCGGGGAGGACGTCGTCACGCTGCGTGTTGGCCCGCGTGTCGTGGTTGCGCGCATGCTCGGCGGGAATGAGGTCGAGCAGGAGCTCGGTGAGGTGCGTGTGGGCGCCCTCGAGGTGGTCGACGGCGTCGAGTTGATCGCGGTCGACGTGGGGAACCCGCACGCGGTCGTGCTCGGAGATCCCGCCACGCTGCCTGACCTCGGCCCGAGACTCGAAACGCACGAGCGCTTCCCGAATCGCACGAACGTGCAGGTTGCGCGAGTGGATGCTCCGGGCGAGGTCAGCGCTCGCGTCTGGGAGCGAGGAGTGGGGGAGACGAGCGCGTCGGGTACGAGCGCGGTCGCCGTCGCTGCGGCGACGCACCCGGCCGGCGGCGAGGTCGTCGTCCACTTTCCGGGGGGTGACCTGCACGTCCGCCTCGACGGTGGCCGCGCCTGCCTCCGCGGCCTTGCCGAACCCGTGGACGAATCGTCACAACATCGGCACGAAGATCCGAGCACGCGCCCGCTAGCCTGAGCTTCCCCGGGTGGGTGGGGGTTAGGGATGGGAAGGGCCCTTCGTGCGCGCCCGCCAGGCCTCGGCCATTCGGATCCTGTCCAGCATGGAGGGGTGGGTGTCGAAGAGTGCCGACGCCCACGCGGGCGGAGACGGGTCGGCCAGCGCGAACTCCGTGAAGTGCACGAAGAGGTGCCGCGCCCCGTCGGGATCCTCTGTCGTCTCGAGCGCGACCCAGTCGGCTTCCGACTCCATCCTGCGTCCGATCACGTTGAAGATCGGCTGCGCGGCCATGCTGAGCGCGACGAAGGCGAAGAGCGCCACCGGGACCGCGCGGGCCTCGCGGAGCGAGCCGCGACGACGGGTCGCGAGCGCGATCAAGAACGTGCCGGGCACGGCGAAGAGCGCGTACCAGCCGACCCCCTTCCAGATGTGCTCGCGCGAGTGGTGCGCGATTTCGTGGGCGAGCACCATTCGCACCTCGTCGTCACCGAAGCGTCCGTCGAGCAGCGTGTCCCAGACGAAGATCTTTCGTGACGAATCCATGCCGGCGGCAAACGCGTTCGGCGAGTCCGTATACGCGCTGACCTCCTCGACACGAACTGGGATTGGCTCGGTGCCCTGCTCGCGTGCGAACTCGCGTGCCGCCGACACGAGCGCCTGATCACGCATCGGACGATCGTCGGGAACCAGCCAGGGAAACGTGTAAGAGAAGAGCACGTACAGCGCTACGAACGCCGGAGCACCTGCGACCCACCAGCGCCCGCGCAAGATCTGCGCGAAGCCCATCACGATCACCAGCGCGAGGCAGATGAAACCGAACTCTCCACCGAGGCTGAGCCAGTACGTAAGCAACCACTCCAGGTACCCGACGTCGTCGGCGACGCCGTAGCGCCGCGCCCACCAAAGCTCGGCGAGCCCGAACGGGATCTGCGTAATCCAAAGGATCCCGAGCCCGAGCATCCCGAGCAGCATTCCGGTACCCACCCTCCCCGCAGCCGACTCGCGTGCAAGACGGTGTCCACGCCAGGCGTACAGCCCGAGCACGATCAGCACCACGACCATCGACGCGAGCGAGTTCCAGTGCAGGAACCTTTCGAAATGCTGCGCGTCGCGGAGTTGCGCCGGATCGAATACCGCGCGCTCGTCGAGCCGCGGAAGCCTCAGGTCGTCCGGAACCTTCGTCGGCCAGAGCGTCCAGCCGGCTAGCGTCGCGGCGGCGATCAGGACGAGCGCAGCAAGGGCGTGCTCAAGCCGGCGCATTGACCGGCGCCGGCAGCGGTTCGACCCACGGGGTCTCGACCGGCACGAGGGTCGGCGGGCCGCTAAACGGATAGCGGTCAGTCACGAGCGTCGCGTATGCGTTGACCTGCGCGTTGTACCGCAGCGCATGGGCGCCCGCATTCCGTAGGCCTTCCGGCATCCGCCCGATCGCGAGCGCGGCGAACCAGCCGCCGATGCCCGCGGCGAGCAACAGCGTGTTCAGCGCGCCGGTCAGTATGAACGCGGGGAGACCCAGGAAGAACCGGAAGAGCGTCACCCGGCGGCTCTGCCGGTCCGGAGGAGGCATCTCGACGTCGACCGGGTAGCCGGGCCGCCCGGTGAAGCCCGGAAAGGGGTTCGCGATCATGAAGAGGAACGCGCCGACATGGGTCTGGTAGCGGACATAGGCCGCGAGAAAGCGATGCAGCGGCGCGGCCGGTCGGCCCGACGCGAGCGCGAAGAACCACTGGCCGATGACCGCCAAGACCACGGCGATGCCCCAGAGCAGCAACCACACCATGTGCGGCACCGTGAGAAAGAGACGGAAGAACGTCGTCAGCCGCGAGCGGCGGCGATCGTCGTTGACAGTGAGGGCAACCGGATGCTCCGGCGTCTGTCCCGCCGACGCGGGAAGGGTCGGGTCGGTCGTCGGATACGTCGGGGTGACGAGCAAGAGGTACGCGTACGTCTCGGCCGTGTAGCGGAGCCCGTACGCGGCGATGTTGCGCAGACCGTGCGGCATCTCGGCTCGCGCGAGACATGCGAACCATCCGAAAAATGCGACCGTGAGGACGAGGCCGCCGCTGATCGCGAAGGAACCCCCGAGGCTGCCGGCCGAGCCGCCGCCGTTCACGAGCGCCAAAAAGAAGAGCGCCGGAATCGCGAGCAAGAAGCGGAAGCCGGCCGTGAGCCTCGACTGCCGCTCAGCCGCGTCCAGTTCGACGTCGAGCGGGTAGCCCGGCTCGCCCAGGAACCCCGGGAAGGGGTTCGCTGCCAGTGCGACATAGGCGCCGACGTGCGTCGCATACCGAATGTACGCGACGTGGAAGCTCTGCAGAGGATCCGCTGGTCGGGCGCGCACCACGGTGACGAACCACTGCGCGATCGCAGTGAAGAAGACGGCGAACGTCCACAGCCCGAGCCAGAAGAAGTGCGGGATCGCAAGGAAGAGCCGGAAGAACACCGTGAGCCGTGACCGACCGCGGTCGTCGGACACGACCAGGCGTACGGGCCGATCGTTCACGTCGCGATCCCGTGCTCCCGCAACGCGTCGTTCAAGCTCGTCTTCAGGTCAGTCGAGGCGTTCCGCGTCCCCACGATCAGCGCGCAGGGAATGTCGAACGTCCCCGCGGCGTACTCCTTGGCGCGCATACCAGGGATGACCACCGAGCGAGGCGGCACGTAGCCGCGATGCTCGACGGGCTCGGCACCCGTCACGTCGATGATCGGGATCGACGACGTCAAAACCACGTTCGCGCCGAGCACGGCACGCTCACCCACGATCGTTCCCTCGGTGACGATGCAGCGCGAGCCCACGAACGCACCGTCCTCGACGATCACCGGGCGAGCACCCGGAGGCTCGAGGACACCCCCGATGCCGACGCCACCTGCGAGGTGGACGTCGGCGCCGATCTGCGCGCAGGACCCGACGGTGGCCCATGTATCGACCATGGTGCGTGGGCCCACCCAGGCACCGATGTTCACGTAGCTCGGCATCAGCACCACGTCCGGCGACAGGAACGAACCAAAGCGCGCCGCCGCCGGCGGCACGACGCGGACGCCACGCTGGGCGTAGTCGTGCTTGAGCGGGATCTTGTCGTGGTAGAGAAACGGGCCGAGCTCGATCGGCTCCATCTTCCGCAGGCGGAAGAAGAGGAGGATCGCCTTCTTCACCCACTCGTGGACGATCCAGTCGTCGCCCTGCTTCTCCGCGACCCGGAGCTCCCCCCGGTCGAGCGCGGCGATCGTCTCCTCCACGACACCAGCCCGTGTGGGGTCGAGATTCGCCCAGAGCTCCTCGATCTCTGCCTCGACGTTCAGAGGACGTCCTCGAGGACTGCGACCGCCTCCGCGCACTCGGCCTCGGTCGGCACGAGCGCAAACCGCACGTAACCTTCGCCCGCCGGGCCGAAGTACGAGCCCGGCGCGACGACGACGCCGTATTCGAGCAGCCGCTCGGCAAACGAGACCGACGTCTCGGCCCGGGGAGTCTCGGCCCAGAGGTACATCGTCGCTCGACTTCCCGCCAGCGCGAGCTCCTTGCGCGCGAAGAGGTCGAGGAAGAGCGCGCGCTTTCGACCGTACAGCGCACGGTTGCGCTCGACATGTTCCTCGTCGCCCCAGGCTGCGATCGCCGCGCGCTGCACGAACACCTGCGGCGCGGTGCCGACGTTCGGACGAAACTTCCGGAGCGCCTCGATCACGTCATCGTTCGCCGCGACGAACCCGCAGCGGTAGCCGGTCATCGACGAACGCTTCGAGAGCGTGTTGAACACGACCATGTTGCGCCGGTCCGTAACCTGGAGCGCGGACGTCGGCGGCTCGTCGAACCAGAGCTCCGTGTACGCCTCGTCGGAGCAGACGAGCACGTCGTGCTCGAGCGCGATCTCCGACAGGCGCTCGTAGAACTCGAGCGGCGCAACTGCGCCCGTCGGGTTGTTCGGGTAGCAGACCCAGACGAGCGCTGTGCGCGACCACGTCTCGTCGTCGACTGCGTCGAGGTCAGGCAAGAAGTCATGGTCGGCGCGCAGCGGCAGCGTCCCGAGCTCCGCGCCTGCGAAGAGCGCGCCTCGCTCGTAGACGGGATAGCCGGGCTCGGGCAGGAGCACGAGGTTCTTGCCCGCAGCCGCGTCGAGCACGACCTGCGCAAACAGGAAGATCGCTTCCTTGGACCCGTATGTGGGAATCAGCTCGCGGTCGGGGTCGAGCTCGACACCGAACCGGCGTCGAGCCCACGCAGCGATCGCCTCACGCAGCTCGGGCAGGCCGGCTGCAGTGGGGTAGCCGGTCGCCTCCTCGAGCGCGGCGGTCAGTGCGGCCTTGATCAGCGGGTCGGTGGGCTCGCGTGGATCGCCCATCCCAAAGTCGAAGATGCGCACGCCTTCGGCAGCCTTCCGGCGCTTGGCCTCCTCGATTCGCACGAACGGGTAGACGGTCTGAGCGGCGAGAACGGGGGAGACGTGCACCCCTGGAGCCTAGGGACTGAGGAAGACGCGGAGCGCCTCGAAGCAGCGGTCGAGCGCCGAAATGTCGATCTGCTCGTCGCGCGTGTGCGCATAGCGCGGCGCTCCCGGCCCGAAGTTGACTGCGTCGAGTCCGCGTTCCGCGAACTGGGCGACGGGCGTCCACGCCTGCTTGGGCGTGATCGCGAACCCCCCGGCGCCCTGCAGCCGGTGCACGAGCTCGTTGTCGAGCGCGACGGGCGCAGCGGGGGAGTGGCTGACGATCTCGACCTTGTCGCCGGCCAACTCGCGCAGGCGGGCCTCGGCTTCCCCCTGTGTGCGGTGCGGGGCATAACGGAAGTTGAGCGTTGCCTCGACGAGATCGGGCACGACGTTGTCCGCACGTCCGCCCTCGATTCGCGTCAGGCTCAGCACCTCGTGAAAGGGCAGCCCCTCGACCTGAACGTCGTGCGGCGAACGACCCGCGACGCCCGCGAGCCCCTGCACGGCGAGGTCGATCGCGTTCACGCCGAGCCACGGGCGTGCGGTGTGCGCGCTTCGCCCGACGAAGCGAAGCCGCGCGTTCACGTTGCCAACGCAGCCGACCTGGAGCTCGTTGTCGGTCGGCTCGAGGACGACGACGAGCGCCGCGTCGGCGATCAACCCCGCGTCGAAGAGACGCGGCAGCGGACTGTGCTCCATGGAAATCTCCTCGCGCGGGAAGAAGAGGAAGGCCGGGTCGAGCGCGAGTTCCTCCTCAGCGGCAGCCCAGCGCGCGAGCTCGACCATCACGGCGAGCCCGCCCTTCATGTCGCTCGCACCGAGCCCGTGCACGGCACCGCCGTCGATCCGGCCGGGCAGGTTCTCGTTCGCCGGCACCGTGTCGAGGTGGCCCGCGAAGACGACGAGCGGCCGCTCAGCAGCGGCCCGCTTGAAAAGCAGCGTGAGGTCGTCGTCGTAGACGAGCTCCAGCGGCATCGAGGCACGAACGAGCTCGGCGAGACGCTCCTCCTGCCAGCTCTCGGAGGGAACGTCGACGAGCTCGAGCGTCCGCGTGGCGAGGTTGGGGGCCACCCGGGGATTCTGCACGGGCCGGGGCATAATCCGTCTCGTGACGACGCGGCAGCCTGATCCTCTCCCCGGCGCGGAGGCGGAGCGCGGCTTCGCCGTGGCTGTCTTCCCGCAGGGCGTGGACGAAGCCGTGGAGCTCGCCGAGCTCCACGAGCTCGCCCGCACCGCGGGGGTCGAGACGATCGGCGAGCTCGTCCAGCACCGGGGTCGGCCGGATTCTCGAACCTATGTTGGCAAAGGCAAGCTCGAGGAGCTCAAGCGCGCGTACAAGGAGTCTGGCGCAGAGGTGCTTCTGGTCGACGACGAGCTCGACCCGACGCAGCAGCGAGCGCTCGAGAATGCGCTCGACTCGCGCGTCGTCGACCGCACGCAGCTGATCCTCGACATCTTCGCCCAGCATGCGGTCACGGCCGAGGGAAAGCTTCAGGTCGAGCTCGCGCAGCTCGAGTACAACCTGCCGCGCATGCGGGGCATGTGGCAGCACCTCGAGCGCCTCGGTGGCGGCGTCGGCACCAGGGGGCCGGGCGAGTCGCAGCTCGAGACCGACCGCAGACTCGCACGAGGACGCGCGACGCTCCTCCGGCGCCGGCTCGCCGGCTTGACGAAGCAGCGCGCGACACGCCGTCGCGAGCGCGAGCGCTCGCATACCCCGACCGTCGCACTGGCCGGCTACACGAACGTCGGCAAGTCGACGCTCCTGAACGCGCTCACCGGAGCAGGAGTCGCGGTCGAGGATCGACTCTTCGAGACCCTCGACCCGACGACGCGCGGGTTCGAGCACGACGGGCGCAAGTACCTCATGACCGACACGGTGGGTTTCATCCGTCGCCTACCTCATCAGCTCGTCGAGGGGTTCGCGGCGACGCTGGAGGAGACGCTCGTCGCCGACCTCGTGCTCCACGTGCTCGACGCGACCGCCTCGGATCATCAGATCGACGAGATGCGGGGCGCCGTGGAGGACGTTCTCGTGGAGATCGGCGCGGCCGAGCTCCCGAGGGAGTTACTGCTGAACAAGGTCGATGCGCTCGACCTGCTCGCGCGCCGGCGGCTTGCGGCCCGGTATCCGGACGCGTTGCAGGTGTCCGCGCGGACCGGCGAGGGCCTTGACGAGCTGAGGGCCCGCATCGCGTCGCGCTTCCGAGATCGGTTCGAGTCGGTGCGACTTCTCGTCCCGTACGACGAGGGCAGCAAGCTCGCGGAGCTCTACGCGCTCGGCGCACCGATCGACGGGAGGGAGGACACAGAGGACGGCGTGCTGATCCAGGCCCGGCTCCCGCACAGCGAGATCCGGCGCTTCGCCGAGTTCCTCGTCGCGGACGCGGCGCACGAGAAGGCCGTGTGATCGAGCTCCCGATCCGGCGCCTCCGGCCGGACGCGCAGGTGCCGACGCGCGCGTACGCGGGCGACGCGGGGATCGACCTCGCCGCCTGCGAGCGAGTCGAGCTGGCGCCCGGCGAGCGCGCGCTCGTTGCGACGGGGCTCGCGGTCGCCATCCCCGCGGGCTACGCGGGCTACGTGCAGCCTCGCTCCGGCCTGGCGACGAAGCACGGGATCTCGATCGTGAACGCGCCGGGGCTCGTCGACTCGGGGTATCGAGGCGAGCTGCTGGTGAACCTTCTGAACACCGACCCGCGCGAGGTGTTCGTGGTCGAGCCCGGCATGCGCATCGCGCAGCTCGTCGTGCTCGCAGTTCCCCATGTCGAGCCCGTCGAGGTCGAAGCGCTGCCTGAGAGCGAGCGCGGCGACCGCGGGTTCGGCTCGTCGGCCTGATGCAGCCGCGGATCCGCGTGTCCGCGCTGCTGCGGTGGGAGGACCGCATCCTGCTCTGCCGCCACGAGAAGCCGGGCAAGGAGTACTGGCTGCTACCCGGCGGGGGCGTGGATGCGGGGGAGAGCCTGGCGGACGCCCTGCACCGGGAGCTGCTCGAGGAGGTGGGGATCGACGCCGAGCTTCCGCTCGAAGGCCCGATCGCGATTGCAGACTCGATCGCGCCTGAGCGGAGCTTCGCGGCGAAGCACGTCGTGCACATCGTGTTCTCCGGCGATCTCACGGGACGCTCGCTGGAGCAGGTCACCTCGAAGGACGCGGCCGTCCGCGGGCACCGGCTCTTCGCGGTCGCCGACCTGGACGAAATCGTGCTCCACCCGCCGATCCAGCGCTTCCTGCAGCGGTGGAGACCGGGCGACCCGGTCGTCTATCTCGGCGCGGTCTGGATCCCCTAGAAGCGCCCGCCGCGGTCGTGCGCACGCTGCGCGGACACCGCGTGTGCGACGCGCTCCAGCTCGTCGGGAAGGGGCTCGAGCGTCGGCGCCTCGCCGCCCGTGCCGTGCGCGATCGCCTGCGCGAGGACCCAGTCCGCGAGCCAGGGGTTGCGCGGAAGGAGGGGGCCGTGCAGGTACGTCCCGATCGCACGGCCGACGCGACATCCCTCCGCGCCGCTCGCACCGTCGTTGCCGAACCCGGCCACGACCCGGCCGAGTGGTTCGGCGCCCTCGTCGAGGTACGTGCGGCCCGCGTGGTTCTCGAAGCCGGCAATCGTTCGGCGCTGACCGGGAACGAGCTC
>Ga0136617_10004559_pt1 | contig 12406 bp, 12 predicted proteins | sample AntDrymUQ3222106_2_FD_129672 | JGI IMG/M metagenome (GOLD analysis project Ga0136617, IMG submission 129672) | Polar desert sand microbial communities from Dry Valleys, Antarctica - metaG UQ322 (21.06) | ecosystem: Environmental > Terrestrial > Soil > Desert | place: Antarctica: Dry Valley...
CGGCCGCTCCGGCGGGTTGGACCATACCAGCCGCCGCGGACGCCCCGGACCAAGCGGGCGGATCTCGACGTCGTCCCCGACAAAGAAGGCCACCGAGTCGGGGCCCCAACGCGCCGGATCCCGGGCCCCACCTGCCAGGAAGCTGGAACCACCGCTGTCGCCACGCACGCACAGATCGCTCGTCTCACACGGGACCACTTGGGCGAACACGGGGTTGCCTAGCAGCACCGCCAGGCTGGACTCGGCGCGGGCCCGTTCTACCGGCGCGACCAGACGCGCATCCGGACTCGCCGGTGGCGCGTGGATCCGATAGAATGCGTTCCTGTCGGCGACTATCAGCGTCTGTCCTCCAGCATCCCAACCCAGACGCTCCGGTAATCCCGCGCCCTTGGGAAGCACCAGCTCGCGCTCGGACCCACTCAGCAGATTCATCACCCAGACCGTTGCCGCGGTGGAATCGTTCAGCGAAGCACTACGGAGGAAGGCCACCGCTCCGCCACCAGGCGAAAGTGCCGGCTTACGCTCGGCGACATTGGTGAAGGTGATGGCGACAGGTTGCCCGCCGTCCGGACGTATGGCGTACAGATCGCTATTGGCGCCGGTGCCGCCCACGAACACGGCATACGGGTCCTGGCCGATTTCCATTTGACCGCGAAGTGGGGGCAATGTGGGATCGCAGGCGACGAGAAAAAGCGTGAGCGGTAAGAGGTTGACGCTTCTCACTTCTCGCGTCTCACCTCTCACCTCTCACGTCGTTGAGAAGACCACCCACCCAGCCTACTGCCACGCTGTAGATCGGCACCGGTCGGTCCAGGCTGTAGTGCCACATCGCATTGTCGTAGGCCAGGGTGTCGATTTTCTCCAGTACCCCATCGGCGACGACCTTGTGTCCCAGCGGCGCTTGAATGTGGAAGGAAACGGTAGCCTTGTCGCCAGCAGAGCTCGGCGTAGGAAGCCAGTAATGCACCCGATCGGGCCGGTTATCCGCAGAGACGGTTCGCTCGCCCTGCGCGGTCTCCCCGGTGATGAGGCCGCCCCGGGGGAAGCCGCGGTAGCGTACTCGGGTGCTGATCGAGTCCCCCACCTGCTTCCGATGCGGCACCTCGAGTTCGGTCGATGATCGGGCGTACATCGTGCGGGAGAGGCGAGTGTTGGGCTTGCCGTCGACAAGCACCCGGATGACCCGCATGGAGGAATCCAGCTGCATCGAGACCGGGCGGGTGGAGCGGAGCCGCCAGGTGATCTGCACTTCGCCGAGCACGTGGGTACTGGTGTCGCTGGGGATGAGGGTGATGTCGTAGTGCAGGGCGTCGTGGGGTGTTGACGCGATAGAACCTTGCAGCATGAAAAGTAGGAGAAGCATACGCTCACGCTCTTAGTTGCCGAGTCTCGCTCGATAAAACTCCAGAATCCGGCTCCAGGCCTTCTCCCGCTCCGGCGTGTCGTAGCCCTGCCGGCCCGGCTTCAGGAACCCGTGACCAGTGCCGGGATAGACCTCGGAGGTGAAGGTTTTCCCAGCCGACTGCATGGCCGCCATTACGTCCGGAAGGTTGGCGTTGATGCGTTCGTCGTTCTCGCCGTAGATACCGAGGACGGGAGCTTGAATCCTGGACATAGCGGCCGTATCGGGCGAGGGGCCGTAGGCCACCACCACCGCACGGAGCTTCGGGTTGTTGGTGGCATACCGGAAGCTCTGTCCGCCACCCCAGCAGAATCCGATGGTGCCGATCTGGTCCTTGGCCACAGCCGGCAGGCCGTTAGCGTAGGCGTAGACCGCATTGAGGTCGGCGGTTACCCGATCGTCTTTGAGCTGGCCCACCAGCTTCCTGCCGGAATCGGGGTCGGAGGGAGTTACCCCGTGTTTCGAGGAAAGCAGATCGGGCAGGATGGCGATGTAGCCCTCCTTTGCCAGCCGATCTGCCACCTTGGGCTCCCAGTCGGTGAGACCGAAGATCTCGTGAATGACGATGACCGCGGGAGCCTTGCTCTTGCGCTCGGGGTAGGCGACGTAGGCGCGAATGGAATCCCGGCCCCGCTTGATCGAGACCCACTCGCCGTGGGTGGTCACCGAGTCGGTTTGCGCGGAGCCGGCTGAATCGCCGCCTGCCGCCGCTGATGTCTGGCTCTCCTCACCATCGTAGGTCCACATGGCCGCGGCGCCGATGAGAAGCGCCACCAGCCCGACGAGAACGTAGGTCGCGACAGCGCCGACCCGCGCGCGCGCGGTACTCATGGCAGCTCCCAAAACTCGACCCGGTTCTCCATCAGCAGCGGTACCGCCACGCGAGAGCCCTTGGGATCGACGTCGATGTCGGCGGGAGAGGGAACCTTCGAGGCCACCTTTCGCGCCTGGCCGTTTTCCAGCACGAAGAGGCTTGAGTCAGTCCAGCTGGTCGCCAGCAGGCGACCATCGGGAAGAAACGCCACGCCATCCAGCTGGCCCGGGCCGGTGCCAATCGGCTCGACATCCTTGTCGCCCGGCTTCCACCCATATATCCCCTTGCCCAGAAAGGAGACGATCACGAAGCGTTTCCGCTGGGAGTCCCAGGCGATGCCGTTGGGGCCCTCGAGCTTGGGAGACGTGAGAGCGGCATTGGCGCCGGCTCGGGTAATCCGGAACACCTGGTCCGGTCCGGGGTGGGAGACGTCGCCCTTTGGTCCGAAGAGCACTCCAGTGTCGGTCATGTAGATCGCTCCGTCCGGGCCCACTGCCGCGCCGTTGAGGAACCTGGCTCGGCCCTGAGTGCTGACATTGGCGATCAGCGCCCCGGTTCGCTTGTTGAAGGCGCGGGCGAAATCGATATCCGCCACCCACAGCGTGTCCCCATTAATGGCAAGTCCCTTTGGCGCATTCAGGGTCACGCCTTTCTTCCCGCCCTCGATGAACTTGATCGTATAGGGGGTTCCATCCGGCCGGAGCCGGCTGATGTAACCGTTATTGTCCTTCTGGGTAGGCGAACCGTTGAGGTTGGAGACGAACCAGACGTCGAGGTCGCGATCGTAGCGGGCCGACTCCGGGCCCTGCAGGTTCGGGGTCTCCCCCACCTTCCGGAACATGCCGGACTCATTTTCGTAGGCGGCGGCGGAATCAGCGAGAGCGCTGTCCGAGGCGGCGCTGCGCGCGTCGGAATCGCCGCGGCCGCACGCTCCGGTGGCGAGACTAATAAAAGGCACCAGGATAAGTGTGTGTGTGCGGAAGTGCCGGAGCATATGGGATGTCTCCACTCGGGGTAAAGAGCAATTATATGAGGAGTGCCCCAATAAGGGGACTCCTCATCCCGAGCGACGCGAGGGAACCAACCCGCCATACCGGGGAACGTGGTGGCGCTCCCCAGCCCCGCCTCGGCCAGCGGCCCCACCCAGCAGTCATGGTGCGAACACAACGATTGCGGGCTTAGGATTCTTCGGCGGCACCTCCCGCCTTCGCAACCTGATCCGCCCTTATCCTTCCGGCATCGAACTTTTTGGCCGCTGCCAGCATCGTGTCGATCGTCTCGTCCGCATCGGCCGCGCCGCGCTTGAACCGGATCGGATTGATCCGCGCCACCACGAACGGCCGCAGGTACGGGCTCTCGAAGCCGCGCTCTTTCAGCTTCTTCATCGCCTCCGTCACCGCGGCGTCCACCTCGAGAACCCGTGCCGCCCGCTGCCGCCGTGTCTCCAGTGCCTCCGCGAGCGCGGCTGACTCCCACTGCTCGACTCGGCGCAGGATCGGGTGGTACGCGCCGCCCGCGAACCGGCCGTTCTCCTGGTAGCAAAGCCCCAGCGTCAGAAGGGCGGGCTCCTCGAACTCGATCTCGTAGTCGCGCTCCGGCCGGCTGTCGCTCACTGCCAACAGTTCGGCTAGCCGGATCACCTCGAGCGAGCGTTCGCGCAGGTTGTGCGCCTTCTCGGTGTTGAGCAGCAGGATCCGGTGGGCTACTTCGATGTCGGGTACCACGATGGCGACGACAGACTTGGCGCCGAGCTGCCGCAGGGCAGCGAGGCGGTGGTTGCCGTTGGGCGTCCAATACGGACGTTGTCCTTCCCGTCCCTTCGCTGCGCTCAGGGCAGGCTCTTCCTCGACCGGCTGCCCGCCGCGGACCACGATCATCGGATCTAGATACCGGCCCAGTTTGTCCATTGCTACGGAGAGCCGCTCGACGTGGGGCTTGGAGAGATCGCGCTGGTAGGGAGTGGGCTCGACCAGGTCGATCGGGAGGGCGGCGAAGATCTGCCAGTGGCCGCCGAGTGGGTCTCGATAGGAGGCGAGCACGGTGCCGCCGTCCGCACCGATTGCCTCGGCCAGGCGCGTCACCGCCGCGGGTGGCGTGCCCGAGCCGATGGCGTCGGGGGCGATGCCGCGGGAGCGCGGCTCAGCCCCCGCCTTTTTCTTGCGCCGTGCCTTCCCCTCGTTCTTGCGCGGGGCATGCTCGGCTGTCTTTGACTCGGCCACTGGTTTCCTCGATCTTACAATGGAGCCTTTCACGGGGCCGGGCGCTCCCCGCTCAGTTCCTGCAACGCCTCCCTCGCCTCCCTCACCCTCCCCTGGAGGTCCGGATCCGCCTTGTCCCACAACCTCAGAAACCGCCCGTACGCCATCGCCGCCGAATCGCGCTGGCTCGCCGCCTCGTAGGTGCGCCCCAATGCCAGCTCGATCAGAGGTAGATACATCGGCTGATAGTCGAACCCGTACCTGAGATACCGGATTCCTTCCGCTCGAGTGTCGTCCCTCGCTACCAGGGCCAGCGCGAGCTGAAGCCCGAGGAACCCGCTGTCCTCCGCGGCGCCGGGTGCCGCTTCATCGAGCCCGGACCGGAGCCGCGCCAGGCCCGAGGCCGTGTCGCCCTGCATCAACGCACCCCAGCCATCGGCGGCCAGCAGCCGGCCGCGAGGGACCGGGGACATCCGGGCCGAGTCGGCCAACGCGCGAGCCAGCCGGCGGCGGCCCTCCGCCACCTCGCCTCGCCCCAGGTGAACCATCGCCCTCCCGTACTCGGCTTCCGGTCCGGCCGGCAACGCCGCCACCGCCGAATCCAGGAAGCCGGCGGATGACTTGGGCGCCAGCCCCAGCGCGATGGCCCAGGCCCGCACCCCTACCGCCATCCCCCGGTTCAGCCGCGAGAGTGAGTCCGCCAACACCTGCGTTTCCCGCCAGCGTCCTAGCCCGGCCGTTGCATGCGCTGTTAGCGCCAACGACCGGGCCAGGAACTGAGGCGATCGGTGCGCCACCTCCTGGATCCGGCGGAAGAGCCGGAGAACCGAATCGGAAGTGACCCCGTTCCGGCGATAGGAGGAGAACGCAGGCTGGACCACCCAGGACGGCTGCGCCTGCAAGGCGGCGAGAAGCGCGCCTTCGCTGGGCTCGGGCCCCCAGACAAGGCCCGCGGTGGTCTTGAGCGCACTCGAGGTGATGGCCGGCGCGATGCGCTCGATGATTCGGGAGTAGCGGGCGAACCGCGAGCTGTCGCGATAGAGCAGGGCGAGGTCGATCGGGTGGATCAAGGCCGGGAACAGCGTCGAATCCCGCCGGAGCACGCTGTCGAACACGGCGGAGACGGAGTCCGGCGCGGTGGGGCGGGAGCTCCTGAGGTGGAACATCGCCTCGCCCAGCAGATACCATCCCTCGACATCCCCCGGATACTCCGCCACGAACGCGCGCAGCGAATCGATCGCCGCTGGCTTCCCCTGCTCGAACAGCTGATAGCCTGCCATGAGCCGCCGGTCACGCGGGGGCAGGCGCTCGGCAAAACGGACCCCGGCCGCAATCGCCCTGTGTGCCTCGTCGGCGCCGTATCCACCGGTCCAGCCGAAGACCTGCGCCCGCCGCAGATGAGCCAGTGCAAAGGTCGAATCGGTCTCTACCGCCCGGGTGTAGGCGGTGAGCGCCGAGTCCCACTCCAGCCGGCGGTAGTATCGCTCGCCCTGGAGATAGGAGCGCAGCGCGTCGATCGAGTCGGTGGTGAGCGAGGCGAGCCGTAGATTGGGCAATGGCTGCTTGGATCGCCAGACGTCCCTGAGAAGCGCCAGACTCAACCGGTCCACCGCCCCCAGTACACTGTCGGCGGAAGCGTCTACTTGGGCTCGGCCGATTCGCTCACCGGCAATGCTGTAGAGATCCGCGGCAAGCCTCACCCTGCCGCCAGTAGATACCGCGCTGCCGAGCACCACCGACCCGGCATCGAGACTGCGGCCGACGGAGAGTGCGTGCGTGAGGTCGTTCGACGCCTGGTTTCGGGCTCCCCACTGGCGGAGCACCGCGCGCGGATCGACGGTGTTGATCCCACCAACACCCCTGAGGTTGGTCGCCAGGAGGTCGACCATTCCCTCTCCCAGAAACTCCACGCCAGGCCCCGAGGTGTGGAACGGCAGTACGGCCAGCATCTCGACGGCGGGAGCCACTTGCTGTCCGGGCGCACGATTGCTGAACCACAATCCCGCCCCTACGACAAGGACCGCCAGCGCCCCGGCCAAAAGGAACCGCCGTTGCACTCCCGGGCTCGTTGGTACGCTCGCCGCACGGAGGGCCGACCTCATCTCGCCCATATCCGGGTACCGCCCGGCAGGCTCCAGGGCTAGCGCCCGGTGGACAACCTGATCCAGACCTGGAGAAACCCCGGCCCGGGTACGCCCAACATGCGGCCTCGGCGCGGTCAGGCTCTTCGCGATGATCGTCTGCGCTGTGGGCCCCGCAAACGGAGGCTCGCCCGCAAGCATCTCATACAGCACGCAGGCCAGGCTGTACTGATCGGCTCGGGCGTCCACCAGATCGTCGCCGGTGGCCTGCTCCGGACTCATGTAGAGGGGCGTGCCGAGCGCGAGGCCGGCGCGGGTGAGCCGGGTGGATGCGTTGGAAGTTTGGGCTGCGGTGCCGCGCTCGAGCGCCTTGGCGACGCCGAAATCGGCAACCACTGCGTGGCCGCCACTCAGCAAGATGTTCTCAGGCTTGATGTCGCGGTGTACGATGCCCTGGGCGTGGGCATAGGCCAGGGCGTCCGCCACTTCCGCCGCGATAGTGGTGGCCGTGTCCACCTGAAGACGGCCCTCGCGCTGGAGCTTCTGCCGCAACGTCTCGCCATCGACGTAGGGCATGACGAAATACGGCATCGGAGAACCGGCCCCGTCATCGACGATGCCGGAATCGAACACCGGCAGGATGTGCGGATGCTGGAGGCGGGCAGCGAGCTCGATCTCGCGCAGGAAGCGCTCCACCCCCTCCCGGCCGCCGAGCTCGGGGCGGACCACCTTTAACGCCACCGAGCGTTTGTGGCGGAGGTCCTGGGCGAGATAGACGGTGGCCATGCCGCCGGCGCCGATCTCTCGCTCGATGACGTAGCGATCGTTCAGGGCGGCCGCAAGGACCCGAGGTATGTCGCTCATGGATTGGGCAAATCTAGTGGCGGAGCGTACGTTTATGCGGCCATGAATGAGATCGTAGCCCTCTTCCGCCGGCTCACGCTGGGCGTTTACGTCATCGGTGTAGCGGACGGCAAGCGACGCGATGCCTTCACCGCCGCCTGGGTAATGCAGACCTCCTTCGACCCGCTGCTCCTGGCGCTCAGCATCAATCCTGACAATGCCTCACACCCGTTGCTCCACGCTGGCGGCGGCTTCACCGTAAACGTGCTGAAACAGGGGCAGGAGGACCTGGCCCGGCGGTTCGGCACCCGGTCCGGGCGAGACGAGGACAAGCTCGCCGGCGTCTCCTGGCGGCCGGGCCGTACCGGCGCTCCGGTTCTGCAGGATTCCCTGGCCTACTTTGACTGCAAGCTGACCGGTCGACTTGCCGCCGGCGATCATGAGGTGGTGCTCGGACGGGTTGCGGATGGCGCAATTCTCGACCCATCCGCCCGGCCGTTAACGTACGCCGACACGGGCGATATGGATGAGAGCAGCGACCTGTATCCGGAGAAGCTGTGAGCGTGGTGCCGCGACATGTTCTCGGTGTAGGACTGGTATCGGTCGGGGCCATCTGCGCCGGGCCGCTGTGGGCCCAGGACTCCGCCGCCCTCGACTCCATCCATCGCTTCGTCCTGTTTGAGCGGACGCGCCAGCGCATCCCCGGACTCTCCGTCACGATTCTCCGCGGCGACCGGGTTGTGCTGGCCCGAGGCTACGGGAAGGCCAACGTCGAGCTCGGGGTTCCCGCGTCGGACAGCACCATCTATCAGTCCGGCTCAGTGGGCAAGCAATTCACCGCCGCCGCGGTGGTGATGCTCGCCGAGCAGGGCCGCTTTGCTCTCGATGACCGGATCACCCGGTGGTTGAAGGAGGGCGTGGGCGTGTGGGATGGGATCACGATCCGCCACCTCCTCACCCACACCTCCGGCATCGCCGAGTACACCGACTCGACCTTCGACTACCCGGGCCAGGATCCCCGCCACTGCGGCACCCTCGAGCCGCTCTGGAACATCTTCGACCTTACTCCCGAGGGCCGTCCGTCCCACTGGCACGAACAGCTGGATTACCATGCCTGAACGCCGCCGCGCCTGCCGGCCTATGAGCCTGGAGACCAAACAGCCTAGTCCTGTTCTTCAACAAACAACTTGAGCTTGCCCAGCGCCTGGTCCCACTGCCGCGAGATCAGGTCCAGTGACCGGCGGGCCTCCTCCAGCCGCCGGCGCTCCAGCCGCCAGAGGCTTTCCTTACCCCGCCGGCTCGAGCGGACCAGGCCGGCGCCGGCCAGCACCCGAAGGTGCTTAGTGACACCCTGCCGGGTTATACCGAAGCCGGCCGTAAGGTGAGAGATGGACATCGGCTCCCCGCTGCCGAGCCGGGCCAGCAGCCGGAGCCGAGTTTCATCGCCCAGAGCGGCGAAGATCGGCGCCGGCGTGCTGGTCTTACGCCTCTGAGGCAAGATGTTTCCGAAGGTTCTTGAACTGTCCGGTCCATCCGTCGTCGTTCTCGCGGTATACCTTGCCCCGGCGAGCGGGCGGAATCCGGTCGAATCCGGACTCTCTCACGGTGAGCTGGGTGCCCTCGGGTATCTCCTCCAGCTCGAAAACCACCAGCGTCATGGGCTCGGCCGGATCGATGTTGGGGTCTCCCCCCGGTTGCCACCGCCAGGAGAAAAGCCGCTCCGGCTCCACCTGGTCGATGGTGATGTCCATGGTGAGATGCTCGTAGCCCCGGCTGGTGACCGGCCCGCGCACCCGGGCGCCGGGTAGAAACGGATCCTTCAGCTCGGCCCCGAACCACCGGCCGAACTCCGCGGGGTTGGTGAGCGCACGCCAGACCTTGGACCGGGGTGCGCGCAGCACCATGGTCTTCTCGATCCGGTCGGTGGTGCTGGAGCTTATGGGGGACGTGCTGGTACTCATGGCTAACCTCCTGATGTGATTACAGGCAACCTTCTGGTTGCCTGTAATCTTATGTCATGGCCCTTTAATGCGCAACCCCTGGGTTGCGTACGTACTGGTTCTCTACCGAGTGGACCGATACCAGGCGTGGCGGCGACTATTATCGCCGCCACCAGTGGAGATCGTGCGCTACTTCGTTTTCCTGATCCGCAGGAGCCTACGGGGACCAATGAGAGAGGACCTGAGGTTCACGGCGGCGGCCGACGCCTGAACGAGATCCCTGGCCTCGGCCGCGGCCCGAACCTGGCTCAGCCCGGCATCGATGCTCTGAAGCTCGGCGAAGGTGACGTCCCGCGCGATCCGATCGCGGATCAACTCGAGGGTGGCGGCATCGCCAACGTGCCTCGCCTTGGTCGCGGGCTTTGACCGCCGCCCCCAGCTCGTCCAGCGCATCATCCATCTGGGTCTGGGCCTCGGAGGCACTTGCCCCTCCTTGAACGTGTCCCACGCGACAGTCATCTCCTCAACCGTGGCATCGGCCGCCTTCCACTCGGCTTGTGCCGCATCGAAAACGTCGGTTGCTCCGGTTGCCAGCGTCTCGAGCTCCTTAGGTGGGAGACCGGGGAGCGCGTCCTCCGGGATCGCCACGGCCACAGCCTCAACGTCGCCTCCGGAACCGGTAAAGAACTCGCCGTATCCGGGGGCAAATGTCTTATCCTCGAAGGTGCCGTCCATGTGGAGCTCTTGTACCAGGATCGCACCCTGGACCGGACCTTTCGGGCCGTCGACCGTAACCCCGATTTCCTTGGCGGTGACTTCCTCGAAGACGAGGTCGCAGATGTCTCGGGCCGCCACACGTTCCCGACCTGCGGATTGGCCGGCATGATCATCGCCGCGGGACCGTCCCTGCCCGCGAGCCAGGTGCCCTCGGTGTCGGCAATGAGCCCATCCTCGTAGTTGAACACGTCCTCGCCGAAGTAACAGGCAGCTCCGTCATCGGCCTGGGCGTAGAAGTCGAGCGCGATCTCGTGGATGCGGCCGTCGAGGAAGGCGGCGTACTGGGAGACGAGCGTCTCGACCGGCCTGCCATCGAGGTCGATGGTCCTGGTGTCGGGGAGGAGGGTGGTCTCCGCTCGAAAAGGGAGGCCCTCAACCTGGCCGAGCAGGATGACCCGGAAGAGCCGGCTGATAGGGAAGAGAGGATTGGTAACATTGGTGGGATTGGAGAATATCGGCGTTGCGAGATCGACTCGCTCACTCTCGGGCGCGGTCGGCAGGCCGAGGCAGCCGTTGGAGTTTGTGACCGCGACGTCGAGATCCCGCGTCAGAACTGGAGCGACAGTCCTACTGTTTGGGGCCCCACCATCAGCGAGCCTTGCCGACGCGAGAGCCAGCGTGCGCTGAGGTGGCCCACAATCGCTCCGGCGAGGACATCCGAGACCCAGTGCCGGTCATCATTCACCCGCGCAAAGGCGGTGACGGTCGCTGCGCCGTACACCAGCGGGTCGGACCAGCCATCATGCGTTTCGTCCGCGACGACCGTTGCCATGGCAAAAGCCAGGGTCGTGTGCCCTGAAGGAAACGAGGTTCCCCCACCGAAGGGCTGGAAATGATCGCTGTCCCCGTCTCGAGTGGGGCGGGTGCGGCCGACCGTGTACTTGAGGGCGGTGGTGACGGCCGACGCGACGAGGGCGGTCCGGCCGGCACTCCATGCCAGCCGGCTCAGACTGTGGTTGTCGGTCAGCTCACCCACGAGATAGCTCATCCCGATGGCTGGAATCACATACACAGGATCCCCGATCGCATTTCCCACTCGCGCCACCGAGTTCGTCGCCCGGCTTCTATGCTCCTGAAACTCGTCGCGTAGTCCTTCGTCGCCGATCCCCGTGGCGAGCAAAATGAAGGCTGCTATAGCCGCCTGGTCGCTCGAAACGAGAGGTCGAAGGCCGTCCGGCTGGTCGACAGACTGGCCCATGGCCGCGGAGAATGGTGCGCCGGGGGCCAGGGTGATGCAGAGAGCCAGCAGGAGCCGGCGGATGGGCATCAATACACTCGAGATTAGGGGAACGCGCTTCAGTGCCCGGGCGGCGACAAGCCAACGGCCGCGATCCCGGCGTGGAGCAGGCGTTGCACCTTTTCTTCGTCAAGGTGCATCAGGATGCTCGTAGCCCTGGCGAAATGCGTGCCGGGCTCTTGCCAGGAGCGTGCCCACGCTGGCATGGTTCAGCTCGAGCGCGATTCCGGTAGCGGCAGGAAAGACGATGAACACCTCAGAGCAGATGCGTTGACCCATGATCGGGGACGTAACGGGATTCGCCGTGCGTCAGCCGGGTACGCTGCAGACCATCGCTGGCAGCCAAACCATAGTGCGCTCTGGGCGCCCGTGACTACATAGAGATCGGCCGGAAACACGTTGGCCTGGCTCGCCTGAACGACGAGCACGACATTGAATGCTTCGAGACGGAGCCCATCGACGTACCCCGTGGTGCTCACCGGCTACCCGCCTACCCCCTAAGATCCTCTGGAGTCCACCGGGGTGACAGCCAGGGCTTTTCCGAGCCCGGCAGTCCGCGAGAATGAGCGCAATGCCAGAAACCAAGCTAATCTGCAGGCCGGCACGCGATACGACGCAGAGAGAGCGGAAGAGCACGCCGGGGGCCGGCACCCCCCCAGACCTGCTCCGCCAAGCCTCGCGGCGGCTGCAGATCATGGCGCTGATCGGTTCAGGACTCTGGTTCCTGGGGCCGCGCTCGGGCGGGTCGCCTACCGCGCCCTGAATCCGGACGATCCCAGCTGGGCACAGGTCCAGCCGTCCGATTTTATCGCCGCCGCCAGCATCGCGGCGTCCCTGGGCCTCTTTATTATCTCCGGAAGGGAAGCCGCCAACCGGCAGCGGTCATGGACCTGAGCCTGGGGTACATGGTCGTCACGGCGTTCGCCCTCGGGCCCCTGAATCACATGGGGCCGCTGGCCCAGCGGTCGGTCGACGTAACCCCTGTAATCAGCTGGATCGGTCCCGTGATTCTCATGTTCGCCGCGATCGTGCCGGCCCCACCGGTGAAGATGCTGGCCGCCGGGCTGATTGCCGCATCCCTGGACCCGGTCGGCATGATGATCGCCCGCGCCGC
>Ga0136617_10004560_pt1 | contig 12406 bp, 11 predicted proteins | sample AntDrymUQ3222106_2_FD_129672 | JGI IMG/M metagenome (GOLD analysis project Ga0136617, IMG submission 129672) | Polar desert sand microbial communities from Dry Valleys, Antarctica - metaG UQ322 (21.06) | ecosystem: Environmental > Terrestrial > Soil > Desert | place: Antarctica: Dry Valley...
AACCTGCGTGATATCGGCGGCATTGGGCGTGCCGACGAAGAAAGTCTGGCCACGCGCAACAGTGCCCGGCGCGGACGAGATAGTCGGACGCGGCCCCGCGAACAGATACGGTGGCGAAAAGATTTCCGCCTGGTTAAAACTATTCCCGCCAGTGGTCAGTACCCGAGCATCGGGAAGCAACAGAGCGGCCGAATGGTAGATGCGCGGGACCGAAGCGCTCGCCATCGTGCTCCACGTTTCGGTCGCAGGGTTCCAAAGCTCGGCGGCAAACACTGCTCCGTTGAGGTCGTTGAAGCCGGGGCCGCTGGTGCCGCCGGTCACCAGAACTTTGCCGTCCGGCAACACTGTCGCGTTCATTTGACGCCTGGCGAATGCCATCTGCGGCACCGATCGCCAACTCGGATTGGCGGCGTTGAGATCGATGACTTCGGCTGTTTTCGTCGGAGGGTCGCTTCCGCCGCCCGCATACAGTATCTTCCCCACGTCGTACATCACTGCCGAGCCGTAGTCGCGGTCTTCCACTATCCTGTTAGCGACATTGCTCCAGCTGCCCGTGCCGGAAGTGTCGAGATAGCGCGAGGGCTGACCGTTGCCGGCCAGGAAAACCTTGCCGTTTGGCGCGAAAAACATGTAAGGGTATAAAGGAAGGGCAAGTTGCGCGCTGGTCAAATCGCGCCAGGTTCCAGTCGCAGCCTGCCAGACCTGAGGAAGAGTATTGTTACCGTAGTTTGCATCCAGGCTTCCCGACACGACCAGAACGTCACCATTCGGAAGCATGGTATTGGTCGGGTACCAGCGGCCGGCGTTCATCTGCGGCTGGCGACTCCAGCTATTATTAAAGGGGTTATAAATCGAGGCATCGGCGAGGCCGACGCCGTTCTGAATATGTCCGCCGGCGACGAAGAGCCGGCCGTCCGGCAAAAAATTATGACCTGTGCAGAAGATGTCGAAGCCGGTCTTGGCGAGAGTGGTTACGCTGTTCGTGGCCGGGTCCCAGACCCGGGGATCGTCGCCGTTGATGCCTTCATCACCCGGCCAGATCATTACCTTGCCGGTCGGGAGCAGGTGCACATGCATCGGCACGATCGGCAACAGCGGGCCATTCTGCCACTGGCCAACCGATGAAGTCTGCGCCTGCACGGCGGAGCTTGCCAGCCAAAGCGCGAGAATGGTCGATGCGACGGCTATCCGGCGGATCATCAGCAACAGGCGCATTGGCGTTACCGTATAGGGACTAACAAGACAACTGACAGCGGAAGCTCTTCGTGACCGTCAATCTCATTATCGTCGCCGGCGCTCTGGCCGCCGGCAACGATAACGCCGTTTTTGTTGACGCTGAAGGCGTCGGTCAATACGAAGTTGGTGCCGGTGCCGATTACCAGCGTGTTGAGGTCTCTCATGCCTTCGGCGGCTGTCCAGATGAAAGCCCGGCTTCCGAAAGAGCTATTCGAAATCCCGACAACTCTGCCGCCGTTGATTTCGCGGGCCCGGCTGTCGTCTCCGCCAGGTAGAACTCCCAAACTTTGGATCGCACCGCCAGCCGGCCATAAAACCGCGCGCGCTCTCCCGCTTCCGCTCGACACGCCGACTACATCGCCAGCGTCATTGACGGAGGTCGCCTCACTCTCGGCATCACCGGAGAGGGTGCCAAGGTCGACGGGGTTACCTTTGTTGCGCCAGAGGATTGCGCGGCTAAAACCCGCGCTTCCCGATTTGCCGACGACATCACCCCGGTCGTTTATAGCCACACCTTGTGTACGGTTCGCGCCCGACACGGGCGGCAGCGCCTGTATTGCACCCGACCGTGTCCACCAGACGGCACGAACGCCGTTGCCGCTTGAGTACCCGGCGGCTTCTCCCCCGTTGTTTATCCCAAAAGCAGCGCCGGCGGCGTCGCCTGGCAGCGTCGGCAGAGCCTGTGAGCCATTGCGGCGCGTCCAGCGGAACGGACGCAGCGCCTCGTTCGTGTTGAAGGCGCCGACCACTTCCCCGACATCATTGATGCCGGACGAGGTGCTGAAGTCCGTAACTTGCTGTTCGAAGACCGCTTCCCGGCCGTTGCGGGTGAGTAAAAAGGCGCGACCGCCTTTACGAGGAGCGTTGGCTCCACCTGCGACCTCATCGGACGAATTTAAACGCCGAATCGAGATCGCCTGCCCTGGATCGAGTACAGCGAGTTCGACAATGGTATAGGTGGGGGTAATCTGTTGAGCTTGCAGCCTGCTTGCTGCATGGCCGCGACCGGGAGAATGCGCGCACACGTCGGCCGCGATGAACCCGGGCAACGCTAAGGATAGCGCGATGGATAAGACCGTGCCGGCACCGTGCGATCGAATGACTCGATACGAACATTCTGCGACATAAGCTCGGGGTACCGGAGGCAGGTAATCCATCAGGTTCTCCTTGCGGCTATCTTCTGCTGAGCACTTGATATTAAGATCGCGCGTTCGACTTGTAAATACGACTAAAGGCCTAGTGCGAAAGTCATAGCGAATGCCATTGACAAAACGATTGGGAAAGAAACTCATTTCCTGCAGCGATTGCAGGCCATCAAAGCAACCATGCGCCTTGCGATGAGCGCTCTTGGCCGCCGCTACTGCTTTGAGCCGTTCCTGAAAGCGATCGCCCTGTTTGCCAAGATCATACAGCGAGTTGGCGTTCACCCTCTCCGGCGCCTCGCCCGCCGGCCAGAGTGCGCTGCCCGCCCCTGCAACGATGATCCTGCTGCCGCCGCGTGCCACCCGCTGCGCCTCGTTCCCTGAGCACGAAACCTGTCACGTGATTCGGCTTTTTCCGTTTCGCGCGAACGGCGGCTTGACGACTTCCGCGCGCAGCAGCTTGCCGCGCACATCGACATCGACGATATCGCCGGGCCTGGCCGTTAGCGGCAGGCGCGCGAGCGCGATCGAGCGATTCAAAGTCGGCGCGAAACCGCCGCTTACGATCTCACCCTCGCCGCCGGCAGCATGGACTTTTTGATGGCTGCGCAGCACTCCTTTGTCGAGCGATACGAGGCCCTGCGTCTGGAACACCGGCGCCCTCGATTGCAGGGCGTCCCGCCCGATGAACTCTCGTTCACCATCGAGATGTACGCAATAACCGCAACCGGCCTCGAATGGCGTAACGGTTTCGTCCATGTCCTGCCCGTAAAGCAGCATGCCGGCTTCGAGCCTCAGGGTATCGCGAGCGCCAAGGCCGATCGGGGCAGCGCCGGCTGCCGCCAGCGCTTGCCAGTATGGGCCAGCCTCACTGGCGGGCGGCATGATTTCGAAGCCATCCTCGCCAGTATAGCCGGTGCGCGCGATCGTCGTGTTTGCGAACCGGGCGACAGTGAACGGTTTGAGCGCGCTGGCGGTACTCGCGAGTCCGGGCAGAGCAGCGCCAAGCCGGGTAGACGCGTTTGGGCCTTGCAGCGCGAGGATGGCAAGATCGCGGCGCGCTTCGATCTGTAGTCGCGGCGTGCGGTGCTGCTCGAGCCAGGCCAGATCCTTGTCGGCGCAGCCGGCATTCACGACCAGCCGAAAGCGATCGGCGAGCGCATAAACGATCAAATCATCGATGATGCCGCCATCCGCATTGAGCAGGCAGGTGTAGAACGCCTTCCCGGGCGTCAGACGATCGATGTCGCTCGCGAGCATGCGGCGCAGAAAGCTGCCCGCAACGCCATCGCGCCGATCCGGCACGTCGATGGCCAGCATATGCGATACGTCGAACACGCCGGCATCGTCGCGCACACGGCGATGCTCGTCGATTTGCGAGCCGTAGTGCAGCGGCATTTCCCAGCCGCCGAAATCGACCATTTTGGCGCCAGCGGCGCGGTGCAGGGCGGTCAACGGGGTTTGTTTCATAACAAGAGTGGGAGCAGGATCAGCAAACGGGATGGGCAAGGGTCGACTAGCAAACGCGGGAAGTCGCGACCCTTTCACTACTTGCGGTTGCCGTTCGCGCTGTCACGGATAAAGCATGAACAGGCGATATCCGGACGGGTTCAGTTCACCGGTGTCGAGCGTGAGCTTGACGTTGAGATCGCCATTTGGCGGCAGACCCGCGGCGAGGCCGGTGCGCACCGGAAGATATTCGCGCGGCTCGAAAATACGCCGTGCGATCGCCTCGTCGCGGGAATTGGTCAGGGTCAAATCGAGTGCTGGATAGGCGACGGCATAGCGCGCACGGTTGCGCAAGCTCGCCGAGAGTTCGATGCGACCCGGGCGCGCGCTGTCCAGCGACTTCATATCGGATGATTCGATCGTCAGCGTTTCCCAATCGTGCGGCAGCGGCACCGAACAACCGAGCACTTTGCAGAATTGCTGCAGCGGCGGTTTCAGCCCGGGAAACCGCGCGGCGAGATCGGAGCGAAAAACAAAGGCGATCTGACCGAGCAGCATGACCAGCAGGAATAGCGAGCCGCCGAGCCACAACCAGATCGCGCGCGGATCGGTTGCGGCTTCGCTGTGATCGGCGCTGAACGACGGCTCGAAATCGGATCGCAGTGATGGCCGCGTTGCCGCCGCGTAGCCGGCTAGATGCGGGAAGTCGTCCTCGCGGCTGGACGCGTAGGACGGGACAGATGCAGGCCCCTGCCTCTTGCGTGAATCGGCTGCGTCGAGATCCGGCAGTTGATCGAGTTCAGAAAACTCGTCGAGGCCGAATTCGTCGGATGCGGCGGGGGTTTCAGCCTCGCTGGCGGAATTGGTTTCGCGCAGTGCTTCACCGGGACCGCGGGTTTCGTTTTCGGCTGCTGCGGCCATCCTGCCAGTTAGCGCATCCTCCGCCCACGGCTCGTTGGCGCCGCCGGGAATGCTATCCGGGCCGTCGGCGGCTGGCGCTTCATCGTTGTCCTGCACGGTTGAGAGATCGGCGAAGGCATCGAAAACCTCGGCGCAACGACCGCAGCGCACGTCGCCCCGGTGTGCTTGCAATTGCGGCAGCGTGACCTTGAATGTGGTGTCGCAGTTGGGGCAGCGCGTGACAAGGCTCATGCTGCTATTCCGCTTCGTGCGTTGACATGTATCAGGAGCATCACAACTTTTCACCGCTCAAGCAAACCCAGCCTTCCTCCTGCCCTGCCGCGTGCAGCTCGAACCAGGGTTGATAAGCCGCCGCAACCGCGCCGGCTTGATTCGACAGGATGCCCGACAAAACAATTTTTCCGCTTGCGGCAGTTACCTGAGCCAGTAAGGGGGCGAGGGCAATCAAGGGATTGGCCAGAATGTTTGCGACCACCACATCCATCGGCGCCAGAGCTTCGGCTTCCAGGGTCGGCAGGGAAAACCTCGCATCGACCCGATTCTGCACGGCATTATATCGGCTCGCAACCAACGCATTGGGATCGATGTCAATGCCGATCGCGCTTCTCGCGCCGAGCTTCATCGCGGCAATGGCGAGGATGCCTGAACCGCAACCGTAATCGAGCACGGATTCGCCACCGCGCAGATTCTCGTCGAGCCAACGCAGGCAAAGCTGCGTCGTCGGATGTTCGCCGCTGCCGAACGCAAGACCCGGGTCCAGAACCAATGCGACAGGCAGCGAATACCGGGTTTTGTCGAACCCATCGAGGGATGGGGCTTGCCAGTCAGCCTCCAGCCAGCTCGGCACGATCCACAAGCGCTCGGATATCTTTATAGGCTGGAACTGCTCGCGCGAACTCTGCAGCCAATCTCGATCTTCGACTGTATCGGTTTCAATTGAGGTTTTTTCAACGCCAGCCTCGGCGCACGCCCGCGCGACACAGGCAGCAACATCGGCGTCGTCATGGAACAGCGCGTTGACCCTGTTTCGCGGCCAGAAAGTGTCGGGTGCGTCGAACGGCTCGGCATAGAGCAACCGCTCGTCCGCGGTCGCGAAGTCCTGGTCGGCGATATCGACCGACAGCGCACCGTATAGCAGCAAGGCATCCGACAACGTTTCGGCTTGTTCCGCGGAAACGATCAGGGTCACACCGCGCAAAGCCGGCTCCGGACCAGGGCCTGGGTCATTGCGTCTTGTTGTTGGCGAGTTTTTGCTCGAGGTAGTGGATGCTGGTGCCGCCGCGCAGGAATGCCGCATCGAGCATCATTTCCTGATGCAAGGGGATATTGGTGCGTATGCCTTCAATAATGGTTTCGGACAATGCTATGCGCATGCGCGCAATCGCTTGCTCGCGCGTGTCGCCATAGGCAATCAGCTTGCCGATCATCGAATCGTAGTGCGACGGCACCAGATAATTGTTGTAGGCGTGCGAATCGATGCGTATGCCGGGCCCGCCAGGCATGTGATACGACGTGATGCGGCCAGGCGATGGCGTGAATTTGTAAGGATCCTCGGCGTTGATCCGGCACTCGACGGCGTGGCCCTTGAGCACGATATCGCGCTGTTTGAAGGCGAGGCGCTCGCCGGCGGCGATGCGTATCTGGGCTTGCACGATGTCGATGCCGGTGATCATTTCGGTAACCGTGTGTTCGACCTGCAGCCGCGTATTCATCTCGATGAAATAAAACTCGGCTCTCTCGAACAGAAATTCGAAGGTGCCGGCGCCACGGTAATTGATCTTGCGGCAGGCTTCGATGCAGCGTTCCGACATCTTCACGCGCTGGCGTTCGGTCAAAAGCGGCGCCGGAGCTTCCTCAATCAGCTTTTGATGGCGGCGCTGCGTCGAACAATCGCGATCCCCCAGCGAAACGGCATTGCGATGCTCGTCGGCCAGCACCTGGATTTCGATGTGGCGCGGATTTTCGAGAAACTTTTCGATGTAGACGTTGGCATTGCCGAACTCGTTTTGCGCCTCGTTGCGCGTCATGCTGATCGCATTCAGCAGCGCGGCTTCGGTATGCACGACGCGCATGCCGCGCCCGCCGCCGCCCCCGGCGGCCTTGATGATGACCGGATAGCCGATGGTTCGAACCAGCCTGACAATTTCCTCCGGCCCCTCGGGCAGAGCGCCTTCCGTCCCCGGCACGCACGGCACCCCGGCTCGTTTCATCGCCGCTTTGGCGCTGATCTTGTCGCCCATCAGCCGGATCGTTTCCGGTTTTGGTCCGATGAACACGAAGCCGCTTTCTTCGACGCGCTCGGCGAAATCGGCATTCTCGGACAGAAAGCCGTAACCGGGATGAATTGCCTCCGCGTCGGTGACCTCGGCCGCGCTGATGATCGCCGGGACGTGCAGGTAGCTGAGACTGGGTGCGGCCGGGCCGATACAGACAGATTCATCGGCCAGCCTGACGTACTTGGCTTCGGCATCGGCTTCGGAATGAACGACGACAGTCTTGATGCCGAGTTCGCGGCAGGCGCGCTGGATGCGCAGCGCAATTTCGCCGCGATTCGCGATCAGGATTTTTTCGAACACGTCAGGAAAAGTAGAATAAGCGCAACGAACGGCAGCCGACGACCGGCGCGGGCATCCTGCGCCGACCGGCTACTCACCGATCAGAAAAAGCGGCTCGCCATATTCGACCGGTTGCCCGCTTTCGACGAAGATGGCTTTGATGACGCCGCTTTGGTCGGCTTCGATTTCGTTCAGAAGCTTCATTGCTTCGATGATGCAGAGGGTATCGCCGGCGGCAACGGTCTGGCCGACCTCGACAAATGGTTTTGCGCCCGGCGCCGACGCCAGGTAGAAGGTGCCGACCATCGGCGATTTCAACAGATGCCCTTCCGGTGCGGTCGCCGCCGCCTCGCCCGGCGGAGCCGAGGCGCCTAAGCTCGCCGCCGTGGCGGCGTGCGGCGCCGAAACTATGGGGGCTTGCAAAGGCAGCGATTGCTGGATCGGCACGTGCCCCTGCGTCGTCGCGCCGACGCGGCTGATGCGGACTTTCTCTTCGCCCTCGGTAATTTCAAGTTCGGCGATTCCCGATTCTTCCACCAGATCGATCAGCTTTTTCAGCTTGCGCAAGTCCATGTCAGCTTTTCAATCGTTCTATCGCGAAAGTCAGCGCCAGCTCATAGCCGCTCGCGCCCAAGCCGCTGATCACGCCGACGGCAAGGTCGGAAAAAAAGGATTTACGGCGGAAGGGTTCGCGCGCAAATACGTTTGACAGGTGCACTTCGATAAAAGGGATGCGCACGGCCGCCAGCGCATCGCGCAAAGCAATGCTCGTGTGCGAAAGGGCAGCCGGATTGATCAGGATAAAGCCGATCTGTTCCGAACGGGCCTGCTGCACGCGATCGATCAGTGCGGATTCTGAATTGCTCTGAAAAGTGGCGAGTTCTGCGCCGCCCGCCGCAGCCAGATTGACAAGGCGCTGATCGATCGCGGCCAGTGTGAGTTGCCCATAGAGTTCAGGCTCGCGGCTTCCCAGCAGATTGAGGTTGGGGCCATGTAAGACCAGGATTGCCGGCTTGGCAGAAGCCGGCGGGGCAGATGGCGGCTCGGGAGGCATCCTGCCAGTTTGCCGGAATTGGCTGCTAGTTGTCTAGTTTTAGCAGCTTTTGCCAGAATTTAGCCATTAATCAGAGCGCTTCAAAAAAGCGCTTTGATGATCCTCTCCAGCTTGGCTTCGGTGAGGCCGCCGAGCTCGGTCGCAACGACTTGGCCGGCGCGGTTCATGATCAGGGTATAGGGCAAGGCGCCCAACCTGTTGCCGGCTTTCCGCGACAAGTCGATGGCGTCGGCTTCGCCGATCAAGACCGGATAATTGACGCCGTTCTGATCGGCGAAAGTCTCGACCTTGTCTTGCTGGTCGATTGCGATGCCGACGAACTGCAAGCCCTGCTTGCCATATTTGTTTTGCAGTTTGACGAACTCGGGAATCTCTTCCAGGCAAGGCGGGCACCATGTCGCCCAGAAATTGATGACGAGCACCTTGCCCCGCCATTGCTCGATTTTTTGCTGGTTGCCGTTCAGATCGGGAAGCGTCGCCGCGAATATCGGCGCTGACGACGGTTGCCCCGATCCGGATGTGGACGAAGACGGCTGACTGCCGCGCCACGTCGCCGCGAAATAGCCCGCGGCCGCGGCGACAATCGCCACAAGCAAGATCAGCCATGCTGCCCGCGTTCTGGTCATTGCCGCGTCGAAACGCTCTGAGCCTGCAAAGCCGTGTTGACGGACGCGAGGAATATATCCGCGGGCTGGTAGCCGATCACGCGGCCGTGCCCGACCTCCGCCCCCTGCGTGTCGAAGAAAATAATACCGGGCGGTCCGAACAGACCGAAACGCTTCAGGAGCGCCTTGTCATCGGCGTTGTTGGCCGTGACATCGGCCTGTAGCAGAATGACGTCCTTGAGCCGTGCCTGAACGCGTTCGTTACTGAACGTGAAGCGTTCCATTTCCTTGCACGACACGCACCAATCGGCATAGAAATCGAGCATCACGGGCTTGCCGCCGGCGGCGACTATACGCTGGTCCAGTTCGGCTACGGTTTTAATTCTGTCGAAAGCCAAATGCGACGCCGGCGTCGCATTTGCACCACCCCCAGCGCGCAGCCCCGCGAGCGGTTGCAGCACGTCGCGCCCGCCGCTCATGGCCCCGACCAGAATCGCCACGCCGACCAGAAGCGCAATCACGCCGACGCCTTTCCACAACTTCCTGAAATCGGAAACGCCGGGCGGCAAGGGATCGATTGCGTGCAGATAAATCGCCGAAATGATCAACAGCGCGGCCCACAGCAGCATGTGGACCAGCGGTGAAATGACCGGTGAAATCAGCCAGATCGCGACGCCCAGCAGCAGCACGCCGAAAAATCGCTTGACCGCTTCCATCCAGGCCCCGGCTTTTGGCAGCAAGGCGCCGGCCGACGTGCCGATCACGAGCAGCGGCAAACCCATGCCGAGCGCCATCGCGAACAATGCCGTGCCGCCGAATACGACATCGCGCGTTTGACTGATATAGAGCAAAGCCCCGGCCAGCGGCGCGGCAACGCACGGGCCGACGATAATCGCCGACAACACACCCATTGCGAAAACGCCGGCGAGATGACCACCCTGCATGCGGTTTGCCCGCTCGGATAACCTGCTCTGCAGCGAGGCTGGCAGTTGCAACTCGTAGAAACCGAACATCGAAAACGCCAGCAGCACAAAAACCGCGGCAAACGTTCCGAGCACCCACGGATTCTGCAACGCGGCCGATAGCAGCGCGCCCGACAAACCGGCCGCGACCCCGGCCAGCGCATAGGTGATGGCCATACCGAGGACGTAGGCGAGCGAGAGGCCGAACGCGCGCGTCCTGGTCAAGGTTTGCCCCTGGCCTACGATGATGCCGGACAGGATCGGGATCATCGGGAACACACACGGCGTCAGAGCGAGCAACAGGCCGAAACCGAAAAAGCTGGCGAGGATCACCCACAAGCTGCCGCCTTCCAGCAGCGCCGCGATACGTGCATCCTCGGATTCCGGCGCTGTCACGGGAGAGGTTTGCGGCGAACTCGGTCCCGATACAGCGCCGGCATCTCCACCAACCCCAGCCCCAGCCGCCACCGCCATGGCCAAGGTGAAATTCTTGATTTCCGGCGGGTAGCACAGCCCCTTGTCGCTGCATCCCTGATAGGTCGCTTCGAGTTGCAACGGGCCGCTCGCTGTCGCGCCTCGCTGCAGCGAGATTACGGCTTGAAACGGACGGTGATAAACCTCGGTGTCGCCGAAATTCGGATCGGCTTTCATTTCCCCGGCCGGCAGCGCGATCTTGGCGATATGCACGCCGGCCGATTCGGGCAAACTGAAGCCGATTTTGTCGCGGTACAAATAATAGGTGTCGGCCGGCTTGAAATTCGCGATCAGTGTATTCGCGTCCCTGACCTCGATGTCCAGCCTGAAAGCCTGGTCTGGGGGCAGAAATTCATCTTCGCCGACGTTGCTCGTGCTGGCAGGCGGACTGGCATTTCGCAATGCCGCGACGATGTTGCCGGCGCCGATACCGCTGTTCCGGGCATCGGATGCGCTGGTCGAAGCTGCTGCAAGCTTCAGCTCGGCTTTCTGTTCGTGCGGGATATAACAGACACCGACATCGGCGCAACCTTGTGAAAAGGATTTCAGCGTAAATTGCGGGGGCGCCGACGCTGCGTCGAATGGCAGCCTTATCTTCAGTTCATCCCGAAAAGTTTCGACGCGGCCGAAGAACTCGTCATCCTTGATCTCGCCCGCCGGAAATTGAGCCTTGCCCAGAGCCGCGGCCGGTTCCGCACTGAAGCGGAATTTGTCGCGATACAGGTAATAGCCGGGGGCGATGCGGTAATTCAGCTCGATCGCGCCGGGATCGACGATGCGCGCCGAAAACCGGAAAGCTCGGTCTGGTTCCAGTAAATCGGGCTCGGCTGCGTGTGGGAACAGCGGAAACAGGCACAGCAGAACAAGGACCAATCGTTGCGACAGCATGCTTATCCCTTGACCGCGCCTTTGACCACTAAACCCGGCATTCATGATATCGGACGCGAGAATTTGAAACTCCGGGGCTGACCCGCATCTAACGTTAGTCAGGCGCAAGCCGTGCGGTTTGGGCGGCAATCCAGGCCAGGTAGGGCTGCGACCCGGCGCTGATACGGACAGCGACAATTTCCGGGAGTTCGTAGGGGTGATTCGCCCGCACCGCGGCCTCCACCTCCGGATAGCGCGCCGAAGTCGTCTTGATCAGAACCGGAGTTTCGTGCGCCGTTTCGATTTGCGCCTGCCAGCGGTAAACCGATGAACACTCGCCCAGCACATTGACACACGCCGCGAGTTGTTCCCCGATCAGGTGCTGCGCGAGCTTCAATGCGCTGTCGCGATCGGGGAAGGTCGTCATCACCAGAATTGCATCCATTGGAGAGTGAATAATGCCGGGTTATCTGATCGCAGCTATTTTACTGGGTTTCCCGCTGCTCGAATTGCTCTTGCTGATACTCGTCAGCGGCGCTATCGGCGGCTGGGTATTTGCGCTGCTGATCGCAAGTGCTGCGATCGGCTGGCTGCTGATCAAGGAAGAGCGCAGCGTTTTCATGGCGCGCATGGAAGCGGCCCGGAACTCAAGCACCTCTGTGGTTACCGCGATCAAAGCCAGCGGCCGCAAGGTCATCGCCGGCATTTTGCTGATCATCCCGGGGCTCATTACCGACGTTGCGGCTCTGGCGTTGCTGTTATGGCCGGCCAGAAAGACGACCTCGCCAGGTGGCGGCTTTGAATTCAGCATGTCCAGCAAGCCAGAAGGCGGGCGCCCCGCACCGGCCAAGGCGGAGGTTTTTATCGAGCCCGCGGACGGCAAGACGCTGGAGGGAGATTTCAAGCGGGTCGACTGAAATCGGGCTGAAGCTCGGTGTGACGGTCATGACGAATCGATGGCATTTGCTGGAATCGCCGCGAGACCCTCGGCAACCGCCGGATACAGAAGCCTGGCGCGCAGTTCGCGTTTCATGCGCGCGTTGCACAAGCGGCGGGATTCGCTCATGAAGGAGAGCAGGCCTGGCGGCAGCGCAAGAGCCGCTGCTGCGCGCGGAATCCTGCAAGGTCGCGCCAACCCGAA
>Ga0136617_10004561_pt1 | contig 12406 bp, 10 predicted proteins | sample AntDrymUQ3222106_2_FD_129672 | JGI IMG/M metagenome (GOLD analysis project Ga0136617, IMG submission 129672) | Polar desert sand microbial communities from Dry Valleys, Antarctica - metaG UQ322 (21.06) | ecosystem: Environmental > Terrestrial > Soil > Desert | place: Antarctica: Dry Valley...
GGAAACTCACGGAAGGTCGTTGCCGTCGGCACCGTGAGGCTCTCGTTCATGTTCGCAACCAGCCTGGCGGCGGGGCCCTTAATCGGGCTGGCGCCCGAGGCAGAGGAAGCGGGTAAGCGGGTCAGCGGGTCAGTTGACTGCGCGGCCCCAGCCTGCCCTGTCTGCGCGACCTCTGGCCGAGCCTCCCCGCCTATCCCCTGTCCCGCTTCCCCGCTGTCCCGCTTCCCCGCTGTCCCGCCGTCCCGCTGTCCCGCCGTCCCGCCGTCCCGCTGTCCCGCCGTCCCCCTGTCCCGCTGTCCATTCCCCTCCCCCACCACCCCGCTTTCGAACAGGCGCCGCCATTCGGGGCCCACTGCAGCTGGGTCTCGCAGAAACTCCTCATACATGGCCTGCGCAAACCCTGCGTTGGCCGTCTCAAACACGTTGGGATCCACGAGCCTCAACCCGACTGGAGAAGATGACTCAAGATAACGCTGGCACCGGTCGCTTGCATCGCGCGGCGGCATCTTGCGGGCCGCCCCAGACGCCGTATTGTAGGAAAATCCAAGTCCTCCCCGGTCCATTCCACGAGGCCTATATGCCCAACAATTTTCCCCGGCACTTTGGAGAATTTCTCGTGGGCACGAGCCTGGTCTGCGCGGCCTGTGGCGGTGATGGGACCGATATACAGCCCGACGTGGTATCGAGTGTAGAAATCGTCAGCGGCGATCATCAGGCGGGCAGAGTGGGTGTCGTGTTAGCCGACCCGATCGTGGTGAGGGTGACCTCGGATGGGAACGCGGCACCGAGTGTTACCGTGAACTGGTCTACCACGGCGCCTGGGGATCAGGTCATCCCGGCTGTCACAGCCACCGATGCCGACGGCATGGCCAGCGCCAGCTGGGTGCTGGGCACCGAGGTCGGCGCGCATACGGCCCAAGCCGCCGTGAGCGGGGCGAATGGGTCCCCGGTAACCTTCAGTGCGGGTGCCCTGGCGGCTGCCGCGGCCGCCCTGGCCAAGGCCTCACGTACCAGCGGAGACAACCAGGTGGGTGAGATCAACAGCCCGCTTGTCGCGCCTCTACAGGCGCAGGTCACCGACGGTTTCGGGAATCCTGTCCCGGGTGTCGACGTGAACTGGACGGCTTCGGGCGCAGCGGTGTCTGCCCCAACCGCTCTCAGCGATGAGGCGGGTATTTCGGAAGTGGGCGTGACGCTCGGATCCACGGCGGGACCGATAACCGTCACCGCGGCCGCCAACGGCCTCGCTGGCTCGCCCCTTACCTTCATCGCCACAGCTACCGAGCCCGCTACCATCCCAGCGGCCGCAAACGTGACGGTGCGGAATAACAGCTTCCTGAGCGTGCGGAACAGCACCTCCAACCCGGCGGTGGATACCGTTGCGGTGGGCGGCACCATCACTTGGACCTGGGCACCAACCGCGACCAGTCCGCACGATGTCACCTCAACCGGGTCGCCCGGCTTTACCGGCCAAGCCACGCTGGTTCAACCACCACCGTTCAGCGTGACCTTTAGTGCTGCAGGAGCGTACGACTACTACTGCACCGTGCACGGCCAGCCGGCTTCGGGAATGAGGGGCAGAGTCGTGGTCCGGTAGGCTCAGCGCTTTCCGTTTTTTACAAACTTCAGATATCGATCCGCCTCGGCCTGTACCCTCACGGTGTCCCAGCCGAGCTCCTCACCCATCAGCTCGGCGACGCGGTGAGCGGCGGGTGCACCCTGCCCGCTGTGCTCGTAGTACTGGTGGAAGCGGCGGACCATGACGTCTTCCACGGTCTGCGCCAACTCCCGCCGGACGGCGTGCACCACTTCCGCTTCGATCGCTGGATGGTCGGGCACCAGCCGCCGGAAGAGCCGCCGGTCGGCCCCGCCCAGGTTAAAAATCCCCGCCGCCTCGGTGCCGTAGTGCCGTAACAGGTGGTCAATGCTGACGGGAGGTATACCGAGCTCCAGTCCCCGCTCGCGGAACTGGCTGAGGTCGGCGGTTTCTCCCCCGGGCAGTGCTTCGACATCGGTTCGAGCTTCTCCCTGGCGCGGCCGGCCGTCGCGATGACGCAGCTCGCGCATCGCCTGGTCCACCACCTCGGCGGCCATCGAACGGTAGGTCGTGAGCTTGCCCCCCACCACGGTCAACATTCCTCCCGACCCGTGGACGATGTCGTGCTCCCGGGATCGGTTGGAGGGGAACTGGTCATCACGGTCGAGCACCAGAGGCCGCAGCCCCGCCCACGTAGCCCGCACATCTTCCACGCCAAGGCGCGCGCTGGGGAAGCGGGCATTGACCGAGCGCAGCAGGTACACCAGGTCGTCGGCGGTGACCCTGAGGTCTTCGGGCGGCTCGCTGCTGTCGGTATCGGTAGTCCCGATGTAGGAGAGATCGCCCCAGGGCAGGACGAACATCACCCGGCCGTCGATCGGACTGGTGAAGGCGACCGCCGTGCGGTGATCGATGCGCGCCCGGTCAACCACCAGATGCACTCCTTTGGTAGGCCGAAGCAGGGGTGCGGCGCCCGCGTCCTCCAGGCGGCGCACCTGGTCCGCCCAGGGGCCGCTGGCGTTCACCACCACACTGGCTCGAATTACGCCCCGCTCTCCGGTAAGCCGGTCCTCGAGCTGCGCCCCCACCACGCGCCCGGCGGTTCGCTCCAGGCCGATCACCGACATGTAGTTCGCCACCAAGGCGCCGTGATGAGCGGCGGAGCGGGCGGTAGCCACTACCAGGCGCGCGTCATCGCACTGAGCGTCATAGTAGCGGGCCCCGCCGAGCAGGCCACGGTCGCGCAGCATCGGCTCGGCCTCGAGCATACCGCGCTTGCCGAGCATTCGGTGAAGCCGCACATTGCGAAACAATGCCAGCGCATCGTAGAGCATCATGGCGGCAGCCAGGCGCCAGCGGGAGATACGGTCGCCGCGGTGGATCGGGAATACGAAGGGCAGCGGCCACACCAGGTGCGGGGCGATCCGCTGGAGAGTACGCCGCTCGCGGTTTGCCTCCAGCACCATGCCGAACTCGCCCTGCTCGAGGTACCGCAGGCCGCCGTGGATGAGCCGACTCGACCGGGAGCTGGTTCCTGCTCCCAGATCGTTCTGCTCGACAAGGGCGGTTCGTAGCCCCCGCATCGCGGCATCGCGGGCAATTCCGGCCCCGTTGATCCCGCCCCCGATAACCAGGAGGTCCGCCGGCTGCAGGGTGAGCTGCACCAGGGTGGCGCGCTCCGAGGACCGTTTCCCGTGACTCGGTGCCCCATCCCGCGGGCTTCCCGGCCCAGCAGCTGGTTTCTCTGGCATGCTCATCTGATTCGGCCCGGCGCGCGGGTCATCGATCTGGCGTGCGGAGCGGGACGCCACAGCCTGGCGGCCGCTGCCCTGGGCGCCAGGGTTACCGGGGTAGACCATGACCCGGCCAAGCTGGCCGTGGCGCGGGAGCGCGCTGCCGCCGCTCGGCTCTCGATCGACTGGCGCGAGGTGGACCTGGAAGGCCCGTGGCCGGAGCTGGACAGCTTTGATGCAGTTCTGGTATTCAATTATCTTGACCGAGCCAGCATGCCCAGAATCGTGGGGCTGGTCGCGCCCGGCGGCCGGCTCATGATGGAAACCTTTCTCGAGGCGCAGCGCGAGTCGGGCTGGGGTCCGACCTCGGAACGCCACCTCCTGCGTCCCGGCGAGCTGGCCCAACTGGTAGCCCCTCTGACCATCCTGCATGGGCGCGAGGTGTTCGAGACGGTAGACGCCGAGCGCTGGCGGGCTGTTGCCAGTGTTGTCGCTCAAAACTATCATCCCTTCCCTTCAAAGGGGCAACATGCTTGACTCGCGCCGGGGCCGGCGTGTCGCGATCGTCGCCGGCGTTCGCACTCCGTTTGCGAAGAGCGGCACCGTCTTCCGCGACGTGTCTGCGGTCGCGATGGCCCGCCACGCCGCGCGGGAGCTGCTCTACCGCAGTGAGGTAGACGGGCGGGAAATCGACGAAGTCGTATTCAGCCAGGTCGTGCCCTCCGCCGTCACCCCCAACGTAGCGCGCGAGGTGAGCCTCCTGCCGCAGCTTCCACCCAGCGTGCCCGCCTACACGCTGAATCGAGCCTGTGCCTCCGCCGCGCAGGCGATCAACAATGCCGCCGACCAGATACTGCTGGGCCACGCCGACGCGGTTATCGCCGGAGGGGTAGAGTCGCTTTCGGATATTCCCATTCTCCATTCGCGCCGCTTCAGCCGGGTGCTGGTCGATGCCAGCAAAGCACGGAGCCTGGGTGGCAGGATAACGGCTATGGGCCGCGTGCGCCCGCGCGATCTGGTGCCGGTTACCCCCGCCATAGCGGAGCCTTCGACCGGGGAAACCATGGGTCAATCGGCCGAAAAGATGGCCAAGGAGAACGGAATCAGCCGGGAGGAGCAGGACCGGCTTGCGCTGATGAGCCATCAGCGGGCCGCCGCCGCAACCGCCAGTGGACAACTGACCGCTGAGATCGCTCCGTGGTTCGGCGGCCCGGAAATGGACCAGGTGATCACGGCCGACAACGGCGTCCGATCAGATACGTCGCTGGAGGCGCTCGCCAAGCTCAAACCGGCGTTCGACCGCAGGTATGGCTCCGTGACCGCCGGCAACTCCTCTCCCCTGACGGATGGCGCTGCGGCCGTGCTGCTGATGGCGGAAGAAAAGGCCCAGGCACTGGGCCATAAACCTCTCGCCTATATCAGAAGCTATGCGGTGAGCGCGGTGGATCCCGGGTGGCAGCTTCTCATGGGGCCGGTGTTCGCCGTGCCCAAGGCGCTGCAGCGGGCGGAGCTCACCTGGGGAGAGCTCGGACTGGTCGAGATTCACGAGGCCTTCGCGGCCCAGGTTCTCTCGAACGTGCAGGCGTGGGGCTCACAGGCATGGGCCGACCGGCTTGGCCTGTCCGCCCCCGTGGGTGAGGTGGACTGGGAGCGAACCAACCTGGCGGGCGGGTCGATCGCTATCGGGCACCCGTTCGCGGCAACCGGCGCCCGCCTCGTCACCACCCTCGCCAACGAGATGCAACGGCGCGACGTGCAGTTTGGGCTTCTCTCCATCTGCGCCCAGGGAGGAATGGGGTATGCGATGGTCTTAGAGAGGAGATGACGCGTGATTCGAGAGTCTAGAGTCAAGTGTCTAGAGTCTACAAGCAAACTCGAAGTTCCCTGGGCCAGAGTCGCGGTTCTCTTGTCCGTCCTAGACCCTAGACCCTAGACCCTCGACTCCTATCGTGTCCTCCTTCGCGACAACCATCGAAAACGGCATCGCCATCGTGACCTTCGACCTGCCGGGCGAGCCGGTAAACAAGCTCAACGGGGCGGTCAAGCGCGAGCTGGAGTCATTGCTAGCCCGCCTCAGGGATGACAGCGCGACGCGCGCGGTGGTGCTCATCTCAGGCAAGCCCGACACCTTCATTGCGGGCGCCGACATCGAGGAGTTCACGGCGATAGCCAATCAGACCGAGGCTGAGCGCCTGAGCTTCGAAGGCCAGGAAACGGTCAGTCGCCTGGAGACGTCCCAGAAGCCTATCGTGGCCGCCATAAACGGCGCTTGTCTCGGCGGGGGTCTGGAGGTGGCGCTGGCCTGCCATTACCGGATCGCCACCGATCATCCGAAAACCGTGCTGGGTCTCCCGGAGGTGCAGCTCGGACTGATTCCCGGGGCCGGAGGTTGCCAGCGCCTGCCGCGGCTGATCGGCGCCAGCGCGGCGTTGGACATGATACTGTCCGGCAAAACCGAGCGGGCTTCCAAAGCGCTTCGGCTGGGACTGGTAGACGAGGTCGTTCCACCTACCATTCTACGACAGGTCGCGGCGGCTGCGGCCGACCGGCTTGCCCGCGAGGGCCTTCCCAAGCGGCAGCAGAAAGGCGGTCTCTCAGGGATGATGCTGGACCGCACGGCGCCGGGGCGGCGGATGGTTTACCGGGCCGCCCGGAAGCAGGTGATCAAGAAAACCGGGGGCCACTATCCCGCGCCGCTTGCCGCGCTCGGGGCCGTGGAGGTCGGATTGGAGCAGGGCATCGCGGCCGGATTGGCCGAGGAACACCGTGCATTCGGCGAGCTCGCCGTAGGCGACGTCTCTCGGAAGCTGGTCCAGATTTTTTTCGCTACTACGGCGTTGAAAAAAGACGACGGGGTTCCTGCCGGTACCGCCGTTCCCCGGCAGATCCGGCGGCTTGGCGTGGTGGGCTCAGGCTTTATGGGGGCAGGGATCGCCGGCACAGCGGTTCTCAATGTCGAGGTGGACACCCGGCTCAAAGACTCCGATCTCACTCGCATTGGCAAAGGACTGAAAGCAGCCACCGGCCTGCTGAAAGAGCGGCTCGACCGGCGGCGAATTACCCGGCCTCAGTACGAGCGCTTAAGCGGATTGCTCTCCGGATCGGCCGACTACCGCGGCTTCAGCCGCGCCGATCTGGTCATCGAGGCGGTATTCGAGGAGCTCGACGTCAAACGCCAGGTTCTGGCCGAGCTGGAGGCTGAGATCCGCCCGGACGCCATTTTCGCCACCAACACCTCCACTATACCGATCCATCACATCGCGTCGCAGGCACGGCATCCGGAGCGAGTGCTCGGCATGCATTTCTTCTCGCCGGTCGAGCGCATGCCTTTGCTGGAGGTCATTCCCACCGGCGCGACCAGTCCCGACACCATTGTGACCGCGGTGCGCTTCGGCCGGCGCATGGGTAAGACGGTTATCGTGGTGGCCGATCGCCCCGGCTTCTGGGTAAACCGGATCCTCTCGCCCTATCTCAACGAGGCCGGACACCTGCTGCAAGAAGGGGTCAATATCGAGTTGATCGATCGGGTCATGACCGAATTCGGCTTCCCGGTGGGGCCGGTGGCGCTTCTCGACGAGGTGGGTCTCGATGTGGCGCAGAAGGCCGGGAGCGTTATGCACGAGGCGTTCGGCGATCGGATGAAGCCGGCCGCGGCGCTGCCACGCATGCTGGGAGCCACCAGGCTGGGCCGGAAGAACGGCCGTGGTTTTTACAGCTACAAGGCTGCGCACAAGGCAGGAGTGGACAAGAGCGTGTACCCGCTGCTCGGGGTCCATCCGACGGAGAATGTAGATAAGGATCTGGTCGAGCGCCGCCTGGTGTACTCGATGCTCAACGAAGCCGCGCTCGCCTGCGCCGACGGTGTGGTACGGAGTCCGCGCGATGCCGACATCGGGGCCATCTTCGGCATCGGCTTTCCCGCGTTCCGGGGCGGGCCGCTCCGGATGATCGACGATGTTGGACCGGCACGCGTGGTCGAGACGCTCTACCAGCTGCAGGAGCAGTTCGGGGAGCGCTTCCGCCCGGCGCCGGCGCTGCTCGAGATGGCGCGCTCGGGAGGCCGATACTATCCCGCTTGATGGCCCACGCTCGAGGTGGTTTCGCGGAATGACCTGGGCCATTGTGACGGCGGCGCTGCTCTACTTGGCCCTGGTGATCGTGCTCTGGCTGGCTGAATCCCGCCTGGTGTACTTCCCCGGTCCGCAACGCAGTCTCATTCCCCCTCCGGCCCCGCTCGATCTTGCCACTGAGCGGGTTGAATTCCGAACCGAGGACGACGTAGGGCTGGTCGGTTGGGTCATACCGGCTTCCTCCGATTCCAGCGGCTGGTGGCTCCTGATTTGCCATGGCAACGCTGGTAACCTGTCCGAGTTCGACCGCCCGGTCCACTACGCAGGCCTCCGGCGATTAGGTCTCAGCCTTCTTGCCTTCGACTACCGGGGCTACGGCGAGAGCGGGGGAGTGGCGAGCGAGCAGGGGCTGTACCGCGACGCCGATGCCGCCTACCGCTACCTGCGGCAACATCGGGGCGTGCCGGCCGACCGAATCGTGGTCTTCGGGCATTCGCTCGGCTCGGCGGTTGCGATCGACCTGGTCAGCCGCACGCCCGCCGCCGGGCTCATCGTGGAGGGGGCGCTCACTTCCGCCGTTCACCGGGGCCAGGAGCTCTATCCTTATATACCGGTGCGCTGGATCGCTCGCAGCCGCTTCGGCTCAATCGAGAAAATTTCGGGAATTACGGTTCCCAAGCTCTTCCTGCACGCCACGGGCGACGAGGTCATCCCGCTGGCCCATGGCCGGCGGCTGTTCGAGGCGGCACTCGAACCCAAGATGTTCGTGGAGCTGCAAGGTGGTCACGGCGATGCGTTTGACGTGGATTCCGCCCGCTACTTTGGGAGCATTGCGCAGTTCCTCGCCACCCTCCCGGCTCACCGATAATACGACCGCCTAACCCTCCTACACGTCCTCCGTTCAGCTCACTAAGAGCCGAGTATGTCCTTCCGGTTGCCATGGTTGGGCTGCAGGCTGACGGTGGGGAAATTGCCGCTGCTTTCGACGGGCTGGACCTGGCCCATGCGGCGCGGTGCGGCTGGCTTACCTGAAAACTGAGCCCATGCTCGACGGGCTGCGCTCCGAGCCGCGATCTCAGCGTCTGGTGGAGCGCATGCACTTGACGTAGATGGCGGGGCGGGACCCCACTAGGTTATTAGCATGCTCCGAATCTCCAGCGAAGCCGACGTAGACTCAGCCCTTTCCCAGCCGCTCGCCATCCTCTACAAGCACAGCCCGATCTGCCCCACGAGCGGAATGGCGTACGAGGAGATGCGCTCACTCCATCATCTCCACGGAGACGTGCCGGTCTACGTGGTGGATGTGGTCCAGGCCCGCCCGCTATCCCGTTATATCGCTGAGCACGTGGGGGTGGTGCACGCATCACCTCAAGCCATTATCCTGCGCGCCGGTATTCCGGCCTGGCACGCTTCCCACTTCGATATCAGGGCAGAGGTGATTACCCGGCGATTGACGTTGTTGAAAGCTGAGACGAAGGTGCAGGAGGATTCGGCCTGAGGCTCGTTTTTGAAACACCAGCGGTGTGACAACTTCTTCTGCTCCAGACGCCCTTTCTTCACTTCATAGCACCGATCGTTGACTTCAGGGTTGCTGAGAAGCCTTCCATTCACCATCTGTTCCTCCTCCAGCCGGTCCAATCTATCCTAACATCGAGTAGCCCGGCCTCAGTCGTACCTGGACACCGTTCCAGAGCAGGGCGATCACGCTGGAGTGCTGAGCTCGGAATCGGAGCCCGGCCGGTGATCCACGAATTTCAGTTGGCTACGTCACTGGCAGCAGAGCCGCACGAGGGACTCCGAACCGCGTGATAACAGTCACCAGGGCCGCCCACCTGACTGGCTCCTAGTAGCTATCATCGCTAGCTTCGGTGCGTTTGCCAGCTTCGGCTCACCGACACCACAGGGTATTCATCTGATGATGCGACAGGGGCTCCACTGGCTGTCGGAGCAGCAAAAGATCTTCAACTTCGTTCGGCGGAACCGGATGGCGCGGAAGTTCGCTTCCAGATTCGTCGCTGGAGAGACCATCGAAGAGGCAGTGGAGGCCGCGCGGGAGCTGGGGGCTCAGAATGTCACGCCTTCACTCGATCTTCTGGGCGAAAGCGTGAGGGTGGAGGCCGAAGCTGTCACGGCACGGGACCAGTATCTCGCCATGCTGGACCGCATGGCTAAGCAGGGCGTCGAGGTCAACGTGTCGGTCAAGCTGACTCAGATGGGCCTCGATATAAGCGAGGAGCTCTGCTATGCCAACATGTCCCGCATACTCGACAAGGCGAGGGACCTTCGCGGCTTTGTCCGGCTCGACATGGAAGGCTCGGCTTACACCCAACGGACCCTGGACTTCTTCAGCAACCGGCTGTTGGGTACCTATGGCTCGCACTGCGGGGTCGTGATCCAGTCCGCTCTCCGCCGGTCGGAGCAGGATATCGATAAACTTATTGCCTTGAAGGCTCGGGTCCGGCTCTGCAAAGGAGCCTACCTGGAGCCTCCAGCGGTGGCATTCCCGCAAAAATCAGACGTTGACAAGAACTACGTCCTCCTGCTTGAGCGGCTGCTGCTCAGCGGTAACTATCCTGGCATAGCGACCCACGACGAGGCCATCATCAGACATGCCCGCCAGTTCGTGCGGCGACAGAACATCGGCGCCGATCGCTTTGAATTTCAGATGTTGTACGGTGTCCGGCGGGATCTCCAGTCCCGGCTGCGGCAGACGGGTTACAACATGCGAGTCTACATCCCGTTCGGAACCCAGTGGTATCCTTATCTGATGCGGCGGCTGGCAGAGCGTCCCGCCAATATCGCGTTCATTCTGGGAAACCTGGTCCGAGAGTCGGTGCCGCGCCGGTGAGTGAGTTCACGTTGGGTGGCTACATGCAGAAACACGACCGGGCCGCCGCCTTCGGTGGAAGCGACGGCCAGGCGTACTCGGTCGCGATATATGTCGAGGACGAGCCCGACGGACGCGGGTTGTATGGTGCGGCGTTGCTCTTCGTGCGGTGGTCGCCCGGAGGGGACCGCCCGCTGGGGCACGTGGAAACCGAAACGCTGGCGTGGGGCAGAACCCCCGCTGAGGCGGAGTCCCGCCTGACGGCGCTCTCGCTGTACGACGTCAAGGCCGCGCTGGACGAGGCAATCGTCCGCGCGCCCCAGTCCTGGTGACCCAGCTGCTCGGCACCGTGTTGGAGCGGGACGGCGCTGTCTATCGGGTGGCAACAGGCGGCAATGAAGTTCGTGCGGTGCTTCGGGGCAAGGTCAAGCGGGACTCTCCCCGAGTGGTGGTCGGCGACCGGGTGCGCCTCGAGCCCGAGCCAACCGGAGAGCTGTACGGAGTAATGAGCGTCGAGCCCCGTACAACGTTACTCGAGCGGCGGGTTCCCGAGGGCCGGGGTACCCGGCCCGTAGCCGCTAATATCGATGAAGTGTTCGTCGTGACCGCGACGGTAGATCCGGCCCCAATTCCCCAGCTCATCGACCGGCTCCTGGTGGTGGCCGAGGCCAACTCGATCCAGGCGGCGGTGGTGGTCAACAAGATCGAGCTGGATCCCGGGCGTGACCTGATCGAGCGCTGCCGCGCCGCGGGTTATGCCGTGTACCCCACCAGTGCCAAGACCGGGGAAGGGATCGATGCATTCGCGAATGCGCTGGCAGGGCGGATCTCGGTTGTCACCGGCCCTTCAGGCGCGGGAAAATCCAGTCTGCTTAACGCGGTTCAGCCGGGACTGAAGCTCAGGATCGGTGAGATAAGCGCCAAGGTGCGCCGGGGCAAGAACACAACCGTTTCGGCGGTGATGCTCCCGCTCGATACCGGTGGCTACCTGGTGGACACTCCGGGTTTCAGCGAGGTTGGACTCTGGGGCGTGGTGCCGCGCGAGCTTCCTACCTGCTTCCCTGAGATGCGGCCATTCATCGGCGGCTGCCGTTATGCCGACTGTCGGCACATGACCGAGCCCGGCTGCCGGGTGCGTGCCGCGGTGGACGCGGGAGAGATCGGAGGGGATCGCTGGGAAAGCTACCGGATCCTGCTGGAGGAGCTGGAAAGCGCGCCCGAGGAGTGGGAATGAAGGCGGGACAGCGGGACAGCGGGTCAGGAGGTTGTCACCCTGAGGGAGCGTAGCGACCGAGGGGGCCGTAGAGCCGGTTGAGTTTCGGCCCCCTCGCCTTCGCTGCGCTACGGCTCAGGGTGACATTTTCTTTTTCGTCCAGCGATCCTCGTCTCGCAGCTCGACCTTGGCCATCATCCGATCAAACGCCGTCTGGAGATTGATCCCTTCGCGATTGGCCATGCAGACGAGCACAAAGATGATATCCGCCATTTCCATCGCGAGGTCGCCCTCGGCCTCGTCGTGCTTCTTGGTCTTCTGGCCAAACCGATGGTTCACCTCGCGCGCCAGCTCGCCCACTTCCTCCGAGAGACGGGCCATGTTGGTGAGAGGCTCGAAGTATCCCTCCTCGAACTGACTGATCCAGGCGTCTACTCGGAGCTGGGCGTCCTCTAGTGACATCGTAAGCGGCTAACGGTAAGCGGGGGGCCTGGCAGGCGAAGGCGCTTCCCGCTCACTGCTCACCGCTGACCGCTCACGCTGTAGCGCTTGAATCAACGCCTTGCAGAACTCCGGCAGATCAGCGGGCGTCCGGGACGAGATCAGGTTCCCATCCACCACCACCGGGCTGTCCTCCCAGAGCATCCCTGCGTTCACCAGGTCGTCCTTGATGGCTCCTACACTGGTGCCGCGCTTGCCGCGAACGATGCCTGCCGAGATTGGAACCCAGCCCGCATGGCAGATGAAGGCGACCGGCTTACCGGCCTGACAGATCTCCCGGGTGAGCTGAAGCAGCTTCTGCGACCGCCGCATGATGTCTGGAGCGTAGCCGCCCGGAATCACCAGGCCGTCGAATTCCGCGGCCTGGATCAGCTCGACGTCGGTGTCGACAGTAAGGGGGTACCCCCGCTTGCCCTGGTAGCTCTTCTCACCGGTCCCGGCTACAACGGTCCGGGCACCCTCCTCTTCGAGGCGGATCTTGGGGTACCAGAGCTCGAGATCCTCGTAGAGAGGTCCGGCGAAGAA
>Ga0136617_10004562_pt1 | contig 12405 bp, 11 predicted proteins | sample AntDrymUQ3222106_2_FD_129672 | JGI IMG/M metagenome (GOLD analysis project Ga0136617, IMG submission 129672) | Polar desert sand microbial communities from Dry Valleys, Antarctica - metaG UQ322 (21.06) | ecosystem: Environmental > Terrestrial > Soil > Desert | place: Antarctica: Dry Valley...
AGCGTCTTCCGGCTCCGCATCACCGCGAGCGAAATGACGACGATGCCCCAGGCGCTGAGGGCGGCGACCTGCGGCCACAGTATCTCCATCCCGACGCCCTTGAGGAAGATGCCGCGGACGATCACCAGAAAATAGCGCAGTGGAACGACGTACGTCACGGCCTGGATGACCGCCGGCATGTTCTCGATCGGGAAAATGAATCCCGACAGGTAGATCATCGGCATCAGGAAAAAGAAGACCGACGTCATCATCGCCTGCTGCTGCGTCTCGGAGATCGTCGACACGAACAGGCCAAGGCCGAGCGTGCAGAGCACGTAGATCATGCTGAGGGCGAGCAGCAGCGGAAAGCTGCCGCGTAACGGCACCTCGAACCAGAACACCGCCACCGCCACGACCAGCAGCACGTCCACCATGCCGATGAGCCCGTACGGCAGCAGCTTGCCGACAATGAGCTCCCAGCGGCGAAGCGGGGTGACGTTGAGCTGCTCGAGCGTTCCCACTTCCTTCTCACGGACGATTGCCATCGCGGCGAGGTTTGCGGTTACGACCAGCAACACAAGGGCGAGAACGCCCGGAATCATGAAGTGGCGGCTTTCGAGCTGGGGGTTGAACCACACTCGAATCCGTGGGTCGATCGTGCCTTGGCTTCCGGCGGCGGCCGCCGCGTCGGTGGAGGCCGGCTTCAGCCGGCCTGACAGCGGGCCTGCCTGACTGGCGTACTCACCGATCAACGCCGTGGCATACCCCAGCGCAACGGTGGTCGAATTGGAATCGGTGCCGTCGGCCGCAACCTGCACTGTCGGGACGCGTCCGGAACCCATGGCTGAGCCGAACCCGGAGGGAATCACCACCGCGAGCCACGCCCGGCCACTCTCGAGGTACGGGTCGATCTCGCTCACGGTATTCACGCTGTCGATAACGGTGAAGTTTCGTGTCGCATCGAAGCGGTAAACGAGATCGCGGCTCGCAGGGGATCGGTCGCCGTCCGCAATGACAATCGGAATGTCCCTGACGTCAGTCGTCGCCGCGTATCCGAGCAGCGTGAGCTGGATGATCGGCGCGACGATGACGAGCCCGAAGAGCCGCGGGTTCAGCCTGAGCTCGAGAAACTCCTTCCAGATGAGGACGCGCAGTCTCTGCATCTCAGGCCCGTTCCCGCGACAGGCGGAGCGATGCCAGCGACAGGGTTGCGGCGGCGTACACCCCGAGGGCCGCGACCTCCGGCAGAAGCTGGGCGAGATCGCTCCCCTTCAGTACGATCGCGCGGAGCGCCCGAAGAAAATACCGCGCCGGCACCGCATGCGTGATCACCTGCAGTGCGTCGGGCATGCTCGCGATGGGAAAGATGAATCCCGACAGCATCAACGTCGGCAACAGCGACACGAGCAGCGCGATCTGAAATGCGACCTGCTGGGTGTCCGCGACCGTCGAGACGAGCAACCCGGTCGCCAGCGCGCCGACCAGATACAGCGACAACATGAACACCAGCGTCAACCAGTTACCGCGCATCGGCAGGCCGAACAGCGCCATCGAGGCAAGAAACACCGCGGCCCCCGACGCGAGCGCAATGAAGAAATGCGGTAGCGCTTTACCGGCGATGAAACGAAAGGTCCCGATCGGCGCCATCCGGACCTGCTCGATCGTGCCGCTCTCCTTCTCACGGACGATCGACAGCGACGTCGAGGTCACCGCCATGAGCATCGTGATGTAGGCGATGAGCCCGGGCACCAGAAACAGCGTGCTGCGCAGTTCGGGGTTGTACCAGATGCGCGGTTCGACATTGACCGCCGCGCGCTCGCCCGCGGCGGCGCGCAGGATGCTCGTCGCATAGCCGACCACCGCCGTCGCCGTGTTGGCGTTGTCGCCGTTGACGATGACCTGGATGTCGGCAATGCCGCCGGAGGTGATGGCTCGCGAATAGCTCTCGGGGATCACCAGCACCGCGCGGGCGTCGTTCGTGTCCAGGAGCCGGACCGCATCGTCCGCGCTCCAGACCACAGCCGCGAGGTTGAAGTAGCCGGAATTCACGAACGCGGAGACGAGCTCGCGGCTTTCCGCCGAGCCGTCGCGATCCTCGACGGCGAGCGGAATGTTGCGGATGTCGAAGTTCAGTGCGTAGCCGAACACGACGAGGAAGAACGCCGGCACGAACGCGAGGACGAGCAGTGTGCGTCGATCGCGACGGATCTGGCGAAGCTCCTTCAGCCCCACGGCGAGAAAGGTCCTCACGCCGCCTGCCCGCCCGCCTTGTCAACCACGTCGAGAAACACATCCTCGAGCGACGGCTGTACGCGCTCGATACTCTCGACAGACACGCCGGCCGCCCGGAGCCGGGCGGCAATTGATTCGGGATCGGCCGCTTCCGATCGCAGAACCGCGTGCAACGCGGTGCCGAACAGGCTGGTCTTCTCTACAACGTCCATCGCGTCGAGCAGCTGCATCGCCTCCATCGGCCGGTCAGTGCGGATCTCGATGATGGGACGCGCGGCGAAGACGCTCTTCACCTCGCCGACGGTGCCGATCGTCGCGAGGCGTCCGGCGTGGATCAGCGCGACACGGTGGCAACGCTCCGCCTCGTCCAGGTAGTGGGTCGTGACGAGGACGGTTACGCCGGCCACGGAGAGCGTCTCGATCAGCCGCCAGAACTGGCGGCGCGACAGCGGATCCACGCCGCCGGTCGGCTCGTCGAGGAAGAGGATGGGCGGTTCGTGCAGGATCGCACACCCGAGGGCGAGGCGCTGCCGCCATCCCCCCGACAGATCCCGGGCGAGCGTAGTCTCACGGCCCGCGAGGCCCGCCATCTCGACGACGAGTGCGCGGCGCTGGGAGATTTTCGCTGCGTTGAGACCGTAGATGCCACCAAAGAACCTGATGTTCTGATCCACGGTGAGCAGCTCGTAGAGCGAGAACCGCTGCGACATGTAGCCGATGCGCTGCTTGACCGCTTCCGGATCGCGCGTCACGTCGATGCCGCCCACGGTCGCAGTGCCGCTCGTGGGACGCAGCAGTCCGCACAGCATCCGGATCGTCGTCGACTTGCCCGCGCCATTGCTTCCGAGAAAGCCGAAGATCTCCCCCTTCTTGACGTCGAAGGACACCTGATCGACCGCCGTAAAGGAGCCGAAGCGACGGGTCAGCCCGGTCACTTCGATGGCGTTCATCGTCCTGCTGCGCGCGCGAGCCGCGCGGTGGCGAGGTGTTGATTCGCGACGGCGCGCGTGCGCTCGAGCTCCGCCTGCAGCAGGGCGCCCTCCGCATCCAGGACGTCGGTACTCGTCGCCACGCCCGCGCGGTACCGCTCGCCGAGGACGCGGTGGGTCTCGAGGGCGCTGCGGACGCCGTCTTCGGCGGCGGTGATCGCAGCGCGGGAGGAATCCAGCTCGAGCTCGCGCTGCTGTACTTCAAAGGTAATCTGCCGTTCGAGCTCGGTCATGCGCGCCCGGACGGCGCGGGTCGCCGCGGCGGCTTCGGCCTGCTCCGCCTTTCGTCGTCCGCCGTCCCAGAGCGTCCATGCGACGTTGACCCCGACGTCCCACGAGTCTTCCCACCGCGCCGCGCGCGGAAAGATACGCGGATTCGGACGCGCGTAATCCAGCCCGGCGACGGCGGCGACCTGCGGTTTCGACGCCGCGCGGACCCCCTCCTCCACCGCCCGGGACGCCTCCAGCCGCCGTTCGAACCCGCGGAGCTCTGCCCTCTGCGTGACTGCCACCTTTTCTAAGGGGACAGCCACCTTTTCGGCCGGCACCGGCGCGTTTTCAGGCCTGTTTTCAGATGGGGACGTGCCTGTCCCCTTTAAAAAGGTGGCAGTCCCCAAATCCGCCGCCGGGACGAGGTCGCCGGAGCCGCCGATCAGGCGGCGGAGGTCGGCGTCGGAGACGAGACGATTGTTGCGGGCCTCGATCGCGAGCAGGTGCTGGCGGGAGCGCTGCGCTTCGGCGGACGTCACTTCATTGGGCGGGATGAGCCCCTGCTCGAGACGCACACGCAGAGCCGCGACGTGCACGTCCATGCGCTGGACGGCGCGCGACACGACGCGCTCGGTCTCGCGCGCGGTGACGGCCGCCCAGAACGCACGCGTCACCTCCAGGCGAAGGTCCGCGAGTAGCGCCTCGAGATCCTCGGTCAGCGCATTCTTCTCGGCACGCGCGACGGCCTCGAGCGCCGCGGTACGCCCGCCGGTGTAGATCGGCCACTGCAGATCAAGGCGAGAACGAATATTGTCCGGGACGTCAGGATAGATCAGCCGAAGCGGTTGCCCCGGCAACGCAATTCCGAACTCTTCAACGTGGTTCGTCCGCGTGTAACCGCCGGCGACTGACACCACCGGCATGCGTGCCGCTGCCGCGCCGAATTCCCCGGCCTCGGCACCTGCGCGACGCGCATTCACCTCGGCGGGGCGCGCGCTCCGCTGCACGGCGCGCGCGATCGCCTCCTCGAGTGTCACCCGCTCCTGCGCCGACACCACGCCGGTAAGCGTGCAAGTCAGCGCCGCCGCGACGCAGAACACTGTCTCTCCGCGATCGTGCATGTTCATGCCATTCATCCGCGGTTCAGCATGTCGATGAACACGTCCTCGAGGCTCGCCACGGTCGGACGGATGCGGACGGCGGCGATGCCCGCCTGGGCAAGCGCGGCGGATAGCGCAGCTACGGCGCGACCGTCATCGCCGGCCTCCAGCCTCACGTGTGCGCGATCGCCGAATGCCTGCGCATCGAGGACGCCGGGGATGCGCCCGAGCACATCGAGCGGCGGACGGCTGGTCGCGGTGATCACCTCGAACAGGCGCCCCGACAGCGTGCGCTGAAGGACTGCCGGCCGGTCCATCGCCAGGACGCGTCCCTCGTGGAGCAGGACGATGCGGGCACAGCGTTCTGCTTCGTCGAGGTATGGCGTCGCCATCAGAATCGTCAACCCTCGTGACAGGAACTCCGACAGCAGCTTCCAGAACTCCCGCCGCGCGACAGGGTCGACGCCCGTGGTGGGCTCGTCGAGGATCAGGACGTCCGGTTCGTGCACCAGCGTGCACGACAGCGCGAGCTTCTGCTTCATGCCGCCCGACAAGCGGTCCGCGCGCCGTCCGCGAAAGCGCGTCAATTGCGTCATCTCCAGCAGCCGGTCGCGCGCCGCGCCATAGTCACGGACGCCGTGGAGCTCGGCGAAGAAGGCGATGTTCTCGTCAATCGTGAGGTCGCCGTAGAGGGAGAAGCGCTGCGACAGATATCCGACGGCTCCGGTTATCCGCGCGTGATCCTTGATCGGATCCAGCCCGAGGACTTTGACCGTGCCGGACGAAGGGCGCAGCAGTCCGCAGGCAATGCGAATCGCGGTCGTCTTGCCGGCGCCGTCCGGCCCGATCATGCCGAACATTTCTCCGCGCCCCACGAAGAATGACACTACGTCCAGCGCACGGAGCGAACCGTACTGGCGGGTCACGCGGTCGAATTCGATCGCCTCCATTACTGTTTCTGGATCAGTTCCGCTTCGAGCGGCATCCCGGGTTTCAGGATCCCTTCCCGGTTGTCGACGGTGACTTTGATGCGGTAGACGAGCTTCGATCGTTCGTCCGCGGTCTGGACGTTGCGGGGCGTGAACTCCGCCCGCGGTGAAATGAACGAGACGGTCCCAGGCAGCCGTTGACCCGCATCGGTCACGAGCGTCGCCGCCTGACCCAGCCGCAGCTGCGGTACGAGGGGTTCGTCGACGTACACGTTCGCCCACGCGTGATCGAGGTCGGAAATGACGACCAGTGGCGTGCGCGGCGCAATGGTCTCTCCGGCGTCCACGAGCTTCGATGTCACGACGCCACCGACAGGAGCTTTCACCTGTGCGTCCGCCAGGTTCTTCTCGAGCGACGCGAGCTGTGCCTCGGCAGCGGCCACGCGCGCGCGTGCTGCCGCAACCTCTTCGGCCCGCGAGCCTGCCTTCAGGCGCGCGACCGTCTCATAGCCCGCGCTCGCGCGCTGGCGCGCCGCGGACACGTGCGCCGCCGCCACCCGCCGGCGTGTCGCGGCATCGTCTCGCTGTTTTCGCGAACCCGCGTTCGCCTGGAGCAACGCCTCGAAGCGCTGCAGGTCCGCCTCGGCGGCATCGAGCTCAGCCTGCGCCGCAGCGACGTCCGCGTCCGCGGACGCCGCCTGGGCGCGTGCCTGCCGGACGTCCTCTGCCCGGGCGCCTGCCTGCACGAGCCGAAGCTGCGCCACGGCCTGATCGCGATCGGCACTGGCGCGGCGGATCGCGATCGCGACGTCGCTCGTGTCGACCCGGGCAATGAGGTCGCCGGGGGCGATGCGTTTGCCTTCTTCTACGAGCAGTTCGGCGATGCGCCCCCCCACTTCGGCCGCGACCCTGACTTCCGTCGCTTCCACGTAGCCGGACGCGCGCGGCGGCCCCTCAGGGGCGCGATTGCACGCGACGCCGGCGGCCAGCAGAGACACGGCGAGCAACCGTAACGTCCGCTCCATCACATCCGCCCGTGCAATGTCGTGAGTGCCACTCGCTGGACGTGGGCAATGACGTCGCGCGACGCGAACCGATCCGCGCCGGTGACCCCGGCCTTCGCGATCCGCTTCCGCAGGCCCGCGGTGGCGTAGTAGAGGAGCACGGGGGCGACGATGCCGCCGTGGACCAGCAGGGGATCGACCGGCTTGAAGCGTCCCGCGGCGACGCCGTCGCGAACGATCACGGCAAGCCGGCGGACGATCCCGGCCACGGTCGCGATCGTTTCGGGATCGAGGTGTGCGCCCCCTTCGGCGATCTCCCGGAACCAGATGGGGGGAAAGTGCGGGCGGGCCTCGGCCTCGTGCGCGATCGCTTCGACGAACGCGCGGATCTTCCCGTCGGGGGTCCGCTGCCGGGCCGACATCTCGTCGAGCCGGGCGGCGACGGCCTCGAACATCTCGCGCAGGATCTCGCGGTAGAGCGCCGCCTTGCTCTTGAAGTGGTAATAGATCATCGCCTTGTTCACGCCGGCCGCGGCGGCGATGCGGTCGACATTCCCCCCGGCGAACCCGCGCGCGGCAAACTCGGCTGACGCGGCGCGGAAGATTCGCGCCTTCGACCCCGAGTCGTCGGGAGCTATTTTAACTAACCGCTTAGTTTTACTCACTAACCAGATAGTTAACTCCGTACCAGGGGGGTTGTCAAATGCGAGACGCGGGATGTGGACTGCGGGATGCGGAGATCAGGGATTGGCGATCAGCGATTCGGTCCGCCCCGCACCCCGCACCCAGCTACAGGAGCTTGACGAGTCGGGCGTAACCCGCCCGGCTGACGGGAAGCCGGCGGCCGTCGCGCAGGATCGCCACGCGGCTGTCCTTCGCGTAGAGCTCGACACGGGCGATGCGCTCGATGTTCAGCAGGTACGAGCGATGGATGCGGACGAACCGCGCGGGATCGAGCGACGCTTCGACCGCCCCCATCGTCTGGTCCTTCAGGTAGTCGCGGGCGTCCGCCTTGAAGCAGACGTAGTCGTCCTGCGCCTCGACGTAGTCGATGCGGTCGACGGGGATCACGTGAACCTGCGAGCCGTCGCGGATGAGCACACGCTCGACCGGCCCCGTGCGCGGCCGCGCCTCCGACAGGAGATCCTCGACCGGCATCTCCTCCCGCGCGGCCAGCCGCGCGCGCGCCCGCGTCAGCGCTTCGGCGAAGCGCTCTTCGCTGAACGGCTTCATCAGGTAGTCGATGGCGTGCACGTCGAACGCGCGCAGCGCGTACGTGTCGTAGGCGGTCGTGAAAATGACCGGCACGCTGCGCCCGAGCAGCTCCAGCACTTCGAAGCCATTCAGCTTCGGCATCTGGACGTCGAGAAAGAGCAGGTCGGGATGCAGCTCGCTCACCGCCTTGACCGCCTCGAAGCCGTTGGCGCACTCGGCGACGACTTCCACGCCAGGCTGGCGGGTGGCGAACTCACGAACGACGCCCCGCGCAAGCGGTTCGTCGTCGACGATCACGACGCGGAGAGGCTGTTCCTCAGTCATGTGTTTTCTCGCGCGACCACAGGCACCGATATCTCGACCCGCCAGAAGCCATCACCTTCAGAGGCGTTGACCGTCGCGTCGTTTCCATAAAGCGCGCCGAGCCGCGACCGGACGTTGGCCAGGCCGACACCCCCTCCGGTGCGCCGAGGCCGGTCGGGATCGCAGGGATTCTCGACGACCATCGTCACGCGTGACGAACTCTTCGACGCCGTCACCCGAACCAGCCCCCCCTCGAGCCGGTGCGCCACACCGTGCGTGACCGCATTCTCGACGATCGGCTGCAGCAGGAGCGAGGGGACCAGGCAGTCGTCGGCCCCCCCCGCGTCAACTTCCAGCCGCAGCCGGTCACCATAACGTACGCGCTCCACCTCGAGGTACTTCTCTGCGAGCTTCAGTTCGCGCGCAAGCGGGATCCGGTCCGCCGAGCCGAGGGAGAGGCTCTCGCGAAGAAAGTCCGCCAGCAACAGGCACATCCGGCGCGCGCCCGCGGGGTCCGCCGAAGTCAACGCGCTGATCGAGTGCAGGCTGTTGAAGAGAAAGTGCGGATCGATCTGTGCGCGCAGCGTTCGCAGTTCCGCTTCGCGCGAGAGGACCTGCCCCTGGAACGCCCGCCGTTCGGCGTGCCGCGCATGTTCGGCGGCGGACACGATGTAACTGAGCGCCAGGGACAGCAGATAAACGAATTGCCCGAAGCCGAACACGAGCGAAACCGTGTCGACTCCAAATGCGGCATCGGCTCCGGTCCAGCGGTCGAGCAGGGACATCCAGCCGCGGGCGAGCAGCACGAGCGCCGTGGCGCTGAGAAACGACGCGCCGAGGCTGGTCGCAATCAGCCGGACCGGGCCCGACGCCACCAGCGGCGTGAACCGCGAAACGTGCCACGCCGACAGGCAGACGAACGCGTACGCGAGCGTCAAGGGCATGCCGGCGGCGAGCCCCACGCCCCATCCCAGTCCACCGCGTGACGCGAGCAGCGCACTGAGCGTGAGCCCGACGAGCGTCCAGACCGCCAGGTAAAGCGCGAGCCGGCCGCCGCGGGCGAAAATCATGTGCATTAGTCCTTAAGGGCGCGCACGGCGCGCCCCGCGACGGAGCGGCGCGGGGGTAGGGGTCCCCGCAAGCGACCGAGCCGGGGTGTGGGGCGGAGCTCCACGTTAATTCTTGATCTCGACACCACCCATGACCACCATCCCACGGACGGTGAGGCGGTGCGCGGTCGCCGCCTGCGGTGGGCGCGTGTGGTCCTCGAATCCCCCCATCAGCGGCGTCACCTTGCCGATCACCGTCCAGCTCTCGGGCACGCGAATCTCGATCCCCCCCCACATGGCGAAGACATCGATAACCGCGTCGCCGTTGATGGCGGCGTTGCGCAAGTCGACCTCGCATCCGCCCATGAAGGCCGTCAACTCCCCGCCTTTGAATGAGATCGAATTGCTGCCCCGGTTCACACCGCTCAGGACCGCCACGGCATTGATCGTGTCGTTGTCGCTCGCCCCCAGCCGCTGGCGTCGCCCGCGGTAGCCCTGCCAGACGATGACCGACCCCACGAAGACGAGAAGCAGCGGCCAGAAGTCGATCAGGCTGACGTCGACATAGCCGAGCGAGTCCACCAGCAACCAGCTGCCGATCAGAGTGAGGATCCCTCCGCCGAGCGGCGGGCCGTCCTTACGGTCCTGGCACAACTTTGCCAGACCGATGGCGATCAGCGCCGCCGGCCAGTAGCGCAGATAGTCTTCCGCGTGCGCGGTGTTCAGGTTGTCGAGCGTGAACACCACACCGACAAGGATGATCACCAATCCGAATATCAGGTGGGGTGTCAGCCGGAAGCCCGGCGGATCTGTTCGCGGGTCCATCTCAGTTCTCCTGCCGTGTACGGGGATCCGGCGACTCGAACGAGCCCCAGACAATGTTGAGGCCGGCGCCGATGATCAGCAGCGGCCACGAGTTGCCGTAGCCGAGTCCGAAAAGCTCGTACTCGCTGACCAGCCCCCACAGTCCGATGTAAATCAGCCACATCCCTCCACGGTGCGAGCGGCGCTGCCGTTTGTTCAGGGGCGGGTCGATCAGTTTTATGAGGCCGATGGCCAGCAGCACGAACGGCCAGACATGACGCGAGAGGTTGATCTCCCACAGGTCCAGGCGGTAGGTCATGAAGCAGAGGCCGAGGAGGATGAAAGCAAGCCCCAGCAGCACTCGCTTCCGGTCCGGGCCGTCCGGCTTCTGGTCTGTCCTGCTCATGGCGTCGTCGCTTCCCATGTCAGACATTACGCGGCGCCGCCGAGGGGCGGGAGCCGCATTCGGTGAGTGCCCGCGCCCGGGCGGTGAACGGCGGAAGTCTGGTAAAATTCCCGCCAACCATGCATTTTTCTCTGCTTCGTGTGCGCGGTATCGCCGCGCTCTGTTCTTCTGTGTTTCTCCTGTCGCTGACCGCCACGACGGCGTGGGCGGGCCCGCTGCAAGACGACCTCAAAGCGCGCCGCGCGAAAGCGATGGAACGGCTGGGGGCCGAAACGCTCGCGATTTTCTGGAGCGCCCCTGCTCGCGTGTTTTCGACTGACGTCGACTACGAGTATCGACAGGACAGCAACCTGCTCTACCTCACCGGCATCGACCAGGAAGAGACCTTCCTCCTGCTGATGCCGGGCAACGAAACCCGCAAGGAGATCCTGTTCATTCGCGACGCGGACGCGCGGCGCGAACACTGGGAGGGGCACAGCCTCACCCCCGCGGAGGCGACCGCGCAGAGCGGCATCCAGACGGTCATGTCATCGGCACAGTTCGATGGATTCATTTCCGCCATGCTGTCGAAGCGTCCGATGGGTGGAGGCGCCGCCGAGTACACGAAGTTCTTCGATGCACTCACCGACAGCAAGGCCAGGATCGCCGTGCTCATGGAGCCGCAGAGCCTGTCAGCCCCTCCCTCCTCCACGGCGCAGTTTGCCAGTCGGCTTCGCGAACGGTTCTTCGGGTTCAACGTCACCGACGCCACACCGATCGTCAACGAGCTCCGACAGATCAAGACCGCGTACGAGGCGGACGTCCTGCGGAAGAGCGTGAAGATCTCGAGTGACGCGCACAAGGCCGGCATGCGCGCCGCCGCGCCGGGCAAGTACGAATACGAAGTCGAGGCGGAGATCGAAGCCGTCTACCTGCGCAACGGCGCCATGAGCTGGGGCTATCCCTCGATCGTCGGGAGCGGCCCGAACGCCACGATCCTCCATTACAACCGGTCGAGCCGGCGGATGGAGAACGGCGACCTGTTGCTCGTCGACGCCGCCGGCAACTACCAGGGCCTGACGGGGGACATCACCCGCACCTATCCGATCAACGGCACGTTCAACCGCCTGCAGCGCGATATTTACGAAATCGTGTACGCGGCGCAGCAGGCCGGCGAGAAGGCCTCGAAAGCGGGCGCCCCCGTCTCGGCAATTCAGAACGCCTGCGATGAGGTGCTGCGCGCGGGCCTGTTCAAGCTCGGGCTCGTCACCGAGCCGACCGGCACACAGTTCAAGATCTGGTCGACGCATGGCGTCTCCCATTGGATCGGACATGACGTCCATGACGTGGGCGTCCGCGGCAAGCCTCTCGCGCCCGGCATGGCGTTCGTCATCGAGCCGGGGATCTACATCAGGCCTCAGGCGCTCGACAACCTGCCGCTCACCCCGGCCAACGCCGCGTTCATTGCGAAGGTGAAGCCGCTGGTCGAGAAGTACAAGGACATCGGCGTCCGCATCGAAGACTCGTACCTGTTGACACCGACAGGCCTCGAGCGTCTCTCGGCATCGGTCCCGCGGACGATCGAGGAAATCGAGGGCTGGATGAAACGCGGGACGATGTAGATGAGCCGCTGGCTGAAAGTACTCCTTACTGTTTTCGTTGTCATCGTCGTCCTGCTCGCGCTCGGCATCACCTTTACCATCGGGTGGCGGCCGCTCATCGGACCGAAGACCCGCGCGCTGACCGACCGGCGATTCGAGGCCAGCCCGACGCGGCTGAAGCGCGGTGAATACATCGTCGGCAATGTCGCCGGTTGCCTCTTCTGTCATTGCGAGCTGGATACGACCGCCGAAGGGCTGCCGGTGAAGGCGGGAACCGCTGGCGCCGGACGCAGTTTCGCGCAGGAAGGCATCCCCTTCCTGACGTCGCCAAACATCACGCCGGATGCCACGACGGGTGCCGGTAACTGGAGCGACGACACCCTCGCGCGCGCGATACGTGAAGGCGTCGGGCACGACGGCAGGACGCTTTTCCCGATGATGCCGTACGTGAATTACCGGAGCATGTCGGACGAGGACCTGGCCTCCGTCGTCACGTACCTCAGGTCCTTGCCGACGGTGAGCAGACAGCAGCCGAAGTCGAACGTTCCGTTCCCGGTGAACCGATTCATCAATGCGGTGCCGCAGCCGGTCGAGGAGCCAGTGCC
>Ga0136617_10004563_pt1 | contig 12404 bp, 13 predicted proteins | sample AntDrymUQ3222106_2_FD_129672 | JGI IMG/M metagenome (GOLD analysis project Ga0136617, IMG submission 129672) | Polar desert sand microbial communities from Dry Valleys, Antarctica - metaG UQ322 (21.06) | ecosystem: Environmental > Terrestrial > Soil > Desert | place: Antarctica: Dry Valley...
ATTATCTGGACAGACCCGGGCGCACAAGCCCTCGACCGGTGTCAGTTCAGTCTCGTCGGTGCCCGCGCGACGAAGACGTATTCGTTGCTGTCGTCAGTCAAGGGCTCTCGCGCGAATCCGCCGTAGAGCGCCTCCAATTCGAGCTCAGCGACGTCGATGAGACCGAGCCACTCATTCTTCGTTGCCCACCAGAGGGAGCTCTTCGCGCCGCTATCGAGGGTGATGTCGATTCGGTTGTCGCCGACGGAGTAGCGGTTTGTGTGGGCTACCGGCTCGTCTTGGCGCTCGCCGTCGAGGCGGGCAGCGATGCGGTGGTCGAAGGCGAATGCGTTCCACGCGAATCGCCCGCCGGGTTGTAACGAGGCGGTGACTCGCTCGAAGGTGCAGCGTCGGTCTGCCCATGTTGGCAGGTGCAGGAGAGCACGGAAGGGGCAATAGATCAACGCGGCTGGCTGGTCGACGGCGAGGTCGCGTATATCGCCTTCGCGCAGGTCGAGCTGGACACCCGCCGCGCGTGCGTTCTCGCGCGCCTGTTCGAGCATCGATGGGGAAGAATCGACTCCAATGACCGGCCTTCGGTCGCCTGCGCGACCGGGACAGCCACTCGTGCGTTCCCCACCGCTAGTTCCACGATCGGCCCATTCGCGTCGCGCGCAAGATCGACGTAGAAGTTGATGTCGGCAGTCATGCTGGCTGACATCTGGTCGTAGCGGTGCGAAAACTCCTCGTCCCAGGCGGAGTCGGGGTGCGTAGTCGCTGGTGGTGAGGAATTTCGAGCAGATGAGCACGAGGTCGCATTCGCACGGCCCTTCGGTCGGGGTGCGTAGGCAGTGGCCGAGTTCGAGTTCGGTCTTGAGGAAGTTGGTCTGCAGCCAGGACACGGCTGCGGGGTCGAGGCGGTGCTCACGTAGCGCGTCGGCGGCCGGTCCGGCGAGGGTGACGTCGGGTCCGAGGTGGCGGTCGAGACGCCCGCCGAAGTCGATCAAGCCGGCTGCGGTGCAGGCGGCTTTGAGGGACAGGTCAGAACAGGAAGGGCGTTGGACAGTAGCTTGCCGCTCACCAGGAACGCGTGCTGGACCGGCCGACCTGCGCTGGGATCGAATCGCGTCCGAGCGTTCTGCTGCCGGGCCAGCTCGATCACCGGTTGTAACGATTCGGCGGCCTGTGGGTGCAGCGGAATCATGCGCTCGGCGTAGGTGTCGATGCAGTCGAGGGCCAGGCGAGGATATCGTCGCGCCGGGCGCCGCTCCACCGAGCGACGATGAGCGCGGCTCGCTGGTGGGGGTCGGGCAACTGGTCGACCGCGGTCATCAGCCCGGCGAGTTAGTGGTCGGGGATGAACCGCGGCACCGGATGGTTGATCTTGGGGATGTCGGCTCGGGTGAACAGCACCCGGGCCGGGACGTCGTCCCACTCCCAGGCGGCGGTCTCGGTGACGAACCGGGTGATCAGTGTGACAACGGAACGCCGGAACGAGACACTCAACGGGCGCCGGTGTGCTGGCTGGTCTGGGCGCCGAGCCAGCGTAGGAACTCTTCGGCGTGCTCTCGGTGCAGGTCGGCCAGGCTGTTCATCTCCGGGTGTGCCTGGGCCATCCAGGTCACCAGCCGGCGCAGCGCATCGCGGGAGTGCCGCACTGTTTGCGGCCGGTCCAAGCGTCTCCTGTGGAAAGACCACCTACGCGGGAGGCTCGGCGCGCGCGGCGGCACGGTCGGACCAGGAGAATCCCATGGGCCGGCGGATGCGACCGCAGAACGACGAGTTCTTCACCCTCTTCAGCGAGGCCGGCTCGAACCTCGTCGAGAGCGTCTCCATCCTGATGGAGTTCGTCGCCGCACCGAGCGCGGGGCCGCTGCCGCGAATAGCGTGCGTTCTGCACCGGTCAGGGATCGCCGTACGGGCACATTCGTGGTGCCCGGTAGGCGCCTGCGGTCTGGTCCGCGAATCATCGGGTCGCTTGCCCGCGCCCGTCATCACATTGACCCGGACGTTATTCGTCCGCATATGGTCGTATGTTTCTCGCATGACTGAGAACACTCCTGAAACCGCAGGGCAGACCGGGGTCACCGATCAGACTTCGGCCGACACAACGAGCACCCCAGGCGGCAGCGACGCGAACACCCGCTGGGTCGCGCCGCCGTGGGAGCCGCCGCTGGCTGGCACCGAGGTCGGGCACCTGCTCGGAGCGCTGGACCGGCAGCGGGCGACGCTTCGCTGGAAGGCCGACGGCCTGGACGCCGCAGGTCTGAACACCAGGATCGGTGCCTCGGCGCTCACCATCGGCGGCCTGCTCAAGCATCTTGCCGTCGTTGAGGACGAGAAGTTCACCGTGTGGCTGTCCGGTGCACCACTCGGGGAGCCTTGGGTGAGTCTCGGCGGCCCACCCGAGGGTGATGACGCCGACGAGTGGGTGTTCGGTTCGGCGGCCGACGACTCTCCCGAGGATCTGTACGCGTTGTACGACGGTGCGGTGCAGCGCTCGCACCAGCGACTCGCCGCCGCCTTGGCGGACGGCGGGCTGGGCCAGCCGGCGCACATTCAGTTCGGCGACCTAGGCCACCTCAGCCTGCGACGGCTGCTGTTCGACCTGCTGGAGGAGTACGGCCGGCACACCGGTCACGCGGATTTGCTCCGGGAGGCCGTCGACGGCCGGGTCGGCGAGGATCCGCCAATGGACTGGCGGCCTTGGCCGGAACAGACGGGCTGACAGCAAGACGGGATCGGCCACAGTGCCCGCGCCACCCTCAGCGACCGAGTGGGATGTGGACTTGCCGCTCCTCTCCAACGGCTACCAGGGCACGGTCAGCTCCAGGCAGGCCCAAGCCTGCCCGGTGCGGTCAGCGAGACCGTGTTGGTCTCACCGCCACCGACCACACCACAGGTGAATACCCAGATCTCCAGGCAGACCGCGAACGTCGGGGACACCATCATCGACCCCATCACGGTCACCGGGTCGGATGGGTTCGAGGGGGCACTGAAATCCAGGCCGCTCGGCCCCGTGGCGCCGTTGGGGACCCAACTGCACCTACGTGTGCCGGTGTCAGCTGGATCGGTGCTCCCACAGCCGACCGGCTCTGATGTCCGTGTGATGGCCCTGGCCGGTCTGGGCCTGGTAGTCATCGGTGGAGCGGCAGCCTTCGCCACCCGGCGTAGGAAGCTGATCGCCGAGTAGAAGTCAGGTGGAGGCCAGGCAGGCGGTGCCCACCTGGGCGAAGCCCACCCGCTCGTAGACCCTCGCCGAGTCGTCGTCGCCGGCAGAGAGGAAGACCAGCGAGCACTCCTGGCGGGCATCGGCGACGAGGGCAGCTGTGATGGCCGCGCCCAGGCCACGCCCGCGGTAGTCCGACAGGGTCGCGACGCCGACTATCTCGGAGATGACCTCTTGCCCCACCACGACGGGATGATGGGATCCGACCGCGAGCAGGCGATCTCCTGATACCGCCGCCATCAGCACGCTGCGCCCGTCAGCGATGCGTGCCCGCAGATGACCCACCGCGGCCGCCGACGCATCCAGCGGTGCCGCTCTGTGCGGTCCCTCCGTGTCCTCTGTCTCGGAGAATGCCCTGGCCGCGAGGTTCAGGTAGTCGCCCAGCCCTGGTTCATCTGCTCCGACCAGGAAGAGCCGTACTCCGCCGGGCAGCATCACGTCCACCGGATCGGCTACGACCAGGAGCGGTCCGTCCACGATCGACAGGCCCGAGCGGGAGGCCGCAGCACGCATCGACGGCGCGGTCTCGGACACCCACTCGAATGCCTGCGGCACGCTCAGCTCGAGCATTCGCGCGCACGCCCGTTCCACATCGCTGGGATCAACCGCGGCTGCTCCCAAGCGGGGTCGAGCGTAATAGGACCAGGGCCCCGTGCCGATGAACAAGGTCAGCGACCCGAGCTCCTCGACCCGTGCGTCACTGCGCGGAGCTGCGTCGTAGTACTGCTCGACCCTGTCCAGGGTTGCGGTGACGGTCACGGTGGCACCCTAGCTGCGAGACCAGAGCAGGGCTCTCAGGTTTCCTTCAGGCGAGGTGGGCCCGGTTGTGGTCCAGCAAGGTGATGACCGTCAAGGATTTGAGCTGCATCCGGAGCGGTGCAGTGCGCAACCACCGCGGACAGTCGTGAGACACCCGTCGGTAGACCTCGGCGACCAATTCGTCCTCGACCGGTGACGGTCCGAGTGCCGAGCGGATCCAGCCCGACACCAGTGCCATGGTCGCGCTGTCGGCGAGCTCATCGGCGCGGCTGGACTCCTCCATGCGGACAGTATGCTTGTGCTGACTATCCGTAGCCAAGGCAGCTTGGGGTAGCGGCCGTAGGTCGCGTATGCGCGGAGCGCATCATGTTCCCGTCGCGAGCATCGCAGCGGGCGAAGCGAGCGAGGAGCGCAGCGATGGGGTAGCGGCCGGAGGCCGCGTATGCGCGGAGCGCATCATGTCGTGGTGGCGAACGGAGGCAATGGGAATCCCTCGCCGTTCGTGAGCTTCGATCGGGAGAGCTGGCGCGCCCTAGCGGCCAGCACTTCTCTACCGCTCGCCCCGGAGGAGATCAGCCGGCTGCAGGGACTCGGTGACACCGTGGACACCGATGAGGTCGCCACCGTGTATCTCCCGCTGTCGAGGCTGCTCAATCTTTACGTGGCCACAGTGCAGGAGCTCTGGTCCGCGCAGTCACGCTTTCTCGGATCCGGCGAGGCGAAGGTGCCCTTTGTCATCGCTGTGGCCGGCAGCGTGGCGGTGGGCAAGAGCACCACCGCTCGGATCCTGCAGGCCCTGCTGTCTCGTTGGCCGGATCACCCGAAGGTGGAGTTGGTCACTACCGATGGCTTTCTCTACTCAAATGAGGTCCTCAGCAAGAACGGGTTGTTGCACCGCAAGGGTTTTCCGGAGTCCTACGACCGTCGGCGCTTGGTCCGCTTCCTGTCCGAGGTGAAATCCGGTGCGCCGTCGGTGGAAGCTCCGGTGTACTCGCATCTGCTCTACGACGTGGTGCCGGGGGTGGGAACTCCGATCGAGAGCCCGGACATCCTCATCCTCGAGGGTCTCAACGTCCTACAGTCCGGTGCCCGGGCCGACGGGCGCGTACCGGAGATCTTTCTGTCTGACTTCTTCGACTTCTCGGTCTTCGTCGACGCCGCCGCCGATGACATCCGGCGCTGGTACGTCGAGCGCTTCCTGGCCCTGCGCTCGACGGCTTTCCAGGACGAGAAGTCCTACTTCCATCGTTACGCTGGACTCAGGGAGCCTGACGCCGTGGCGACGGCAGAGACGATCTGGGCAGGAATCAACTCTCCCAACCTGGTGCAGAACATCGCCCCGACCCGCTCGCGGGCCAGACTGATCCTGCACAAGGCTGCCGACCACTCCGTACGGAGGGTGCAGCTGCGCAAGATCTGAGGGAGCTCAGAACCAGGTGCTGCACCAAGGGGATGCCGAGGTCGAGAACATCACGTCCGCCGTGTCCAGCGCGCCGGTACGGTCCTCCCGGGCCCAGCCGGCGCGCGCCAGCTGTCGCAGCGAGTACCCACCCAGCAGGACCGCTCCCAGGGTGCTCACCGACATCGTGAGGTCAGCCGAGCGGGTGCTCGCCGTGCACTGCGCACCGTCCGGGCCGCCGCTGAGTTCGTAGCTCCCGCCAGCGAATCCCTGGGCGTCCGTGACGGCGAGAACCACGTTGCCCTCGACCCGGTAGCGACGGGCTGACAGGACTGCAGGGACGTCCAGCACGCGGCACCACAGAAAGTCGTGGCGCTTGTCGGCCCGGGCCCGGCGCGGATCGTCGAGCAACCAGGGAAGCAGTTCGTCGACCGGACGATCCTGGATCTTGACCTGGGTGACCAGGTCGAGGGAAAACAGATAGCTCCACAGCGCGATCTCGGCGTCGACGTCGGCACTGATCAGCGAGTCGACGGTCACGATGGCGGCCGGGAGCATGCCTTCCCATGTGGTCTCGACGCGGTAGCGGACCGCCCCAGTCACGCCGTGCTCTGCGTCCCGGGCGAGCAGGTGGAAGGCGGGGGGCACTTCCGGTTTCGTGGGTAGCGCCAGGATACCGAGGTCGAGGTCCCAGAACCAGTCCGGCCGGCTGATCTCGCCGGTCTGGTGTCGGCGGGCCCGGTCGTAGAGTTTCGCGGCCTCCGCGCGGAACTCGGTTCGGTCCACGAGTTCTACCGCGGCCATCGGGGTCCCGGCGACGCGGGCGCGGCGCGTGTCGATGGTGAAGCTCTGGGACTCCGTTGCCGGCCCGTATCCCCAACGGCCATAGATCGGCCACTCGGCGGCGATCAGGATGCTCACCACCTCTCCACGGTCGCGGCAGGCGGCGAGGTCAGCCATGACCAGGCGGCTGGCCAGTCCCTGGCGTCGGTGTGTCGCCGTGGTGGTCACCTGGGTGACCGCTGCGACCGGGACCTGCATAGCGCCGGGCAACGTCAGTTCGACCGGGAAGCTCCGGAGGGTGGCCACGATGTGGGTGCCGTCGAATGCCCCCCAGGTCCGCTCGAGTGGCATGAACTCGCGACGCAGGTCGGAATCGTCGGTCTCCGCGGGGCTGAGGAACCCGCGGCGTACGGCCACGCTCCAGGGATGCAGCTCGACCGGAGTAATCGTCCTGACGTCGGGAACCATGTCGTGAGCCTAGAAGTCACCAAAACGGGCCTGGTTCGTTGGGCACGGTGAGACACCTGAGCTGGGTGGAACCGATTCGATTCCGGCACAGTCAAAGGGATGCAGGTCGGAGTTCTTTCAGCTTTCCCGTGATCAGATCGTTGTGCGGACAGAGGGCCTATCCGGTTGCGACACGCGATCCTCACCTAGGCTGGGTCGAGCACCACCTGCGTCACACTGTGTTTGCGGCTTCCCCGCCAGCACGTACTGCACGATTTACAGTAGGAAAGAGTGAGTAAGACGAACGCGATGTGTACCCATCAGCCCTGCTGCCCGTCCGCGGACAGCGCCGGGCGAGACGCTGCCCACGTCGTGCACAGCCACCCAGAACAAGGGTGGAGCCTGTTGTGCAACGGGGTAGTCCTTTTCGACGACAACGGTGAGATCCTGCCTAACGGTCGGGTCATCTCCTCTCGTCGTCCCCAGGCCGCCGCGGTCTGAGCACCGCGCAGTTCCGCCCGCACCCCGAAGAACATCGCTAGTCACCACCACCTCGGGCCGTGCCCGAGCTGACGTGACCATGGGTAGCGCTCCCGTGGAGGGTCAGTCCGCGTAGGCCGACACCGGCGGACAGCTGCAGACCAGGTGTCGATCTCCGTAGGCACCGTCGATCCGGCGAACCGGGCTGAGGTAGCCACGGCCCACTAACCCTGGAACTGGAAACACCGCCGTGACCCGATCGTAGGGATGTGGCCAGTCCCCGGTCAGCATCTTGAGCGTGTGGGGTGCCTGCCGCAGCGGGTTCTCTCCCGCCTCCCACTCTCCGCGCTCGACTGCGCGGATCTCCGCACGGATCGCGGTCATCGCGTCAATGAAGCGGTCCAGTTCGGCCAGGTCTTCGCTCTCTGTCGGTTCCACCATCAGCGTCCCGGGGACGGGGAAGCTCATCGTCGGAGCGTGGAAGCCGTAGTCGATCAGCCGCTTGGCGATGTCGTCCACTGTGACACCGGTTGTCTTGGTGATCAGCCGGATGTCCAGGATGCACTCGTGAGCCACGAGTCCGTCTTCGCCGGCATAGAGGATCGGGTAGTGCTCGCGCAGGCGAGTGGCGATGTAGTTGGCCGCCAGGACCGCGCTCTGCGTCGCCCGGCGCAGCCCGTCGGGCCCCATCAGCCGGATGTAGGCCCAGGAGATCGGCAAGATTCCAGCCGATCCCCAGGGGGCGGCCGCGACCGGCCCCGGACTTGACGTCGGCCCGGCGGCCTCGACCAGAGGGTGACTGGGCAGGAACGGGATCAGGTGTTCCCGTACACCGATCGGACCCACACCCGGACCACCGCCCCCGTGCGGGATGCAGAAGGTCTTGTGCAGGTTCAGATGGCTGACATCGGACCCGAACTTGCCCGGCTTCGCCAGGCCGATGAGCGCATTGAGGTTCGCGCCGTCGACGTAGACCTGCCCGCCCGCGTCGTGCACCGCCACACAGATGTCAGTGATCGCCGCCTCGAAGACACCGTGGGTGGACGGGTAGGTGATCATGATGGCTGCCAACACGTCCCGGTGGGTCTGGACCTTGGCCGCCAGGTCATCGAGGTCGACGTTGCCGTGAGCATCGCAGGCCACCACCACGACCTTCATGCCGGCCATGACGGCACTGGCCGCGTTCGTGCCATGCGCTGAGGAGGGGATCAAGCAGATGGACCGCTGCTGTTCGCCGTTCGCGTCGTGGTACGCGCGAATGGCCAGCAGCCCGGCGAATTCGCCCTGCGCTCCGGAATTCGGTTGCACGCTGACGGCGGAATAGCCGGTGATCTCGGCGAGATCCGCGCAGAGTTCGGAGATCAACTGCCGGTAACCGGCAGTCTGTTCGGGCGGGGCAAAGGGGTGTATCCCGGCAAACTCCGGCCAGGTGATCGCCTCCATCTCGGCGGCGGCATTCAGCTTCATGGTGCACGACCCCAGCGGGATCATCGTGCGATCGAGGGCCAGATCCTTGTCCGAGAGGGAGCGCATGTACCGCAGCAGGGCCGTCTCGGACCGATAGGAGGAGAAGACTGGGTGGGTCAGATATGACGACGTACGCCGAAGCGGTTCCGGAATCAGATCGAGGGCCACATCGGCCTCTCCCGCATGCGAGATGTCCACTGTGGAGGCGCCGAATGCCTTTGCCACTGCGGCGATGTGTCCGGCCGAAGTCCGTTCGTCACAAGAGATCCCGACATGGTCGGCATCGATTCTCCGAAGATTGACTCCCTGCTCCAGTGCAGCGGACAGGATCTCGTCTGCGCGACCGTCCACATGAACGGTGAGCGTGTCGAAGAACGGCGTCTCGGCGACCTGTATTCCGTTGTCCCGCAGGACTCGGGCCAGTGTTGCCGCATGTCCGTGGACCTGCCGGGCGATGGCGGCAAGGCCCTCTGGTCCGTGATAGACGGCATACATGGAGGCGATGACCGCCAGCAGCACCTGCGCGGTGCAGATGTTGGAGGTGGCCTTCTCCCGTCGGATGTGTTGCTCGCGCGTCTGCAGCGCGAGGCGGTAGGCAGGGTCGCCGTCAGCGTCGACGGACAACCCGACCAGACGTCCCGGCATCTGGCGGGCCATCCGCTCCCGAATGGCCATGTACCCGGCATGCGGGCCACCGAAGCCCAGCGGAATGCCGAACCGCTGGGTGGTCCCGACGACGACGTCGACCGCTATCTCACCGGGCGGGCGCAACAATGTGAGCGCGAGCAGGTCGGCTGCCGCGACCGTGACCATCCCTGCCTCGTGCGCCTCGGCGATCAGGGCCGCATGGTCGATGACCGCACCGCTGGCGCCGGGATACTGCACCAGGACGCCGAAGAACTTCCCGTCCGGCAGCCCCTTGCTCAGGTCGGCCACTGTGACCTCAAGCCCGAGTGGCCGGGCTCGGGTACGGAGAACTGCCAGGGTCTGCGGGAACACGTCCTCGTCAACCAGGAAAGCCGCACCTTGGGCGACCTTTGACGCGCGCCGGGCCAGCGTCATTGCCTCGGCGGCCGCGGTTGCTTCGTCCAGGAGAGAGGCATTGGCGACCTCGAGTCCGGTGAGGTCGGCGACCATCGTCTGGAAATTCAACAACGCCTCTAGCCGGCCCTGGCTGATCTCCGGCTGGTAGGGCGTGTATGCGGTGTACCAAGCAGGACTTTCCAGTACGCGCCGGGTGATGACCGCTGGGGTGTAGTTGTCGTAGTAGCCCACGCCGATCATCGAGGTGTGCACCTGGTTCTTGGCGCCCATCGTGCGGAGCGCGCTCAGTACGTCGACCTCGGAGCACGCGGCCGGAAGAGAGAGCGGCTCGGCATCGACGATCGTGGCCGGAACGGCCGCATCGGTGAGCGCGTCCAGGCTGGCGTAGCCGACCGTCGCCAACATGCGTTCGGTGTCGTCGGGTCGGGGCCCGATGTGTCGATCGGCGAAGGTACTTGCCGGTGACCGGTCGTGCACGGTTGCGGGGATCAGCACCCGAGCCAAGCTACCAGCGCTTACGACACGGCGCGCTGCTGGCGGCGACCGGCCAGTTCGTCGGAGTCCGCGCCCGCGCTGAGACCATCGGCCCGCTCCGCGGGCAGGGTATGCAGTGAACCGGTGAGCTCACGCAATGCCCCGGACACGGCTATTCCGAAGACGCCTTGGCCACCCGCGAGCAGGTCCACGACCTCCTCGGCGGAGTTGCACTCGTAGACGCTCACGCCGTCGGAGAGCAGGGTGATGTTCGCGATATCGCGGACTCCGCGTCCACGCAGGAACTCCACGGCCTTGCGGATGTTGGGCAGCGACACCCCGGCGTCCAGGAGACGCTTCACCACCTTGAGGACCAGGATGTCCCGGAAGGAATACAGGCGCTGCGTCCCTGAACCGGTAGCCGCGCGCACGGTGGGCTCGACCAGTGCTGTTCGCGCCCAGTAGTCGAGTTGCCGATAGGTGATGCCGGCGGCGCTGCACGCCACCGGCCCCCGGAAACCGACCGCCTCGCGAGCCGCCTCGTCATAGGTGACACCGGCCACCTCCGCGGTGGAGAACAGGATCTGTTGCGCGGACTCGCCCGAATCGGGTGCGGAGTCGCTGCCAGGGGGGTGGCTGGTGCGTTCGCTCATGTCGTGAACTCCTGCCTGGAACTGGCCGGCAACGCACCCTGCTGCACCTGCGCTGCGGGGTAAGTAACACCGTGGTAATTGCATCGACCGTATGCCCGGAACGGTACGGGGGTCAACGCGAGACGCGGCGTGTCGAAAAGCTAACCCTCATGGTTAGGTCGAGACCCCTGCTTCGAGGCGACGCTCACTGTCGCCGGACCCCGCTTGGCTACTTGGCTTGCTTGCCGCCGAAGTCCTCGGGGGTGATCGTGTCCAAGAACTCCTTGAACTTCTCCACCTCATCCTCCTGTTCGTCCGGGATGACGATGCCGACCTCGTCGAGAAGCTCTTCGGCGCCGAAGATCTTCGCGCCGCTGCGGACGGCCAGTGCCACGGCATCCGACGGACGGGAACTGACCCTGGGAAAGCCGGTGAAGAGAAGTTCGGCGTAGTAGGTGCCATCCTTCATCTCGGTTATGTGCACGGCTTCGAGGTTTGCGTTCAGCGTCTCGATGACGTCGCGGAGCAGGTCGTGGGTCATGGGCCTCGCCGGTCGGACGCCCTGCTGCTCGAAGGCGATGGCAGCGGCCTCGACGGCCCCCACCCAGATCGGCAGGTATCGCTCGCCGTCCACTTCCTTGAGTAGCAGGATCGGCTGGTTGGCCGGAAGCTCGACGCGTACGCCGACGACGCTGAGTTCGCGCATCGTCATCTCGTATCCCCCAACATCGAAGGCCTGGACACCGTTGGGGATGACCGTACACGCCACTGCCCGTGCGGGGCCGCCGACGATCCGGCACTTGGAGAGCTCAGCGGCGGATGGCGGCGGGCAGCCCGGTCTTGACGAGGGTTGCGTGCAGCCGGACCGACAGAGCCGCCAGTTCCCGGGTGTTCTCCTCGGCGCGAGCGCTGGCGTCGGGGCCACGGCTGTGCAGCAGTGGCGCCAGGACCTGCTCGAACAACCCGATCTCACGGTCAGCGGCGGCGCGGTAGGCCCGCAGGTGTCGGGCCTCGATCCCGAAACGGGCCATTTCGGCGATCGTCCGACCGATCATCAAGGCATCGGCGTCGAAAAAGCCGGAACCGGCAGGCCGGGGTACGAGGATCCGTAACTCCATCAGTTGCGCAACCTGGTCACTGGCGAGTCCGGTTGCCGCGCAGAGCTCATCGACGGAAACCCGCACGTCACTGTTGCCCGAGACGAAGTCCTCGGCGTCGGGTAGGCCGGGTGCGGCCGACAGCCGGGGCGCGCGCGGGGCTCCCCCGCCCGAATCAGGTTGCAGTCCCCGATCCAGGGCATCCAGGCGTTCCTTGATCACCCGAAGGGGCAGGTACTGGTCGCGCTGGGCGGCCAGGACGTAGCGCAGCCGTGAGACATCCTCGTGGGAGAACTTGCGATAACCGGAGGCCGTGCGTTCCGGGGTGATCAGGTCCTCGGCCTCGAGGTAGCGGATCTTGGAGATCGTCACCGACGGGAACTCGGCGCGAAGTTCCGTGAGCACCTCACCAATGCTCAACTTTCCCTGACTCTCGCGGCTGGGCGCGCTCACTTCGATACGTCCGCTGGACCCTCACCCGACGCGCTACTAGTGAGGAAGACCAGTCGGAACTTTCCGATCTGCACCTCGTCGCCGCCGGACAGGATCGCGGTGTCGATGGGCTCCCGGTTGACGTAGGTGCCGTTGAGACTGCCGACATCGCGTACCGAGAA
>Ga0136617_10004564_pt1 | contig 12402 bp, 8 predicted proteins | sample AntDrymUQ3222106_2_FD_129672 | JGI IMG/M metagenome (GOLD analysis project Ga0136617, IMG submission 129672) | Polar desert sand microbial communities from Dry Valleys, Antarctica - metaG UQ322 (21.06) | ecosystem: Environmental > Terrestrial > Soil > Desert | place: Antarctica: Dry Valley...
CCGACGCGCTACAGGCCCGGCCCGGCAACGACGCGAAGAGGCTGGCGCGGATGGCCCGGCAGGTTGCCACGACCAGGGCTTGAGCGTCCCGGAAACGACTGCTCAAGCAGCCGATGCCGGTCAGCCTCCACCCCTTCGCCGGGATAGCGGCCGGGGTGTCCCCCACGGCGGCGTCCGGGAGTATGCCGATCAATGGCGCGCTGGTGCGCTCAGGCCGTGACCCGAAGCACCACGGCCCCGGGACGGGTTTGATCAGCAGCCCTGGTGTGTCATGCCTGCCCACATCACTGGGTCGGCGAGGTCGAGGTGCCCGATCTGCTCCCGCAGCTCTGCCGGCATTGACGGCGGGACCCGCCGACGAGGATTGATCATCCAGAGTTGCGCCCGGTGCAGGGCGTCGACGGGTCGCATGCCGGCGGCGAGGTGGTGGTGGTGCACCATGAACATGAGGATTGTCGTACCTGCGTCCTGCACGCGCCAGAGCGAGCCCATCACGGTCGACGCGCCGCCCACCAGGAAGGCCGTCGCGAGTGTGAACGCTTCGTCGAACGCCTGCGTCGTCAGGTGCGTGGTGCAGGCCGCGAGACAGACGCAGTAGCCGAGGCCGGTCTCGCTCCGGAGCCGGATGATCGAGTCGGCCCTCAACCGCTGTCCGCCCAGGACCAGGGCCGACGATCCCGGATGGCCTGGGTCGATGACCGCGTGCCCCGCGTAATGGAACAGCGAGCAGCGCGAGCCTGTGAGGGCCGCACGCAACCTGGCCGGTGTCGCGGGCGCGTCGGTCAGCTCGGGCGGCTCACCCCACAGCGTCGCTGCCGGGTAGAGGCTGTGCCGCAGCGCCTGGGTCTCCGCCTGCGCGAACGGCAGATCACCCCCCGGGTCCCCAACCAGCAGCACGGACGCATCCAGCGGCGGCCGGGGCCGTTTCGCGGCCAGGCAGAGCAACGCTGCTGACGCGGCGTAGGAGAAGACGACGCTGTCGAGCCCGTAGCGGCGCTCCCCTGCGGCGGCCAGGTCACCGGCGACGGCCGCCCGATTGCCAGCCGGACAGGCGGCGTGCCACGGCACGACGGACAGTGCGTCGACCGGGACGAGGACGACCCGGGCCCGGCGGTCCGAATGGATGCTGGCGAGCGACGGTTCCAGCGGTCCGATCGCCGCGTCCCACGCCCATTGGCAGAGTTCGGCGAGGGACCGCCGCCAGCTGTCCAGCTCGGCCGGCTCGGCTGCGCCGCCCAACCGCGCATGATGGGCAGCCAGGTACCGGGCCAACATCCCGTCCGGACCCACCGACAGGTCCGGCAGCTCGACCCAGCGGGTCCGGCCCGCGGCACTCACGATCAGCGCCCCCCCCGGATCGCCCACCGGCCGCGGACGCGAGCAGCGGGCGGGGGCGGCCGTCGGTTCCGGAGCCGCGGGCGCCCGGGACGAGGTACACCAGCGCGTCGTAGCGTAGTTCCCGCAACGTGGCCGCGATCTTGTCCAGGTCCGGTGTCTGCAGCAACCGGGTGAGCTCACCGGCCGCACCGAGCCGGTCGAGCACCCGGTGCCGCACGTCGTCGGGGACGTCTGCTGGGCCAGCATCCGCGTCGCCCTCGGCGGGCACGCCCCGCCGCCACAGGGCACCGAGCTCCCGCTCCCCGAGCGCGTCGAGCCGAGCGGCGACCGATGACGCCGTGCTGGCCGCGAGCAGGGTCAGCGCCCGCCCCGTCTCTAGCGCGGCGATCGCTTCCTCGTCAGCGCCGTCCGAGAGGCACCAGGTAGCCACCTCATTCGCGTCCGCGGCCGCTGCCCGCGCGGTCGCGATGGCGTCCCGCGTGCCGGACTGCAGCAGGACCCGCAGGGCGTGGCCCCGCAGCGCCCGCAGTCCGAGCGCGCGCGAGAGGCGCCTGTCCTCCCGGTCGCGGATCTGGGCGACCGCTGCGCCGGTCAGGAGGTCCGAAATCTGGGAGAGTGCGGATCCGCCCTGGTCCAGCCAATGACGAAGTCGCGCTCGGTCGACCCCGTCCGTCAGCGGGGAGTCCAGGAAGTACTCAAGGGAGCGGGACCAGCTGAGGTTGTCCCGGACGCGCTGAAGTCGTGCCCGCGCGAGGGCGAGCATCCCCCACATTGGGTGAGCCTCATCGTCTCCGAAGGGGGCGTGTAGAGCGTCCAGGCGGGCCAGGGCCTCATCGAGCGTAACGGGATCCGCGGTGCCCCGGCGAGCATCGGCGGCTACGACCAAGGACATGATCAGGTCGAGTGCGGCCGTCGACTGGCCGGCTCGGGTCAGCTGCTCGCGCAGCTGGGACCGGCTCGGCGGGGGGAACGCGCCGGCGCCGTCCGAGGGCGTGCCCAGTTCCGTGAGGAGCGCGTCGATCCCCACCTCGAGAGCGGCAGCGAAGGGATGGGGTGGCGCGACTCCCGGCGTCGCGGGCCGCAGGCACCCCCGGGCCTCGACGAGCTTCTCCAGCCGCAGCGCGGGGTCCTGCGTCTGACCGCCCTGCGCCATCAGCACCGTCGCCTGGACGGCCAGCAGCTGCGCGCGCAGGGCGGCGACGGGTGGCGCGACGGCGATCGCTGCGCGGACGGCGGCGAGGGCGCGGTCGAGGATCCCCGGTTGCATGTCAACGGCTGCGATCCGAAGCAGATGGATGCACCTGTTGCCCAGCAGGACGGCGTGCTGCAGAGCCGTACCGGTGAATCCTACGAGGGCCTCCTCGATCATCCGCAGTCCGGCGCGGACATCCCGCAGGTCGCGCCGCTGCTGGAAACGGGCACCGAGGACGCCAGCGAGCGTCCCCGCGAGGACGGCGTGATCCCTCTGGTCGACGGCGAGCAGATCCGCCGCGTGCGCGAGGTCCGTCGCTGCCGTCGACAGGCCTGCCTGGGCGCCTCCGGCTGCCAGGCGTTGCACCAGCAGCGCCCGCTGAGTGAGCAGCTGCGCAACGTGCGGATCGTCGGCGGGCAGGGCACCGAGAGCGGCCTCGAGGAGGTCGGAGGCATCCTCGAGCCGGGTGGCCAGTGCGCTGCCGTCGGGCGCGTTCACGATGGCGCTGGCAAGCATGGCGTCGAGCAGGGGCGCGAGCTCGGGGGGCAGGCCTGCCCAGCCCCGGGCGTCGTCAAGCAGCCGCGCCATGGCCGCCAGCAGCGCCTCACGCCCGTCGCGCTCGAACGCGGTAGCCAGGACCTGCGTCACGAACAGCACCGTCGTGGTGGCGCGCACGACGTCGCCGTCGCACACCGGCATGTGCGGCTGCCGCTGCACGAGCCGCAGGAGGGTCGACACATCGTCCGGCTGACCGCTTCCGGCCAGGATCCGCTCCGCCAGTGCCAGCCCGAGTTCCGCGCTCGCCATCACAACGCGCTCGTCCCCCGGCTCCATGGCGGTGAACACCGCATCCCACGCGTCGACGAGCTCGTCACGGACATCGGCCAAGTCCTCCGACGGCCGGCCGCCTCCTCCGTCGCCCAACGCCAGCGCTACGCGGCGCCGGGCTGCTTCCGCGATCCCCGCGAGGAGACGGAGCCGCAGCTCCGGGTCGAGGTCGGCGCACGCCAGCGCCTCCCGCAGCACCTCACGGGCCTCGGCGACGGTACCGGGATCCTCGTCCGGCACGCGGAGAAGCAGGGTGCCCAGGAGCTCCATCAGCTCCGGGTCGTCGGTGATGAGGTCGTCGACGCCGATGACGACGGCCGTCTCCAGATGGGTCAACGCCTCGGACAGGAGCCGGCCGTCGGGCTCGTCCGCGGAGGCGCAGAGCTGGCCGAGCAACCATCCGCACTCCGCGTGGGCGGCGAGCCGGTCCTCGGCCGCCTGCAGGGGGTCGTCGAGGACCTGGCGAGCCGCCGCGACCCGCACGCGGAGTTCAGCCTCGGTCAGGTCCTCATCCATCGGCAGCCTCCGGCCAGATCAGCGGTTGCTGATCAAACCGATCCAGCCGGTTGAGGTATGCCGTCAAGGCTCGACCTCTCGCCGGTTCCTCGGTCGTCGAGCGCGGCGGCTCCCATCCCACCGACTCGTACATCGAGCGGCGGCGGGCGAGCACGGCGGCCTCGACCAGGACGCAGTACTGCTCGACGGCGGCGGCGATTCCCCGCCAGAGGAGCAGTGCGAGCACGACGCACGTGCACGCAACGACGAGCGCCAGCCACGCCGGCAGTGCTGGGAGCCACACCAGCGCGAGCACCGCCCAGAGCAGGTTCTGGATCCGTCGGGCCAGGCGAGTGGACGCGTTCTCGACGCGCGCACGGGTGGAGTCGTCCAACGCCTGCTCCAGCAGCGGCCAGCATGTGGACAGGCCGAGGCCGTGGCGGTGGACGATTCGCCGCCCGAGCGCGGCGAACGCGTTGCCGGCCCGCGTGGGCCGCATCGCGTCGTCATTCGGGGGGTACCAGGCCAACTGGCTCGCCGCGGAGCTTTCGCTGCCGAGCAGCGACTCCAACCGTCTGCGTCGACGCAGCTGGCGGGAGGTCCGCCACTGGGTGAACTCTCCTCCACCGGCTCGCCGTGGCCAGCCATCACCAGCGATCAGGGTGAGCGCGAGCTCGACCAACGCGGCCACGACCGAGGACACCACGATCACGGCGAGCAGCCCGAACACGACCGCCGCGGCCAGGACCAGCCCGTTCCGGTCCATCACCGCGCACCAGATTCTGGCGTCGGGCACGGCACAGCCGCTGGCGGAAGGCACGGCCACGGGAACGTCCCGTAGCGCCACGGCGCCAAGGCACCAGAAGGCGATGGCGCCGGCCACCGCCTGCGCCGCCCAGCGCCCTCCGCGAGCGGTCAGCAGGGTGCCGAGAACGGCGTCCACGAGAACTCATCGCCCCGCAGGGCGGTCGCCCTCGGCAGGCTGCAACAGGAGACGTGGATGGCGAGGGCACGTGCCCTCTCCGAACGGCTCGTCGAACGTTCCCCTCGTCGTGAACCCGCACTCCAGACAGACCCAGAGGGGTGGGTCTGTCCTGGTGACTATCGGGGGGAACGAGGCCCCTCGTGAGCTTGGCACCCACGCCCCGCCTCCCGTCCGTGCCCGCCACATTCCCGCTGTGCGTCGCGGACGGGTGGGCTCGACCGCAGCCGGGAGCTTCGTCCGGTGCAGGCGTTTCGGCACCGGCCACGCTACCCTCCCTACCGGTCCTGGTAACGATCGCGATCTCGGTGGCGATCACCGTCACGTGCCGCGGAACGCGAACGCGACTACGAACGATAACAATCCGATCGCAGAGGTAGACCTACGGGCACCAACGCCGAGTCGAACAGCACGGCGACACTCGCCCGTCTCCCCGGAGAAGACAGCATCTGACATGAGTGCTTCGGTCACGATCGACTGGCAGGCCGTGCGTGAGCGCGAGCGGCAGGCATGCCTGGGGCTGCGAGCTGAGCTGGCGCAACTGCGACGGCGGGAGAAGCAGCTGAGGGTGCGCCACGAGGCCGTGCGCGCCGCCCACGGGCGGCATCTGGTCGAGATCCGTTCGGTAGGACGCGCACGGGGTGATGCCGACTCGGCCGAGCTGCAGCGGATCGTGGGCGAGGCGCGTGCCGAGCTGGCGCGTGCCGCTGAGGCCCTCGATTGCGCGATCGGGGAAACCACACGGGAGCGGGTGGCTCGGGCCGCGGCCGCACCGACGTGGACGGCGCGAGTGACCGGCGCCGCCGCATCGGCGCCGCGGGCCGCGCCGTCGATCGACCTGGAGAGCCTTGCCGGCTCGGACCGCGGTACGCGGTCCGAGCGGCCCGCGCCGGTGGACACCGTGGTGCTCGTCGCCGAGGCCGATGCCGTTCTCGATGAGTGCCGCCTCCGGTGTCCGCGGGCGGATCTCGGGGAGCTGGCGCGCCTCCGCGCGGACCTGGGGTCGGGATCGACGGCGGACCGGGCCGTCGTGCAGGACATCCGTTACCGCGCCGCCCGACTGATCCAGCAGGTCAAGCGGGAGGACGCGCTCGAGGAGCAGCGCGAGCGCCTGTTCGTCCTGGCCGACGCCGGGCCGCCGCAGGAGCGTGCGGCGCTGCGCCGCAGGGTGGCCGATGCACCGGGCTCCCACCTGTCTCTGCTGGAACGAGAGGTCACCGAGGCCGTGGACCGGGCCAGCGCGCTGCGGGCGCGCGCCGAGGCGGTGTCCGCTCTCGAGACGTCGTTGCAGGAGATGGGCTACGCCATCGCCGACGGGTTCCAGTCGCTGCTGCTGCGGCCCGACGGGAACGAGCCGAACGTCACCGCCCCCTACCTCGTCGTCCCGTCACGGCACTCCGCTGACCACGGCCTGCGGGTCCGGGTCGCCGAGGACCAGTTGTACGTCTCCGTCGTCCGACGCGCCGGCAGCGGGTCGGCCCCCTCGGGGACGGCGTGGGCCGGTGCGCCAGCGGGCGTCGATCGCCGAGAAGCGTCCGATCCGCAGGCAGCAGCCGACGCCGCAGTGCAGGAGCAGACCTGCCGGGATCTCGATGCGGCCGTTGCGAGCGCAGCCGGCCGAGGGGTTCAGCTGATCCTGGGCAACGCGCAAGCCCCTGGACGCCGGGCGCCGGAGATGGCCGCCGCGAACTGGACGCGGCACGGTGACGCGAGCCAGGACATCACGGGCGGGAGCACCACCGATCGGGCCGAGGACGTGGCGGCGCACGACCGTCGCCGGCACTGGGCCGAGCAGGAGCACCAGCGCGCCGCGGCACAGCAGGCACAGCAGAAGCGGCCCGGATCGTGACTGGGCCGCCGTCCCCGGCGTGGGTCCGCGAGGTGGACTTCGCACTGGCGCTGCACCCGCAGATCCTGCTGACTGGCAACGTCCGTGACCTGTATGCCATGCCTCACCCGGAGAAGGGCTCGACCTACCTGGACATCGAGGCCGTGCTCTGGCAGATCTGCCAGAGCCGCGGGTACGCTGCTCTCGCCACCATCGACCCGGTGACCGGCTCGCTGTCGGTACGGCCCTGCGGGACACCCCCACCTGAGGTGTTGCGCCCCTTCGTCACCGGTGCCCTGACCGTGGACCGGATGGCGTCGCTCTGCCATGCGGTTGTCACGCACGAGCAGCCGCCGGTCGCTCTGCTGTTCCCGTACGCGGGCCGGACGTTCCCGACGGCGGGCCTACCGGACCCTCAATTGCTGGAGCTGCTGGGACGAGTCGAGGCGCTGGGTCATCTCGCCGAGCCAACGCTGCTCGTGCCACCGTCGGCGGACGACAGGCAGGCCACCACCCCGCCGGCGCCCGGGACCCCGCTGACACCGTTCAATACCCTCTTCTGGCTGTGCGAGCGGCAGGAGGAACTTCATCAGGCGTTCCCGCTCGGCAGCCGAGCGCTGCGGATGATCCGGGTCCCGGTGCCGACCCTCGACGGCCGCCGATCGGCCGCCGACCTCGCCATGCGCAGGGACGCCGCGCCGGCTGGCGGGGACGACGCCACCGAGCAGGATGCCGGCCGGCGCAGCGTGCGTGAAGCTGCGACCAGTCTCGCGGAGGTGACACACGGCATGACGGTCCGCGAGGTGTTCGCCTGCGGGGATATCGCGGTGGAGCGTGGTCTTCCGCCGGAGGGTTTCGCCGAGGCCGCGCGGCTGCTGCGGGTGGGTGTGACCGACGACCCTTGGTCCGCCAGCGCCCTACGGGACAAGATCGAAACTGCCGAGGCGTACCTCAACAACCGGGTACTCGGTCAGGAACGAGCCGTCGCGAAAACGATGGACGTGCTGTACCGCTCCGCCGTCGGCCTCAACGGGGCTCACCTGTCGAGTTCACCGAACCGCCCGCGCGGTGTCCTGTTCCTGGCGGGACCCACCGGTGTGGGCAAGACCGAGCTCGCGAAGGGCATCGCGAGCCTTGTGCTGGGCGGTGACGCCCAACCGCTGCGTTTCGACATGAGTGAGTTCCGGGCCGACGAGGCGCACCAGAGGCTGATAGGCGCGCCGCCGGGCTATGTCGGGTACGACGCCGGGGGCGAGCTGACCAACGCCGTCCGGGCGAATCCGGTGTGCGTCCTGCTGTTCGACGAGATCGAGAAGGCGCACCCGCGGATCTTCGACCTGTTCCTGCAGATCCTGGAGGACGGCCGACTCACCGACGGGCGTGGCGCGACGGTGCACTTCACGGAGTGTTTCCTGGTGTTCACGTCGAACCTCGGTGTCGCCGAGCGGGACGAGAAGGCTGAGGCGACGACTCGCACGCTGGTGAACCCGGCGATGGACGCGCGCCAGGTGGAGGAGATCCTGCGCGGCGCGTACGAGGAGTTCTTCAACCGCGGTATCGGCCGGCCGGAGCTGCGCAACCGCTTCGGTGACAGCTACGTCGTCCTTGACTTCATTCGCAGGCCAACCGTGCGGAAGATCGTGACCAAGGGACTCGACACCGTCGCGGCCCGGCTCGCGGCCACGCACAAGGCGGCGTTGGTGGTCGATGAGGACGTCCTCGAGTCCCTGATCGAGCACGCGTCGGCCAAGCTGGGTGACGGCGGACGCGGCATCAACAATGTGATCGAGGCTGCGCTGGTCAACCCGCTGGCCCGGCACCTCTTCCGCGAGCCCGTGCCAAACGGTGGATCAATCCGGTTGACCGGACTTGCGCTGGACGAGGACACCGGCTGGCGGTTGGAGGTCGCATGAGCGCTGTGAGCTCGATCCTCCTCAGCCGCGTCCACTTCCCGGTCACGGTACTCGGGCCCGGTACGCGGCTCGGTGTCTGGGTGCAGGGCTGCAGCCTCGCCTGCCCCGGCTGCATGTCGCGCGACACCTGGAGCGCCGTGGACGGCGTCCGCACGCCCGTCGCCGACGTGGTCGAGATGTGGCGCGCCGCGCGGTCGCGCGGCGCCACCGGGCTGACGGTCAGCGGTGGCGAACCCAGTGAGCAGTCGGAGCAGGTCGCCGAGCTCATCGACGGGATCCGCGCCGCCGCCGGCACGGACGACCCGGCCGGCGATCCCGTGGACGTCCTGGTGTTCACCGGGCTCGACGAGGCGGAGTTCCGCGCCGCCGCGCCCCAGCTGTCCTCGCGAGCCGATGCCGCGATCGTCGGGCGGTTCGACATCACCCGACCGACGGAGCTGATGTGGCGCGGCTCGGCGAACCAGGCGCTGGTGCCGTTCACCGCTCTGGGTGCCGAGCGCTACGGGCCCTTCCTCGATGCCACGACCTCGTCACCGGCACTGCAGTTCGCTGTCGAAGGCGACCGGATCTGGACCGTCGGCGTTCCCCGGATCGGCGACCTGCCCGCTCTGGAGAAGAGGCTGAAGGCGCACGGCATCGTGGCGGGGGGCGTGTCGTGGCGGCCCTGATCTGGCGGTGCCGGAGGTGCGGGTGGACCAGCCCGGAGGAGGGCACCTGCGATCGGTGCCTGCGTCCGTTCGTGCTCGACCCGCAGTCCGTCCCGCCCGCGGAGGACCAGGCAGGGGCCGCGACGCCCACCGGCGCGCAGGACGTCCCGGCGACCGCCGAGCAGGGCGCTCCATCGAACCCGGCGGCGGGCAGAGCGATCGAGCGCCTGGCGCTCCGGATGCCCTGGCGCCAGCAGATCAACCTGCCCGAGCACGGCGAGTTCGTGCTCGGGCGGTCCTCGGACGCCTTTCGCACCAACGGCGAGGCCCGATCGAAGGACCAGGTTTCTCGACAGCATGCCCGCTTCTATCGCGAGCCCACGGGCGACCTCTACGTCCAGGACCTGCAGTCGGCCAACGGGACCTATCTGGACGGCGTTCCCGTCGGCGGGAGCGGCAGCCGAATCCGGGCCGGGCAGGTCCTGCGCCTGGCGCAGGACGTCGACTGCCGGGTGATCCGGCTGAACGAACACGGTGAACCGGAGCTCGACGGAGAGGGTGGGGCATGATGCAGGACGACGAGCCGGCCACCAGGTGGCAACGGCGGTCCGCTGACATTCCGCCGCCGGCCGGCGGGCCGGCCACCATCCACCAGCGTCGGACCCCCGACGTCCCGCCGCAGGATGATGAGCCTTCGACCACGTACCAGCGACGGTCGAATCCCACCGGTGAGCCACCCACCCGCCTCCAGCGACCGGGTACGCAGCCGGCGGGGTCGAGCGGACCGGGTGAGCAGGGCGTGCTGGGTGAGCTGGGTGAGCGATTCACGCTGGCGCCGGCCCCGAACGGCGATCCGCGGCTCGGCTCGGGTGCCGAGGCCGACGTGTGGCTGGCCCGCCACGTGGAGAGCGACCGGCTGGTGGCGCTCAAGATCTACAAGTCGCACTCGCAGCTCGATCCGAAGGAGACGTTCGACGTCGCGCTGCGGCAGCGCCTCGCCGACCCCGCCCTGACGGCGCACGTCCCCGAACTGCACGATTGGGGCTGGGCGGCGGACGGCTACGGCAGGCAGATCGCCTGGGAAGCGATGGAGTACTTCGAGCTGGGCTCGCTCGCGGACCTGGTTCAGCGCGAGGCCGATCCTGGTGGCGAGCTGCGCGACGCGCTGGCACAGGCCGTCGTGCGAGCGACGGTCGACGCCCTGGTGTTCTGGGAGGACATCGTCCGCCAGCGGCAGATCGACCTCTCGCCGGGCAACATCATGGTGCGCTCCCAGAACCCGCTGCAGCTGGTGCTGTCCGATTTCGGCGGCGTCCGGGGCACCGGGCTGAGCCAGGAGATCAGCAACCTCCAGGTCAAGATCGGCTATATGGCACCGGAAGCTCTCGGGAACGGCAACCATCCCAAGAGCCCTTACTGGAGCCTCGGAATGATCTGTTACCACCTCGTCGTCGGCCGTTCGATGATGTCGGACCGGGATGAGGACTCTTTCAAGATACTGCTGGCCACCGATGACATCGACGTCTCCACCGTCGCTGACCCCCGCTGGCGCCTGCTCATCGAAGGGTTGCTGACGCGCAGCACGCACGATCGGTGGGGTGCGAAGCAGGTCCGGTCATGGTTGGCCGGGGGGTCCCCGGCGGTGCACCGGTTGGTGCGGGCCGCACAGCCGATCGAGCCGCTCCGGTTCGGCGACGAGAGTTACGATGACCGGCGCCTGCTGGCCGGCGCGATGACGGTCGACTCCGATCGCGCCGCGGAGTGGCTTCACGGCGGGGGCGCCACCCAGCTGCGCGCCTGGCTTGCAGCGAACTTCGAGGACCGGCCATTCGACGTCGTGCACCTCTCGGGCGTGGAGCGCAGCGAGAAGCAGGCGCACCTCGCCGTGAGCCGCTTCGCCGCCACGTTCATCCCAGACCAGCGTCCGCACTACCGCGGCTGGCCGATCGATGAGGAAGGCTTGCTCCGTCTCGCGCAGGACCCCGGCAGCCACGCGTTCCTGCACCAGATCATCGAGAGTGACGCCCTGCACGTAGCGGCCCTGCACCATTGCTCTCACCCGGGATGCGCGTCCGTTGGACATTGCCGGGTGTTGCAGGACCTGGGTACGCGCGTCTCCGGCGCCGCCACTCGAGCCATGGACCATTTGGATCGGCTCGGCGGCGACCTGACCGGCGACGCGCTGGCCGCAGACATCATGGGCTTGCCTCTGGTGCACCAGCAGGATCTGCAGCGGTTCTACGCGCGTGCGGTGCAGCTGTTGGTTTCATCAGGCCACGCGGAGCGGGTCGTCGCATCGGTCAGGCGCCGGTCCCTGCCGAGGGCGAGGTGGTGGTCGGAGACCGCGAGGGCGGCATCGGCGGCTGACCCGCGGACGGCCGAGGGTGTCGCCGCGCTCATCGTGGCCGAGGAGTTGCTCAACCGGGCGGCCGCTTACCGGCGGGCCGAGGACCGGCAGCGGCGTCTCACCGCTTGGTCACGGATCGCCGGGGCATTTACATGGCTGGGCGAACAGTTCACCAGGAAACCCAGCGGGCGGCAGCGGATGTTCGCACCGCCCCGGTGGATTTCGATGTTCCTCCTGCTGCTCATCCCGGTGGCGACAGTCGAGCCGACGTACTGGCTGGTCGCTGCGGAGCAGCAGCTCGATCCCGATGTCGTGTCGACGGCGGACCGGGCTATCGCGGCCATCGCGCCCTACACAGGGTGGGTGTCGGACTGGTTGACGCCTCACCTGACCGAGCGCTGGCCGACCGAGCAGTGGAAGGCCGCCGCAGCGTACCCGGTCGTGATGCTGGTGACCCTCGCGATCATCCGACGTACCCGCCGGCGGGGCTCAGCGGTGCGAAGCTGGCTCGCGTTACCTGCGGCGGTCGCCGGAGTGGCGTTCGGGCTGGGGTTGCTGATGCACCTGGTATCCCAGAACTTCTACATCCTGTGGATATCGACTGCGACCCTCGGGTTCGGCGTCGTGATGGCACCCGTGCTGGCGTTGATCGCTGTCCGGATCGTCGCCGGCAGAGCGGTGTAGCGGCGACTCTAGCGGACGGTGCGGATGCAGCTGGTACAGGGACATCGTCTCAGAAGCCCTCGGTGAGCTGTCGCACGAACTCGGTGTTGTTGAGCGCACCCGGGCGCCGCGCCCGCACGGTCTCGACGGCCTCGTCGGCCCCCATCCC
>Ga0136617_10004565_pt1 | contig 12397 bp, 7 predicted proteins | sample AntDrymUQ3222106_2_FD_129672 | JGI IMG/M metagenome (GOLD analysis project Ga0136617, IMG submission 129672) | Polar desert sand microbial communities from Dry Valleys, Antarctica - metaG UQ322 (21.06) | ecosystem: Environmental > Terrestrial > Soil > Desert | place: Antarctica: Dry Valley...
CGCCTCTTCGAGGTCCACCGCCCCGACGTGGTCATCCATCTCGCCGCGGTCGTGGGCGGGATCGGGGCCAACCGCGACAACCCGGGCAGCTTCTACTACCAGAACCTCGTGATGGGCGCGATGCTCATGGAGTACGCGCGGCAGGCGGGGGTCGAGAAGTTTGTCGCCATCGGCACCATCTGCGCGTATCCCAAGTTCACGCCGGTGCCTTTCCGCGAGGAGGACCTCTGGGTCGGTTATCCCGAGGAGACCAACGCCCCCTACGGCATCGCGAAGAAGGGGCTGCTCGTGCAGAGCCAGGCCTATCGCCAGCAGTACGGCTTCAACTCGATCTACCTGCTGCCCGTGAACCTGTATGGTCCGCGCGACAACTTCGATCCCCGCAGTTCGCACGTCATCCCCGCCCTCATCCGCAAATGCGTCGAGGCGGTCGAGCGGGGAGACGAGGTGCTCGAGGTATGGGGGACGGGCCGCGCCACGCGCGAGTTCCTGTACGTCGACGACGCGGCGGAAGCGATCGTGCTCGCCACCGAGCATTATGACGGCGCGGAGCCGGTGAACCTCGGGGCCGGCTTCGAGATCAGCATCAAGGACCTCGCGGAAAAGATCGCGCGGCTATCCGGGTTCCGCGGACGGCTGGTCTGGGATCCAACGCTCCCCGACGGCCAGCCGCGCCGCTGTCTCGACACCACCCGCGCCGCCGCGTTTTTCGGGTTCCGCGCCTCGACTCCTTTCGACGAAGGGCTGCGCCGCACCATCGAGTGGTACCGCAGCGCCGCCTCCACTGCAGCACCGAGCCTGAAAGCCGTCAAATAGACGCTGGCCCCGCCGTCGCACCTTCGTGCGACCGTGTGGTGTCGGACGCTTATAATCGGATTCTCATCCTTCATGCCCCCTTCGAAGAAGGCCGCGCGCCCGAAGCCGGCGGCCCGCCGAGCGGCCGGAGAGCCGACGCGCGCGCTCACCGGCGACAGCCTCAACGCCTATATCCGGGAGATCGCGAAGTTCCGCCCGTTTTCCGGCGACGAGGAGAAAACGCTCGCCCGGCGCATCAAGGCCGGCGACCAGGAGGCGCTGCAGCGGCTGGTGGAGGCGAACCTGCGTTTCGTCGTCTCCTACTGCAAGCGGTATCGCGGCCTCGGGCTGTCCTTCCTCGACCTGATCCACGAGGGCAACCTCGGGCTCATGGAGGCGGCGAAGAGGTTCGACCCCGAGCGCAACGTCAAGTTCATCTCCTATGCGGTGTGGTGGGTCCGCCAGGCCATCTTTCAGGCACTGTCGGAGCAGCATCGCATCTTCCGCCTGCCGCAGAAGCTCTCGGGGCAGGTGTCCAAGGTTGGGAACGCGCGGCAGAAGCTGGTGAACGAGCTGGACCGCGCGCCCACCACCGCGGAGCTCGCCCAGAAGACTTCGCTTTCCGAGCACGAGGTCGAGAACGCGCTCAAGGTGACCGGGGACGACCTGTCGCTCTCGGCGGCGGTCGGCGAGGACGGCTCCCTCGAGCTCGGCGACACGATCGAGCAGGACACGGTACCCTCGGTCGAGCGCGAGCTCATGCGGTCGTCCTTCGAGGAGCAGATCCGTTCCCTGGTGGCCGAGCTGGACGAGAAGGAGCGACAGGTGATCAGCATGCGGTTCGGCCTCGACGGCGAGGACCCGCGCACCCTCCAGGAGATCGGCGAAGCGCTGGGCCTGTCGCGGGAGCGCATCCGGCAGATCGAGAGCAAGGCGAAAGAGAAGCTGCGCCGCAACCAGCGCACCATCGGGCTCCGCGGAGCGCTCAATTGAGCGGCCCCGAGCTGCCCGGCGCTGCCGACCGGGGTCCGTGCCCGCGGTGCGGAGGGACCGGCTTCGAGATCGTCGAGAAGGACGGGCGCGAGTTCGCGCACGCGTGCTCCTGCCGCCGCGTGGCCGCCGCGGGCCCGGACGCCTTTCTCGACGCGTGCCGCATCCCGCGCCGCTACGAGCACTGCAGCCTGGCGACCTTCACTCCCGGGAACGCTTCGCTCACGACCGCGCTCACCAAGGCCATGAGCTACTGCAACGGGTATCCGTACATCAATCCCGAGGACGAGGGGCTGGGGTTGCTCTTCACCGGGGACAACGGCGTCGGGAAGACCCACCTCGCGGTTTCGGTGCTGCGGGAGCTGGTCACCTCCAAGGGCGTGCGCGGGCAGTTCTGGGACTTCCACGAGCTGATCCGCGAGATCAAGAACTCCTACAACGCGGAGACGAAGACGACCGAGCTGCAGGTGCTGGAGCCGGTGGTGGAGACCGACGTCCTGCTGTTGGACGACCTCGGGGCCTGGAAGATGACGGACTGGATGAACGACACGCTGTTCTACATCCTGAACAGCCGCTACATGGCCAAGCGCTCGACGCTCATCACGACGAACTTCGAGGACGCCGACCGCGACAAGGTGCTCGCCGCCGACCATCTGCGCCGCAAGGAGTACCTCATGGAGCGCATCGGGCAGCGGCTGCGCTCGCGGCTCATGGAGATGTGCGTCGTGATCCGCATGCAGGGCGATGACTGGCGGCAGAACCGGCAGGCCGGCAACCAGACTCTCGTCGGCGGACAGACGCGCACCGACCGGCGCTGAGCAGCCCCGCCGCCCCTAGCAGCCCGTGGCGAAAGTCCGCCTGCATTCGGCGCACCCTGCATCCCGGCTGGCGTCGTTGCTCGTCGCTCGAATATGCCCGATATTCGAGCTCCTCGCGCCTTGCCATCCGGGCGCATCGTGCGCCTCGGTGCCACGGCGTCACGTGCTGGAGCAGCACGCTCGTCTGACCCTTGTTGCAGCCGAGCTCGACGACGTCCCCGGGCACGCCCTCCGTCAGCACCGACGCGAGCAGGTGGAGGATGTTCACCCGCCGCTCGACGTTGGTGTGCGAGCCCGTGTAGACGGGGGGAAGCAGGCGGTAGGGGAAGCGCAGCCGCGCGAGCCCGCGGTTCAGCAGCGCCAACACCGTGCCGGGCTTCTTCTGCTTCCAGTCGAAACCAGCCCGTCAGGACCGTCGCACCGAGCGCGGGGCGCGGAGGTGGCGTCACGATCGATCGGCGGAGCGCGTCAGCGGTCGGTTCGATCGGCGGGCTGGCTCGCTCCCACGCGCGCGGGGGGCGCGGGGGGAGCGGCGGGCAGGATGACGGGAGCGTTCGGGCGGATCCGCGGGGCGTTCCCGCGGCCGAGGGTCAGCAGGTAGGCGCGCATGGCGTCGATCTGCTTCGCCTGGTCGCCGCCGAGGATCTCGGGGAACGCGTTCTCCGCCGGATTGTCGGGGAAGACCGAGGGCATCCGGGTCCCGGGCTGGATGCGCTGCGGGTTGGCCAGCCAGTCGTCGAGCCACTGCGCGCGGAGCCGGGTCGGAACCTCGGCGAGGTCCGGCGCCATGTTGGCCGGCTCCTGGTTTGGCAGCTTGCCCGCGACCACGTGGCACTTGATGCACTGCCACTTGGTGAACAGCTCATGGCCCGAGGCGAGCAGCGCCGGGTCGGTCTCGATCCGCGGCGCCACCGGGTAGGGGACGCCGTCGAGGGCGGCGAAGTAGCGCGTCAGGGTGTTGAGCTCTTCTTCCGTGAAATGGAACGTCGGCATCCGCAGGTCGAACCAGGGGCGGATCTCGTCCGACGGATCGGCGAGGAACCGGTGCAGCCAGTCGGTGTGCACGCGCGACCCTTCGCCGATCTTGGCCGCGGCGTTGTAGAGGAGCGGCGGCGAGAGGCCGATGGCCTGGCTGGGCTCGCCGCCCGCGGCCTCGATCTGGCTGCGGACCACCTCGCGGATGCTTCCGCCCTGCTCGCCGATCTGATGGCAGCCGCGGCAGTTGTACTCGCGCACCAGCCGCGCCCCGCGCTGCACGTACTTCTCGTCCGCGCCGAGCTGCTTCTGGGCCGCCAGCGGAACGATCTCCTTGGTCAGCGACATGACCGCGGTCGTGATCGCGCCCGCTTCGTCGTCGCCCACGAAATACTTGGGCATGCGCAGCAGCTCTTCCGGCTTCTTGACCTTGCGCTCGTCGTAGATCCGCGGCTCCTTCACCTTCAGGTGCACCCAGGCGGGCAGGGTGTGCGGGATCTTGCCGTGCTGGAACCCGAAGTCGAGCCGCTCGACGAGCTTCGATCCCTCTTCGGTCAGCTCGACGCCGATGGGCGAGGTCTTCTCGAAGCCGGCGATGTTGTGGCAGCCGAAGCAGCCGTAGCGGCCGATGGTCTTCTCGCCGACGAACAGGACGCGCGCGTTGTCGTCCATGGCGGCCAGGCGGCGGTCCACCTCGGCGACGGGGACGCTGGCCGCGATGAGATGCTCGCGGATGATCGCGTCGCGGATCGCGGGATCGCTTTCCGGCCGTGGGCGGGCGCGGAATTCGTCGTTCTTCAGGCTCATCAGGAAGGACGTGATGTCGGCGGCTTCCTTCTCGGTCAGCCGAAGGTCGGGCATCCGCGTCTCGTGCCAATACCCCTTGGGGTTGCGCACCCACGCGTACAGCCAGCCCGGCTTCACCTTGCTGCCGGTGCCGTCGAGGTTCGGGCCGTGCGACCGGAACGAGGCCATCGCGAAGCCGTCCACGCCGCGCTTGTCGTCGCCGACGCGATGGCAGCCGAGGCAGCCCACGGTCTCAAAGGCCTTGCGGCCCGCTTCCAGATCGCCCGTGGGCGGGTCGGGGAAGGTCTCGATGCCGGACTTGGTCGCGAGATACGCGACGACGGAGTTGATCTCGACGTCGTTCCTGCGCAGCTGCTCGGGGGTCTCGTGGGGGCGGACGTTCCAGACCTGCGGCATGCGGGTCTGGCGGAAGGCCTTCGGCTCCTCGACCCAGCGCAGCATCCATTCCTCGTCCGTCTTGGAGAGGATCTTGGTCAGGTCTGGTCCGACCTTGCGCAGCGTCTCCCAGCCCTTGATCTTGTGGCAGCCGTAACAGCCGTAGCGCTCGACCAGCATCGTGCCCGCGTTCAACGTTCCGGCCTGCGGCACGTCGACCACGCCCTGGTGGCACTTGATGCACTGCGCCTCGGTGGTGCCCTTGGCCGTCATGGGCAGGTCCCAGTGGTGCAGGCGGTGGTACTCGTCGCTGCCCGTGTACTTGCCCCAGGCCTTTTCCTGCTCGGGGGTGGAAGGCGTGTGCACCGCGCCCACGAAGCTGGTGGCCCTTCCGCGCCCCTGGTGGCAGGCGGTGCAGCCGATGCGCTCGATCGGGTGCGGTCCCTGCAGGAACAGCTCGAGCTTCGGATGCGTCGTATAGGGTTGGGGCGCGGTCTCGTACCCCTTCTTGTCGATGCCGAGGTGGCAGGTCGTGCAGCGATCCACCCGGGGCGTGCCGGTGAAGATGACGTCGTCGGTCAGGTTCGCCGGCATGATCTGGTTGACCTTCAGCGACGGGTTCAGCATGTCGATCACGGGCATGTTCCGGGCAAAGGAGACGAACCCGGGCCGGATCTTCTTCAGCTTCTCGTCGAGGCGGATCTTCTCGGCGTAGATCTCCTTTTCGGTCTTGTCCGCTTCGATGCTGGTCTTCTCGAGCTCGGCGCGGCGGGCGCGCACGGCGTCGCGTCGCCCGATGACGTCCTCGAGCTTCAGCTTGAGCTCGCCCCACTGCTTCTCGAGCTGGCCGAGGTTTTCCTGCTTCTTCGTCGCGTTGCGGGCGCCCTTGTGGTCGGCGTCTTCGTACTCGTAGCGGGCGACGTCGATCTTGGCCTTGGTGAAGCGATAGTCCTGGTCGACGCGGTACCACTCGCCGTCGAGCTTGTCGAGCTCGTCCTGGACCTTGTCGATCTCCTTGGCGCGCGACTTCTTCTCTTCGGCGCCGCGGGCGATCTTGTCCGCGAGCTCCTGGCGCTTGCCGGCGTCGACCTTGCCCAGCGCCTCCTGTATCTCCACCTCGGTGCGCTCGACCTCGAGCAGCGTGAACTCGTTCTGGTGCTTCTTCCAGGGGCGGGCGTAGTCGTACCAGATCATCAGCGAGAACGTGATCAGCAGCCCGATCGAGGTGAGGGCGAAGACCACGTTGAGCGTGCGGGCACGGCTCGCCATCTGCGGATCGCGACCGGGCTCTGGCTTTGTTGCCATCAGGATACCAAGCAGCGAGCGACGGGCTTCGCCCGGAGCGAGCGGCAGGGGGGGTGAGGGGGGGGAATCACGTTAGCCATTACCCCCCTCATATATTGAAGAAAATTTCAGGGAGGGCGACGATGTACTTCAGGTTGAAGAGCCAGCGCAGCACCATCTTGATGGGCAGCGCGATCATGCTCAGCAGCAGCATCACGAAGATCCCGTAGCGCCAGGGCCCCAGCGCCACGTAGTACTTCTTGAGCCCGATGGGCATTCCCAGCCAGCGGTGACGCGTGGCCAGGATCCCGGGCAGCACCCCGATGTAGAAGAGGACGAGCAGGATCCCCGGCAGCTCGCGGATGAACATGCCCAGCCCGCCCGAGGGCATCTTGGTCTGCAGGAGCTTGACCCAGAAGTACTCGGACAGGTTCACGTTCACGAGCGCCTCCAGCTTGTGGAGGTCCCAGTACTCGTACGGCCCGAAGAAGTTCCAGTTCGGCCCGCGCAGGAAGGTGCCGAGGATGACCAGCAGCACCCACAGGATCAGGAACCCGAACATGAAGATGTTGATCTCGACCCGCCGCTCGCGGTAGGAGAAGTAGCCGTTGCCCTTGGGGTTCACGTCGATGTAGGGAATGGCCATGAGGCCGACGATGATCAGGCTCGGGAATACGACGCCGGCCAGCCAGGGGTCGTAGTAGACGAGCATCTCCTGCAGGCCGAGGAAGTACCACGGGGCCTTGCTGGGGTTGGGCGTGCGCGCGGGGTTGGCCGCCTCTTCGATGGGGGCCTGGAACACCATCCCCCAGACCACGAGCACGATCATGCCGATGACCATGCACAGCATCTCGGTGTAGACGAGGTCCGGCCACACCCACGTCTTCTCCGCCTCGCCGTTGCTGGCTTCGTTGGGGGGCTCGCCCTTGGCGATGCGCGCGTCGTTCTCGTGGGCCTGGTGGAGGGCCAGATACATGAAGTAGCCGACCAGGAACAGCATGGCCACGATGGGGATGTTGTCCGGCTTCTTCACGATGAGCGCGAAGTTGGAGTCGAGCATCGACAGGCCGAGGAAGATGGCGCCCGCGATGCCCAGGAGCAACGCCACCTTCGGCCGCCAGAACCCCGGCCGCCCGATGGTGACGAACAGGAGCACCGCCGCCAGGGTCAGGAAGATCGGCGGATTGGTCAGGAAGTTGATGGCGTCCTTGATGAAGTTGACGACGATCATTCCCGCGCTCTCCTTACAGCGGCCCTGAGATTCCGCCGTCCTTGCGGACCCGCCAGAAGTGCACGGCCATCAGGATCCCCGCCACCAGCGGGATGCCGACGCAGTGGAGGACGTAGAAGCGGAGGAGCGCGCCTTCGCCCACGAAGCGGCCGCCCAGCAGCGCGAAGCGGGCGTCCGACCCCGCGTGCACCATCTGCACGTCGCCCAGCGCGAGCAGCTGCGCTCCCGGCCCTTCGGACCCGAGCAGCGGGGTGGCGCGGGCCATGTTGGATCCGACGGTGATGGCCCAGATGGCGAGCTGGTCCCACGGCAGCAGGTAGCCGGTGAAGGACAGGAGCAGGGTGAGCACGAGCAGGATCACGCCGACGTTCCAGTTGAACTCCCGCGGCGGCTTGTAGGAGCCGGTCATGAACACGCGGAACATGTGCAGCCACACCGTGATGACCATGGCGTGGGCGCCCCAGCGGTGCAGCTCGCGCATGATGCCGAGGGGGACCTGCTCCGCGAGGTCGATGATGTCCATGTAGGCGTAGGCGACCGTGGGCCGGTAGTAGAACATCAGGAGCAGCCCGGTGAAGGTCTCGACCAGGAACAGGAAGAAGGTCAGGCCGCCCATGCACCAGGTGAACTTCAGGCGGATGCCGCTCTTGCGGATCTTCACCGGGTGCAGGTGGAGGAACACGTTGGTCATGACCACGAGCACCCGGTTGCGGTTGGTGCTCGGCATGCCGTGCCGGAAGATCGAGCGCCAGAGCTGGGTCTCGGTGATGTAGTCCCAGGTGCGGGTCAGGAACGGCTCGGGCGGCTTTGTGGGCTTGGTCGCCATATTCTTTAAATGCGTCCTCGCTCCGGCTTGATCTTCATTGAACGCCGCGCGTCGGATGAACCGCCGCGACGGCGAAAGCGGAAAGCCTCCGCTGCGGAAAACGCAACCACCTGAGCCCGCGTCATCCCTTGAGGAACGCCTCGGGCTTGGTCCACTCGCCCTTTTCTTCCTGGAACTTCACCGACTTGTCGACGAGCAGCTGGCCGTCGTCGGAGAGCACGATCCGCGCGCGCTCCAGCGGGCGCGGGGCCGGGCCCTCGAAGTTCACGCCGGTGCGGTAGAACCCGCTGCCGTGGCAGGGGCACTTGAACTTGTTCTCCGCCGGCAGCCAGTTCGGCGAGCAGCCGAGATGGGTGCACACCGCGATGATCGCGTAGAAGCCGTCCGCTTCGCGCACGATCCAGACGCCAAAGGCGTCCTTGAAGCGCGTGTCCACCTCGCCCACGTTGTACTCGCCGGGGAAGCCGGCCTTGAAGGACTGGGGCGGCTCGAAGAGGACGTTCGGGAACATGAAGCGCGTCGTGGCGACCAGGCTCGAGGCGCAGGCGGCAGAGAACGCGACCCAGCCTACCGGCAGCGCGAGGCTCATGAAGCTGCGGCGCGACACGCCTTCGTCGGCCGGCTTCGCGGCGACCGGTGCCGAGGGGACGGCGGGCTTGGCGACCACGGGCGTCGCGGTCGCGGCGGTGGTGACGGCCGGCTTCGCAACCGCAGGCGTGACGGAGGCGGTCGTGGCAGCGCCAGGAGCAACCGCCGGCTTCGCCACCGCCGGCGCGACCGTCGCTGCGGGCTTCGGGACCACCGGTCCGCCGGCGACGACGGCCGCGGCCTTTTCACCGGCCGCCGCATCCTCCGCGCCAGGGTTCGGGCCTCCGGGTGTGGTGGAGTCCGCGGGGCCGGTGGTATGAACGGCGGCCGGCTCGCGTTCGGCCCCGGCGGACCCGACGGCGGGGGCAGCGGGGGCAGCGGTTGCGGCGGGCCGCGGGACGGCCACGGCAGGAGCGGTCGGCTTCGCTTCCGCGGGCGCGACACCGGGCGCGCGCGGGGGGGCAGGATCGGTCACGCCGCTCGCCGCATTCGAGCGCGGGGCGGCCGCGGCTTCTCCTGCCGCTGTCATGGGTGGGGTCGGGACCGGGGGCGCCGTCGCCGGCACCGTGCCCGCAGGATGATCGGCGCGGGCGTGATCGGGCGCCGTGGTCGGAGTGCCGCCGACCGCGGGCGCGTTCGCGGGGTCGACGACGGGGGCGGGATCGGCGGCGGACTTCGTTCCTGGATCCACGGCCGGCTTCGCAGGGACCGGGGGCGCTGGCCTCGGAGGAACGGGGGGTTTCTCGTCAGCCATGCAGGGCCTCTTGAGTCTCCGGATGAAGTGACGCTTGAAGCGCCCGCATCATTACCTCGCGTCGGCGGAGTGTCAACACTTCGTCGTGAGCTGGGGGGTGCTCGCCGGAGTAATTCGGCTCGCTCGCTGCTGTCGCAAATCGCTGGTCATCATCGAACGGGGGACTGGGTCGCCGCATGGGCGGCCTGGCGCACCTTGAGATCGGGATCGGCGTCACGCAATCGCCGGATCGCTTCGTCGAGCTGCGGGTCGTGCAGGACCGCCGCCGCCTCTACCGCCTGCACCATCGCTTCCGCGCGCTGCTCCTCCGTGAGACCAGGCACGCGCGCGAGCTCCGCTCGATCCATCATGCCCAGCAGCACGGGCGCCGCGGCAGGATCGCGTCGACGCGCCAGCGCGACAGCGGCGTTCCAGCGCACGTCGGTGACGGGATCGGAAAGCGCCGCGACCAGGGCCTCGCGCGAAGCCTCGTTCGGAAAGGCGCCCAGCGCGTGGACCGCCGCCTTGCGCAGCCCGGCGTCGTCGCTCTTGGCGAGCGTGACCAGGCGCGGCACTGCCTGCGCATCGCCGATGGCGCCGAGCGCCCACACCGCGTACACCTGCGTCTCGGGGTCGGCGCGAGACCCGCTGATCGACGCGTCGTCGACCGCCTTGAGCAACGCCGGCACGGCGCGCTGGTCCCCGATCCGGCCCAGGGCCAGGGCGAGATAACGCCGAACGCGCGGGTCATCGCCGCCGGCCTCGTCGAAGACCTTGACGACCTCGCCGGTGAACGCGGGATCGGTGAGGGCGGGATCCTTCCCCGCCTGCAGCACCTTGGCCAGCTCGAAGGCCGCCTGCCAGCGCCGGTTCGCTCCGCCGGTTCGGACGTCGGTCAGATGCTCCCGCGCGCCCTTGCCCTCGGACGCGATCATCCCGAAGACCACGAACACGGCGACGCAGACGGCGACGATCGACAGGGGAAAGATGAAGAACTGCAGGACCAGGAAGGGCGTGCTCTGCCGGGCAGGCGGCTCCTCGTCGGCCGCTGTCCCGGTGAGCGGCTCTGGGGTTGCCATGGCCGCCGAGTTTATCGCTTCTTCACGAGCGTTACGTAGTCGGCCGTCACGGGAGCGATCGACACCTTGTCGCCTTTGGCCACGGAGCGCCGGAACAGCCGATAGGGAACGAGCGTCAACGCGTCGTTCCTCCAGCGCCCGGTCCGGCCGGTGGCCTCGAAGCCCGCGCGGCGCAGGGCCTGATCGAGCGCGCTTGCTTCCGACCCCATCACGAAGACCTCGGCCGCGGCGCCGCCGGTGAAGGTGATCGCGCTGCGCATCTCCGGCTTGCTCATGCGCGCGGTGCTGATCCAGCCCGCGCCCTCCACCTCTTCGGGAAGGAGGTCGAAGGTGTTGTCGGCGGTGCCGTCGAACTCGGAGTAGAACGGCCACTGCGCCCGAATGGGCTGCTCGATGAACACCGCACGGTTGGCCGCATTGCTGGATCGCAGGTCCGCGACCACTGATTGCGCAGGCGCGCTCGAGCCCGCGCCCTCGTAATAAAGGATGGCGCGATCCTCGTGCCCGGCGCCGTCGCGCACCACGACGTCGTTGCGCCCGGGAGCGAGCGTCGCCGGCCAGAAGAACACGTTGTCGATCCGCCGCCCGTTGGCGTGCCGGAACGCGCCGTTGGCCTGCCGGCCGTGCGACACGCCGTTCAGCGACAGCTCGAGCGCCTTTGCATTGGAGTAGACCTTGATGCCGTTGTCGGGACGGCCGCGGCGGAGGAAGTAGGTCTTGCTCGTGATGTGCACCACCGGGACATCCGGCCGCAGGAACGCCTTGTAGAGATACCAGGCGTCCTTCTTGAAGTTGGAGTACGTCATGAGTCCCTTGGTGTTGCGGACGCCCTTGTACTTGTCGATCGCGAAGTCGCGCAGGATCCACACCAGGTACATCGGGATGCGCGGCGCATGGTCGCGGAAGACGACCTGCAGCTGCACTTCCGCCATCAGCTGGCGGAACTCCTCGGGCTCGAAGCTGTCGATCTCGTGCCGGGCGTCCCCGTAGTCGGTGTGGTTCGTGATCACGGCCCCGGCCCCGTTCTCGGCGATGAAGCCCATCTCCACCGCTTTCTGCTCGAACTCCCAGGGCACGCCGCGATACCAGCCGCGATAGGTGTTGTGGGCGATGAAGTCGAGATCCGGATAGCGCTTCTTCCCCTTGCCGCCGGTGTTGCTCGCGTACGTGATCAGCCGATGGGGATCGTCGGCGCGCACCACGGCGGCGAAGCGGTTGACGCGCACGAACGCGGCCTCGTTTCCCACCGACCACATCACGATGCTGGGGTGGTTGTAGTTCTGCCGGACCATCTCGCGGGTGATGGTGTCGCCGGTGTCCGTCGTCTTGTTCACGTTGGAATGCCCGTTCTCCGCCCAGACCAGGAGCCCCATCTCGTCCGCGAGGTCGTACTCGAGCCCGGCGTGCGGATAGTGTGCGAGACGCACGGTGTTGACTCCGAGGTCGCGCAGGTTGGCGAAGTCCTCGCGGATTTCGTCGTCCGACATCGCGGCCTGGTTGTACTCGGTCTCCTGGTGCTTGCCGATGCCGCGCAGGGCGATCGGGGCTCCGTTCAGCAGGAAGCGGCCGTTGACGAGCCGGAAGTCGCGGAACCCGGTGCGCACGTCGACGGCGTCGGCGACGGCGCCGCCGGAGCGGATCTCCGTGGCCACCGTATACAGATGAGGATGTTCGGGGCCCCACAATCGCGGGCGATCGACCACACCTTCGAAAGCCACCTCGCCGCGGGCGCCGGCTGCGATCTCGACGTCGCCCTCGAAGGACGCGGCCTCCACGCCTTGCGGGTCCCGGAGCCGCTGCCGCACCTGCACGCGCGCGGGGGCACTGCCGGTGTTGCGAACGAGGGTGCGGATCTCGAACCGCGCGGCCTCGGCGCTGACCGCGGTCGGCGTGACG